>OJBN01000014.1_pt1 | contig 37221 bp, 29 predicted proteins | sample 1590441 | NCBI WGS metagenome assembly OJBN01 (sample SAMN05416760, study PRJEB24817) | seawater metagenome | isolation source: Sea water | place: Canada:Atlantic | collected 2013-07 | reverse complement strand
GAGATCCTCTCTGGTCTCGTGGGCTCGGAGATGTGTATAAGAGACAGCCCCAAAATCTTCCCTACCCGTTTATGCGACCAGAGTTTCTTCTGGCCCTGGAAAACAGCAAAAGTGCCTCGCAACAATCTGGCTGGCAGCCAATCCATCTCTCGCTTGCCGATGGGAAACAAACTGGATTTATGCCGCTTTATTTAAAAGAGCACTCCATGGGAGAATATGTTTTTGATCATGCCTGGGCCAATGCCTACCATGAGAATGGCCTCGAGTATTTCCCCAAGCTGCTGACAGCAATACCTTTTACACCCTCAACTGGCCCGCGTATTCGCGGCATAGAACAGGTCGATCAGGAGCATTGCAATCAGCTATTTGAAGAGGTACTAAGCGTTGCCGATGAGACAGATGCCTCGAGCTGGCATTTACTATTTCCTCAAGCCGATCAGTTAGAACTGTTTAATGACCCTCGCCTTTTGCAGCGAAGCGGTGTGCAATACCACTGGTATAACCACGACTACGCCAGCTTCGACGATTTTCTGGCCAGTATGAATTCGCGCAAACGAAAAATGGTACGCAAAGAAAGAGCTGAAATCGCACGACAAAATATAGATGTCGAGGTATTGGTGGGTGCAAATATAGGCGAAGATATCTGGGCGCTTTTTTACCAGCTTTATGAGCGCACCTATGCTAAGCGCAATGGTACGAGGGGCTATCTAACCCGAGCCTTTTTTACTCAAATAGCCGCATCTATGCCCGAGCAAATAGCGATGGCCTTGGCTAGCCAAGACGGCATTCCCATCGCCTGCGCACTGTATTTTTTTGATTCCGATACATTGTATGGGCGCTACTGGGGCAGTGTCGCTGAGTTTTCCTATCTGCATTTTGAACTCTGTTACTACCGTGGCATTGAGTTTGCCATCGAGCGAGGATTACAGCGCTATGATGCAGGCGCTCAGGGCGAGCACAAACTGATGCGCGGTTTTGAACCGATTAGAACCCATTCAGTACATTGGATAAGACACCCACAATTCAGGGACGCCATTGCGCGGTTCTTAGCCCAAGAAGAGCTATCTATAACCAGTCATATACAGCAAGCGGAAGAGTTACTGCCCTTTAAAAAACCGCAGTAGCTAGGTGAGCTACCACTCACCCGTATTTTGCATCGAAGCCCAGGGCTCAGTAACAGGGAGCGCATCGCCGCGCTGCAGTAATTCTATGGAGATATTGTCGGGTGAACGCACAAAGGCCATATGGCCATCACGTGGCGGGCGGTTAATGGTGACCCCAGCCTGAATCAGCTGCTCACAGGTTTCATAGATATTGTCGACGCGATAAGCCAGGTGCCCAAAATTACGGCCACCGCTGTATTCTTCAGGATCCCAGTTATAGGTCAGTTCAATCACTGGGGCACTGCGTTGCTCTACCGCTTCCATGTCTTCAGCCGCGGCCAAAAACACCAGTGTAAAACGTCCACGTTCGCTGTCTTTTCTAAATACCTCGGTAAGGCCCAGCCCGGCACAATAAAAGGCCAGCGACTGTTCAAGATCCGAAACACGAACCATGGTGTGTAGATATTGCAGGCCCATAATACTTTCCTAACCGGTAGATTGACTCAACGGCAGATACTATAGCGCGAGATAGCGTATATCGCTCAGTAGTTTTACTAGGTGAGTCATAAAGCGACCCGCATCACCACCGTTAATCACTCTATGATCATAGGACAGACATAACGGCAACATTAGACGCGGCACAAATTCACTGCCATTCCAATGAGGTTTAATCTGCGATTTTGAAACCCCCAGAATACCCACCTCAGGCGAATTAACGATAGGCGTAAAGCCGGTACCACCAATGGCACCAAGGCTGGATAAAGTAAAACATCCTCCCTGCATATCAGAGGGCTTCAGCTTACCATCACGAGCCAGGCCAGCCAGCGACGTAATATCTTCAGAAATTTCCCAGATACCTTTCTCATCAGCATTTTTAATCACTGGGACCACTAGCCCGCGAGGCGTGTCCACAGCCATGCCAACATTGATGAAATGCTTCTGAATATAGTGTTCACCATCGCCAGCCAATGAGCGATTAAATTCAGGGTTGGCCTGCAATGATATAGCGATGGCTTTGATCAAAAAAGCTACCGGCGTAACGCGAATCCCACGTTTCTCACCTTCGGCTTTAAGCGACTTACGAAAATCTTCGAGCTCAGTAATATCAGCATCATCAAACTGGGTAACATGGGGCACATTGAGCCAGTTACGCTGCATATTGTTGGCGGTTAATTTTTGTATTTTGCTTAGCTTTACAGATTCGATCTCACCGAACTGGCTAAAGTCGACTGCAGGAACCGCCGGAATACCAGAGCCGCTGGCTGCTAGCTGCGATGAATCGCCCGAAGAATTACTCAATGCATTCTTTACATAGCCATTGACATCATCTTTCTGAATACGGCCACGGGGGCCAGTGCCTGAGACCTTATCAAGACTTACGCCCAATTCTCGTGCCAACATTCTCACTGATGGGCCAGCGTAAACACTGCTTGCCTCGGTGTCTTCTGCAATGGACGCTGGTGTTGCTGTGACTTTCGCGCTCGCCGTATTTGTTGATGGCTGAGCAGCTGATGTCACAGCGGGTTTAGCCGCTGCAGTCTCTGCGATCTGAGGTGCAACTACTTTTGTAGCTACTTCTGCCGCAGCAACCGGCGCACCGGAAACTTGTAATATAGCGACCTGACCGCCGGTGCGTAATTTATCACCCTCAGTTGCGAGAATTTTAATGACTGTACCCGCATGGGAAGACGGCACATCCATAGTCGCCTTGTCAGACTCTAAAACTATTAATGTATCGCCCTCTTCAACCCGTTCACCAACCGCAACGGCAATTTCGATAACATCAATTTCATCGTCACTACCAATATCTGGCACCACAATTAACTGCTCAGATGCAGCCGCTGGCGCTTCCTCAGCAACAGCTTCTTCGACCTCTGCCACAGGCTCAGCAACTTCCTCTTTCACAGTCTCTGGCTCAGATTCCGTTTCACCGGAGGCCTCAGCCGAGGTTTCTATCTCGGCAATTGGATCACCGATCTTGACCGTCGCGCCGTCCGCAACAAGATACTTCACTAGGGTACCAGTATGAGGGCTTGGCACGTCCATAGTGGCCTTGTCCGACTCTAGAACTAGCAGAGAATCTTCCAGCTCTACAGAATCACCTGGCGTCAAATTTAATTCAATTACATCGACGCTCTCTGCACCACCAAGATCCGGAACTGTTACGATTTCTATTGCCACTTTATAGCCCTTTTATTAATACTTTAACGTTACTTTTAATGCCAAATTTACAGATAGAGAGGGTTGGCTTTCTCTGGATCAATATCAAATACCTTGATTGCCTCGGCAACCACAGATGCCTTAATTGCACCCTGGTCTGACAGCGCTTTTAGAGCCGACACGGCAATAAAGTAACGGTCAACTTCAAAGAAATGACGAAGCGCTGCACGGCTGTCACTGCGACCAAAACCATCTGTACCCAAAACGCTCATTGGGCTGCTGATATAGCTGCGCATCTGCTCGGCGTAGTTTTTCATATAATCGGTCGCGATAACCACGGGCGCGCTATTGTCACCTAGCTGCTCTGCGATATAAGATTTTTTGGCCTTCTCAGTGGGGTGCAACAGGTTCCAGCGGTCAACCGCCTGCCCTTCTCGCACTAGTTCATTGACGCTGGTCAGACTCCAAATATCAGCATCGATCTTATAGTCTTGCTTAAGAATCTCCGCCGCAGCAATCACTTCATTTAGGATAGTACCTGCACCCATCAATGTGACATTAAGTCCCTTGGCCGATGCTTTTTTAGCTGCAGCAGGTAGCTTATACATACCTTTGATGATGCCGGCTTCGGCACCTTCTGGCAGTTCAGGCTGAACATAGTTTTCATTCATGGTTGTCAGGTAGTAGAAGCAGTTTTCCTTATCTTCAAACATGCGCTTGATACCATCCTGAACAATAACTGCCAACTCATAGCTGAAAGCGGCGTCGTAACTCTTGCAGTTGGGGATGGTATTGGCGAGTATCAGGCTGTGACCATCCTGATGCTGCAAGCCTTCACCATTCAGCGTGGTTCTGCCTGCCGTAGCACCAATCAAAAACCCGCGCGCCTGGCTATCGCCAGAGGCCCAAGCCAGATCACCAATACGTTGGAAGCCAAACATTGAGTAGAAGACATAGAATGGAATCATTGGGCAGGCACTGGTGCTATATGCAGTTGCCAGCGCTAACCACGCCGACATAGCGCCTGCTTCATTAATACCCTCCTCGAGAATAACGCCCTTTTTATCTTCTTTGTAGTACATGATCTGCTGGTGATCATGGGGAACATATTGCTGCCCTGCTGAAGTGTATATTCCCAGCTGACGAAACATGCCTTCCATGCCAAAGGTACGGGCTTCGTCCGGCACAATAGGCACCACAGACTGACCAATATTCTTATCTTTAACCAGTGTCGATAACACACGAACAAAGGCCATGGTGGTGGAAATTTCTCGCTTACCACTGCTCTCGAGCTGCTTTTTAAAGGCGCTTAATGGTGGTACTGACAAAGGCTCAAAGTGATGCTTACGCGCTGGTAGTGGCCCACCCAGTTCCGTACGGCGTCTGTTCATATAGGTAAGTTCCGGACTATCTTCGGCCGGACGGTAATAAGGCACCTCGGCAAGCTCATCATCAGAGATGGGCAGACCAAAACGATCGCGGAATTTACGCAGGCTATCCATATCAAGTTTTTTAACCGAATGGGTATCATTGGCAGCCTGACCATCACCAAGGCCGTAGCCTTTGACCGTATGTGCAAGAATTACGGTAGGCTTGCCACTGCTGGCAACCGCTTCAGAATAAGCAGCGTAAACCTTATAGGGGTCGTGACCACCGCGATTAAGCGCCATAATCTGGTCATCAGTCATATCTTTAACCAGCTCGAGCAGCTCCGGATACTTACCAAAGAAATGCTCGCGGGTGTAGGCGCCGCCGTTGTACTTATAGTTTTGCAGCTCGCCATCGCAGACTTCATTCATACGCTTGATAAGCATGCCACTCTTATCTTTCTCTAACAGTGCATCCCAGTGACGGCCCCAGACCACCTTAATGACATTCCAGCCAGCACCACGGAAGACGCCTTCCAGCTCCTGCATAATTTTACCATTGCCGCGTACCGGTCCATCGAGACGCTGCAGGTTACAGTTGATAACAAAGATCAGGTTTTCCAACCCTTCGCGGCCAGCCAGCGAGATTGCACCCAAGCTCTCCGGCTCATCACATTCACCGTCACCCAAGAAAGCCCATACCTTTCTATCTCCGCGAGCAACTAGGCCGCGTGCTGAGAGGTAACGCATAACGTGCGCCTGATAAATAGCCTGAATTGGTCCAAGACCCATAGATACTGTTGGGAACTGCCAGTAGTCCGGCATTAGCCAAGGATGCGGGTATGATGACAGACCCGTGCCATCCACTTCGCGACGAAACTTATCCAGCTGCTCTTCACTCAAGCGGCCCTCAAGGAATGAGCGCGCATACATACCAGGTGCACTGTGGCCCTGAAAGAACACTAGATCGCCAAGCTTATCGCCTTCATTGCCTCGAAAAAAGTAGTTAAAGCCAATATCATAAAGCGTTGCAGCCGATGAGAAGCTGGCGATATGACCGCCGATACCTTCACTCTGCTTATTAGCTCGCATAACCATGGCCAATGCATTCCATCGCACCAACGAGCGAATACGGCGTTCCATAAATAGGTCGCCGGGCATCGCTTTTTCGCGATTTGCGGGGATAGTGTTGCGGAAAGGCGTGGTCACCGACTGGGGTAATTGAATACCTGTCTCGGCAGCATGTTCTTGTAACTGAGTAAGAATATAGTTAGCTCTGTCATCACCTTGAGCGCGACAGATTGAATCAAAGGCATCTAGCCATTCTTGAGTTTCAGTGGGATCTAAATCCTGCGACATGCGGCACCAATTAAGTTAGTTGACTTTCAGGTTGCAAAGACACCGGAGCAGGCACCCAATCTACAACCAATTAAGGACTTCAATTTTAATGTAGCTGAGCTACAAAATCAACCGAAAAACCAGCGGCTCTTAGCTAAAAATATCCTATACTACACTTTAATTTAATATTATAAATAACTGTTTTATATAGTTTTATTTAAAATATAAAGAAAAACATAATAAGTTAGTTTAACTACAAGATAGGTGGTATTTAGAAATCATACACATAGGCTTGCCCTGATTCCCGTAAATCTGACGCGGTATTGTTAGCGTTAGAATCAGCCGTTTGAATCCACAGCGCCCGCCGCCTGTCCAAGAGGAGCCGCTGGAAAGCGTCCTGCAATGAGGGCACTGTCACAGCCCGGACGGCAGAGGCCAGCTGCGCACGAAAATCAAACCGCCTGTACCCGAGCCCAATAGACTCCATAAAGCGGCCATTCATCTCGGCCAGATTCTTGGGTTTTTCCTCAAGGCTGCTGAGTACCGATGCCTGATAGCGCTTAATATCTTGATCAGAAAGTGCAATAACATCAGCCCTGAAATCTATTATAAATTGGTTGAACTCACGCCTTAGCGCCGCTTCATCAGCCACTGGCGATTGCACCAGCATTGCCAATCCGGGAACCCGACTGTGATTGCTGGCAAAGGCTGACACCACATAGCCGAGCTGCTTTTCGGTGCGCAGGCTATTATAAAATGGTGACGAGAGCATCTCTCCCAGCAATAGCACCTTGGCCCGCTCTTCCAGACTATCTCCTGCCCCCTGCAGATAGAGTGTAACTACCGAATCAGCATGATCCACAGGGATATGCGCATCAACCGCAGCCTGCTCTAGCCTGGCTATCCTAATCGGCGCAGCAATGTCTTTGAGCGTCAAAGACTGCGCAACTTGCTCAATAAGAGCCGCGGCCTCGACCTGCCCATGGTTGCCGCTTACTAGCATCTCAACTGATATCTGCTGCAGAAGACCCGCAGTAAATTGTTGTAAATCAGTCATGCTTATCTGCTCAAGGACAGGCACCTGCTGCAATGGGGTCCAAGCGCCTGCAATCATTGCATAGAGACCTGACATCACCTGACGGAATGGATATTCACGCTGAAAGTTTGATAGCTGACGCAGCCTTGTCTGCTTGAGTCTGTCAAAGCGGTCCTGGTCCCATTCTGGGGCGGCCAGTGCACTGAGGATATTATCCAATAGCACCGACTGTTTATCGGAATAGCCGCCAACCACAATTGAGATACCACGGCCATTAGCCCCAAGCGAAAAACTCAAACCCGCCTCTGTGGCCGGATATATCTGTGCCCCAAGTTGGTCTTTAACAAGATCCAGATATAGCTGTGTTGCCGTCAACCCCTCTATTGTTGCGGCTTTACCGGTCTTCAATAATGTAATGATATGAGCCTTGGGCACACCAAAATCTGTATCTGCTAGATACCAGGCACTCAGTCCCTCTTGCGCAGTTAGTTGCTGCGGCACTTCACTGCCCGTATCTGCCTGTAATTCCAGGCTTGCCGGAATATAGGGGTTGCGCTCGGGCAGTCGTAGCTCGGCAATCGCTGAGGGCCGCTGCCAGCGCGCCAGTAACTTAGGGTCAACGGGATTAACGGCATAATCGGCCTGATAGCGCAGACTAACCCTATCTGTCGTCACCTCTGGGGCTGTCAGCATCACAAACAGATTGTCTGTGGTTAACTGATCTGCCACCTGCCGGATCAACTCTGCATCGTAATCTGTCATCAGATAGCCGGCACGCAGCACCTCTGTTACTGGGTAGTGCTGCATCTGCCCTGCCAGCCCTGACACATAACCCATGGGGTTTTGCTTTTCCTTAAATTTAAACGCTATATCCGCCATTCGTGAGCGCTCTTCATAGCGCCAGTTCTGAATCCCCTGCTCACGAATCAAATCAATCCAGGCAAATACCATTTCGATAATATCATCCTGGTGCTCTAAGCCCAGTGGCGTCAGTGCAATATCAATAGAAAACAGGCTATAACTACGATCTTCAAGGCCGCTGCCGGCACTCAGCCCTTCCGCCCAGCCTTTATCTTTCAGCAACTGCAGCAGGCTGCCTTCGCCCTCATGACCGACCAGACCGGCAATATAGCTAGCGGGCTTCTGCTGCCAATGGGGCAGCATTTTGGGCAGCTGAAAGCTCAGACTCAACTCGCGCAATTCTTTAAGCGGCGCCATAGAAATGGTCAGAGGCAAGCGCTCGGTTTGAATAAAGCGATCAATATGAGTGGCAATCTGCGTATTGTTGTTATTGATCGGCCCAAAACGCGGCTTGATCATAGCTTCGAGCTGGTCGAGATTTTCCTTCCCCAGCACCACCAGCTTCATCAGATTGGCCGAGTAGTATTGGTTGTAAAAATCAATCAAATCGTCACGCACCGGGCGGCCCTCACCACCTTCGCGGTTAGCTAGGGTTTGCAGATTACCCACGGTGAACTTGGCCATTGGGTGAGCGGGATCAAGCTGCTCCTGAAGAACATCCCACTGCCGGCGGCCGTCGTCTTTAATTTTTAATCGGTACTCAGATTCGACCGCATTGCGCTCGCGGTCAACATATTTAGCATCAAAATTGGGACTGGTAAAAAATGGCGCGAATCGATCTAGAGCCTGCTCCAAATAGCTCGCATCGATATCAAAAAAGTAGGTGGTATTTTCCAAGCCTGTACCCGCATTGTGGCTACCGCCATGTTCACTGATAAAGGTTTGATAATCACCGGGATTGGGGTAGCTTTTGGTACCCAAAAACAACATATGCTCTAGAAAGTGCGCCAAACCCTCCCGGTCTGCCGCGTTTTGGTAACTGCCGATATATACATCTAGGGACGCGGCAGCCTTATCAGTACTGGGGTCCGAAATTAGCAGGACATCAAGATGGTTATCCAGCTGAATATGCCGGTACTGACGCTGGTCATTGGGACTTTTAATGACCTGCCCAGTGGTTGCCGCGGTAACCGCCATATCTGGAGAAACGGCAGAACTGCAGCCTTGAAGCAAAATGACGATAGCCATTAACCGCACAAAAACGCGTGTAAAAATCTCTAAGGATGAACTGCACTGCTGGCCTACGAACCTATCCCTGATCATTGTTAACTCCCCTCTTTTTTCCTGTTATTAACCTTGCAATCACTTACTTAGCATCCGTCACCAGCTCTATATCATCATTTGGATCACTGCTATTCCGCGGCCAGGCGTTGTAGACGGCCTTGACTAGGGTCGCTAAAGGAATGGCAAAAAACACCCCCCAGAAGCCCCAGATTCCACCAAAGAAAAGCACTGCGATAATAATGGCGACCGGATGCAGATTAACCACTTCAGAGAACAGTAAAGGCACCAATAGATTGCCATCGACAAACTGGATAAATCCATAGACCATAAATAACCAGAAAAAGTCACCTGAGTAACCCCATTGCATATAGCCGACTAGCAGCACAGGTATGGTTACTACGGTGGCACCAATATAGGGGATTAGCACAGATAGCCCTACCAGCAGAGCTAAAAGCGCCGCATAGTTGAGATCCAACACTAAAAAAGCCACAAAAGACGCCGCCCCCACAATTAATATTTCAATGGCTTTCCCGCGTATATAGTTGGCGAACTGTACATCCATCTCAGACCAGATGGTCGTCATTACAGTTCTCTCTTTGGGCAGCATATTAGATAAAAACCCAATAAGAATATCCTTGTCTTTAAGCATAAATAGCACCAGCAAAGGCACTAAAAATAAGTAGATCATAATGCCCAGTAAGCCGGGAAAGCTACTCAGCGATAGAGACAGTATCTGCTCTGCCAGATTGGCCATCTCCTGGGACACACGGCCCCAAATCATCTGAAACTGATCTGGGGTTATATAGTCACTATATTTTTCCGGCAGGGTAATCAGCAGCTCTCTAAGCTTGCCAACCATATTCGGCACCTCACTGAGCAGCAGCGATGTTTGGCGCCCAACGATTGGAATAAGAATAATCAGTACGGCAATAAATCCAAGCACAAATAGCAAGTAAGTCGTGGTGATCGCCATGACCTGTGAGAACCCACGGCGCCGCAATGTGTTAACCAGGCCCTGTAGTAAGAAGGCGAGAATTAGCGCGGTAAATACGGGCCCCAAAACAGTGCCCAGAGTCGCCATTACAACCAGAGAAATCACTAATATTACCGCCAGTAGAACAGCCTCTTCATTACCGAAGTACTGCTCAAGCCATCTATGAATTACCTGCTTCATGCCTATTCCTTTGATTGGTAGGGACGGGACAACCATAATAGTACTGATCCCGATTCAAGTGGGTATCTGACCTGAAACTACTGCATATTTCAACTGTCGTACTAAACTCAGTTATCCGCTAAAGTAGCCTGATATTGATTAAAGGTATTTAAGTCCAATTTTGAAACTCACGATACGCCTAAAACGTTCTGGCCTGCGCCTATTTTCCACTCTGTTTATCACTGGACTAATGAGTCTATTGCCCAGCACCGCCTCCCTGTCCTCCGATATCAAGCTACCATTGCTTGGCGATAGTGCCTCGGGCGTTATCTCTAAACAACAGGAATATGAGCTGGGCAGACTGTGGCTAAAAAGCTTTCGTAGCCGCGTGCGCGAGCACGACGACCCATTGATGCAGCAATACCTAGAACAACTACTCTACAACTTAGCAACTTACAGTGATCTTGAAGACCCTCGACTTGAGTTGATTGTGGTCAAAAACCCCTCAATGAATGCGTTTGCAGTGCCCGGCGGCGTGGTTGGATTTCATACCGGTGTTTTTGCCTTCGCCGAAAATGAAGATCAGATGGTATCCGTGCTAGCTCACGAACTGGCGCACCTCAGTCAGCGACATTTTGCCCGTGGCGTAGAAGCCCAGAGGGCATCGTCAATAATTAGTATGGCCGGGCTGTTGGCAAGCCTGGTGATAGCCGCGACAGCCGGAGGCGATGCTGGCATGGCTGCCATTACCTCAACTCAGGCGATGACCATGCAGGGACAGCTGCGCTATAGCCGATCTAATGAGAAGGAAGCCGACCGCATGGGTATGCAAACCATGGAGCGCGCCTCGCGCGACCCAGCTGCGGTCGCCGGTATGTTTGAAACCATGCTCAGGGCCACACGCTTTAGCGGCAGCCGGCTGCCAGAGTTCTTGCTGTCTCACCCAGTAACCGAAAGGCGCATCTCGGATGCCCGCGGCCGTGCAATGAAGCATTCCATGCGGCACTATGTAAGCAATCCAGAGTATTTTCTGATGCAGGCGCGCGCCATCGTCGCCATGGAGAAATCTCCCAATGACTCAGTTAAGCGCTTTCAAGCCAAACTCGACAGCCATACGCAAAACTCGGACGCTGCCAATTATGGATTGGCGCTTGCCTATATAAAATTGGGCGAACATTCTAAGGCCGGTAAAATATTAGATGACCTTATTGAAGCCAATCCCTTTTTACTCACCTTCCGCCACACCGATATAGAGCTGGATATAGCGCGCCAGGATTACGCTGCCGCACTGGGCAAGCTCAATCAGCTTCTGGCTAGAAACCCCAATAATTACCCCCTTACCAGACTCAAGTCAGAGGCTCTCTGGCAGGCTCATCGCTATGAGGATGCGGGTGAGGTGTTAACCGCCCTATCGAGAATGCGCCCTGAGGATCCTATGGTCTGGTATCAGCTGGCGGAAGTCCGCGGGTTGGCGGGGAATATTTCCGGCGTCCATCAGGCCCGAGCAGAATATTTTATTTTGGTGGGTGCCTTTGGTAAAGCCAGAGACCAGCTGAGCCTTGCGGTGAAACTGGTTGCCCTAGACTTTAAGCGCTCGGCCATTATCCGCCAGCGCTTAAAAGATATCGCCGCAATGGAAGATCGACTAGAAAAGCTCTAGCTAGCACGCCAGTAAAATACGGTTTTTAGAGCGGAGATGTTGGCCTTTCGTGAACAGATCAGACCTCAGGTCGTCAAAGTAATATCGCTCAATAAAAGACACAGCAATAATCAAATAGTCAGGCAGACTTAAAATTCATCATGCGGCCAAGTGAAACCATGGCCTGCTCGCCGATTGTCTGATCGACAGATACTTCATTGCTACCCTGCTCCAGACAAGCCAGCAGATTTTCTAAATCATTCATGCCCATCCAAGGACAGTTAGCACAGCTGCGACAGGTCGCACCGTTGCCGCCAGTGGGCGCAATCAGTAACTCTTTATCGGGCACGGCCTGCTGCATCTTGTAAAAAATACCTTGATCTGTGGCCACAATCATCTGCTGCTGAGGCAGTTTGGCAGCCGCAGCAATCAACTGCGACGTTGAACCCACCCAGTCAGCGATATCCACCACTGACTCGGGCGATTCCGGGTGGACTAGCACAGCGGCATCTGGATAAACCTTCTTCAGATCTAGGATACCTTTGGCCTTAAACTCTTCGTGAACAATACAGCTGCCGTCCCAAATCAACATATCGGCGCCAGTATTTTTCTGCACATAGGCACCCAGATACTTATCCGGTGCCCAGAGGATTTTTTCGCCCTGGCTGTCGAGATAATCGAGGACATCAAGAGCAATACTAGAGGTCACCACCCAATCAGCTCGCGCTTTTACCGCTGCAGAGGTATTGGCGTAAACCACCACAGTGCGGTCCGGATGCTGATCACAAAATGCTGCAAACTCATCTGCTGGACAGCCCACATCCAGAGAGCAGGTTGCCTCGAGAGTCGGCATTAGCACGCGCTTATCAGGCGTAAGAATCTTTGCCGTCTCGCCCATAAACTTAACGCCGGCCACCACCAGGGTCTGTGCCGAATGATTATTGCCAAAGCGGGCCATCTCCAGACTGTCAGATACCGTGCCGCCTGTCTCTTCGGCCAACGACTGGATTAGAGGGTCGGTATAATAATGGGCAATAATAACGGCATTCTTGGCAATTAACTGCGCCTTGATCTGAGCCTGCAACTCGGCAATACGCGCGGCACTTATTTCAGAGTCAGCGGGAACCTGATTGAGATACTGCTCAACCACCTCACGCTGACTGGGGTTATCGACCACCTGAATGTGCTGTTGCGAATCAGACATAATGCAGAGCTCTCGAAAATACGATTAAAACGTCGACAGCCAATAAACTACCGCGGTCAAAACGACAGCCAAAATAGCAACTACTGCAATTGCATCAGCGGTTGCATCGCCATCGGTGTTCGATTCTATTTGCTTGCCCATTATTACAGCCCTATATGTATTTGATGTGAGTATTTGGAAGGCGCGCATTCTATCAATCTATAAGCGCGCTGTCTCGCTTTCAACCCTATTGGTTATTCCACTATTACATTGTCTTATAGTTAAATAGCCATTTAAAACGCCTGCCACTGACGCTATCATAGCGGCCTTCAATTAGCAGTACTCAGAACGGACCTTCATGTACCAATACGACCAGTATGATCAAAAAATAGTTGATGAGCGCGTTGAACAGTATCGCGACCAAACTAATCGCTACCTTGCCGGCGATATTAGCGAAGAGGAATTCTTACCTCTGCGCTTGCAGAATGGACTCTATGTCCAGCGTCTCGCCCCTATGTTACGTATCGCTGTGCCCTATGGACTGATGTCGAGCCATCAGGTTCGCAAGATTGCCGATATTAGCCGCCAGTACGACAAAGGCTATGTGCACTTTACCACCAGGCAAAATATCCAGTTAAACTGGCCTCGCCTGGAAGAGGTGCCAGATATATTGGCCGAGCTAGCCAGTGTTGAAATGCATGCCATTCAGACTAGCGGCAACTGCATTCGCAACACCACCACTGACCAGTTTGCCGGTGTGGCCAACGATGAAATTGAAGATCCCCGCCCCTGGTGCGAGATTATCCGCCAGTGGTCGACACTGCATCCAGAGTTTGCCTTTTTACCGCGCAAGTTCAAAATCGCTGTCTGTGGCTCCGAAGAAGATCGCGCCGCTTTTCTGCTGCACGATATCGGTATCCAGCTGGTTAAGAATGATCAAGGCGAGACAGGCTTTCATATCTATGTGGGTGGCGGACTGGGCAGAACACCAGTTATCGCCTCATCAATTAAAGCGTTTCTGCCCAAGGAACATCTACTGACCTATTTGGATGCCATCCTGCGTGTCTACAACCGCTATGGCAATCGAAACAATAAATATAAGGCCAGAATCAAGATTTTGGTAAGAGCCTGGACGCCGGAGGTATTTGCCGAGCGCGTTGAAGCTGAATGGCTGCACCTAAAAGATGGGCCGGCCACATTAAATGGCCATGAAATTGAGCGTGTTAAAGGATTCTTTACCCAGCCCGATTATAAAGCTGTCGACAGCGATGTGGTCAGTGCAGATGTACAGGCGTTAGCCACAGAGCACAAAGGGTTCTCGCGCTGGTTAGACCGCAATGTTAAAACCCAGAAGCAAACTGGCTATGCCTGCGTAACACTGTCGCTAAAACCTGCCGGTGTTGCACCGGGCGATGTTACGGATCAGCAGCTCGAGACCATTGCCGACCTCGCGGATCGTTTTTCCTTTGGCGAAATTCGCACCACCCACAATCAGAATATTGTGCTTGCCGATGTGCTTCAGTCTGAGCTGTTTAATCTTTGGCAGTTGGCTAAGGCTGCAGGTCTGGCAACGCCCAATATTGGCACCATTAACGATATGATTTGCTGCCCCGGCGGCGACTACTGCTCTCTGGCCAATGCCAAGTCAATTCCCGTAGCTGAAGCCATACAGCGCAAATTTGATGATCTAGACTATGTCTATGATCTCGGTGATCTCGAACTCAATATCTCTGGTTGTATGAATGCCTGCGGCCATCACCATATCGGCCATATTGGTATTCTCGGCGTGGATAAGAAAGGCGAGGAATGGTACCAAATACAGCTTGGTGGCAGCGCTGATAAAAATGCAGCCCTCGGCAAGGTACTGGGCCCCTCATTATCACGGGACGCAGTAGTCGACAGCATCGAAACACTCTTAGATGTCTATATTGAAAACCGCCTAGAGCAAGAGACCTTTTTAAAAACCTATCAGCGAATCGGTTTAGAAAAATTCAAGGAGAGAGTCTATGCCCCAGCTTCTTAAAGATGGCAATGTTATCGACAACAGCTGGCAGCTGGTCGATGCTGATACCGATGCTCTGCCACAGGGCGATATTCTGGTTTCAACCAGCCAGTGGCATAAGCAGCAAGATATACTGGCCGAACGTGCAGGCGCTGTCGGTGTGTGGATTGACAGCCATGAAGAGATTGAAGCCTTTGCCGATGGGATTATAGATTTGCCTGTGATTGCTATTAACTTTCCCAAGTTTGCCGATGGCCGCGGTTTCTCACTTGCGCGCCTGCTGCGTGAGCGCTATGGCTACAGCGGTGAAATACGCGCTATAGGCGAGATTATTCGCGATCAGCTCTTTCTGATGCAGCGATGTGGTTTTAATGCCTTTGCCTTTGACACAGAGCTGGATCTCGCCGAAGCCAGTAAGTCATTGCAGGATTTCTCTGATGCCTATCAGGTCGCTGTCGATCAGCCTGAGCCACTATTTAAAAGACGCGCCTAAAATCTGATAAGCTTAAGGCTATGGATCACCATCTTATACAGCTGTTCTTTTTGATTTTTACCGGCTCCGCCGTGGTTGCCTCGCTGGCGTTGTTTGGTCGTCAGCCTCTGTTAGTCGCCTATATTTTACTCGGCGCTGTTATGGGGCCCCATGGTCTGGCCTTGGTCACTGATGTCGAGCTCATTAGTGAAATTGCCAGCATAGGTATTATCTTCCTGCTGTTTCTGTTGGGTCTAGATATGCAGCCCCAGGCACTGGGTCGCGTCTTGCGTCAGGTCACTCATATTACTCTAATTAGCTCTCTGCTGTTTGCCGCAGTTGGCTTTGGCGTCGCCTACCTATTTGACTACAGCCTGCTTGAGTGCATTATTGTTGGTACCTCCATGATGTTTTCCAGCACCATTATTGGTATCAAACTACTGCCCACAACCGTACTGCATCACAAGCATTCCGGCGAACTGATGATCGGCATGCTGTTGATGCAGGATTTTCTCGCTATCTTTGTACTGTTAATGCTGATTTCTGGTATTGATGGGGGCGATAGCCTGATTACCTTTGGCAAAAGCATCGTCGCCCTGCCCCTTATTATTGCTGGCGCCATACTGATGGTACGCTATATTTTGCAGCCTCTATTTGCACGCTTTGATCGGATTGGTGAATATGTATTTTTATTGGCTATCGGCTGGTGTCTCGGGGTGGCTGAGCTTGCCGAATTTGTGGGTTTATCTCGCGAGATTGGTGCCTTTATCGCTGGTATATCCATAGCCACCAGCCCTATCGCGCAATATATAGCACTCAACCTAAAACCTCTGCGCGACTTCTTTTTGATTCTGTTTTTCTTCTCTCTTGGCGGCGGCTTTGACCTCTCTCTGATTCCGCAAATAGCCATACCTGCACTTATTTTGGCTGCTGCCATGCTGGCGCTAAAGCCAACTATCTATCAGGCGCTGTTGCGCGGACAAAGTGAGAGCCAGACACTGTCATGGGATATTGGCTTTAGGCTGGGACAAAACAGTGAGTTTTCACTGTTAATTGCCTATGTTGCCTTTAATACCCAACTTATTGGTAATAATGCCTCACATTTAATACAGGCCGCAGCCATTATCACTTTCCTAATCTCAAGCTATATAGTGGTGTTCAATTTCCCCAACCCTATTGCTATCAGCGAAAAACTGCGGCGGGACTAGTTAGTGATAAGTATTCGTAGCAACAAAAGACTGGCAAGGAAGCGGCAATAGTGTCACGAAGAGACGAATCTGGCACAGCTACACACACAAAGTCTATGGACATCAGATCGAATCCGGCATAACTAACCTGTCACCCCAGCCAGGGCTGGGGTCAGGAGAAACCAGCCCTCGCTGCCATGATGGCAATCCAGACTTAAAACTGCTTATTGGAATCCTGAGTTAGACGAGCCCACCATTTTAGCAATAGACGATCCGCGCTCTCTTCAGCGGCGAGACCCAGTCGCTGATGCAGTTTTTTCTTCTGCACAAACGACACTTCAAAGACATCGGCTTCGGCAATCCGCGATACCAAATACTCATCGCTGGTCTGCACATCATCGACCAGTGCTAAATCCTTCGCTTGCGAGCCATACCAGATCTCGCCAGTGGCAATCTTTTCAATATCAACCTGTGGACGGCGCTCGGAGACATAGGTCTTAAATAGCTCATGGGTCTCGTCCAGCTCTGCAACAAATTTCTCTCGGCCCTCTTCAGTGTTTTCGCCAAACATCGTCAGAGTACGCTTGTATTTACCGGCAGTGAGTATTTCAAAATCCACATCATGCTTTTTTAGCACCTTACTAAAATTAGGCATCTGTGCGACCACACCAATGGAGCCGACAATAGCAAAGGGAGCGGCTAAAATTTTATCTGCGACACAGGCCATCATATAGCCGCCACTGGCGGCAACTTTATCCACACAGGCAGTCAATGGGATGCCCTTTTTACGCAGGCGATCAAGCTGGCTACTGGCAAGCCCATAGCTATGAACCATGCCGCCCGAGCTCTCTAGTTTAATTAGCACCTCATCATTGCTGGTGGCCTGAGTTAATATGGCGGTGACTTCTTCACGCAGATGGCTGACGGCTGATGCACTGACATTGCCATCAAAGTTAAGTACAAAGACGCGGCTCTTTTTGACCGCAGCAGACTTATCTTGGTCAGTCTTTTTTACCGCTTTCTTTTCTTCTTTTTTTAACATAGCGGCCTGCTTTTTCTTAGCCTTATGCAGTTTTTTCTCTTCGGCTTTTTGCAGCGACTCATCCATAGTTGCCAGCAGCATGGACTCGCTCATATGCTCAAACTGTTCATTCAGTGGCGTAATTTCAAGATGGCCTTTTTCACTGCCCTGGCTATTCTTTTGCCGAGCACCGACAATAATGCTCAACACAAGCGCGAAGGCAAATAAAAAAGTAACAATCTTGGCCAGAAACAGGCCATATTCAAAAAGGAATTCCAAAACTCGCTCCAGTGTAATCAGTAAGGTGTAACTAATAAAAGACCAGTATAGACGCTCGCAGGCGCTAACCGTAGGTCAAAGTGGACTCGTCTATATACTGCTGCAGCAGGCGTCCAGACATAATGGTTGGCGGCGCAATAATGCCAGGTAAATTGTCATAGCGAAACCAATCAGCCTCAGCAATTTCAATACCATCAATGGTAATATCATCAGTCACCGCATCCGCAATAAAGCCCAGCATCAGCTGTCCCGGGTAGGGCCATGATTGACTGCCAAAATAGCGGATATTATTGATTTGCACACCCACTTCCTCAAAGACTTCACGGTGAAGCGCCTGCTCGGCAGTCTCGCCCGCTTCCAAAAAACCGGCTAACGCACTAAATCGATTGGCCGGCCAACTCGAGTTGCGCGCCAACAGACAGTGATCACCGCGAATGACCAGCACAATAATACAGGGAGAAATACGCGGGTAATTATTAATCTTGCAGACTTTACATTCCAGCGCATGCTCGCTGTCAGAGGCTATATTGCGTTCACCACAGCTGCCGCAGAAGCGGTGTTTGTCCTGCCAATCGAGTAACTGAACCGCGCGGCAGGCAAGTGAAAACTCTTCATCACCGGCACTCATCAGTAAGGTGCGCAGCTCAATCATGGTAAAACCTTCAGTCGCAGCCGCTTCAGGTAATAGTTCCCACACTTCACAATCACGCCCCTGCCACTGGCCCAATGTAATGCGTCTTTCACAGAAAAACTTAAGCAGGTCTGTCGCATCACTATCGATAACAGGGCCACTGGACCTAGCGCCAGAAACCACCAAAATATCACCGTCGATGACCGCGATAATCCATTTTTTGTCCGTATTGATTGCTACAGGGCTGGCATAAAAACCATTTAGGCTTTCGGGAATGGTCACAGCAAGAGTTACCTTTAATTTAGAGCATAAAATTAGGTGTAAAAGGTCTCGAAAGCTTGCAAATTAGAATGGCTATAGCTAAGGTTCCGGGGCAATTATTGTTAAGTTTAACATGAAAGTAACAGTGAATTGAGCAGTGTTTCAGTTGATTGGGAAACTGCTTACCAACAGGTTGATACAGCAACTAAGGATCCACAGATGACTCCAACATTACCCCAGGCATTTAAAAAGAATTTTCTCGGTAACTCTCCCGGTTGGTACGAGAAGGCCATTATTGCCTTTTTGGTACTTAACCCTCTGATCATGTACCAGTTTGGCCCCTTCGTGATGGGATGGGTGCTGATCGCTGAGTTTATCTTTACCCTAGCGATGGCGCTTAAATGCTACCCACTACAGCCCGGTGGACTGCTAGCAATTGAGGCGGTGCTGATGGGATTAACATCCCCCGAAGCTGTCTACAACGAAACCGTTGCCAACTTTCAGGTAGTGCTGCTGCTAATGTTTATGGTCGCCGGCATCTATTTTATGCGCGACATGCTGCTGTTTACGTTTACCAAGATTCTGCTTGGTGTTAAATCAAAAACCATGCTGTCGTTTTTGTTCTGCTTCGCCGGCGCCTTTTTATCGGCCTTCCTCGACGCCCTGACCGTAACTGCTGTCTTGATTACCGTCTCTGTCGGCTTCTTCTCGGTCTACCACAAGGTCGCCTCCGGTAAGAAAATAGCCGACAAAGACCATGACCACAGTGATGACTCCACTGTACTTGTACTCGAGCGTGAGAAGCTTGAAGCGTTCCGCGCCTTCCTACGCAGTCTAATTATGCACGGTGCCGTGGGTACCGCTCTGGGGGGTGTAACTACCTTGGTGGGTGAGCCACAGAATCTATTGATCGCAGAAAAAGCTGGCTGGACATTTATGGAGTTCTTTATGGCCATGACGCCTGTCACCATGCCTGTTCTGGCTTTTGGTCTAGCGACCTGCGTTATTTTAGAGAAAATTAAAATATTTGGTTACGGTGCCGAACTCCCTCAGGAAGTGCGACAGGTACTGCAAGACTCTAGTGATCATGATGAGTCTCACCGCACCCAGTATGACAAGGCATCACTGATTACTCAGGTTATCGTTGCACTGATCCTTATCGCTGGTTTGGCCATGCACTGGGCACCTGTAGGCCTTATTGGTCTTATGGTTATTGTCCTTCTAACGGCTTTTAACGGTATTACTGAAGAGCATCGTATTGGTCATGCTTTTGAGGAGGCATTGCCCTTTACCGCATTGCTGGTAGTGTTTTTTGCCATTGTCGCCGTTATTCACGAGCAGCACCTATTCTCACCAGTGATTGCTATGGTACTTGAGCAAGATGAAGCGATTCAGCCCGGCGTATTCTTCCTAGCCAATGGCTTACTCTCGGCCATCAGCGACAATGTCTTTGTCGCCACGGTTTATATTAATGAAGTAAGAGCGGTTTATGATGCAGGCGAAATTAGTCGTGAGCACTTTGATAAGCTAGTTATTGCCATTAATACAGGCACTAATCTACCCAGTGTGGCCACACCTAATGGACAGGCTGCATTTTTATTCCTGCTGACATCAGCACTGGCGCCGCTAATTAGACTATCTTATATGCGCATGGTACTCATGGCACTGCCGTACACCATTGTACTGACTTCAATTGGCTTTCTATGTGTGATGTACAGACTGTAATCTCGATATTGCAGTAACAAAAAAGGCGATCCATTGGATCGCCTTTTTTATATCTGTTGATTACAGTTTTATACCTTTTAATCTAGGTTTTATTGCTTTCTTCAGCCTTGAGGTCTTTGCGTAATACCTTACCTACATTGGTCATTGGCAACTCATTGCGAAACTCAACAAATTTAGGCACCTTGTAACCAGCCATATTCTCTTTGCAGAAATCAATGACCTGCGCTTCGGTTAGCTCGCTGTCTGTGCTGACCACAAACATCTTCACCACCTCGCCGGCTTTGTTATCGGCAACCCCGATAGCTGCGCATTGAGACACCGCTGGATGCAGCGTTAATGCCTGCTCTAACTCATTGGGATAAACATTAAAGCCTGACACAATAATCATATCCTTAAGACGATCAACGATCTTGATGTAGCCGTCTTCATCGACAGTTACAATATCACCAGTATGCAACCAGCTATCAACAATCACCTCGGCCGTCTGCTCTTCACGCTGCCAGTACCCTGCCATAACCTGAGGCCCGCGCACACACAATTCACCAACACCACCCACTTCCTGCTCGACGCCATTTTCATCGATAACTTTAATATCAGTGCCCGGAATAGGAATGCCAGCGGTACCAATCTTTTCAAATCCAGAGGGATTCATAGAGATAACCGGCGAAGATTCAGTCATGCCATAGCCCTCGCTGACAATACAGCCAGTCGCTGCTTGCCAGTCATTGGCTACAGATTCCATCAGCGCCATGCCACCAGACAGTGTCATTCTTAATTTAGAAAAATCGAGCTTTTTAAAGTCTTTATTCTCAAGCAAGGCAACAAATAAAGAATTGAGACCAATAAAGATTTCAAATTTGAATCTTTTAATCGCCCGCACAAAGAGCGGAATATTTCGAGGATCCGGAATTAAAATAGTGTGCCCACGAGTCGCTGGCATAAGTCCCATGCACAGTGAGTAGGCATATATATGATAGATAGGCAGTGGCGCCACAGCAATACTGTGCGTGATCGGCTTATCCAGAATCGAAATAACACTCAGTGACTGGGCGATATTGCTGACCAAGCAGGACTGAGTCAGCATAACGCCCTTAGAGGCACCGGTGGTGCCGCCGGTATACTGCAGGGCACAGATATCATCTATGGTCGCCTTGTGGGGTATATAGTTAGTGCCGCCGGTGAGCATCTCAGAGAATCTTATATACTGACCTCTAGGCAGAGAGGGTCTTTTACCCATCAGCTTCATGGCGCAACTGAGTAGCATATTTCGAGGCTGCGGCAGTAGGTCTACTGGGCGCGTCACTATGACATGCTCGATACTGCTATCTGGTAGCGCCTGGCATAAAGTCTCATAAAACTGATCGAGTACTACGACCGCTTTAACCCCAGAGTCATTAAACTGATGTACTAGCTCGCGCACGGTGTACATTGGGTTGGTATTAACAATGACTAACCCAAGCTTCCATGCCGCGACCACGACCACAGGGTATTGAATCAGATTGGGAAGCTGTACCGCGATACGATCACCAGCACTGAGCTTTAATTTCTTCTGAAAATAGCTCGCGACTCTTCTCGATAGCTGGTCAACTTCACCATAGGTCAATGTTTGCCCTAGACAGGTATAAGCTGGATGAAGCGATGAATCGGCAACGGCCTGCTGCCAATTTTCAAGCAGGGAGCTAGCGGTTAGATCGGGCTGCTGAGAGCCTATACCAGAATTTTTTTGCGCCTGTAAAACGGCTTCTTGCACCAGCATAGCAACATCTCTTTTTATTATTATTAGGTAAACTACAGACGCCTAAACTCAGTCAGTTAACGAGGTGCTCAGTTAGCGAGGTGCTCAGTTAACGAGAGAGCAGAGACATGCCCCTTTCAAGGCCGCCCAGCGTCAGAGGGAACATCTTACCGTCAATCAGATCTCTTAACATCTGAATTGAGGGCGTGTACTCCCAATATTTTTCCTGAACTGGGTTAATCCAGATCAGTTTTTCGTAGGTCTCGGCCATACGCTGCATCCATACCGCACCCGACTCTTCGTTGTGATACTCAACACTGCCACCAGGACTGGTGACCTCGTAGGGAGCCATTGAGGCATCGCCAACATAGATCACCTTATAGTCGGAAGAATATTTGTGCAGCAAATCATAGGTTGAGATCTGCTCTTCGCGACGACGATTATTATCCTTCCACACATAGTCATACATGCAGTTGTGGAAGTAAAAATACTCGAGGTGCTTAAATTCTGTCTTAGCTGCCGAGAATAGCTCTTCACATAGACGCACATAGGGATCCATGGAGCCACCGACATCAAAGAAAATCAGAACCTTAACCGCATTGTGTCGCTCGGGCACCATCTTGATATCGAGCAAACCGGCATTGCGCGCAGTGCTTCGAATCGTATCATCTAGGTCCAGATGATCCGCTGAACCCTCGCGGGCAAACTTGCGCAACCGACGCAGCGCTACTTTGATATTGCGCGTGCCAATTTCAACTGAGTCATCGAGGTCCTGATACTGACGCTCATCCCATACTTTGACCGCCGTGCCCTTGCCGCCGGGGCCACCAATACGGATGCCCTCAGGATTAAAGCCACCATGACCAAAGGGTGAGGTGCCATTGGTACCCACCCATTTATTACCGCCCTCATGGCGCTCTTTTTGCTCTTCGAGACGCTTTTTAAACTCCTCAATCAGCTTTTCAAGACCACCGAGACTTTCAACCTTGGCTTTCTCTTCATCGGTAAAGTGCTTCTCAAACTCCTTGCGCAGCCAGTCTTCAGGCAGCAGGGCTTCAACAATACCATCGAGATTTTCTAGGTTTTTAAAATAAGCACCAAAGGCGCGGTCAAAGCGATCGTAGTACTTCTCGTCTTTAACCATAACGGTGCGTGCCAATAGATAGAAATCATCCACCGAGCCAAAGGCCAGGTTTTGCTCCATCGCAGTCAGCAGATCCAATAGTTCCTTGATAGAAACGGGAACGTTGGCTTTCTTTAGCGTCTCAAAGAAGTTAATCAGCATAGAATAAACTCGTTTACCTCAGACCGATCTAGCGGGCTTCACGGCGCGTCATAAATGCCAGACGCTCGAGCAGATGAACATCTTGCTCATTCTTTAGCAAGGCACCATACAGCGGCGGAATCGCCTTGGTGGGGTCACGATTAGTAAGAATATCTTCAGGGATATCATCCGACATAATCAGCTTTAACCAGTCCACTAGCTCAGAGGTCGAGGGCTTCTTCTTAAGACCTGGAATCTTGCGCACATCAAAGAAGATGTCCATGGCGTCATCCACCAGCTGCTTTTTGATTTTCGGGAAATGGACATCGACAATACGCTGCATGGTCATGCGATCAGGGAAGTTGATAAAGTGGAAAAAACAGCGACGCAAGAATGCATCCGGCAGTTCTTTTTCATTGTTACTGGTAATAATCACAATCGGCCGCTGCACTGCTTTAATGGTCTCGCCTGTCTCGTAGACATGGAACTCCATCTTATCCAGCTCAAGCAACAAATCATTGGGGAATTCAATATCCGCTTTATCGATCTCATCGATCAGCAAAACTACTTGCTGGTTAGCGGTAAAGGCCTCCCACATCTTACCTTTCTTGATGTAGTTACTAATATCCTGGACCTTATCGCTACCCAACTGGGAATCGCGCAGACGAGATACCGCATCATACTCATACAGGCCCTGCTGAGCCTTGGTGGTCGACTTGATGTGCCAGGAGAGCAATGGCACGCCCAGTGAACTGGCCACCTGCTCTGCCAGCATGGTTTTACCAGTTCCCGGCTCACCTTTAATCAGTAATGGTCGTTGCAGGGTCACTGCGGCATTAACTGCCATTTGCAGCTCTTCGGTTGCTATATAGTCGTTTGTGCCTGTAAATTTCATATCGTCTGGGTCCACATTAAATAAGGTTACTTTTCTCGTTTAGCCTCATATAGTAATCTAATCTCCTCCTGTATTTACGTCTAAATAGCGCCAAAGACCCCTAGATATAATGATTATTGGCACTAAATATGACTGAACAGTCAAACCCACAGCGCAACAACAGTGCGATAAAACAGACCTAAAGACTCACCCCTGCTTTGATTTTTTTCATTAGTGCGCCAGCGCCTCTGACACCCACGACCGACATGGCGGTTACCATGCCAGCCATCAACGCCCCAACGACACCGCAGCTAATAATATCCTGACCGGTTAAATACAGGCCAGGCAGAGATGTCTTAGGCCTTAGCCAATCCTGCTGAAAACGCGCTTTGTGATGTGCCAGGCCATAGGCCTCACCCTGCTTATAACGGCAAAAATGACTGGTAGATAGTGGCGTAGAGACTTCGGAATAATCGATCTTGCCTCTCAGTTGCGGCATCTGCTTGAACAGTGCCTCCAGCATGCGCTCGGACAGGTCCTCTTTAAGTGCCTCATAGTCATCGCCGCGCTTACCCCAGGTTTTATCTGCCCATTGACGGTAAGATTCAAAGTCACAGGGACCTATAACAATTTCAATCGTAGAACGACCGGGATAGCGGCGCTGAAAGTCTGGGTCTTTAGCCGAGGGAAAGGACACATAGACCAATGGCAATGGTGCACTGGGATCTTTGCGCAGCGCGGCAACATTGTCATCATGGTGCTCATCGAGGTAAATCCAAAGATTGGTTTTTGGCAGCTGTAATTCTTCAGCGGCGCCTTTGAGCCCTAAATACATGCCGCCATGGGACATAGATGTGGCCAGCGCATCCACCTTTTGTTTGTATCCGAGCTTCTCGCTGTGCGCTGCCGGCAGCAGATCTGAAAAGGTATTGACCACCCCAGCATTACTAATAACAGTCTTAGCATACACACTGTGGCCGTCGGCCATTTTCACCCCGACCGCGCGACCCTTATCGACTAAAATCTCTGTGACATCAGCATAGGTAAACACATCGCCACCAGAGACCTGTATCTGCGGAATAATAGTCGCCGCCATTTGTGAGGCGCCGCCTACCGGATAAAAACCTCCGTTAAAATAATGCCCGGCAATTAGGGCATGCATAAGAAACACAGACTCTTTTGGCGGGCAGCCATGATCACCCCATTGGCCGCAGAGCACAGCAATTAACTTTTCATTATCGGTCAATCCCTTGAGTACATCGTAGGACGTTTCCAGAGCATAATCTGGAAATTTGTTTTTTGCTGACAGTGACATCATTTTAGCGATCGGCGCGGGCATTGCTTTAGTCTGACTTACCGCACCCATATATTTAGTTGTCGCCGTTACTAGGGCAACATATTTATCAATGGCATCAGCTTCTTCCGGAAACTGTTTTTTTAATGAGTCCTTAAAGTTTTCTTTGCCAGCAACAAAATCAAATTGTTCATCACCGAGAATAATACGATCATAGACTGGATCCATTTCCGCCCATTTAAGATTGCCCGCGGAGATAAAATCGAATAGTGCACGGCCCTGACTTTTACGACCCATATCACCAATATAATGAACCCCAACATCCCATTCATAGCCATTGCGCTCATAGGCATGGGTAAAGCCACCCGCAGTATAGTGCTGCTCTAGGACGATAACTTTTTTGCCCAGCTGCGATAGCAGTGCCGCACTGCAGAGCCCACCTATACCAGAGCCAATCACAATGGCATCGTAATCCGCATCGATCCGCTCAGCGCGATAGCGCTTGCCGATACGCAATGTACTAGGTGTGGTTTTTACCTGTTTGGATACAGTTGTCTCTGCCGATTGCTCGTTCATTACAGCCACTCTTTTTTACGCCATTATTATTTTTATATGCTTTGCTGTTTTATTTTTTTGCGATGGTCTTTTTGTTTTTATCTTCTTTTTTATTTTCTTTTCTACTTTTATTAAAGCGAGAGATAATCAATCTAATTAATCCATAAAAAATAAAAGCAAAGAAGCTAAAGGCCAAAATAGGTGCTAGTCCACGCTGAAAACTAACATCATCACCTGTGGCGAGGAACCCTTCATAAAGGCTCACAAAAAATGCCGGCGCCAGATGGAAGTCATCTCGGTAGGCGGTTACCGGCGTCAGCAAAAATACTGTAGCCAGCAGTAAAAATAGATGTCGAATAGTCGTGAAACGCAGCTTGCGCATCCAAAACCACAGTACAAATAGCAGGCAGGCTACACCTATACCATAGGCCACCCAGCCCCATAAATAATTTTCAGCACTATACATAGTTAATCAACCCATTGAATAATATGGTCTTCAATATCGTCGTCATGAATATTTAACTCCGAAACGACTTTGCCCTGTAATGAGGCGCCATAACCATGTAATGTCTCGCGGCTTCCTGTGAGCAGATGGTGCCATTCAGGTAGTGGCTTACCATCGGCAATCAATCGATAGGAGCAACTCTGCGGCAGCCAGCCTAAAGAAATAATATTTTTCTGGTCCAGCTGTATGCAGTCATCGACAATATTATGTCGTCCCTCATAATCACTGCAGCGACAGGATTCTGTATCCAGTAGTTCACAGGTCACATTGGTGTGAAATATCTCACCACTGTCATAGTCTTCCAGTTTAACCAGACAACATTTTGCACAGCCATCACAGAGTAACTCCCACTCTTCCGTGGACATCTGCGCCAGTGTTTTTGTCTGCCAAAAGTTTGCCATCGGTTACCTTAGGTGCGGTACTCAGGCAGTATATTTGCCTGTGGGAATTTTGCCGGTGGCAGCTGTAAGTAAAAGCCCTTATCGGCAATCTCTTGCAGCACCTTATTACTATCTGCACGCGCCAGTTTGCGCGATGGTGTCACCACTATGGTCGTGACCAATTTAAGCTCACCAAAGCTGGCTAGCAGAGTCTCGGGCACCTTGGATAAGGCGCCGTCTTTGGGCACATAGAGATACATTTCCTCTTTTTTACCGCCCTTGTAAATATCACAGAGTATTTTCATTGCAAAGTATCCGTACTTTCAAGCACTGCTTGAATTGCTGGTTTAACACTGGCTTCACGCCATCCTTGGTTTAATCTTGCCGGCCATTCATATTGTCCCCTAACATCTCCATCCAGGGCACTGCGCAAAATGGCTTCGAGTTCTTTTTTGTTAGATAGAAATTCCTGCGGAATCTTCTGTGCCTCGGCCACCGCACTCAGGGCGCTGCGCATCGCCTTCATCACCGTATTGGCTGCCTTCGTCAGAGGCTCTGGAATCGCTTCAGTTGGCGCATCATCAGCAGAGTATTGGATCTGTTGCAGCACCATAGAGCCATACCGCTTAACTGACCGCGAGTACCAGTCTTCAATCCCGTGCAGCTGTTCCTCGGCCGTTGGCAGGCGCCGCGCTATCTCTAGCAAAATGGCATCTTTAATAATATGTGAGCGTGGTTTATCCATTGTTCGGGCAGTCTCTTCACGCCAGTCACAGAGTCGTCGCAATGCACTTAATGACTTGCCCTGTAAGCGCCATGCGCCTTTTACACGCAGATAATAGTCGCTGTTGTCTTTGCGACCTGCAGCCATATCAAACATGGCGACAGTCTCCTCCGCAAACCATTCCTGACGCTGCTGTTCCTGAAGCGCCTCACTCAAAATCTCGTGAATGCGATGTAGGTACAGCACATCGACAGCCGCATAGTCGAGCTGGCGATCAGTTAATGGCCGCTTTAGCCAATCAGAGCGAGTCTCTTGCTTATCTAGCTCCACATCAAACAGTTTGTGGACGAGACGCGCATAGCCCATGCAGTAGCCAACATTAGTAATGCCAGCCGCAATCTGAGTATCGAATATATTGACCGGGCGAATATCCAGCGCATGATCTAGCACTTCCAAGTCCTCGGCACAGGCATGGAAAATTAATGTGCGACTAGGGTCCTCTAACAGCACTTTTAGGCTCTCAAACTGATCGATTGCAAGTACATCAATAAGCCAGCATTGGTCGCCGTTGGAAATCTGTATCAGTGCTATCTTGGGAAAAAAAGTATCGGTACGAATAAACTCTGTATCTATGGCAATGGTTGCCACCTCGGCCAGCTGATCGCACATCTGTTGCAGCTTATTATTACTGTCAATCCAAAGATTCATCTACAGGGCCTTTCTACTTTGCAATGCCATATTTAGCGTTCCACCATCAACATATTCAAGCTCACCGCCCATCGGCACGCCGTAAGCAATTCGCGAAACCGAGACACCCAGTGCCTTGGCCTTGTCGGCGATAAAGTGGGCTGTGGCCTCACCCTCAACGGTTAAATTAGTGGCCAGTATTAACTCACTGACATCGCTATGTTGTAAACGCTCGACTAACTGATCTATGCCCAGCTGCTCCGGCCCTATGCCATCGATAGGCGATAAATGGCCCAGTAGCACAAAGTATTTTCCCTGAAAGCTGCCAGCCTGTTCGATGGCGTAGAGATCAGCGGGGTTCTCGACCACACAGATCTGCGTTGTTAGACGTCGAGGGTTACTGCAGATACCACAGACCTGATGTTCGGTAAGCGTGCGGCATTCAGCACAGCGACCCACTTTCTCAACGGCCTCAACAATCGCTTCTGCCAAACGTGAAGCACCAGCTTTGTCGCGTTCTAGTAGCTGCAAGGCCATGCGCTGGGCAGATTTAGCACCGACACCGGGCAAGCAGCGCAACGCATCTATCAGCTGATCAATTACATTTCCGTACAAGGAGTAGCCTCGAGTAAAAAGGGGAATTATAGAAACGCCCTAAAAAGGCATTTTAAAGCCGGCGGGAAGATCCATACCGCCAGCCATATTCTTTATTGCGTCTTGGCTCTCAGCTTCGACTTTGCGCACCGCATCGTTTACCGCAGCTGCAAGTAGGTCTTCGAGAAAAGTTTTGTCCTCGGTCATCAACGATGGGTCCAATGTGACTTTGCGCACATCATGACGCCCTGTCATTACCACCTGCACCATACCGGCCCCGGACTCACCGGTAACTTCAGCAGTGGCAGCCTGCTCCTGCATTGCAGCCATTTTTTCCTGCATCTGCTGGGCCTGCTTCATCAAATTATTTATATCCATTTTTTCCTCAATCTATGGGGCGCACAGACTGCTCGTCCAATGTGCCATCAAATACTGTTTTAAATTTAATTACGTCAGCGTCATTATTGAGCGCCTCTACCGCCTCGGCAAGACGCTCTGATTTCTCGCGAATATTAGCCGCCCGCGGGGTCTCTTGCTCAGCCACACCAAAGGTAATCTCAACGGTTACCGACTGCTCAAAATATTCGCTTAACGCCTCAGCCAGACTCTGCTGATGGGCCGTATCGTAGAGGCTGGTCTCATCACTGTCGATAAGAAAGTTAAGCCGATTACCCTCTCTGCCCCTATATAAACAGTGGCTAGCGATTTCTCCAAGGGATGCACCAATACTGAGCTGCTTGCGGATTTCGATCCAGTTATTGGGATTAAACTTTTGCAGGGGCACTTTATTAGTAGACGCTGAGGGATCGTTTACTAAGGACTCCTCTCTTGCTAAGGGCTCCTCTCTTGCTAAGGGCTTTTCGTTCGCTAAGGGCTTTTCGTCGGCTAAGGGCTTCTCATACGCTGAAGGATCTTCCGCCACAGACCGTTGTTCGACCTGAGGCACCTCAATAGGCGTCTGCAACGGTTGCTCAATAGGTTCAATGACTACTGCTGCATTGCTACCAACCGCTTGCAATACGGCTTTGGGTCGCGGCGATTCACTGGGCGCGACCGTTTCAGACTTTTTTACAGCTGGCTCCGCCTCCTGGGGAGCGGCTGGCTCTGCAGCAACAGTCTTATCGGGCGGCAGCGGTCTAAAGGCCAGTGCGCGCAGCATGATCATTTCGAAACCGGACTTAAGATCGGGCGCCAGATGTAGATCTTTTCGACCTAGCAAACAAATCTGGTAAAACAGCTGAGCATCTTCACGAGACACTGCCCCGGCAAGCGATAATAGTGCCGAGTAATGACTCACCCCTTTGTCCAGCGCCTCTGGTACCGCTTGCAATATAGCCACCTGATGCCAAATAGACAGCACATCGGCGAGGGCTAGATCATAGTCTGGCGCCTGTTCGGCCATACGGGCAACCGCCGCTAACACATCGCTACCGGTGCCGGTTGATAATGCATTGCAAATATCCACCACGTAGCCGCGCTCAATGGTACCCAGCATACTGCTGACTTCGGTCTCATTGACCTGCCCGCCACCATGGCCAATGGCCTGATCGGTCAGACTCAGAGCGTCGCGCATACTGCCGTCAGCCGCGCGTGCCAGCGACCACAGCGCCGCCTCTTCAAAGGGCACCTGCTCTTTACCCAGCACAAACTGCAAATGCTGCGTAATACGCTCGGCACTAAGGTTTTTTAAGTTGAACTGCAAACAACGTGACAGCACCGTGATCGGCAGCTTTTGCGGATCTGTGGTGGCAAATAAAAACTTCACATGAGGTGGTGGCTCTTCCAACGTTTTTAGCAGTGCCGCAAAGCTGGATTTAGACAGCATGTGGACTTCATCAATCAAGTAGATTTTATAGCGGCCACGCGATGGTGCGTATTGCACGTTATCCAGCAGGTCGCGCATATCATCGACACCGGTGCGCGATGCTGCATCCACCTCGATCAGGTCTATAAAGCGGCCTTCATTGATTTCAGTGCAGCTGGCGCAAACACCACAGGGAACCGAGCTTATGCCCTCTTCGCAGTTAAGGCATTTGGACAGAATGCGCGCAATGGTAGTTTTACCTACACCGCGGGTGCCGGTAAACAGATAGGCATGGTGAAGGCGGTTGTTATCCAGCGCATTAATCAGCGCCTGAAGCACATGCTCCTGACCTGCCATCTCGGCAAACGATCGCGGACGCCACTTTCGGGCAAGGACCTGGTAACTCATCGCATAATCTGCTTTAGTTTAAAAAGCCTTATTATAGGGAGATTACGGGAGCGCTGGAAGGGTTAATGGCGATGACCCCCAATAGCCACACCTCGGCACACAGCGTAACCACTACCGTTGCTCCCTTCCGGGCCTGGCGGAGTTCATGGCTGGCTGTTGCGAGGGGACCAAAGGGGGCCACCATTAAAGCGAAGCGCGAGATTATCCGAGGTTTACTCGGCAAGTGCAACCGCTTATGCCAATAAACAGTAGATTGATATACACGCAGAACCACTCACACTAAATAGGGTCAAAAAGCCCAATAGAGCCTACAGTACCCAACAGCAAATAGTGTATTTATGCGGAGATTGCTACACTCCCAGTGCTGGACGCCTGTTGAGCTAGAACTAAAACTAGAGCAACAACCAAAATTATAAAGTGAAGGGCTCTCTGTTAATGAACAACCGTGCAAGGCAGCATGCAATACTCCCACTGTTATTACTGATTTCCACCCTACTGCTAGCAGCCTGCGGCAGTAGCGAGAGCAATGTCGACCAAGGCAATCGCAGCGGCACATTGCACTGGGGTAATGGCACCGAGCCCCAGAGTCTTGACCCCCATATAGCGACCGGCGTCCCCGAACACCATATTATTACCGCGCTGATGGAAGGCTTGATTCTTAAAGATAGCGAAACCCTAGCCCCTAAGCCTGGCGTAGCCGAGTCTTGGACAATTAGCGCCGACGGCCGTATTTACACCTTTAAGCTGCGCGAGAATGCACGCTGGTCTAATGGCGACCCACACAATGCCCATGATTATGTCTGGTCCTGGTGGCGCGCGCTGCAACCGGCACTGGGCAACCTCTACGCCTATATGTACTTCTCTATAGAAAATGCGCAGGAATATTATGAGGGTACAGTCACAGACTTTGATCAGGTCGGCGTCAAGGCACTCGACGATTACAGATTACAAGTCACCCTGTCCAACCCAACGCCTTACTTCTTGCAGCTGCTGGATCATTACAGTCTCTACCCAGTTCATCGCGCCACGGTAGAAAAGTTTGGTGCGGCCGATGAGCGCGGCACACGCTGGACTTATGAGGGCAATAATGTCGGCAATGGCGCCTTCCAATTACTCGACTGGAAAATTAATCGCCGCGTAACTGTGCAGCGCAACCCCTACTACTGGAATACAGACAGTGTTCGACTCAACCAGATTGTGTTCTACCCCACCGAAAATGTGGTCAGTGAAGAGCGTATGTTTCGCGCCGGACAGTTACATCGCACCAGCACTATTCCAGCGGATAAAATTCCCGTCTACCTAGAGGCCCAAGATTCCTCGCTGCATATAGCTCCCTATCTTGGCACTTACTTTTACCGCATCAATACTCGCGTGCCCCATCTGCAGGATAAGCAGGTACGCCGAGCGCTTGCCATGACCATAGATCGCGAGACAATCTCCAAGAGCATTCTTAAAGCTGGACAGATTCCCGCGTATGCCATGACCCCGCCGGGCACCATGGGCTATTACCCAGAATCAGATTTAAGCTTTGATCCAGAGGCTGCACGCCAGCTCTTAGCAGATGCCGGATACCCCAATGGAGAGGGCTTTCCCGCCACCGAAATCCTTTATAACACCAGTGAAGGCCATCGCAAAATTGCCGTGGCTATCCAGCAGATGTGGAAAAAATACCTCAATATTGATATCAAATTGCTCAATCAAGAATGGAAGGTTTACCTCGATAGCGAAAGTGCTGGCAACTATGAAATATCTCGTGCCGGTTGGATCGGTGACTACGTAGACCCCAATAGCTTTCTCGATATGTTTCTATGTAACGGCGGCAATAATCGCACCGGCTGGTGCAATGCCGAATACGATCGCCTGATTGCCGATGTGGCCCCAACCGTAAAAACCCATGCCGAACGATTGGCGGTATTTGGTCAGGCCGAAAAGATACTGATGGATGAGCTGCCAGTGATTCCCATCTACATTTACACCTCAGTCAACCTGGTGAATAATTCGGTAAAAAACTACGCTGACAATATTCTTAACCAGCCCTCCTTTACCGAAATGTATCTGCAAGCAGAGCCACAGCAAAAGCGTTTAACCGAGGACCAGCATTGATGTTGAGATTTGCATTTTATCGCCTCCTGCAGGCCATACCTGTGCTGCTAATTGTGATCAGCCTGACCTTTATGCTCGTGCACTCAGCCCCAGGCGGACCATTCTCGGCAGACAAGGCCGTGCCCCCTGAAGTGATCAAAGCCTTGGAGGCACAGTACAATCTCGACCAGCCACTGTGGCAGCAATATGTCAGCTACCTCGGCGATGTGCTTCAAGGAGACTTTGGCCCCTCCTTTAAATATCCCGGCCGCGATGTCACTGAGCTAATTGCCGCAGGCTTACCCGCTACCGCAGAGCTGGCCTTTTACGCCATGTTGGTGGCTCTGGTGATTGGTGTCAGCGCCGGTGTTGCCGCGGCTATGCGCCCCAACACCGCCCAAGACTATATCCCCATGTCTGCCGCCATGATCGGTATCTGCATGCCCTCATTTTTACTGGGGCCGCTACTGGTATTGGTCTTTGGCATTTATTTGGAATGGCTGCCAGTCTCCGGATGGGACGATATGCCCGGCGATAAAATACTGCCCGCCATTACACTGGGCACAGGCTACGCAGCCTATATTGCCCGCCTGTCTCGAGGTGGCATGTTAGAAGTGCTGTCTCAGGACTATATTCGCACCGCCAGAGCCAAAGGGCTCTCCGAGCCTTTAGTCATTGCCAAGCACGCACTGCGCGGCGGCCTAATACCTGTGGTTGCCTTTTTGGGACCGGCCTTTGCCGGTCTGCTCGGCGGCTCCTTTGTAGTCGAAACCATCTTTCAAATTCCCGGCCTTGGGCGCTTCTATGTGCAGGCCGCCTTTAACCGTGACTACACTATGATACTGGGCACCACCGTGTTTTTTTCCACGCTGATTATTGTCTTTAATCTGCTCTCAGATATGCTCGCGATTTGGTTAAATCCCAAGCTGCGTCAGCAAACCCGGGGAGAAAGCTAATGACAACAATTGACGAGCAAGGCACCTCCCTGTGGCAAGACGCCTGGATTAAGCTTAGCAAAAACTACCTCGCCCTATTTGGCTTGGCCATCATAGGTTTGCTCTGTGTAGTATCGCTTTTAACTCCCTGGATTGCCCCCTACGGTTACGAACAACAGAACCTGTTGCTGGGCGCAACATCCCCCTCTGCCGAACACTGGTTGGGCACCGACATCTTTGGCCGCGATATGCTTACCCGCATTATGTATGGCGGCCGCGTATCCCTCACCGTCGGCTTTATTGCCACCGCCGTAGCCTTAATCATAGGGGTACTTTGGGGTGCTGTCGCCGGGTTTGTTGGCGGCCGTATCGACGCTGTGATGATGCGTATTGTCGATATCATGTACGCCCTGCCCTTTATGATATTTATCGTGCTACTGATGGTGGTATTCGGGCGCAATATCCTGCTGCTGTTTCTAGCTATCGGCGCAGTGGAATGGTTAACCATGGCGCGCATTGTTCGCGGCCAAGTCATGGCCCTGCGCAAGCAGGAGTTTGTCGAAGCCGCTCATTCTCTCGGCCTATCGCAGTGGACCATTATTCGGCGACATATTATTCCCAATACATTGGGGCCAGTAATTGTCTACACCACCTTGACCATACCCAGCGTAATGCTACTCGAAGCCTTTTTAAGTTTTCTGGGCCTGGGTATACAGCCACCCCAGAGCTCATGGGGATTACTAATAAACTACGGTGTAGAAACCATGGAAGAGTATCCATGGCTACTTATCTTTCCCGGCGTAACCCTGTCGCTAACATTGTTTGCACTCAACTTTCTCGGCGATGGTTTACGTGATGCACTCGACCCACGAACCTCTAAAGACTAATAAGGAATAGGACAATGGCACTGCTTGAGGTAAACGGTTTAAAGGTGTATTTCCATACCAGAAATGGTGTGGTCAAAGCGGTCGACGATGTTAGCTTTACGGTGGACCGCGGTGAAACATTGGCCATAGTCGGAGAATCCGGGTCTGGAAAATCCGTGACCTGCTACAGCCTGCTCGACCTACTGCCCAAACCGCCGGCTAAAATCGAAGGCGGCACCGCGCTATTCGATGGCGAAGATTTGCTCCGCTGCGACGCCAAACGCATGCGCCATTATCGCGGCAATGACATCGCGGTGATTTTCCAAGATCCCATGACCTCACTAAATCCCTATATCAGCATCGGTGAGCAGTTAATTGAACCACTGATTTATCACCCGGATATCGAACGCAAGCAAAGCCGCGAAGATGCCCGTGCCCGCGCTATAGAACTACTCGATGAAGTCGGCATTATTAATCCACAGGCCCGCTTCGATTGTTATCCCCATGAGTTTTCTGGCGGCATGCGCCAACGCGTCATGATTGCTATGGCACTGATTAATGAGCCACGCCTACTCATCTGTGACGAGCCAACCACCGCACTGGACGTTACTATTCAGGCACAGATATTAGAGCTGATTAAAAAGCTGCAACAGACCCGCGATGTCGCCGTTATTTTTATTAGCCATGATTTAGGCGTCGTGGCCGGTATAGCCGACAAGGTACTGGTTATGTGCGAAGGCACCATTAGAGAAGCCGGCAGCACAGATTCGATCTTCTATAACAGCCAAAATGACTACACCAAAAAGCTATTAAATGCGATTCCAGAAGGCGCCAAAACACTGCCCAGTCGCCTACAACCAGATAACCTATTAGTCGAGGTTACAAACCTAAAAACCCATTTTACCGACCACAGTAAAGCGGGCCGACAAAACAAGGTTATCAAGGCGGTAAATGGTGTATCACTAGAGATACAGCGCGGTGAAATTCTTGGATTAGTCGGCGAATCAGGCTCAGGAAAATCAACGCTAGGTCGCTCTATATTACAGCTGGCACCCACCACTGCAGGCCAAGTAAGCTTCAGTGGCAACCCACTTACCGGTCTCGGCTCCCAACAAATGGTACCCTGGCGACGCAAGATGCAAATGATTTTTCAAGATCCGTACGCATCGCTTAATCCACGTATGACCGTCTACCAAACCCTGGCGGAGCCACTGCTCTACCATGGCCTAGCCAATAGTAAAACCATAGACCAGCAGATACGCCAGCTAATGGATGATGTAGGCCTGGCCCATGGCCAGATGCGTAAATACCCCCATGAATTCTCAGGCGGCCAGCGCCAGCGTATCGCCATTGGTCGCGCTATCGCCACCAAACCAGAATTGATTATTGCCGATGAGCCCGTCTCAGCATTAGACGTGACTATTCAGGCACAGATCTTGGATTTGATTCTTAATTTGGTAGAGCGCCATAACCTAACCATGCTGTTTATCTCCCATGACCTTTCAGTGGTGCGCTGTATTTCTGACCGAGTGATGGTGATGAATAAAGGTGTGATTATTGAACAGGGGGATACAGAGACTCTTTGGGAAAATCCGCAGCAGGCCTATACACAGCAATTGCTTAAGGCTATCCCTATTGCTGATCCTAGATTGGAGCGGAGTCGGTTGTCTAGCCTCTAGGTAAACCTAAATCCTTAGCTACGCCGAGGATGACAAGAAAATGATGGAGCGTTTAAAGAGGTAGTAGAGCCTCAAACTCAGGCGCAGCTAATACCAGTCCCACGCAATCCACAGTAGCCTCCAGGATTCTTGGCCAGATACTGCTGGTGATATTCTTCTGCATAGTAGAATGTTGGCGCGGCTATAATTTCCG
>OJBN01000012.1_pt1 | contig 39669 bp, 39 predicted proteins | sample 1590441 | NCBI WGS metagenome assembly OJBN01 (sample SAMN05416760, study PRJEB24817) | seawater metagenome | isolation source: Sea water | place: Canada:Atlantic | collected 2013-07 | reverse complement strand
TCTACACTAGATCGCTCGTCGGCAGCGTCAGATGTGTATAAGAGACAGGCTGTGTCCACAGGCCGTGCGCACTGCCATGACTGCCGTCGAAAATGACGCCATAGCCGCCGCAGCCAATAATGGCATGATCGAACCAGAAGAGTTGGCCGACACGGTGGTTGAAGGTTTACGCGAAGAGAGTTTCTTGATTTTACCGCACCCAATTGTGCAACAATTTATGCAAAACAAAACCAACAACTATGACCGCTGGATTGCTGGCATGAACAAGCTCATGCGCAAAATCACCGGTATCATCTAAAAACACAATTAATAAAGGAGAGAAGAAAATGGGTTTTGAATTAACGCCAAGAGCAGAGGATCTTAATAACCGCCTAACCGCGTTTATGGAAGAGCATATCTATCCACGAGAGCGCGATTATGAAGAATTTACCGGCGACCACAATAATCTGTGGCAATACCCAGACTGGTACCAAGGCTTAAAAGACGAAGCCAAAAAGCAGGGCCTGTGGAATCTGTTTCTGCCTGAAGAATACAAACCCTGGAGTCCCGGATTAACCAACCTAGAGATCGCGCCCCTGTTTGAAACCATGTCCAGATCTGCCTGGGCCCAGCAAATCTTTAACTGTAATGCTCCAGACCGCGGCAATATGGAAGTATTAGCCAAATACGGCACCCCAGAGCAGCAAGAGCAATGGTTACTGCCGCTACTTGCCGGTGATATCCGCTCCGCCTACGCCATGACCGAGCCCGATGTGGCCTCATCCGACGCCACCAATATGGAACTCAAGATCGAGCGCGATGGCGACGAATATGTATTAAATGGCCGCAAATGGTGGACCACCAATGTCATTGGCCCCGCCTGTAAATTGATGCTGGTCATGGGAAAGTCAAACCCCAACGCACCGCGCCACCAACAGCACAGCACCATACTAGTGCCCACCGACACCAAAGGTGTGGTGATGTCGCGCCCACTCAAAGTATTTGGTGAATACCATTCCCCTGGAGGAGAAGGGGATATGATCTTTAGAGATGTGCGGGTGCCCGCCACTAATTTGATTCTTGGCGAGGGCCGTGGTTTTGAAATTGCCCAGGGCCGTTTAGGGCCAGGCCGTTTCCAGTACGCCATGATGTTTGTCGGCATGGCTCAGCGCAGCCTAGAGCTGATGTGTGAGCGCGCTCAGCAGAGAGTAGCCTTTGGTGAAGCCCTCAGCAAAAAAACCAGCGTACAGCACGAGATTGCTCGTAGCCGCTGCGACATAGAACAGTGCCGCTTACTGGTGCTGGCCGCTGCCGAGAAAATGGATAAGTACGGCATTGATGGCGCCAGAGAAGATATCTCTATGCTAAAAATCGTTGCCCCCAAAATGTGTGAAGACGTGTCTAGCCGCGCCATGCAAATCTTTGGTGGCATGGGCGTCTGCCAAGACACGCCACTGGCCCATATCTGGACGACGAGTAGATTCTGTCGCATCGCCGACGGTCCAGACGAAGTGCATATGTCCCAGCTGGCTAAGATGACCATGCGCTCATTAAATCGACAGACTTAAAGGCATAAGAATAGAGGAATTTAAAATGAGCTTTTCATCCAGTGTACTCAGCATCGAAAAGCAGGGTCGAGTCGGTATTATCTGGCTAGACCGTGAAAGCAAATACAATGCACTGTCTACCGAGCTATGGTCAGCCATACCCCATGGCTTGGCGGCACTCTGTGAAGACACGGAAATTGGTGCCATTGTGCTAGCTGGTCGAGGCAAGCATTTCTGTGCTGGCATCGACCTGGCCGAAGATGGGCTTAGTCAACTGAAAAAAGCCAAGGCTCGCTCCAAAGCCGAAGCCAATATTCAACAGCTGAGCAACACACAAAAATTTCAGCAGGCCATAAGCTCATTGGCCGAATGTGAATTGCCTGTTATTGGCGTAGTGCAGGGCTTCTGTTTGGGTGCCGGCGTGGACCTAGTCACCGCCTGCGATATCCGTATCGCCAGCGCATGCTCGGTATTCAGCGTGCGCGAAACCCGCCTGGGTCTGGTGGCCGACGTAGGTACCTTGCAGCGTCTGCCCAAGATACTCAGTGCCGGCCATGTTGCCGAATTGGCCTATACAGGCAAAGATATCAAAGCCGATCGCGCCGAAAAGATAGGTTTGGTAAACGATGTCTACGAGTCCGCCGAAGTCACCATGGCCGAAGGCCTGGCACTGGCCCAAGAAATCGCCGGCAACTCACCCATGGCCGTGCGTGGCACCAAGTTTATACTGCGCCAGTCAGAGAACCTTACCGACGAGCAGAGCCTCATGGTCAATGGTATGTACACCATGATGACAAGCCTAGAGTCGAATGATTTACAAGAGGGGATTTTGGCGTTTTCAGAGCGCAGAGTGCCGAAGTTTACGGGTAGCTAAAACTCACAGCAAGCGCCCAGATAACTGGGCGTCGCACTAGTCTCAATATATCGCCCTGAGCCTGCAATCCGTCATCCACAATAACTATTCTCAACAGAATATCATTGGTGACTATAAAAACATTAACGTCAAACGACCGCTAGCACTTGCACCATTTAGTGGGCATTATTTTCAAAAAAATAACAGATAACACCAAGGGCACCACCCACAAAAAAGGGGATAACTAAGTTATCCCCTTTTCCATTGAGCCTAATTAAGCTCCCATTAATACATCATATCCCGAGTAGCATTGAGCATCCAAGGGAACTGCTCTCCAAGCTTGGCTGCGCCATAAGAGAACCAGTACTCGATCTTCTGCGCAAAGGTCATCTCGACCATCTCTGGCAGACGCTGCTGCTGATATTTCAGATACGAGTGAATATTTTCAACATCTTCTGCAGTGTGTGTCTCGTAGAACCCCACCATCCCTTTGTGAGATTTTGATCCGCCCAGCACAATACCGACAAAGTCGAGATGAGTCTGGTCGCTCATATAGCGCAGATCGGGCACCACGTAGTTGCTCTTGGCGCTGATGCCGTGGCAGGAGCCACAGTTATGGCTATAGAGTTCTTCACCTTTTTTAATCTCTTCTGAACTGGCATTCAGCTCTTCGCTCAGGGGCAATATGGTGGCTAGGCCTTCGTCGGGTAGACTGCGGGTAAGGCCAAAGTCGCCGAGCTTAAACACTAGCAGTTTGTTCTGGTTTACTTTTTTGCGCCTGAGGTTATCGCCTAAGGTTAGCATGACGGTGCCGCCGCTGCCTTGGGCTACGGCTACATATTGCTCGCCGCCTAGCTCGTAGGTCATGGGGCCGGCTAGTACGGCGCTGTCGGATTGGTACTGCCATAGGGTATCGCCATTGTCGGCGTCGTAGGCGGCGAAGGTGCCGTCACCCATACCTTGGAACACTAGATCGCCTGCGGTGCTGAGTATGCCGCCGTTGGCTGGGCCCGCGTGGGGTACTTTCCATGCTGGCTCTTGATTAACAGGGTCCCAGGCCAGGAGTTCGCCGCTGATCAATGCGTCGACCGCGGCCTGACCGGCTACCCAGCTCAGTGGGTCGCGCGACTCATTTAAGTCTACGCCGGTATTCCAACGGTTGACTCTGTATTCAACGCTTTTTTGGCCGCTAAAGTAATGGGGTATGTTCTGTACTGGTATGTACATAAGGCCAGTTTTGGGGCTAAACGACATGGGCTGCCAGTTGTGGGCGCCGTAGGGCGATGGCCATATATAGCTGCCGCCGTTGTTTTGGTAGTCGGCGTATTCGGTTTCGACGGGGCGGCCAGTTTCCATATCAATATGGCTGGCCCATGTGGCTCTGGCGAATTTTTCCACGGAGAGTAGTTCACCGGTGGCGCGATCTAATACATAGAAGAAGCCATTTTTGGGCGCTTGCATAATGACTTTGCGCTGTTCGCCGTTTATTTCTATCTCAGCCAATGTGAGCTGCTGTGTGGCGGTGTAGTCCCAGTTGTCTTTGGGGGTTACTTGGTAATGCCAGACATAGTCACCGGTATCTGGGCGCAGTGCGACGATGGAGCTTAGGTAGAGGTTGTCGCCACCACCAGGGCTGCGCAACTCGCGGTTCCAGGGGGAGCCATTGCCTGTGCCTATATAAAGTAAATCTAGTTCTGGATCGTAGACCAATGAGTCCCATACGGTGCCGCCACCGCCGCCCAGTTTATGCCATTCATCGCCGCCCCAGGTTTTAACCGCAGCATCTAGTGCTGGGTGCTCTTGGGGTTTGCTGGGGTCGCCAGGTACGGTGTAGAACCGCCATAGCTGGTCGCCGGTGGCTGTGTCGTAGGCAGTGATGTAGCCGCGTACGCCCAATTCGGCGCCGCCGTTACCGATTATTACTTTGCCATCTACTACGCGCGGTGCGCCGGTGACACTGTAGTTGCTGTTATCTGGAGTGGTTTGTATCACCCAGTTAGCTTCGCCGGTTTTGGCATCTAGGGCCACCAGGCGGCCGTCTAATGTACCAAAGAATATTTGCAGGCCGGTTTCTGCGTCGCCTTGCCACATGGCAACGCCACGGTTTACAGCGCCACAGCAAGTTTTAATCAGGTGGTCTTTGGGGACCTTTGCGTCGTAGTGCCATAGCTGTTCGCCGGTTCTGGCATCTAGGGCATGCACATGGCTCCAGCCGGTGCTGATGTAAATCACGCCATTGTGAACCAGCGGTGTGGCTTCCATTCCGCGAGCGGTATCAAATTTAAATGACCAAGCCAAGTCGAGTTCGTCGACGTTGTCGCGGTTGACGCCATCGAGCGGGCTAAAGCGCTGCTCTTTATAGTTGCGGCCATAACTCAGCCACTCTTTATCTGGATTGATAATCGACTGTTCGTTAACCACCGTGACTTGGGCTTGCGTAAGGCCGGTGCTTAACAGTAGGGCTGTTGCGCCTTGGATTAAGCGAGATGCCATAGGATTCCCCATTGCTCTTTATGAGACTTGATTCTTTACTTTATTGTAGAGCCATTTCGATAAACTGCATACGGTCCTGACCGAAAAACATATCATTGCCAATAAACATAGTTGGCGCACCAAAACATCCTCGGGCGACGGCGGCTTCGGTGTTGCTGATTAATGTTGCTTTAACGTCGGGATCCTGGGTGGCGGCAATTATTTTCTGTGCATTCAATTCGGCATCACTCAGTACATTGGCCACTACATCTAGATCGCCCATATTGTCGCCATTGACCCAGATGGCGTCGTAGACGGCTTCAATATAGTTATCGAAGTAGTCTTGGCCAAGGGTCGCTACAGCCCCGCGCATCAGATTTAATGTGTTGATGGGGAAGTGGGGGTTCACGGTTAGTGGCACCTGATACAGGGCGGCAAAGCGGGGCAGGTCTTGGGTCATCATATACTTGCCTTTGGCGGGCACTGTTACTGGTGACATATTGCCTGAGGCTTTAAAAAGCCCGCCGAGAAGAACCGGTTTGTAGTCGATGGTGCAGCCATATTGTGATTTTAATTGCTGCAGACGTTTATGGGCCAGATAGGCGGTGGGACTGCCGAAATCAAAATAAAATTCGATGGTTTTAGACATGCTGCTTCCTCGGTTTGACCTGCGCGCAAATCACACTAATTATTAGGTCAAGAGTAGCTCTGAGGGAGTTTGGGTGTAAATGGAAAACCATGACCCATGAGTTCGGCTTTAGGGGCTATTTAAGCGGCGGCGACCAGTGTTTCCAGCATGTCGGTTAGCGCCGCAATACTGTCGTCGGCACTATTTGACTGATGGTCTCGCAGGCGGTCCCAGTACTCAAAAGACAGCGTGGCAAAAATGGCTTCCTGACGTGGTTGTGGAAGCTGTGCAAGTTCCGGCAGAGCCTGCTGGACATCCTTGCGGATTCTGGCCTGATACATGGCATAGTTTTGTTTTAGAAAGGCAGATCGCCAGCGTCTGGTGGCAGTAGATTTTAAAATATTGCTGTTGCTCTCATAGAGCCGACCCAATTTGGCCACCACTTCGGCGATGCGCTGCTCTAGGGGGAGTTTGGAATCAACCTCACCGGTTTTATCAACAAAGTCATTGCGCCATAGTTCGTCGGCCGTGGCAAAAATAGCTTCCATATCTTCAAAGTGGCGAAACACCGAGCGAATGCCCACTTTTGCATGGTCGGCCACCTGCTGAGCGGTGGGCACTAGATTGCCATCATTAATGAGTAGCAGCATGGCCTCAACGATAACTAGGCGGCTGCGGTCGCTACGCAGGCGGCGTCCATCGACTTTTACGGTTGTGCTTACGCTGTCTGACATAGAGTTTGGCTTCTGTGAGTGATCGAGGCGATAATTTTGTCATATTTCCGCTGAAGTTGCACTTGGCTTGGGGCTGTTGCCCCTTACTTACAAGCCATCATTGGTGACCAAAATATCTGTAGAATTCGCGGGCAGCATAACGCTGGTGCCATCTTCGCCCAATGTGTAGTCGCTAAACCGATCATCAACCCCCTCTAACCAAAGCGCTTCGCTACCGGGCAGGATCAACGGCGGTACCACATGGTAATAGAGTAGGTGACCCACCTCTGCATCCCGCGCGGTTTCAGCGGCCTCGGTGGGGGAGGCATGGTAGTCGAGCACATCATTAAAGACTTTCGCTGTGTTGGGAAGGCCCACGGCGGTGGCGGCCTGATTCATGGCCTTGAGCATTGCAGGACTCAGTGCTTCGTGCACCAGCAGGTCAATGCCCTGGGCAAACTTTTCTATATTGGCAGACTTGTTGGTGTCGCCAGAGATCAGTGCGGTGCGGCCCTTGTAGCTAAAACGGTAGGCGACCGCTGGGGTCACGGGAAAATGATCTGCGGCCAGCATCTCTACCACTAAGCCGTCCTGGTCGTAGACGGTAATCAGCTCGCCCTCTGCCGGTAACGGCGCGCTGACAGCGATCATGCCTGCACCGCTCAATGGTGTGACCTTATCGCCATGATGATCATTGCGATACACCACATCCTGCCCATAGACCATATTAAAGCCCTCGACGACATTGGCGACACCCTCGGGACCATAAATATTAAGTGGTGCGCTCTGGTTGCCCGCCGCCCAGCGAATGGTGCCGACTTCGCCAAGACCATCGATATGGTCGGAGTGGAAGTGAGTCAAAAATACGCCGCTGATACCGCCTACCTGATAGCCCATACGGCCCAAGTTGCGTAAACCATTGGTGCCTGCATCTACCAGAAACAGTTTGCCCGCGGCAACAACAGCAACACAGGGACCGGAGCGATTGGCGGCTGGCATGGGGCCGCCAGCGCCGCACAGGGCGATATGCAAGCCATCACCCAGTGCTTTGATTTTGTTACTGGAAAACATCACCTCTGCGCCTTTGGGAAGGATTCGCAGGGCGATATCTCCGCGCTGGCTGTAAATACCTGCACTCAGAGCAAGAACCAGCAGGCCGATAAGAGTGATTTTTTTCATGCTCGCCTCCGCTATATTGGGCGTTAATTTTAAAAGGGTGACATGTTGGCATTTATTATGTCAATATAAATAGCAATCAGCAACAATGCACAATTTAATGATAAATACTCGCTTAAAACCAGAGGAGCTCCCATGACTCAGAGCAACCCCATTACCTTGATTGGGTCGCCGCCATCCCCCTATACCCGAAAAATGGTTGCACTTATGCGCTACCGCCACATTGCCTACCGAATTATCTGGGATAATCCGGTTGCGATACTAGACGAGATGGGTGTTGCCAAGCCTAAGGTGTCCCTGTTGCCGACCTATGTGTTGCCCGATGAGGAAGGGGAGATGCAGGCGGTCTGCGATTCGACGCCGATTATTCGCCGTTTGGAAACGGAGCACGAGGGGCGCTCGGTGATCCCGGATGATCCGGCTATGGCGTTTATCGATTATCTGCTAGAAGACTTTGCCGATGAATGGGCCACCAAATATATGTTCCACTACCGCTGGCACCTGGAGGTGGATGCGGACAATGCGGGTACCCTGTTACCGCTATTTCAAACGATTAATTTGCCCGCCGAGCAGCTTAATCACTTTAAGCCCTATATCACCGAGCGTCAGGTGGGCCGACTGCATGTGGTGGGGTCCAATGATGTGACAGCACCGGTGATTGATGCCAGTTATAAGCGTTTGCTCACGGCAATGGAGGCCCATTTAACGCAGCAGCCTTATTTGATGGGTAACCGCCCGGGTGCCTCGGACTTTGCTCTGTATGGCCAGTTAACTCAGTTGGTGGGCTTTGACCCCACGCCGCGGGTCATTGCCCATAGCCTGTCCCCCCGCACCGTGGCCTATACCAGCCTGATGGAAGATCAGAACGGCCTTGAGCCTAAAGCGTCTGACTGGGGCACTGCCGAGACAGTGCCGGAGACATTGAAAGCGATTCTTAATGAGGTAGGTCATGTCTATGCCCCCGCACTGCTTGCTAATGCTCAGGCCATGCAAGCTGGCGAGAAAACCTGGGAGGCTGAAATTGATGGCAGCCGCTGGACACAACAAACCTTTAACTATCAGGGCAAGTGCCTCCAGTGGATTAATGCCGAGTATCAGGCACTGAGCCAAGCGGATCGCGCTCGAGTAGATGGATTGCTAGCAGGTACAGGCTGCGAGAAGATTATCTTTTAGACTCTTCACTGAGATTTATGCCTGACGGACAGCACCAGCATAATAATGGCCACAGCTAACAGAGGCAGGCTACCTGTAGCCCCTGGTGGCACATGTTCGTAAAAGGTGCTATCCAGTGGGTGTAAGGTGCCAGAGATCATGCGCATGGGCACTTCAATCACCACCGTGAGCCACAGCAGTGGGAGCAAATTGCGGTAGCGCCATATACAGATATAAAAAATAAATAGCGTCACTAGCTGAGCAGAGCCCCATAGCGAGGCGAATAGATAGATCACATTATTGGGATCGGGGGCGCCTTCCATAAAGGGGAAGATAATAATCGAGGCAATGCTGTTGATACCGCCATCGTCCGCCAGAAAATGCATAAATCCGCGAAAGGTGTATATAGCCATCAGCAGATAAAATCCATACTGGGCAATGACACTGCCCTGGTAATTATTGTTGGCCTGCTTGGGAAATACTTTTTCGATTAATGTCATTGTCAATGCCTTTTTGATACGTCGCTATAGTCAATATCACCAGCTTAAATAATTAACACTATATATGCCAGTTTATTTTCTAACCATAAGCTGATACCTTGCTTAGTGTTTAAACAACAATAAAAATCAACACGGGGGTTGGCTATGGCTGAGCAATTTAAGGAGCAGGGTGGTGCCGCTACTATGGACCCCAGCGCCGCTTTTCGCTGGATATCTTCCCGTGTGATGAGCAAAGTAATCAGCCCCGAGCGGCTGATGGCCAAACGTCAAAAAATGGAAAAGCATCGGCAGGCCACTGGTGCCCCCCATGTGGTGGAGTACTTTCATCAGGTGGAAGATGGCTATAGCCACTTGGCGGCTCAGGCGCTTGGTGCGCTGACTGAGCGTTATGATATTGAGCTGCGGTGCCATCTGGTTGCCGGGCCGTCTGGCGATAACAGTGTTGAGCCTGAACTGCTTATTAAACTCTCCCAATACGATGCGTCGTTTATCGCTCCCCATTACGGTCTTGAGGCGCCCGGCGCCAATGTACTGCCCGATCCAGAGGCCATCGAGCTTGCTGAATCGATTTTAGCTGCGCCTAAGCTGCAGGAGCAGGCAAGCACAGATTTTGCTGTGCTGGCGACAGCCGTTGGCGCCGCGCTCTGGTCCGGTGATAAGGCCACCCTAAACACGCTGGCAGAGCTGCATGGCTGTGCATCCGTCCAACAGCGAGAGGACTGTCTTGCCCTTGGCAATGGGCGGCGAGCTGAGTTAAAGCACTACTCAGGTGCGATGTTCTATTACGCAGGGGAATGGTACTGGGGTGTGGATCGCTTGCATTATCTGGAGGCCCGTTTAGCCGATTTGGGCGCTGACCCTAGCCCAGATGCGCCATTATTGATGCCGCGCATTGAGGTTGAGGCTGGCAATCGCAAAGACAATGGCAGTCTCACCTTAGAAATATACCCTTCGTTGCGCAGCCCCTATACCGCTGTGGTCTTTGATCAAACCCTTAAGCTGGCAGAGACAACTGGCGTTAATCTAGTGGTGCGGCCTGTATTGCCCATGGTGATGCGCGGTGTACCCGCCACCAGAGAAAAAGGCATGTATATCTTTACCGATGCCGCGCGGGAGGCACGCAGTATCGGGGTGCCCTTTGGTCGTTTTCGCGATCCCATTGGTGAACCAGCACGCAACTGTTATTCCCTTTACCCCTGGGCCTGTGAACAGGGTCGCGGCAATCAGTTGATTTCCAGCTTTTTGAGTGCGGCATTTGCCGAGGGTATTAATACTAATAATGCCCGTGGCCTCAAGCAGGTGGTTGAAAATGCCGGACTGGATTGGTCAGTAGCTAAAACACTGGTGGGTCAGGCTGGTTGGCAGGCACTGCTGGAGAGCAACCGCTTGGCGATGTATCAGGCTGGACTCTGGGGAGTGCCCAGTTTTCGATTGCTAAACCCACAGGGCGAGACGGTATTGGCCCTCTGGGGACAGGATCGATTATGGCTAGTGGCGCGAGAAATCGAGCATCAATTATCACTGGATAAAGGCTAGGTCTTAGCCATAGTAGACCAAAAAAACTAAAACACTAGGAGGCCATTATGGCACTGGGAGTACTGGCAAGAATTACTGTTCAAGACGGTAAAAACGAAGAATTTGAAACAATATTTTTGGGTCTGGTGGAAAAGGTATTGGCCAATGAAGAGGGGGCTCTGCTGTATGCCTTAAATCGCAGCAAGTCTAACCCGCAAGAATATATTGTTATGGAACAGTATCGCAGCGCCGCGGATATTGATGCCCATGGCAAGACTGACTATTTCCGCGAGGCCAACAAAGCGATGTCCGGTTTAGTGGCGGGAGCCCCTGTTATTGAAGTATTGGATTTACTTTAAACCCTGACCCCCATCACCTTGATATTGGAGAATAATAATGAATAAAGCTTTAAAAATTGTGGTTGCCTTATTGGCCTTGGTATTTGCATCAATTGGCCTGCGTTGGCTGGTAGCGCCGGAAGGCGTTGCAGCAGAGTTTGGTATGACATTGATGCAGGGCTTGGGCCTGAGCTCACAGATTGGTGATCTGGGTGCGTTCTTTTTATCCCTGGCTATCTTTATCTTGTTGGCCCTGACCAGCGGTCGCCGCACCTGGTACTACCCGCCGATTATTCTGCTCGGCCTGACTGCCATTATGCGCACCATGGCATGGATGTTTCATGGCGCCAGTCTGGCGGTGGATATGATTTTCGTGGAAATTATTGCCTGCGTTATTCTCTATCTGGGTTCGATTCGGTTAGCTGACGAGGATTAATTGTGCGCCAAAGAAAAAATTGGGTTTTAGCATTTTCTCTACTGCTGACATTGGGCCAGTCGTCTTTGTTGAATGCTCAGCAGAGCCCGAATATTGTGCTGATTTTGGCCGATGATCTGGGGTTTAGCGATCTTGCTTCCTATGGTAGCGAGATTCAAACCCCGAACATAAGCGCACTGGCAGAGCAGGGCATAAGCTTTACTAACTACCATACTGGCGCCAACTGTGCGCCGTCTCGCGCGATGCTGCTAACGGGGGTGGATAGCCATAGAACTGGGGTGCCCAATATCCCCGAAATGATTCCTCCAGAACAGGCAGCGCAAAGCCATTACTCCGGTATCCTGGGCCATAATGTGGTGACTGTGGCAACGCTGTTGCAGGACGCTGGTTATCACACCTACCTATCGGGCAAATGGCACCTGGGGCAGACCCCGGAAAAACTGCCCAGCAGTCGGGGCTTTGAGCGCACAGTGACGCTGGCAGATTCCGGTGCCGATAACTGGGAGCAAAAGCCCTATATTCCCATCTATAAAAAAGCCAACTGGTATGCGGATGGAGAAGAGTATCAGCTGCCGGATGACTTTTATTCGTCGCGCTTTCTGATTGATAAAACCATTGAATTTATCGATAGCAACAAGACTGATAGCCAGCCGTTTTTTGCCTATGTGCCTTTTCAAGCTGTGCATATTCCGGTGCAGGCACCGCAGGAGTTTATTGACCGCTACGAGGATGTTTATAGCGACGGCTGGACAGTACTGCGAGAGCAGCGTCAGGCCCGCGCCATTGAGTTGGGTGTTGTACCCGCCGATACGCCGATGGTGCAGATGGCCAGCACCGCTGACTGGGAGGCTTTAAGTCCCGAGCGGCAAGCCTATGAAGCCAAACGTATGGCTGTTTATGGCGCCATGGTTGAGGCCATGGATCATCATATTGGCAGGCTGGTTGAGCATCTAAAAGCCATTGACCAATATGATAATACGGTGTTTATTTTCTCCTCGGACAATGGCGCCGAGGCCATGGGCGAGCCGGATCAAAATTCCTGGAGAAATCGTCGGGCAATGGCTAGTCAGGGCTACAGCGTCGATTACGAAACACTGGGGTTAAAGGGTAGTTTTAATGCAATTAATCCGGGCTTTAGCAGTGCGGCGGCATCGCCCTTAGCCTATTACAAATTTTATGTTGGCGAAGGTGGCCTCAGGGTGCCCATGATTATTGCTGGCGGGCCAGTGGCCATCAAAAATCAATTGAGTAATGCCTCTGCCTATGTGACGGATATTACGCCCACTATTTTGGCGTTTGCAGACGCAGAGCATCCCGAGGCACGCAATGGAGGATGGTATGGGGGACGCAAGATAGAGCGAATGATTGGCCGCAGCCTAATGCCATTAGTTGAGGGCAGTGCAGAGGCTGTTTATAATCCAGAGGATGCTGTGGGCTTTGAACTGGCGGGCCATGGTGCGCTATTTATGGGCGACTATAAGATTGTGTTTAATCGTGGTACCCAGGGCGATAGCCAATGGCATCTATTTAATATTCAAACCGATCCGGGTGAGACCAATGATCTTAGCGCTGAGAATCCCGCGCAATTACAGCGGATGCTAGGACGCTATCAGCAGTATGTGGCAGACAATAATGTACTGCCCATACCTGATGGTTACAGGCTTGAGATCCAGGCTATTTTCAATGGACTGCACCATGTCTATCGGGACAATATCCTGATTTTTATTCTACTATTTTTGCTGATACTGCCTTTTTGGGTAGTGTACAAATCAAAGCGCTGACCAAAAGAGCTAATTAATGACTCACTCTCTCTATGCCATACCTCATTCTTTGTATTCCGGGCGAGCCCGTTCCTATCTTATTAAAAATGGCATTCCTTTTCAGGAATTTTCCTGTGGCCATGAGAGCTTTAAAGCGGAGATTTTGCCCGAGGCCAAATTAGCCACTATCCCGACGCTGCGAACGGCAGAGGGGCAGGTGATTCGTGATGGCGCGGCGATTATTGAGTATTTCGAAGCGGCCAATGGACGACCCTGTCGGCCCAAGACGCCGAGACAGCAAATTGTTAGTGGGTTGTTTGATCTGACTGGTGCCGAGGGTTTACTGCGCCCAGCTATGCATTACCGTTGGAATTTTCCGGAAGAAAATCTGTCATTTTTGTACTACCACTTTTATCACTCTCAGCGGGAGCATCCGGAGCGGGAAGCCAAGACCCAATATATGATGGATAAGATGCGTTACGCGGCCATGATATTTGGTGTCAATGACGAGAGTCAGGCGTTGGTAGAGGCTCTGTATCTAGATTTTTTATTGGCGCTGGATAAACATTTTGAGCTGTACCCCTATCTGCTGGGTTGGCGGCCCTGCATTGGTGATTTTGGTTTGCTGGCGCCGCTGTTTGCGCATTTGGGCCGTGACCCAAAACCATTGCAAATGATGCAACAGCAGGCGGTGCATGTTTATCGTTGGGTGGAGCGGATGAATCGCCCTTACCAGGATGCGTCGGAGCACTATGCTGCCGGGGCCGATTATCTGGCGGATGATGAGATACCGGAAACATTGCTGGCTGTGCTGAGTATTATTGCGGAAGATCTATTGCCGGAGACCAGAGCTGCCGCCGAGTCAATTAATCTCTGGCTTGGAGCTAATTCTGTGGCCAGCGGCGATCGCGCTTCCCGTTATCTGGGGCAGAGTGAGTGTAAGGCCAGTTTCGTCGTGCGTGGGCAACAGTTCCAGACTGGCGCTCAACCCTATAGATTCTTCCAGCTGCAGATAGTGCAGGACGCCTATCAGGCTCGCGCTGAGAAGGAGCGCAGGGATATTGATGCCATGCTTGATTCCTGTGGTCTTCAAGGGCTACTAGAGATCAAGCTCGAGCGCCGCTTGGAGCAGCGAGATAATCTGGAGGTCTGGATTTGAGCTCTTTATGCAGGGGCCGCTCAGGGCTCTTTATTTAGGTGCCGCTAAGGGCTCTTTATTTAGGTGCCACTCAGGGCTGGCTCTTCGCCCTGCGAGCGAACCTAATGTTATCCAGCAGGGCAGTTAGAGATAATAGTATTAACCCCAATAGCAGGCGCATATCCCCTAAATAAATGCTGGTTTCTATCGGGTAGGCAATGGTCTTATCCAGCGCGGCCAGTTTAAATTCATGGCGACCTTTGATATTGGGATTGGCCACAATTTCCATAAAGGTACGACGGCTGCGATAGCGAAACAGTGCGCCGTCAGTCCATTCTTGCATCTCTGTGGTATTCTCAATGCCCACCATATCCAGTGCGCTGTAGGCAGCCTGACCAAAGACCACTGGATGGCTGGCGCGCTTTAACAGTTCTGGATACATATGCTCCATATAGCGATTCATTAACTGGTCTGCGGATTCGCCGGGGTTTGCGCCCTCAACATCTGGTGGGTTGTCGGCCATATCCAGATTATTGAGCATTAAAAACTGTCGGCCCCTGTCATTGCGTAAAAAGTTTTCGATATAGACGGTGGTCTTTGGGTCGCTATTGCGTTGTTTAAGTGTAGCAACAAACTGATCCACTTCTGCATCGCTTAGTGGCCCGGAAAAGTCTGTGTACCAAAACACAAAGGCGCTGTAGATAATTAGGCTGGATAGCCAGATCTTTGCTCTTGTTGTCATTTTTGATGCCCTCTTGGTTCTTCGCTTTAGCGCAATCTTTATTACGTAACCCCATAGTCACTATCTGGGGAAGTATTGCTTAGATCTCTGGGTTACTATATTTTTCTATTGATCGACTTACGTTTTAAGTTGATTCTATCAGTATATTTGGCATACTCAATGCCAATATGTTCGCTACTAAAAATATTATCATTAAGAGGGAAAGTTATGGTCGCGCTAACATCTATGGTTGATTACAACGTCGAGGAGGGGGTCGCTGTATTAACCCTAAATAATCCGCCAGTTAATGCACTGAGTCAGGGGGTTCGTCAGGGTCTTAAAGAGGGCGTTGAAAAAGCCTTAGCCGATGATTCTGCGCAGGCAATTTTAATCTTCTGTGAAGGCCGTACCTTTATCGCTGGTGCCGATATCTCTGAGTTTGCCTCTGGGCCGATGGAGCCCAACTTTCATGCCGTGCTCTCAACTATGGATAATTCTCCCAAGCCGATTGTTGCTGCGATTCATGGCACTGCCTTGGGCGGTGGTTTGGAAACTGCGCTGTGCTGTAACTACCGCGTGGCTGTGGCCAGCGCCAAATTTGGTCTGCCAGAAGTGAACCTGGGCTTGCTGCCCGGTGCCGGCGGTACTCAGCGTCTGCCGCGCGTTGTGGGTGTTGAAAAGACCTTGGCTATGGTGACTTCTGGTGTGCCCATTGGTGCCGCCGAAGCTCTTGAGCTGGGCCTTATTGACCAGATGGTGGATGTCGATTTGCGTGCTGCCGGACTGGCCCTCGCCATTGAAAAGGGTGCTGAAGCGGGCCCTCACCCAAGAGTGCGCGACAATGATGAAAAGCTTCAGAGCGCCAAAGATAACCCAGAAATCTTTGCTGCTACCCGCAAGATGCTGGCGCGCAAGACACGTGGTTTTTTGGCTCCGGAATACAATATTCGCTGTATTGAAGCGGCCGTTAATCAGCCCTTTGATGAAGGTTTAAAAACTGAGGGCAAGCTGTTTGCTGAGTTGGTCACTGGTGCTCAGTCTCAGGCCCAGCAATACTTCTTTTTCTCCGAGCGTCAGGCGGGGAAGATTCCCGGTATTGATAAAGATGTTGCAGAGCTACCCATTACAAAGGTAGGCGTGATTGGTGGAGGCTTGATGGGCGGCGGTATTTCCATGAACTTCGCCAATGTTGGCATCCCTGTCACTATTGTTGAAACTAATCAGGCAGCCCTAGATCGTGGTCTGGGTACTATTCGCAAGAATTATGAAAACACCGCACGTAAAGGTCGCCTGACCGAAGAGGGGGTTGAACAGCGCTGCGGCTTAATTCAGGGCTCGTTAGAAATGGCTGATCTAGCTGACTGTGATCTGATTATCGAAGCAGTATTTGAAAATATGGCGGTGAAGAAAGATATCTTTACTCGCCTTGATAGCATTGCCAAGGCCGGAGCTATTTTGGCCTCTAATACCTCGGCACTGGATCTCAATGAAATTGCCTCTGTGACCAGCCGTCCGGAATCAGTGATTGGATTGCACTTCTTTTCACCGGCCAATGTTATGAAGCTACTTGAGGTAGTGCGCGGTGATAAGACTTCTGATGCGGTGATTAAAACCGGTATGGCACTGGCCAAACGGATTCGCAAAGTGGCTGTGCTGGTTGGTGTTTGCCCGGGCTTTGTGGGCAACCGTATTCTGTTTATGCGCCAGATTGAAGCCTCAAAACTGGCCCTTGAAGGTGCTCCCATTCAGCAGGTGGACAAGGTGCTATTTGATTTTGGTTTCCCTATGGGTGCATTCCAAATGGGCGACTTGGCAGGTCTGGATCTGGGTTGGGACAAGGATAACTCCAACCCGATGGACGTTAAAGACCGTCTCTGTGATCTGGGTCGCTATGGTCAAAAGACCGGCGCTGGCTACTATGATTATGATGAAAAACGCATGCCGACTCCTGCGGCTGTTACCGCGGAGTTATTTGCCGAGGTGGCTGCCACGCAAGGTATTGAGCGCAGCCAGATTTCTGATGAAGAGATTCTCGATCGCTGCTTGCTGCCTATGATCAATGAAGGTGCCAAGATTCTGGAAGAAGGTATCGCCTTGCGCGCCAGTGATATCGATGTGACCTATGTTTACGGTTATGGCTGGCCTGTCTATCGCGGTGGCCCAATGCACTACGCCAATACCATGGGCCTGGATAAGGTGCTGGCTAAAATCCGTCACTACCATAAATCAACAGGTGACGATTTCTGGGCGCCGAGCCCACTGTTGGTGTCACTGGCAGAGCAGGGCAAACGTTTTAAATAAATAATTATTAACTAAATGATAACTATCAAAGGACAGAGAATATGAAGACACGCATCACAGAGCTATTGGGTATTGAGCATCCGATTATTCAAGGTGGTATGCACCATGTGGGTTTGGCCGAGATGGCGGCAGCGGTTTCTAATGCCGGCGGCCTTGGCATTATTACGGGCCTGACTCAGGGTACTCCAGAAAAGTTAGCAGCGGAAATTGCGCGTTGCAAAACTATGACCGATAAGCCCTTTGGCGTGAATATCACTTTTCTCCCCTCCATGACTCCTCCAGATTATCCCGGCCTGATTCAGGCAGTGATTGATGGCGGCGTTAAGGTTGTTGAAACTGCGGGTAATAACCCTGCTCCCTATATGCCCGCCCTTAAAGAAGCTGGTATTAAAGTGATTCACAAATGTACGGCTGTACGCCATGCCCTTAAAGCACAAAAAGTGGGCTGTGATGCTGTGTCTGTAGATGGCTTTGAGTGCGGTGGACACCCCGGTGAAGACGATATTCCTAACTTTATTCTGTTGCCCAGAGCGGCTGATGAACTGACTATTCCCTTTGTATCTTCTGGCGGTATGGCGGATGCGCGCAGTCTGGTTGCCTCTTTGGCCATGGGTGCTGAAGGTATGAATATGGGTACTCGTTTTATTGCGACCCAAGAAGCGCCTGTGCATGACAATGTAAAAGCGGCGATATTGGCGGCTACTGAGCTCGATACTCGCCTAGTGATGCGCCCATTGCGAAATACTGAACGTGTGCTAAATAACCCTGCGGTTGAGCGACTGCTGGAAAAAGAAAAAGCCCTGGGTGCAGATATTAAGATTGAAGATATTCTTCCGGAAGTGGCCGGCGTTTACCCCAAGATTATGAAAGAGGGCGATATGGATGCTGGTGCCTGGTCTTGCGGCATGGTGGCTGGATTGATCAATGATGTGCCAACAGTACAGGAATTGATGGACCGTATTATGTCTGAAGCCGATAGCCTGATTAAGGAACGCTTGGCCGGTCTGTAATTGTGCAGAATAAAAATAAATCAGTAATTCACTAACCATAAGAAGCGACTATGTCTGAAGTAGATACACTTGATGAAGCAAAATTGGCCGGCTATTTAGAGGCCAATATTACCGAGTTTCAGGGGCCTTTAACGGCGAGTAAATTTGCCGGTGGCCAATCAAACCCCACCTTTAAAATCGATGCGGCGTCGGGCAGCTATGTACTGCGTCGTCAGCCGCCGGGCAAGCTGCTTAAGTCTGCTCATGCAGTCGATCGCGAGTACCGCGTCCTGGCAGCATTGGCTGATACTGATGTGCCGGTGGCCAAGGTTTATCACCTCTGTGAAGATCCTGAAGTCATAGGTTCCATGTTTTATATTATGGAATTCTGCGATGGCAATGTGCACTGGTCCTCGGCTCTGGAAGAAATTCCGAGCAATGAGGGGCGCGCAAAGATGTACGACGAGATGAATCGCGTGTTGGTGGCTATTCACTCGGTGGATTTAGAAAAAGTTGGTCTGGCAGATTATGGTCGCCCCGGCAACTATTTCCAGCGTCAGGTTGATCGTTGGTCTGCTCAGTACAAGGCGTCAGAGTTGACACCGATTCCGGAGATGGACAAGTTAATGGCTTGGTTGGCGGATAATATTCCTGAAGATGATGGCAAGGTGTCGCTGGTTCACGGTGATTATCGCTTGGACAACTTGATGTTTGATAAGAGCAATCAAGAAGTAATTGCGGTATTGGATTGGGAACTGTCGACTCTGGGTCATCCCTTTGCAGATCTGGCCTACCAATGTATGGGTTTGCGCCTGCCTTCAGGCAAGACTAATGGCCCTTCATCTGGCCTTGCAGGGTTGGACCCCGCTGCATTGGGTATTCCCTCAGAGACTGAGTATGTGGATAAATATTGCGAGCGCATGGGCATAGATAAGATTGCTAACTGGTCTTTCTATATGGCCTTTAGCTTTTTCCGTTTAGCGGCGATCTGCCAGGGTGTTGCAAAGCGAGCCGCCGATGGCAATGCGTCGAGCAAGTTAGCCTCGGGTGTTTCCGGCATGGTGCAGCCATTGGCTGTCAATGCACTGGGCTTTGTTAGCGAATAATAAAAAAGCCGTCTATAAAAATAACCATAGAAACGGATAATAATTATATGGCAATCAACAATAGAGTGACCGCGCTAACCGGCACCCAATACCCTATTATTCAAGCGCCAATGGGCTGGATTGCGCGAGCGCAATTGGCCTCGGCAGTGAGCAATGCCGGTGGCATGGGTATTATCGAAACTTCCTCTGGGGAACTGGACAATATTAAAGCCGAGGTTGCCAAAATGCGCGACCTTACCGATAAACCCTTTGGTATGAATGTGGCGCTATCTTACGTGCGCGGCAGTAATATTATCGACTTTGTGATTGAGCAGGGAATTAAGTTTGTCACTACCTCGTCGGGTAGCCCGGCAGTCTGTACCAAAGATTTTCAGGATGCAGGCATCTCGGTTTTTCATGTGGTGCCAACATTAGATATGGCACTTAAAGCACTGGATGCCGGTGTTGATGGTTTGATTGTTGAGGGTGGTGAAGGCGGTGGTTTTAAAAATCCCAGTCCAGTGTCGACCATGGTCTTATTGCCTCTAATTCGCTCTCAATGTGATGTGCCGATTATTGCCGCGGGCGGTATTAGTGATGGGGCATCTATGGCCGCAGCCTTTGCTATGGGTGCAGAGGGTGTACAGATGGGGACGCGCATGCTGGCCTGTGCTGAGTCGCCAGTGCACAGCAATTGGAAGGATGCGATTATTGATTCCAAAGAAACGGATACGGTATTTTTAAATCAGCACGGCAGACCAGCACTGCGTGCCTTGCGTACGGAGCGTACCGCAAGCCTTGAATCCATAGGCAAGATTAATGTGATGGAGCATATGGCTAATTTACCGGCACTCTATTTTGGCGGTGATATGGAAGCGGCGATTCCATTGGGAGGCCAGGTGACGGGTCGTATTGATGAAATTTTAACTGCGAAGCAAATTGTCGATGACACCATGGCTGGCTTTGATGGGGTGATTGCGAACTTGGCAAAGAAGTACAGCTAAGTGCTCTCTTTCTAGGCCCTCTCTATCCAGGCCCTTTCTATCTAGGTGCTTTATCTAAGCTGTCTGGTTATTGGCAGCCCGCCATCCACCAGTCAATCGCAGCGGTTTTATGGCGCTTCTTGGGTAGGGCAAAATAAAAGGTTCGTTTCATATCACGCTTGGGCAGTTTTAATGGCACCAGATCGCCAGCCTTAAAGTTATTTTGTAGGACTATCTCAGAGAGGCAGCCAATGCCTAACCCGGCTTCTACGGCTTTTTTAATCGCTTCGTTGTGCTTGAATTCGAGGTAGATATCTATGTCGGGTATGAGTCCGGCCATGGCGCGAGCAAAGGTCTGACGGGCGCCAGATTCTGGTTCGCGCAGTATCCAGCGGGCCTGTTTGATATCCTTATCACTGAGGTTTGTCTTTTTCGCCAGTGGGTGCTCGGGGCTGCAAAAAACCACCAGCTGATCCTCACGCCATGGAATGAGTTCTAACCCCTGATCTTTTACCTCGCCCTCAATCATGCCGATATCAACTTCAAAATTTAGCACCTGAGCGGCGATATCGGCGCTATTGGCCACATTAATGTCGACCTTAGCCTCTGGGTGCTCGGCCAGATATCCGGCCAAATAGGTAACGGCTAAATGATTGCCAATGGTAAAGCTGGCGCCGACTTTTAGATGGCCTATATCGCCGTGACCCTGCAGTGCCTGCTCAAATTCCAGCGCATGGTCGGCGAGTAAGACAGCCTTGCTACGCAGGGTTTTTCCCACTTCATTGAGTTCGAGTTTTTTGCCTACGCGATTAAACAGACTGATATTGTAGGCCTGCTCAAGATTTTGCAGCGCAGCACTGGCGGCAGACTGGGACATATGCAGCCGCTCCGCTGCCTTGGAGATATTTTGATATCTGGCAATGGTAAGAAAAATCTCTAGCTGTCTGAGGCTGTACTTCATTGGGTGGGCCTACGTGATATTAAATAATAATCTATCGATTAAATCGATTAACAATTCCATAATATCCTGTTTTACATGTATATGGAATGGGTCTACTATCACGTTTTCTAGTGGCTAAATGATTAAACGCGAATCAAAAAGTAACCTGAGTGAGATAGCAATATGGCAGAGCAAAAGGCAACCAATGTAACCTGGCACGATGGCGATATTGCCCGCGAAGATCGCAATCAATTACTTGGGCAGCAGGGCGCAACACTTTGGTTTACCGGCCTGTCGGGCAGTGGTAAGAGCACGGTAGCTGTGGCGCTTGAGCAGGCACTGTTTCACCGCAGTAAGCTGAGTTATCGCTTGGATGGTGACAACATTCGTCTGGGGATTAATAAGAATCTGGGTTTTTCTGCGGATGACCGCAGCGAGAATATCCGTCGCATTGGTGAAATTGCCAAGCTATTTGTCGACTCTGGCGTTATTGCTCTGTCGAGTTTTATCAGCCCTTATCGTGCTGACCGAGACAGGGTGCGGGAGTTACATGCGGAATCAAACTTTGCCTTTATTGAAGTCTTTGTCGATTGCTCACTGGCTGAGGCAGAAGCGCGAGACCCTAAAGGTCTGTATAGAAAAGCGCGGGCAGGCGAGATTAAGAACTTCACCGGTATCGACGACCCCTATGAGGCGCCAACTCAGCCAGAGATTCATCTGCATACCGACAAAATGACCCTTGAAGAAGAGGTAGATGTTATTATGGACTACCTCGAACAGCATGGCTTTATCGACAGCCACCAGTAGCAATCCTAATTTTCTAAACCACACAGACGGAGATAGTCCTTTGATCAAGCCACATGGCTCAGAAACCTTAAACCCCCTTTTTGTGCAGGATGCACAGTTACAGCAACAGCTACTCACCGAGGCAGAGTCTCTGCCTTCCCTAATACTTAACTCTGCCGCCGCCGCCAATGCTGTGATGCTGGGCGCTGGTTATTTTAACCCGTTGACTGGTTATATGAATTTGGCGGATGCACTGAGCGTTGCCGAGACATTGCATACTGCCGAGGGGCTGTTTTGGCCAGTACCTGTGCTTAACTTGGTAGAGGATGTGTCTGCCATTGAAGGTGCTAGTCGTATTGCGTTACGCGACCCCAATACCGAGGGCCATCCAGTGATGGCGATTATGGATGTGGCCGCGATTGAAGCTGTGTCCGATGCGCAAATTGAGACCATGGCTCAAGAAATTTTTGGTACCTTGGATGCTGAGCATCCTGGCGTAGGTACCTTTACTAACCTAGGACGCAATATCATCTCTGGTGATATTCAGGTGTTAAGCCTGAGTTACTTCCAAGCTGATTTTCCCGATACTTTCCGCACTGCCGTTGAAATTCGCGAAGAGATTACCCAGCGCGGCTGGCAGAAAGTGGTGGCGTTCCAAACTAGAAATCCAATGCACAGAGCTCACGAAGAGCTATGCCGCATGGCCATGGAACGTTTAGATGCCGATGGTGTTGTGGTGCATATGTTGTTGGGCAAGCTTAAAAAGGGTGATATTCCCGCCTCTGTGCGCGATGACTGTATTCGCAAGATGGTTGAACTGTACTTCCCACAGAACTCGGTGATGGTCACCGGCTATGGTTTTGATATGCTCTATGCGGGCCCCCGTGAGGCTGTGCTGCATGCGGTATTCCGCCAGAATATGGGTTGTACCCATTTGATTGTGGGTCGCGATCACGCTGGTGTGGGAGATTACTACGGCGCCTTTGATGCCCAGACTATTTTTGCTGAAAGAGTGCCTGCTGGCTCATTGGAGATCGAGATATTTAATGCAGATCACACTGCCTATTCGACTAAGTTGGGGCGCGTGGTGATGATGAATGAAGCGGAAGATCACAGCAAAGAAGATTTTATTTTGCTGTCTGGTACCAAGGTACGCCAGATGCTGGGTGATGGTATTGCACCGCCGCCAGAGTTTGCACGACCCGAGGTGGCCAAGATATTGATGGATTATTATCAGCTAGAGAATGCTTAAGGGCTAAGATTATTAATCTAAACAGGCGCCCAAAAGAGACTTTATGACTAACTATGATGTATTTAATGGCGATGCGGACGGCATCTGTGCTCTGGTGCAGTTGCGCCTTGCCGAACCCCGTGCGGCGCAGTTAGTCACTGGTGTTAAGCGCGATATCAGCCTACTTAAGCAGGTCGATGCCGAGGATGGTGATCGCATTACCGTTCTCGATATCTCCATGGATAAAAACCGTGATGATCTGCGGCGCGTTTTGGCTGCAGGTGCTGAGGTGTTTTATGTCGACCATCATTTTGCCGGTCAGGTACCGCCGTCGGCGCGGCTTAAGTCGCTAATTAATGAAGCGCCAGATGTCTGTACAAGCTTACTGATTAATCATTATTTGCGCGGCGCCTACACTGCCTGGGGCGTAGTGGGTACCTTTGGAGACAACCTTAAAAAGAGTGCTTCTGGGCTGGCCAAGAATCTGGATATTAGTGCCGAGCAGCTGTCTTTACTGGAAAAGCTGGGTATCTATATTAACTACAATGGCTATGGCGCGGACCTAGACGAGCTGCATTTTCGCCCCGCCGAGCTGTACAGTTTACTCAGTGATTTCGCGAATCCCTTAGACTTTATAACGGCTGGTGGCGAGACCTTTGAGCAGCTTGAAACTGGCTATCACCAGGATCTGAGTGCAGCACAGTCAACTCAAGCGCTGTATGCCAATGAGTCAATTGCGGTATTTTCCCTGCCAGATCAATTCTGGGCTCGCCGTGTTAGTGGTGTGTACAGCAATGATCTGACCAACCAAAATCCGGATCGCGCCCATGCCGTGTTAACCGCGAAGGCCAATGGTAATTATCTGGTCAGTGTGCGCGCGCCTTTAAACAATAAGCAGGGCGCCGCGGCGCTGTGTATGCAATTTCCCTCTGGTGGTGGCCGCGAGGCTGCTGCTGGTATTAATGATTTACCTGCCGCTATGCTGGATCAGTTTATCGCCGCATTTACGCAGTCTTACCGAGGTAGCTAGCCGTGTCCGATTTACGTCCGTTTTCAATTTTAGGTATTCAGCAAATCGCCGTTGGTGGTGCTGACAAACAAAAGTTGCGCAGTTTTTGGGTCGACCTGCTGGGTCTGAGTTATCGCGACACCTTTGTTAGCGAAAGCGAAAATGTTGATGAGGATATCTGCGAGATGGGCGCTGGTGACTTTGTGGTAGAGGTGGATCTAATGCAGCCCCTAGACAGCGAAAAAAAGCCCCGTGTCGATATTCCCGCACTTAACCATGTCGGCCTCTGGGTCGATGATTTGGCTGCTGCAGTTAGCTGGTTAACCGAGCAGGGCCTGCGTTTTACCCCGGGGGGAATTCGCAAAGGTGCCGCTGGTTATGACGTCTGTTTTGTGCACCCCAAAGGCAATGATGAATTTCCTCTTAGCTCGCAGGGCGTGCTGGTTGAGCTGGTGCAGGCACCGGATAATGTGATTAATGCCTATAAAGTTCTTGCTGAGGCTTAAAGTCGCTAAAACTCAATGGTTTAGGGTGCAATAGTCGCTAGATTTCTGTAAGCTGCGCGCCATTCTGGACCATCTCCACACTTCTATTCATTTTTGCCACTCAGGTCCAAAGTCGGCAGTACCTTGCAATATAAATTTTGCAGGGCTAACTTAAAAGACGATTTTATGACCTTTGATGATCTGGGCCTATCCGCCCCTATTCTTAAAGCTATTGCTAAACAGGGCTATAGCGAACCTTCACCGATTCAGGCGAAAGCCATTCCCGCCGTACTGGCCGGCCATGATGTTATGGCGGCAGCGCAGACAGGTACCGGTAAAACCGCTGGTTTTACCCTGCCTATCTTGGAGCGGCTATCGAAGGGCCGTCGCGCTCAGGCCAATCAGGCGCGCACCTTGATCTTGACTCCAACCCGTGAGCTTGCCGCTCAGGTGGGTGCGAGTGTGGCGCTGTATGGCACCCATCTCAATCTGACTTCTACTGTGGTATTTGGTGGAGTAAAAATTAACCCGCAGATGCAAAAGTTACGCCGCGGTGTGGATATTCTGGTGGCAACACCGGGCCGTCTAATGGATCTGCATAGCCAGAATGCCGTTAAGTTTGATCATCTGGAAGTATTGGTGCTGGATGAAGCTGACCGCATGCTTGATATGGGCTTTATTCACGATATAAAGCGCATTATTGATCTGCTGCCCAGACGTCGTCAGAACCTGATGTTTTCGGCTACGTTCTCGGATGATATTCGCAAGCTGGCCAAAGGTCTGGTACGCAACCCTATCGAGATTTCGGTGAGCCCGCGCAATGCTGCGGCACCCTCGGTAGAGCAGTGGGTCTGCCCCGTGGACAAGAAGAAAAAGCCGGCGCTGCTGGCTAAGCTGATAAAAGACGGCAGCTGGTCGCAGGCGTTGGTGTTTAGTAAAACCAAACATGGCGCTAATAAGCTGACTAAGTTTCTTGAAGCCGAGGGCATTACTGCGGCTGCTATTCATGGCAATAAAAGTCAGGGCGCGCGGACTAAGGCACTGGCAGATTTTAAGGCTAATGAGGTACGTATTTTGGTGGCTACAGATATTGCTGCGCGCGGTTTGGATATTGAGCAGCTACCCCATGTGGTTAACTTTGATTTACCCAATGTGTCGGAGGACTATGTTCACCGTATTGGCCGCACTGGTCGTGCTGGCGCCACAGGCGAAGCTATTTCGCTGGTCAGTGCCGATGAGGTTGATCTGCTTTCTGATATTGAGCGCCTTACCCAAAAGTTATTAGAGCGTCGTGAAATTGAGGGCTTTGAGCCGGATCAAGCGGTCAAGGAGACGACTCTTAATCGGCCCGTGCGCAGCAAGAAGCCACGCAAGGCGCTCAACAATGCAACCAATGTGCAGGATAATTCTCGCCACAATAATAATTCCAGTAAAGCTAAAAAACGCTCGGTCTATGGCCATGGGCCCAAGCCTGGCAACAAGAATAAGTCGGGCGGTCGCAATCAGACCAGTCGATCTGCTCAGAGTGCGGAAGGGTCTTCTGAGCGGCGCTCAGACATGAACGGCAATGTTGCTCCGTCACGCAAGCCAGCGGGTAACTCTCCCTATGGCAGCGGCGGTGGCAATCGAAATACCAGCGGTCGCAACCGTCCATCTGGTGGTAATTCAAACCGCAGTTCTGGCCGCACAAGATAGCGGTCAGCAGGTTTGGCTAATCTAAAGAATTCCAGTATCTAATCTCAATAATTACCAAGAGAAGTCGTATTAATGTTTGAGTTACAGTTTAGTAAAGTCGCTAGTTTTAAAAATGATTTACTGTCCGGTCTCACGGTCGCCCTGGCGTTGGTTCCAGAAGCAGTGGCCTTTGCCTTTGTGGCTGGGGTTGATCCACTAGTGGGCCTCTATGCCGCCTTTATGGTGGGTTTAATCACGGCCTGTATTGGCGGTCGTCCGGGTATGATCAGTGGTGCCACTGGTGCATTGGCGGTAGTCATGGTGTCACTGGTTGCCGACCATGGTGTCCAGTATCTGTTTATTACCGTAGTGCTGATGGGGCTGTTGCAGATAACCGCAGGTGTTTTAAAACTGGGTAAATTTATCCGTATGGTGCCTTACCCAGTGATGCTGGGTTTTGTAAATGGTTTGGCTATTGTGATTTTCCTGGCCCAGTTGGGACAGTTTGGCGAAGCCGGACAGTCCGGTTGGTTGCATGGGACCTTTATGCAGGACAGCATTGTTGATGTGGCCTGGTTGCAGGGTGAGCAGCTTTATATGCTGTTTGGACTGGTGCTGTTAACCATGGTTATTATCCATTTCTTACCGCGGTTTACTAAGGCGCTGCCATCCTCATTGGTTGCCATTATGGTGGTGACTGGTCTGGTGTTAGGCTTTGATTTAAACACTAAGGTGGTGGGTGATATCGCATCTATCAGTGGTGGTTTACCGAGTTTTAGTATTCCTAAGGTGCCATTTAATTTGGATACCTTATTTATTATTTTGCCCTATGCGATTATTTTGGCCGCTATTGGCCTGATTGAATCACTGCTGACACTGCGTCTGATCGATGAGATAACCGAGTCCCGTGGTCGTGGTAACCGTGAATGTATTGGTCAGGGTGTGGCCAATACAGTGACTGGTTTTTTTGGTGGCATGGGCGGCTGTGCGATGATTGGGCAGAGCATGATTAATGTAAACTCTGGCGGTCGCGGTCGACTGTCGGGTATCAGTGCGGCGCTGTTCCTGCTGCTATTTATCTTGGTAGCCTCGCCATTAATTGAACAGATTCCTTTGGCAGCACTGATCGGTGTAATGTTTATCGTGGTTATTGGTACCTTTGAATGGTCGAGCTTTCGTATTGTTGGCAAGGTGCCACGCAGTGATGCACTGATTTTGGTAACTGTTTCTGCGGTGACCGTAGCCACTGATTTGGCCGTTGCAGTGGTAGTAGGTGTAATTATCTCGGCGCTGGTATTTGCCTGGGAACATGCCAAGTATATTCGTATTGAAGCTCGCGAAGATCACAAGGGCTCAACGGTTTATGCGGTCACAGGCCCGCTGTTCTTTGGTTCTGCGACTTCATTTTTAGAGCGCTTTGATCCCAAGCAGGACAACGATGATGTGGTTATCGATTTTGCCCGCTCTAGGGTGGCAGACCATTCTGGTCTTGAGGCAATTGATACGCTGGCGGAACGCTATTTAAATGCTGGCAAGAAATTACATCTGGTGCATCTAAGCGAAGAATGCCGCACACTGTTAACCAAAGCGGGAAGTTTGGTTGAGGTAAATGTGATTGAAGACCCTAAGTATTTTGTTGCTGAAGATAGCCTAGCCTAATGAATTTAAGACTGGCCATATTTAAACCTATGCTTAAGATTGCTATGGAGCGAACAGGCCATGGCGCGGCACTGGGTTTTCAATTGACCAAAGTAGGGCGCGGCGAAGTTGAGATGACGTTTCCCTACAAAGAAGAAGTGATCGGTAATCCGGTGACTGGGGTAGTGCATGGCGGCGTTATTGTGAGCCTGCTCGACACCTGCTGTGGCTGTGCTGCAATCACCATGCTGACCAGTGCTGCTGTTACACCGACCATGGATTTGCGTCTCGACTATATGCACCCAGCTCAGCCTCATAAGCCTATCTATGTGGCGGCCAAGGTCTATCGCGATACCTCCAATGTGATGTTCTGTCGTGGCTCTGCTTGGCAGGACGATCCCGAAAACCCTATTGCTCATTGTGTGGCTACCTTTATGAAGGTGGAGACACCACGTATTTCGCTGACCAATATTATTCGTCGGCGTTTTAACCGTCTGATTAAAGGTGATAAAGCCTTTGAGCAGGAGGCCAATAAATGAGCGATGCGCTAAAATTATTGCAAGAGGGTCTAGTTAAGGCGCGTGCAGAATCTAGTCCACAGCAGATTTTGGATTTGATTCCCTACAGCAGCTTTATTGGTGCCGAGGCAAAGGTTGAGGGCGCTGAGGTACTGTACTGGCTGGATAGGCGCCCATCAAATATTGGCAACCCCTCATTGCCGGCGATTCACGGCGGGGTTATCGGCGGTTTTCTTGAGCTGTCTGCGGCTATCGAAATTCTCTATACATTGGATGTAAACGAGGTACCCAAGGTGGTCGACTTCTCGCTCGACTATCTGCGTCCTGGTCGCTTTAAAACCATCTACGCCAACTGCACTGTGCTGCGTCAGGGCCGCAAGTTGGTCAATGTCTCTGTCACCGCCTGGCAAGACAGTCCAGACACACCTATTGCCACCGCAAGATGCCATTTTCTGATCACCTAAGAATCAGCTCCTAGAGGTTGAAATCTATTTCTCTGCCCCCATCTTGGAAATCAGCTCAATTTAATGCATGACTATAAATACCAATTAGGAGAAATAACGGAAATGACAGCCAAAGCCAGTTCTAAAGGAAAAAGCAGCGTAAAAGGAAAGGCCGAAACATTAGGTTTCCAAACAGAAGCCAAGCAATTACTGCATCTAATGATTCACTCTCTTTACTCCAATAAAGAGATTTTTTTACGTGAGCTAATTTCTAATGCCTCGGACGCCACAGATAAGCTGCGTGTTGAAGCTTTAGAAAATGCTGCCCTCTACGAGGATGACGGCGATCTGGCTATTCGTATCGCCGTTGATCAAGAGGCTAAGACCATTGTTATCTCCGATAACGGTATTGGTATGTCGCGGGATGAGGTGATTACCAATCTAGGCACTATCGCCAAGTCTGGCACCGCTGAATTTCTGAAGAACCTAACCGGTGACCAAAAACAGGACTCACAGCTGATTGGCCAGTTTGGTGTTGGGTTTTACTCTTCGTTTATTGTTGCCGACAAGGTGGTGGTAGAGACTCGCCGCGCAGGCGCCAAGACCTCAGAAGCCGTGCGCTGGAGCTGTGAAGGCGAAGCCGATTATCAGCTGGAAAATATCGAGCGCGCCGAACGCGGCACGTCGATCACATTGCACCTTAAGACCGAAGAGCAAGAATTTGGCAATGACTGGCGTTTGCGCAGCATTGTTAAAAAGTACTCGGACCATATAGCCATTCCCGTGCAGATGCTGCAGCAAGAGCCGCCAGCAATGCCTGCAGAAGAAGGCGTGGAGGAGGAAGAACAGGCTGAAGTGGTTCCTCAGTGGGAAGCGGTTAACGATGCCAAAGCGCTTTGGACTCGTTCTAGAAGCGAGGTCAGCGATGAGGAATACCAAGAATTTTACCGCCATGTTTCCAGTGACTTTGCCGAGCCACTGGACTGGAGTCACAATCGTGTAGAAGGCAAACACGAGTACACCAGCCTGCTGTATATTCCGAGCATGGCGCCGATGGATCTCTATCAGCGTGAGGCTTCGCGCGGTATCAAGCTGTATATCAAACGCACCTTTATTATGGATGACGCTGAACAGTTTATGCCGATGTATCTGCGCTTTGTAAAAGGCGTTTTGGACAGCACTGACTTACCCCTCAATGTGTCCCGAGAAATTTTGCAAAAAACCCCGATGGTGGACAGCATCCGTGCCGCGTTAACCAAACGTGTGTTGGATATGTTGGGCAAAATGGCAACCAAAGAGCCTGAGAAGTACAGTAAATTCTGGACTCAGTTTGGTGCGGTACTCAAAGAGGGCCCCAGTGAAGATCACAGCAATCGCGAGAAAATTGCCAAACTGTTCCGCTTCGCTAGCTCTACCAGCGAAGGCGCAGAGCCCACAGTTAGCCTGACTGGTTACATTGAGCGCATGAAAGAAGGCCAAGATAAAATTTACTATGTGACTGGCGACAGTCATTCAGTGATCGCCAACAGTCCTTATCTTGAAGTATTTCGCAAGCATGGTATTGAAGTGCTGTTGATGTCGGATCGTATTGATGAATGGATGATGGGTTATCTGTCAGAGTTTGATGGCAAGTCATTCCAGGATGTTGCTCGTGGTGAGCTGGATCTGAGCAAGATTACTGGTGAGGAACCCAAGTCTGAGAGCAAAGATAGCGATGACAAGTCAGAGAATGCCGAGCACGGCGAACTATTAGCCCGTATCAAAATCTTGCTTGATGAAAAGGTCGAAGAGGTGCGCAGCACCACTAGATTGACCAGCTCGCCAGCCTGTTTGGTCGTTGGTGATAATGATATGGGCGAGCAGATGCGCAAGATTATGGCCGCTGCCGGTCAGGCCGTGCCTGAAGCCAAGCCAATTCTTGAAATTAATATGGAGCATCCATTGGTCAGCAAGCTCGATGCTGAAACTGATGAAGAGGGCGCTAAGCGACTGGCTAGAGTGTTATTTGACCAAGCGGCTCTGTCTGCAGGTCGACCGCTGGAAAATCCAGCCGAGTTTGTGCAGGAGCTCAATCGCCTGATGTTTGGCTAGGTTGTTTTGCTAAGCTGTGGCTTAAAATAGCCTGTATCACCAAAAAAGCGCTCCATCGGGGCGCTTTTTTGGTTTTGGCGGCTGACAGTATGCAGAGCAAAACCTATAATGCAGCCATAATCGGATTCTCTTTTTAGGGCCAATCTTGGAAAACAATACAAGTCATAGAGTAGCGGTATTAGGCGGCGGCAGTTTTGGTACTGCTGTCGCCAATATGATCGCGGCGAATAATCATAGTGTGACACTGTGGTTACGCAGTGAAACCGCTGCCCAGCAGATTCGTGATACTGGTGAGAACGCGGCCTATTTGCCAGGCTATAAGCTGCATGCAGATCTAGCTATCAGTACCGACCTGGAACAGGCGGTTGCTGACTGTGACACCATATTTTTTGCAGTACCCAGCTCGGCATTTCGCGCCGTTGCTAAGATGGTGAGCCCATTTTTGGCAGCGGGCACGGTTGTTGTCAGCATGGCCAAAGGTATCGAGGCCGAAAGTTTTATGCTGCCGAGTCAGGTTCTTGAACAAGAGATTAGCCACTGTCCGGTGGGTGTGATCAGCGGCCCTAATTTGGCTAAAGAAATTGCTCAGTTCGAGATTACAGCCACTGTGGTTGCCAGCGATAACGATGATCTCTGTCAGCGCGTGCAGACATTACTGGCCTCTAAGTATTTCCGTGTCTATGCCAATCATGATCGCTATGGCGTTGAGCTGGCGGGCGCATTAAAAAATATCTATGCCATTGTCTCTGGCATCGCCGCGGCTATGGCGGCGGGTCAAAATACTAAGAGTGTGGTGCTAACACGCAGTCTAGCTGAGATGAGTCGATTTGCTGTGCATCTAGGCGCCAATCCCATGACTTTTCTAGGTCTCAGTGGTGTTGGTGATTTATATGTTACCTGCACGTCACCGCTAAGCCGCAATTACCGCGTAGGGTTGGCTATCGGTCAGGGTAAAAGCCTTGAGCAAGCGATTAAAGAGGTAGGCCAAGTCGCTGAGGGCGTAAATACGACTAGACTAGTAAAGGAGAAGGCCGACTTATTAGGTATTTATATGCCGCTGGCCTCTGCTCTTTACGCGACATTATTTGAACAGCGACCGATCAAAGAGTCTCTTAGTAGCATGATGCTTGCAGAACAAAATACTGATGTAGAATTTATGGTGAAACCTAATGACGGATAAAAAAATGTCTTTAAGCAATACCAATACCTGGACTCGCTTGGCTTATATGGTGCTGTTTAGCCTGCTGCTAATGGCGGCGCGCCTGGTAGTAACTCTTGTGGTAATAGTGCAGTTTTTACTGGTGCTCCTGGCGGGTCATGACAATGAAAACCTGCGCAATCTTGGTCAGGGGCTGGGTAAGTGGATTTATCAAACGGTCATGTTTTTAACCTTTAACACTGAGAGCAAGCCTTTTCCATTCGATGAATGGCCAGAGGTTGACCAGGCCGAAGGTTATTCGGTACGCACAGCTGAAGAGGTTGAAGACGGCGAGTTTGTTGAAGCCGAAGAAGATGACGATGTACCTTCTTTCACGGCCAGTGAAGATAGTGAACAGTTAGACGAGGAGCAGCAGCAAAAAGGCAGCTAGCGGGCCTTTGCGGAGGTGCAGCTCTATTTATTACGCCATGGTGATGCTGTTGATGGTTACGCAGATCAGCATCGTCAGCTGTCGGTCTATGGCCGGCAGCAGGTGCAGTCTGTTGCACTCAGTCACCAGGTTGAATGTGGGGCAATAGAGCAGGTGGTTAGCAGCCCTTATAAAAGGGCCGCCGAAACCACAGATATTTTTACTCGAGCAGTAAATTTACAACACACAATTGATTGGTTAGACGATCTAACGCCGCAGGGTGACTTGCGTGCCATAGAGGGATTTTTGCAACGGACCAACGCCGAGGCGTTATTAATGGTTACCCATATGCCGCTGGTAGGTCTGTTAGTCGATTATTTAACCGGAGAAACAGGTACCCGTATGGGCACCGCGAACCTCGCTTCGCTCTCTATGGATTTTCCCGCACAGGGAAACGCACTATTGAACTGGATACATTATGCCAATTGAGTTTGTGAGAGAGCGTAGCTTTGAAAATAGAGGCCTAACATTTGCCGCCAAAGAATGGGGTAGATCAGGGTCCTTACCTGTTATTGCGCTGCATGGCTGGCTGGATAACGCCAATACCTTTGACCGTATGCTGCCTCATATGGAGAACCTCCATGTGATAGCTCTGGACCTTGCTGGCCATGGCCGCAGCGACTTTCGTTCGGCTGATTCCGGCTATGAGATTTGGCATGATATCAGCGATATTATGGCCGTTGCCGATGCTATGGGTTGGGAGCGTTTTGCTCTACTGGGCCATTCTCGCGGGGCTGTTATCTCTGGTTTGGTTGCCGGTACTTATCCAGAGCGCATTAGCCATGCAGCACTAATTGATGGGTTTATACCTATGCCAGCAGACGCGCAGGGTACAGCTCAACATCTGGCTAAGGCTCTGCATGAATACCGCCGTTATGGCAGTAGCTCGCCGACCCTGTTTCGAGACTATGAGAGCGCTGTGCGCGGGCGAATTAATGGATTTTTACCCCTACAGTATGAGGCGGCCGTTACATTAGCAGAGCGCGGTGTGGTTGAAACAGAGCAGGGCTTTTTCTGGCGCAATGACCAACGTCTAAAAGCGGCATCCCATGTCAAACTTAGTAAGGATCATTTGCAGAGTTTCTTTACTGCAATTAGTGCGCAGGTGTTGCTTATACAGGCAGAAAACAGCCAGTTTAAGCCAGACCGCCAGCAAACTGAGGTGTTTAGTTGGATTCCGCAGATGCAGATTCACAGGGTACCGGGCTCCCACCATCTTCATCTAGAAGAAGCGGCCCAGACCGTGGCTGAGAAAGTGCAGAGCGTTTTTGGCTAAAGACTTTTTAGACTAAAGGTTTTTTCGGTTAAGAGGTTACATCTAGCCGCTTGATTAAGCGCAGTTAAAGAGCTACTTCTTAATGCAGGTAATGAAAAGCCGTGGTATTGTTGGGTTTCCAGCCTTTCATTACAAGGTAAGTATGATGATATCCCTCCATGAGTTAACGGTGTTTCTCGGTTGGTGTACGGCTATTAATCTAGGGATTCTTCTATTCTCAACACTGATGACGACGTTAACCAAAAGCTTTGCCGCCAATTTGCATAGCAGGTTATTTCAACTGGATCCGGCCAGCTTACCTAAGATGTATTTTGAATACCTTGGCAATTACAAAATCTTGATTATTGTCTTTAATCTGGTGCCCTATCTCGCTCTGCGGATTATGGGTTAAGCCAGGTTGAAGACCGGTGGAGCAGGGCGCTCAGTCTAATAGACAGCAGTCTAATCAGAGATGGCATATTTAGCATTAAAAGGAGGCTCAGTTTAGTCCTGAGTCATGCGTGGTTTGTCTTGGTGGTAAGTTCAATGACAGTCATGCTTGCTGCTCAGTATGCGCCGGCACTGAAAGCAGTGCCGAGCGTTTTTTTAAAACAGCTATTAGCTATTAACTTAACAGCGTCAAGAACTCAGTGCGAGTAGCCTGGTTTGTTCTAAACTGCCCGAGCATTGATGAGGTCTTCATGCTTGAGTTTTGCTTTTCAACACCTCGCATCATCATACACATATGCTTGGCTTCGATAATAACGCCTACACCGCGTGCGTCGGTGACTTGCTGGATCGTAGAGGCAATCTGCTGGGCCAGCGCTTCCTGAATTTGCAGGCGGCGTGAGAACATATCAACCACCCGCGCGACCTTGGATAATCCCAGCACCTTGCCGCTAGGAATATAGGCTACATGGCATTTGCCGATAAAGGGCAGCAGGTGATGTTCGCACAATGAATAGAGCTCAATGTCCTTAACGATCACCATCTCTTCAGAGTCAGAGGGGAATAGGGCATTGTTAATCACGGTATCCAGATCCATGTCATAACCACTGGTCAGATAGGAAAAAGCCTTAGCTGCTCGCTGTGGTGTATCTAACAAGCCTGGGCGTGTAACGTCTTCGCCAGTGCTTTGGATAATTTTTAAAAACGAGTCCTTCATATATTGGTTTCCATTATTCATATAAGTGTAATTTTCAAGCCGACATTTTGTAACAAACTAAAGACCATTACTAGTTTCAAGGGTAAAATACCGCTCCCTTGGAGGTACTATGACACAAACACAAACCCCCACAGTTTCTGCAATGCTTGAATATGGTCAAACGCTGTTTGAAAGTCAGGGCATTTACTTTGGCCATGGCACGACCAATGCTTGGGATGAAGCCGTTTATCTGCTTTCATTTGCGCTGCAATTGCCGCCCAATGCAGATCGCTCAGTGTTGGATCAGGTGCTGACGGCAGAGCAACAAGCCAGTATTAAAGCGCTATTTGAGCGTCGTATCAGCGAGCGCATACCTGCACCTTATCTAACTGGGCAGGCTTGGTTCTGCGGGCTACCTTTTATCGTTGATGAACGAGTCCTTATTCCACGCTCGCCGATAGCCGAACTTATTATGAATGGCTTTGAACCCTGGTGTGAAAGAGAGCCCGAGCAGATACTGGATCTCTGCACTGGCGGCGGCTGTATAGGAATAGCCTGTGCCTACGCCTTTGCTGAGGCACAGGTGGTGCTGAGTGATATTTCAGCAGATGCGCTGGCCGTAGCAGCTATGAATATTGCAGGGCATGATCTTAATGATCGGGTCATCACGGCTGAGTCAGACCTATTTGCAGGTTTGGAGTCAGATCAAGTATTTGATCTGATTGTGAGCAATCCACCCTATGTGGATGCCGAGGATCTGGCCAGTATGCCGCAGGAATACCAGCATGAACCAAAGCTGGCACTAGCCTCAGGCGACGATGGTTTGGACTTTACCCGGCGCCTACTGCAACAGGCCACTGAGTATTTAAGTGCCAGCGGCGTACTAGTGGTTGAAGTGGGTAACTCATGGGTAGCACTAGAGCATGCCTTTCCCAATGTGCCCTTTGTCTGGCTGGAGTTTACTGAGGGCGATGCAGGGGTATTTGTACTAACTCGAGATCAACTGCTGGAACACCGCGAATCTTTTCAATAAGTTACGTATAATCGTCATTATTACCGTGAATTAAACAAGGCACAGACGCACTATGTCCGGAAACTCAATAGGAAAACTATTTACTGTAACCAGCTTTGGCGAGAGTCATGGTCTGGCGATTGGCTGTATTGTAGATGGCTGTCCTCCAGGTCTGGGAATCAGCGCCGCCGATTTGCAGCCAGATTTAGATCGGCGTAAACCGGGCCAGTCGCGCTATACCACCCAGCGTCGTGAAGACGATGAGGTAAAGATTCTATCTGGTGTATTCGAAGGCCGAACGACCGGTGCTGCGATTGGAATGATGATAGAAAATAAAGATCAAAAGTCTAAAGACTATAGCAAAATCAAAGATTTATTCAGACCTTCTCATGCAGATTATACCTATCATCAAAAGTATGGCGAGCGTGACTATCGCGGTGGTGGGCGCAGTTCAGCCCGTGAGACAGCCATGCGTGTGGCCGCTGGTGCCATCGCCAAGAAGTATTTAAAAGAGCGTTTGGGCGTTGAAATCTATGGCTATGTCTCCCAACTGGGACCCATAGTGGCCGAGCGTTTTGAGCAGAGCCAAATAGAGCAGAACCCGTTTTTCTTTCCGGATCCGGACAAGGTCGCTGAGCTAGAAACCTATATGCAGGCCCTGACTAAAGAGGGTAATTCCATTGGTGCGCAGGTTACTGTTGTGGCGAAAAATATGCCAGTAGGCCTTGGGGAGCCTGTTTTTGATCGCTTAGATGCAGAGATAGCCCATGGTTTGATGGGTATAAATGCAGTTAAAGGCGTTGAGATCGGTGCTGGTTTTGCGTCAGTGGCGCAAAAGGGCAGCGAACATCGCGATGAACTGACGCCGGAGGGGTTTACCTCAAATAACTCCGGTGGCGTGTTGGGCGGTATTTCTTCAGGCCAGGATATAGTGGCGAATATAGCACTCAAACCAACCTCAAGCCTGCGTATTCCAGGGCAGTCTATTAATACCTCTGGTGAATCAGCGGAAGTTATTACTACGGGTCGTCATGATCCCTGTGTGGGTATTCGTGCGGTGCCCATCGCTGAAGCAATGCTGGCGATAACGTTGATGGATCACTACTTGCGCAATCGTGGTCAGAATGCCGATGTGGATTCGGGCTTAACGCCGATTTAGGCCCTTTGAATAAATTCTAGAGTTAGCATAGTCAGAGATTGCGCCTAGGCTGCTTTATCCATTAGGTTCAAAAATCCAACCGCCGCATTCGATAAACTTCGCTTCATATGGTGAATGTAGCCCAACTCTCGCTCGATGCTAATCTGCTTAAATGGCATCACATGTAGGTCTCTTACCAAGGTTTCTGGTAATACACTCCAACCCAGTCCAATCTCTACCATAGTGCTAATAGTTTCCAAATAGTTGGTGGACATAGGCGCCTTTAAGGGTATGCCTTCTCTCTGAAATAGATTCTGTATAATCCGCCCAGTATAGGTGTTGAGTCCCGGGAGAATTATTGGATATTCGGCAAGGTCCTTGAGTTCAGGCTGTTTGAGATTGGCTAACGGATGATCCTGAGCGCAAATAAAGCGCAGTGGGTCATCCCAAATCTTCTTACTATAAATATTGTGATGGCTATCTAGAGCAAGGGTGATCACGGCTACTTCTGATTCCCCATGCAACACCTGTTCATAGGCTTTTTCTGAATCCATAAATTCAATATCCAAGGTTACATTGGGATAATGCTGGGAAAACTGTTTAAGAACCGGCGGGAGGCGATGTAGGCCCAGATGGTGGCTGATCGCCAACCTCAATGTGCCGGAGGCTTCGCCGGATAAATCATTGATGGCTTGCAATGCGTCCTCATATTCTTTGAGGATGCGTTGGGCTCTGGGCAGCAGCTCTTTACCTGCTTCGGTGAGAGAGACCTGTCTTGCAATCCGATCAAAAAGCTTTTTGCCAATCTGTAGCTCTATCTGAGCAATGCGTTTGCTTATAGCCGACTGGGTTATATAAAGTTGGTCGGCGGCATCGGAGAATGATTCGCAGTCGGCGACAGCGATAAAGGCTTTAAGATTTTGATTATCCATTGCTCTTACCTTTTCTTTTTGCATTCCTAATAAGAATGCTATTTATGCTAAATATGAATTTATTTCATCTTAAAGCAGGAATACAATGCACGCAATATCGAAATTCTCTGGGAGAGAGTTATGGCGGGAAGAACACTTTACGACAAGCTGTGGGATAGTCACCTTGTTAAAAAAAATACCGATGGTTCATCACTGATCTATATTGATCGACATGTAATCCATGAGGTGACCTCACCTCAGGCCTTTGAGGGGCTCCGAATGGCGGGGCGCATGCCTTGGCGACTGGATACCAATATTGCCACGCCCGATCATAATATATCGACAGATAAGACTGAGCGCGATGCCGGCGTAGCTGGTATGAGCGATGAGGTATCGCGCATTCAGGTGCAGACACTCGACGATAACTGCGATCTTTATGGCATCAAAGAATTTAAGATCAATGAAATGGGTCAGGGCATTGTGCATGTAATGGGCCCTGAACTGGGCGCGACTATGCCTGGCATGACCGTAGTCTGTGGTGATTCCCATACAGCGACTCATGGCGCTTTGGCCTGTTTGGCCCATGGTATCGGTACCTCTGAGGTAGAGCATGTGTTGGCGACCCAGTGTTTGGTGGCCAAGAAGATGAAAAATATGCGTGTGACTGTTGATGGCACGCTGGGTGCCGGTGTTACGCCCAAAGATGTTGTGCTGGCGATTATTGGCAAAATTGGTACTGCTGGTGGCAATGAGCATGCGATTGAGTTTGCTGGTTCTGTATTTCGCGATATGTCGATCGAAGGCCGCATGACTGTGTGCAATATGGCCATTGAAGCCGGTGCCCGTGTGGGCATGGTGGCTGTGGATGACAAAACTATAGATTACTGTGCAGGCCGTCAGTTTGTACCCCAAGGGGAAATGTTTGACCAGGCGGTAACTTACTGGAAAACCTTAACCACTGATGCCGATGCGGTTTTTGACACTGAGGTGGTTTTGGTTGCCGAAGAGATTGCGCCACAGGTGACCTGGGGTACTTCTCCGGAAATGGTTTCTGCAGTTACAGCTTCGGTTCCAACTTTGGAGCAACAGCCCAATAAAGAGAAGCGCAAAGGTCTTGAACGTGCGCTTAAATATATGGGCCTTGAGGGCGGGCAGGCAATTGAGTCAATTTCGGTTGATCGTGTGTTTATAGGTTCTTGCACCAACTCCCGTATTGAAGATATGCGTGCGGCTGCTGCTGTGGCCAAAGGCCGTCAGGTGGCCAGTTCTGTCAAGCAGGTATTAATTGTTCCCGGCTCACAGATGGTTAAAGCTCAGGCCGAAGCCGAGGGGCTGGATAAGATATTTACTGAAGCGGGTATGGACTGGCGTGAGCCGGGCTGCTCTATGTGTCTGGCCATGAACGCCGATAAGTTGGGTGCGGGTGAGCACCTGTCTCTTATACACATCTGACGCTGCCGACGAGCGATCTAGTGTAGAT
>OJBN01000010.1_pt1 | contig 41714 bp, 37 predicted proteins | sample 1590441 | NCBI WGS metagenome assembly OJBN01 (sample SAMN05416760, study PRJEB24817) | seawater metagenome | isolation source: Sea water | place: Canada:Atlantic | collected 2013-07 | reverse complement strand
ATCTACACTAGATCGCTCGTCGGCAGCGTCAGATGTGTATAAGAGACAGCTCCGACACAGCTAGGAAAGAAGAGACTAGAGTGATTCCGGTAATGATGGCGCCGATATCGGGGTCAATGCCGGGACGCAGGCGATTTTCGCGCTTCGCCCTCATAAAGCCTCGCTGCCGGGAACGGATTATTACATCATTAGGTCCCTCTTCAAGCATGCGTTGGATACGCAGGAAAATCGTATCCTGGTCTTCGGCGGCGAGCTCAGCCGCGTGCGAGTAGAGGTATTTATCCACCTTGCTGCCAGCGAAGGTTTTGACCAACTGGTGGTCGGTTTCTTTTCGCACGGCTTCAAGTAATGCCTCGCGAGTCTTGAAGTGGTAATACGCACCGGGGCGGGTGACACCTGCTGCTCGTGCAACAGCTGAAACTGAAACAGAGTTGATACCTTTTTCCACTACTAATTTCGATGCTGCTGAGATTAGCTTGTGGCGTGTTACCCGACTTCGGGCTGACCAGCCATTTTCTTTCTCTAATTCATTCGTAGTCTGGTTCTCGGGTGGCATCGCTAGGTTAACGCCTTTGTAAGTTGTGCGTTGGAGATCGAGGTCTTCAGAACTAACCTCTGCGCAAGCATAACAGAATTGGCTTGTGCCGTGCAAAAAAGGCTGTATTCGGGATGACGTATTGGCATACAGATCTCGATGCGGATCAACTTTCCCACATATTATTGTTATTTACTTCGGCGAACGCTGGTTTGCCTGACCCTAGCGCTTCTCTTGACCTCTCTACTTGCCCTTCCAATTCGGCGCTCGTTTCTCGGCAAACGCCATTGCTCCCTCAATAGCATCTTCACTAGAAAATACTGGATCTATAAAAGAAGCTTGTTTTTCCTTCGACTCATCCACGGTCCAGTCCTGAGATTGTGTCACCACCATCATGCTAGCGGCTACGGCCAGTGGTCCGTTAGCGGCAATCCTGACAGCCATTTCTTTTGCGGCTGTGAGTGCAGAACCAGATTCCACCACCTGATTGATCAGGCCAAGTTCATAAGCTCGTTCGGCTGACATGAAATCACCTGTCAATGCCAGTTCCATAGCGACACGCGGTGGCATCTGTTTTGGCAATTTGTACAGCCCACCAGCGCCAGCAGCCAGTCCCCGTTTCACTTCAGGGATTCCAAACCGGGAATCATTGGCCGCAACAATCATGTCGCAGCTAATAGCTAGCTCCATACCGCCGGCCAACGCATACCCTTCCACAGCAGCGATAATCGGTTTATTTGCACGATACTCTGTCAGGCCAGCGAACCCACGCCCCTCAATATAGGGTATTTCTCCGCTGACAAACGCCTTCAGATCCATGCCCGAGCAGAAAGTACCGCCAGCGCCGGTCAATACTGCCACTCGCAATTCAGCATTACTCTCTAACTCATCGATTGCGGCAGCTAACCCATCGGCAAGTCCTCTATTGGCGGCATTTCTTGCCTCTGGCCGATTAAGAGTTATGGTCAAAACACCATTATCGATGGCCGTAACAACTTCACTCTCGGACATACTATTCTCTCCTTTAAAACATGTGATAGACAAAAAGGTCTGGTAAAGCCCGCTCATAGGAACCAAAGTCTAAGCCGGGAAAGGGCTTTGCTGCCTTGGTAGAACTGCGCCGCAAGTGGCATTTCGAGCAGTGCAAGTGTTCGGTGAGCTTGGCAGTTAAGCGGATATGGTGAACTTTACATAGATGTAAAAAATAAATAAACAGGAATTTTCGATCTTTCGACAAATAGTTCGGAAATCATCTTTGGTATGCTTTTTACCCTGACTACAGCCGGCGCGTTGATCTTTTTTCCCTGAAACTCAATGGAGCCCTTTCACTCACAAAGCCCCCGTTAATGTCCCGCAATTACTGCGCGTGCTTGTTCTCATGCAACAACCGGAGCAGGTGCTCAAGGAAAACCCAGGTCTCATTCCCAATGCTGTCGAGGATATGATTCGATAGGTTTCTCCTGTTAAGTATTTTGGTCAGATTGAAGTTGATTATGTGGAGGTTGGTGGACTGGAAATAGACAAAGCTGGTGCCCTACAGACCTGACCTTATTAAGATCGGCATCTTCATGAAAGAGCTCAGCAACGCCAATATCACCGGCGCGAATACATTCGAAATATTTCTAAGTAACTTGAACTAGATCAGTAGACATCTCTTTTCCTCCCCATACAACTATTAGCTCTTATCAGCGCTGCAATGACATTATGGCATCTTGCACCGGGATATTGCCGTCTGTTAGTTCAATAATTTCGCGACGAATCTCGGGGGTTTCAATGAGCGCGGCTAGCGTCGCTGCGACGTTGCCCCGTGCTACCGGACCATACGGGATTGCCAAATTTGCGTTTATTAACCCATCGCCATCTTCGCTGATTAATGTTCCGGCGCGAAGGATGACCCACTCCAGCCCAGATGCAACCAGCGCGTTATCGGCTTTCCTTTTTACCCTCATGTAATGCTCGAACCCTTCCATTTTAGGCTGGTCGCGAATAGCGTCCATGAATGCTGAAACAAGATAAACGCGCGAGATTCCATTTGCCTTGGCTGCTTGAATTGTTTTGGCGACACCTTCTCCGTCAATCGCGTCCGTGCGCTCAGGTCCACTACCAGCAGCGCCAGCAGAGAAAACGATAACATCGCTATTCTTCGTGAAATTGGTGAAATCATCGGCGGTTATTTTCATGATGTCGCCAAGGCAGGGCGTCATGCCTGCATCTGTTAAATGACTTGCTTGCTCTGGCTTACGGTGAAGAGCAGTTACTTTGTGGCCTGCCTTGACAAGCATAGGGCCAAGCCTGGAACCCACGCCTCCGGTAGCACCAACGATAAAAATATTGCTCATGTTTTCACTCCTTCACTTCGCCAATTGATATTCCTGTTCTAGGCGCTGAACCAATTCCTCAATGCTGGGTAGGTCATCGATTAGCCCGACGCCGTGACCCGCACTCCAGATATCCCGCCAGAGTGCTTTCCCCTCTGGCAGCGGTGATTTCTGAATGACTCAGCCCTGAGGTAACGCCTCAATATCAATGCCGGCTTCCAGCAACGAAGCGTGCATTTAATTGGCCGGGATGCCACTTAACGCCTAGGTCATAATGATGTCATCCGGTTCGCTGCTCAGCAACTGCTCTTTGTAGTGGGGGGAGACTTGTGCCTCCCGAGTGCCGATAAACCGTGTGCCCATATAGATATAATCGGCGCCTAATAACTGGGCTGCGCGCATGCCCGCACCGGTACCGATGCCCCCGGCAAGAATCAAGGTGCCATCGTAAAAAGCGCGAATCAGAGGGAGGAAGCTGAAGGGGTTGAGGTGGCCACCGTGACCGCTAGCGCCGGCGCAAACCAACACAATGCCGTCAACGCCCGCCGCGGCAGCCTTGCGGGCGTGGCGCAGGGTGATAGCATCGTGAATCACCTTGCCGCCCCATTGATGTACTCGCTCGACTACTGACGCTGGGTCGCCAACACTGGTGGCGATTAACGGCACGGCATACTCTTCACAGAGGTTGAGGTCTGCAATGTTGCGCTCACATGCCATGGTGTGCAGTACAATATTGATGCCGTAGGGTGCGAATACCTGGCCCGCGGCTAGGGTCGCTTTTCTTTCTGCTTCAATGGTTTAAAGCCATTGGCGCAACTCCTCAGCGTTACGAATATTCAGGGTGGGTGTGCAGCCGACGATCACCAGTTGCGGGTCGGATACCAGAAACATTGGCGCGCAAATCAATGGCAGGCGAGGGTGGTCAAACATAAGTTACCCTGAGAGTTGTTACCGTCAAAGCCTGCCATCAGTGATGGCTGAACTGTGGTGGTCGTTTTTCCAGGAAGGCTCGCAACCCCTCTTTGGCGTCCCAGCTATCGCCCTGGGCACGGCATACTTGGCCTTCCAATGCTAGCCCTGATTGCGTGACTGTTTCCGAGGCCGCCGCCAGGCACTGGTGAATGTCCTCAATGGCTCGCTGGCTGTGACCGGTAACCTCGCGCGCAAAAGAAAGTGCCTGCTCAAGGAAAGGTTGCTTTGCATCGGCCAGGCGGTTGACCAGCCCGATGTGGTGAGCTTCTTCGGCAGCAATGGTGCGTCCGGTCAGCATTAAATCTGCCGCTCTGGATTTACCTATCAGTGACGGCAGTAGTTGGGTGCCTCCGTAGCAGGGAATCACCGCCAGCTTCACTTCCGGCAAGCCGAGACCGGCATTAGGGTGGGCCATGCGAAGAGTGCAGGCCATGGCCAATTCCAGGCCGCCGCCCAGTGCATGGCCATTGATAGCAGCAATGCCAGTGAGTGGCATGGTTTGTAGGCGGAAAAACAGCTCGCGGATACGGTCGGCCTTATCGCACTGCTCATCGTGCGACAGTTCACTTGCTTCGTGCAGGTCTGTGCCAGCACAAAAAGCCTTGCCGAGACCAGTGATGACGATAGCGCGAACACCTTTTGCCGACATGGCGTCAAGGCATTTTTCCATCCCGTCCACCATGGTTAGAGACAGCGCATTCAGGCGTTTTTCTGCACTCAGAGTAAAGATCACTAGATCATCGTGCCAATCCACTCGGTAGTCTACTTCAGGCATATGTCACCGCTATAGCTCAACCAGGTACTTAACCTGGAGTAACCTCATGAGGAAGATTTTCCAAAATCATGGTTTCTTCAGATTGAAGGTATCGCTTAAGCCAGGCTACAGCGAGATAGATAAACGGGGTATCAACCAGAGCGGCACACATCTTGAACAAGTAGTTACTACCCATCAGAAGTAGTAGGTTTTTCAATGTTATTTCATCTCTCATAAACGTGGCCCCGAACGTTACCAATACGACGGTGACAGAATCGACCATCTGAGACGCCAGGGTGCTGAAATTATTGCGTACCCAAAGATGGCGCCCTTTAGTTATCCGCTTAAAAAAATGGAACAATTGCACGTCGCAGTATTGTGCAGCAACGTAGGCGATCATTGATGCAAACACTGCTCCCGATGTGCAGGCATATAACAATTGAAACAGCTCTACAGATTGCTTAAGAGATGTGCCATCGGGTAAACCCACTGGCGAGGCCAGTTCAAGTACCTGCCATGGCGGCGCGGATTCGGCACTAGGAAGGCTATTGCCAAGCCACATTACCGCGAGGATAAACAAATTCAAACCGAGTCCAAGTGTCACCATAAAGTTAGCTCGGCGCTTTCCGTATACCTCGCAAATTATATCTGTGCAAAGAAAGGTGAGCGGATATGCCAAAACACCAACGGCCAACGTCATTGGGCCAAGTTGTACAAAACGAGTAATACCTATGATATTTAACAATGTCATAGAGCAGAGAAAAACGCCCGCTAGAACTAGAAAAACGCGTTCTCGTCGTTCAATCAACCAATATGGGGTGCCAGGTGAGTGGATCATAGTGAACGTTTATCCATTACTCTGTGCTTTCCCAACTACAGCTGCCCCATTGTCGTGGCCCTGAGGAGACCTTAATTTCCAACTTTACTATTTGCATTGTATCCATCTCTGCCAGCACATTCTCAAGAAGAAGATGAGCCAATTCTTCGATCGTAATGTTAAGGACGGGTAATAGTTTTACATCAGATTTTAAGAAATGCATCAGTGCGTCAGCGAACGTCACATGGTAGTGAGACTCTGTCTCCTCAATTTTAAGGTGAGGTGAGTTCTCTGCGATCAAGGTGTATTCATCTAGCTGTTCACATTGGGTTCTCAGTATATTTTTGATTATTTGGTAGGGAAAACATAAACCATTGTTATCAACTGGTGATGTGATTTTGGCGGCAACTTGAAAATTATGACCGTGCAAACGTTCCCGTTCAGTGGGGCTGAAAATAGTAAAGTGTGCAGAAGAGAAGTGTAGATATTCTTTATCAATTTCAATGGTGGCTAAGCGTTTCATACGATCTCCGCTGATTTCAAGCAAGGCCTATAACTACTGATTTAGATATTTCCATAGCTAGGGGGGGAATATATCTGAGACTGCCCGCTGTTTTTTCTCGGCAGATATCCAGTAAGACTTGTTGCTCATGCCTCGTCAATGAATCAGGTCTGATATTGTTTGAAACTTTAGTCATCTAATTACCTGCAGCGTTGGATTTGGTCAATTCTTTGGCATATTGCGGGGAGTGTAAGATCTTGTAGTAGATATCGAGGGGTTGCAGTGGGCGATAAATAAGATTTCATGGTTCAACTTTAATACTACAATACTCTGTGCCCGCACGCTCGATGCATGGGGGCACAGATGTCAAAGTGATCGATTAATCTGCTGCGGCACCCTCTCCAGCAAAGAGCTTTTGCACTTCCCCTGAGGTCATACGGCCGGAACGATCTGAAACCTTAGCCGATTGCCCACCGGCGGACTTTTCGCTTGTATCGACGCCAGCGGCCTTAGCTTGCTCGCGTAAGGCACCAACGGTGCAGTTTTCCCGGCCCAATATTTTGATAGGGTCGAAACCAAAGTGTTTGATCGCATTGAGATGGGTAACCTTATTGATTTCCTCATCACTCAGCTTGGTGTTATCGAACTGGCGCATGGTCTCTTCAGGTGTTACTGGCCAGGTACAATCCGAGTGAGGGTAATCACATTCAAACATCATATTATCGATGCCAACGAAATCACGGTTTCTCAAACCACTTTCATCATCAATAAAACAAGTCAAAAAGTGTTCTTTAAAGACTTCAGTAGGGCGTTTTCCTTCAAACTTAGAATTTGTCCAGGCGCTGTGATGATCGTAAGTAAATTCAGCTCGTTCAAGAAAATAAGGAACCCAGCCAATTCCGCCCTCGGTTAGCGAAATCTTCAAATTATCATATTTTAGTAAGAATCGACCGTGCAGCCAGTCTGCGGCGCTGGTCGCGATTGAAAGTGGGAAAGAAGTGATCCATGCATCGATGGGTGTTTCATCTGAAGAGTGAGGCGGATGCGCACCGGTGCCAATATGACAGTTAATAATGACATCGTTTTCGGCACAAACTTCCCAAAGTCTATCCCAGTGTTTGTTGTGAAGACTGGGAAAACCATGAGATGAGGGGTTGTCAGGGAAAGTGATGGCTTTGCATCCCTTGGCTACAACGCGCTTAACCTCTTTTACCATGGCTTCAGGATCCCAAATTGGCAGCATGGCCAATGGAATTATCCGTCCAGGATATTTGCCAGCCCATTCATCGATATGCCAGTCGTTATAGGCTTCGATTACACGCTTTGCCCCATTTTTATCTTTTGCCTGGTGAAATAAATTGCCGGCAAAAGTAGGAAAGGTAGGAAAGCACATTGAAGACAGGATGCCATTGGCATTCATATCACCAATTCGTTCGTCGATAGAGTAGATGGCCTTACGCATATCATCGTAGTGTAATGGTTCCATCCCGTATTCTTCTTTGGGTCGACCGACTACTGCATTCAATCCCATGTTGCCGATTTTTTGTCCCTCATAAATCCAGAAGTTTTTCCCGTTTTCCTCGATTAGGCGAGGCGCAATGGTTTCCAGTTCCTTCTTGCTCATGTGGTTATCAAACATTTCAGGGGGCTCGACAACGTGGTCGTCCACACTGATTAAAATCAAGTCTTCGGTTTTCATGATGCATCCCTCATATGATAGGCTGTCTTTGATAGTTTTAAGAACACGTCGCGTGTTGGGTAAATGGTTCAGCTAACGGGTTATAAGTTCAGTTTACTTTACATCATAGTAAAGCATTAATAAACAAAAAAATATCCTTTTTCCGGTTGCTCATCAAGAAGCCATACTGAGTAGCTCCCTTGCTCGGGCTACAATGGGCGCGTCGATCATTTTGCCTTCAAATTCCACCGCGCCTCTGCCCTCGCTGATACCTTTTTCAAAGGTATTGATTAAGCGCTGGGCATGATTGAGCTCTGCAGTAGAGGGGCTGAAGGCCTCGTTGAGGATGGCTACTTGGTCGGGATGAATACAGAATGCGCCGACAAAACCCAGGCTTCGCGCCTCTTGGATGATTGCTCGGAATTTCTCAAGATCACTGAAGTCGGCAATAGAGTCAGGGAAGCCCAGTGGCAATATGCCGGCACGGCGGCAGGCGAATAATACCGCCTGGTTAGGTGCAAACAGGCCTTTGGGTGTTGGCTTCATACCTGCAGACGCTGAAAAATCTTCAGAACCGAGAATCATGCCGAGCATGCGCGGTGAACTGGTGGCAATTTCATCCAGGTGGGGTAGGGCGTCGGCGCTTTCAATTTGTGCAATTAAGCGGGTGTGGCCTGGTTCCATGCGTTGCTCAGTTTCCAGCTCTTCAATAATGGAGTCAATGGCTTTGACTTGCTCGGCCTGGCTAACCTTAGGTATCACGATGGTACTGATGGCTGGATCAACCACCGCTTCCAGATCGCGGACGGCCAGTCGCAGCGGATGATTAATCCGGACTAGAACAGCACTGCCCGACTGGCTTACCTTGGCTGCCCCGGCTCCGACCATCTGTCGCGCAGCGGCTTTTTCGGCTAACGGCACGCTGTCCTCTAAATCGAGAATATAGGCATCGGCCCCCCGCTGATGAGCCTTGTCGACAAATTTCTCTATGTGCGCCGGAACAAACAACATGGAGCGCCAGATGGGGACGTTGGTTTTAGGGCTGTCGTATGTCATGGCTATTGTCACTCCTTAATCAATGGTTGCATTGGCCGTCATGCACAGGTTGCCCTGATGATCGACTGTCCACAGGCTGAGCTCGTTGCCGTTTCTTTTTGCGCAAAGCGTGAAAGGGTGAGTGTCGAAAGTGGGGCGTATTGCTTTGAACGCAAAAGTTTTAATGGTGGCACCGGGTATTGTGTCATAAATCAGCTCGACTAACAGTGTTGCCAATAGAGGGCCGTGGACAACAAGGGCGGGATAAAGCTCGGTATTCACAGCATATTCACGATCGTAGTGGATGCGATGACTGTTGTAGGTTAAAGCTGAATAGCGAAACAGCAGTACCGGGTCGGGAGTCACTTCGCGGGTGAAGTCAGCTATCTCTGTGGCTTGCTTGCCCGCTAGCAATTCTGCTCTCTGCTTTGGGGCTTCGCGGTATACCAGGTTTTGTTGTTCTGAAATACAGAGCTGCCCCCGCTGTCGAATTTCGTGCAGTACATTAACGAAAACCAGTGGCCCGGTGCGGCCCGTTTTTGCTTCTACTGACTTCACGGTGGATGTTTTTTCAGCGACCTCGCCAATGATTAGTGGCTGTTCAATACGCATTTCACCGGCTGCCCACATGCGACGCGGTAAGGGAACCGGCGGTAGAAACCCTCCTTTCTTAGGATGGCCATCTTCACCGGTGCCGGTGTGTGTGGGTGTGGGTAAAAAATACAGCCAGTGCCAGGGACAGGGTAGAGTGCCCCCCCTATTTAGTACTACGCTGTGGTCAAAAGCACTGGCTAGCGCCTGCACCGGGAAATTGGGTAGGGTGTCAGTCAACACCGATTGTTTGCCAATCCAGCTTTGAAGGTGTTTTAGTTCAGCGTCATCCACAATGTTTAGTTCCCGATAGTGTTTACTTTTTGTTAATTTCGTTAGGGTTGTTAATAAAGTCAGGTGAGCGTTTTTGCTGTAGGGCGCTGAGCCCCTCTTCAAACTCCGCACCGAGGAAGCAGGCTGTTTGGTCGTTTTCTTCGGCGTTGAGTGCATCACCGAAAGACTCGGGATAAGTCTGCATTCTTGTTTTAAATAAGCGAAAGGCCAGCCGTGGGTAGTGCGTAAAATCTGCGGCTTTGTTACAGGCCGTCTGCAAAACTGATTCGTCTTCGACGATCTTATCGGCGATATTGAGTTCGAGAAGTTGCTGGCCTTTCAGGGAGGCTTTATCCAGAATCAAGCGCTTGGCTGTGCTCCAGCCCGTGCGTCGGATTAGGGCTTGTGTCGAGCCCCAGTCAGGGACTAGACCCAGTTGCATAAAGGGAAAGCTCATGCGTGCGTTTTTACCGGCAATCATATAGTCGGCCAGCAGGGCGAGCCCTGCGCCTGCGCCAATGGCGTATTTTTCTAAGGCAACGACCACGGGAATCTCTGCTTGCCACAGTAAATTGACTAATTGATGGCCGCTCTGAATGCGCGCGCGCGCCTGTTGCTCACTCATGCCGCGCATACTGGTGAGATCGCCACCCGCGCAGAAGATACCCTCAGTGCCGCAGAGGACCAGTGCGCGGACATCAGGGTCTGCTAACACCGATTGAATGGCTTCAATCAGAGCCAGACGGGTTTTTTCGTCGATGGCATTTTTGGCTTCCGGGCGATTGATCGCCACTTGGGCAACATGGGGTGCGGGTTGAGAAATGATGACGGCATCTTTTATGAGGTCTGGTTTCATGAGGTCTTTTTTCATCAGGTATGAGTTTCCTTCAGTCTCTGGCAGTTTCAGTCGTCAACAGGGATTGACCCAGCTGTACGCGGCGGCGCAGCCATTGACTAGGGCGATAGCGGGGGTCACCGGTGACTCGCTGCAAGCCTTCGAGAATCTGCATGACTTTTTTGCCGCCGATACTGTCACCTAGAGTCAATGGGCCTGCTGGATAGCCCAGACCTATTGTTACTGCGTCATCAATGTCAGCGACGGAGGCGATACCGCGCTGTGCGATATTGGTGCCGATATTCACGATGGTTGCCAGTATGCGCTGGACGACAAATCCGGGGCTGTCATTGATCACAGTAATTGAGGTTCCGTCGGCACTTAGAATAGCCGCGGCATCATCACGCGCTGCGGTACAGGTAATAGCGGTTAACATCAGGGTGCGATGTGTATCGAGTGTTGGTAGCGGATCGACAGCGACACAGCGATGACCATCGAGGCCGAGATCGGCACAGGCCTGTGAGGCATCAATACCCCAGGGCTGTATCAGAAGCAGTGAGGCATGGTCAGGTTGGTCGACGACTTGTGCACCAGCTTCAGCTGCCAGTGCTGTCAGTTCAGCATGGCGGTCGGCAGCGGGGTCTACCCACACTTTGCAGTCAGGCCTGAGTGGGGCGGGGACGGGGGGCTCTGAATCGATTTTTTTACCCTCCTCATACTGGTACCAACCAGCGCCCGTTTTGCGCCCGTACAGTCCGGCTGAAATTCTGGGGGGTATCAGTGAAGAGGGCCGGAAGCGCGGTTCCTGCTGGAATTGCTCATAAATGGATTGCATGACCTTGCCAGAGACATCCAATCCGGTCAGGTCCAATAATTCAAAAGGTCCCATACGAAAATCGGCCGCTTCGCGCATCAAGCGGTCAACCTGGGAATGGCTTGCGGCTTGTTCCTCAAGAATTCTCAAGCCCTCGGTGTAAAGACCTCGACCGGCATGATTGACCAGAAACCCGGGCTGATCCTGAGCGATTACCGCGCGATGTCCGGTGGTTTCTACGCACTCTTTGAGTCTATCCACTGTGCATTGGACGGTGCGTACGGCAGAGATGATTTCCACCACTTTCATCACCGGCACCGGGTTGAAAAAGTGCAAACCCACCACCCTCTCGGGGTGTTCACACTGTGCGGCAATGTCTGCTACCAGCAGTGAGGAGGTATTGCTGGCGAGTATTGCAGAAGGGGCAACCACCGCTTCAAGGTCGGCGAAAAGGCGCTGTTTAATGTCGAGGTCTTCGATGATGGCTTCCACGACAATATCGCAATCGGCGATATCTGAGAGCTCGGTGCAGGGCACAAGATTGCCAATGGCTGCGTCAGCCTCTTGTGGACTAATACGACCCTTATTGGCTTTACGTTGAAACATGTCTGTGACGAAGGTGTTGGCTGCTTCCGTTGCGCCGGCGGTCGCATCAAAAAATTTTACTCTGTGGCCGGATTGGGCAAACAGTTGCACAATCCCTCGGCCCATGGTGCCTGCCCCGATAACCGCTATAGTTGGTTTTGATTCGTCTGTCATTATTGATGTGCTCGGTTTATTTTCCAGTAAAGTTGGGCTTACGCTTTTCTATGAATGCCTGCATGCCTTCGGTCTGATCGGCGGTATCAAATAGTTGTAAAAATGCTTGATGCTCAAGCGATAAGGCTTCTTGCAGGGGAAGATCTGGCCCCTGTGCCAAGGTGCGCTTTATGGAGCCGATAGCTTTGGGCGGCATTGCTGTCACTCTGAGTGCCAGCTGGCGGGCTCGGTCAAGGGCTTGGCCTTCTTCGGCCAGGTCGCTGGCGAGCCCTAGCTGGTAGGCACGCTCACCGGTTAGCATCTCGCCGCACATCAGCATAAGGCTGGCAACGGGTTTGCCGATGGCCCTGACTAGCCGTTGGGTGCCACCAGCTCCGGGCATAATGCCAACATTGGCTTCGGGCTGGCCAATGCGGGCACTCTTATCGACAACGATAACGTCGCACATCATCATGAGTTCGGAGCCGGCACCCAGGCAGTAGCCATTAACCGCAGCGATAACCGGTTTCTGGCAATTGGCTACTGGCTCCCAGTAACCGGGCAAGTTGAGTTCAGCGACTTGCTGTGAATCTTTGTCTACTAGCAGTTTCAAGTCTGCGCCTGCCGCAAATACCTTATCACCACCAGTGACAATAATGACGAGAATATTGGGATCATTAGACAGTTCTTGAAAAGCGCTGGCAATACCTCTACGCATGGCGAGATCCAGCGCATTGCGTTTTTCCGGCCGGTTCATCACTACCAGGCCAATAGGGCCTTCCCGCTCTACACGTACCGGTGCAGACAAGGTCTTATCTTGGTTCTGCTGCTGATCCTGTGTTTGTTCAGACATAGTTTGCCTTTTGTATTTTGTACTTAATGTGGTTTGGTCAATAGTGGCCCGTTACAGCCTTTCAATAATCATGCTGGGAGCCTGACCGCCCGCTGCGCACAGTGTTACCAAGCCGCGCTGTAGCTCGCGTCGTTCCAGTTCGTCGAGCAGCGTTCCTAGCAAAATGGTACCGGTGGCACCGATCGGGTGGCCCAGGGCGATAGCGCCGCCATTCACATTGAGCTTGTCGTGGCTGACGCCCATTAATTTCATAAATCGAAGTGGTACCACGGCAAAGGCTTCATTCACTTCAAACAGGTCAATGTCATCTACCGTGAGACCGGCATTGTCGAGTGCTTTGCGTGCTGAAGGTACGGGTTCGTTTAAGTTGTATTCGGGGCTGCCTGCCGCCGTTGCGCAAGCGACAATTTTTGCCCGAGGCTTCAGATTGTGTTTTTGGGCGTATTCTGGTGAGGCGAGCACAATAGCCGCGGCGCCATCGACAATGCCCGAGGCGTTGCCTGCGTGGTGAACGTGGTCGATCTCAAGATCTGGCCATTTCATTCGGGCGACTTCACCAAAGCTGTGGGTGTCATCCATGGGGTAGTTCATAAATTGGTCGAAGACGGGTTGCAGCTCGGCCAGCTTCTCGGCCGTGGTGCCGGGCCTGGGATATTCATCTTTTGCCAGTGCTAGTGAGCCATCATCGTGGTTGATGGCAATCAGGCTATTGTCAAAATAGCCGTTTTTTATAGCCTGGCTAGCACGCTGTTGGCTGGCTGCCGCAAATGCATCGACATCCCTGCGACTAAAACCTTCCTCGGTGGCGATGACATCGGCAGAAATACCGACACTGGTCATAGGGTGTTTTTTGCGCAGATGGAGGTTGTGTTGGTCGGTGGCCATATTCGGGCCTTCTGGTATCGACATCATTTCAACGCCACCGGCTACCACCAGGTCATGCATGCCGCTGGCGATGCTATTGGCGGCAAACATGGTGGCCACCAAGCTTGAGCCACAAAAATGATCGAGTGTTGTGCCGCTGCTGTGCAGCCAGCCTGAGTCGAGAGCTGCCATACGTGCTATATCGCCGCGCTGTTTGCCAGCAGGGTTGCCGCAGCCGATGATCACGTGCTCGATGTTGGCAGGGGTCAATTGATTGCGGTTTTCCAGTGCGCTCAACACCTGAGAAAGTAATCGTTGAGGGTGTATGCCCGCCAAGCTGCCTTTGTCCGCGCGGCCTAAACCCCGTGGGCTGCGCGCTGCATCTATAATCCATACTTCGTTCATATAAATTCTCTTTTTTAGAAAAATTCTTGTTTAGAAGCTCTTTATTTAAACGCTCCCTAATAAAAATTGGTGGTCGGTTATAGAGCGAGTGGGCTTCAATGCTGATCAAGATAATGTCATCGGTATTGCCCTGCTGGCGCTTCTCTTTTTCTACTGATGTGGGTTTATGATAAATCACATCTTATCTATGCACTGTATTGCATTTAACTTTACATCAGTGTTAACATAAAATCAATGATGGAAAGGCGCTCAGCCGGCCTTAGTTAAGGTAATTATTTTCATCTTTACCTGACTGAATAATTGGCTATTTCTAGCCTTAACTAGGGAGCGCAATAGTGAATTTTGATTTTTCGGATGACCAGAAATCTTTGCAGGATGAAACGCATCGTTTCTTGCGTGATCGCTGCGATTTGTCAGTCGCACGCATAGTGCTGGATGATCAGCAGCAAGCTTATTCAGAGTCTGTTTGGCAGGAAATGGTTGAGTTGGGTTGGGCTGGGATTGCGATTCCTGAACAATACGGCGGCATCGGTCTGGGTTATCTGGAGTTGTGTGTAATGGCAGAGGAGATGGGACGCTTTCTAGCTCCGGTGCCCTTTTCATCAACCCTCTACCTATTCTGTGAGGCCCTGTTAAATGGGGCTAGTGAAACCTTGAAGCAAGAAATACTCCCGCAAGTGGCAACGGGTAAGTTGGTTGGGACGATGGCGTTTGCGGAGGGATTTGGTTTTCCTGGCCGTGACCGTATCGGTGTACGCTTTGAAGGGGGGAAGCTCTACGGTGACAAGTGGCCGGTAGCTGATGCGATGATAGCTGATGCTGCAGTGGTGCTGGCGGTCAACGAGGATAATGAACCCTGTCTGTGTTTGCTAGACCTTGATCAGGAGGCTGTGCACCGCCGTCAGCTGGAATCTGTCGACCCGAGTCGCGGTCAGGGGGGGCTGGAATTTTTTGGCGCAGAGGCTGAGAGTTTGACTGCTTTTGAGGGTGGATCTGATAATAGTGGTTGGCAGCTATTTCAGCGAGTATTGAACTCTGCGGCAGTGCTATTTGCCTTTGAGCAGATCGGTGGTGCCGATGCCTGCTTGGCCGCGGCCACTGAATTTGCCCGCGAGCGGTACGCCTTTGGTCGCCCTGTTGGGTCATTTCAGGCGATCAAGCATAAACTTGCCGATGTCTATGTGGGTAATCAACTGGCCCGCAGTAATGCATATTATGGTGCCTGGGCGCTGGCTACGGGTGCAGAAGAATTGCCTTTGGCTGCGAGCGTGGCGCGTGTTAGTGCTATACAGGCTTATGAGTATGCCGCCTCTGAAAATATCCAGGTACATGGTGGTATGGGTTTTACCTGGGAGGCCGATTGTCACTTGTATCTGCGCCGCTCTCGGTCGTTGGCACTGCTTATTGGTAGCTCAGGTTTGTGGAAAAAGCAGGTGACCCGTGAGCTGGAACGCAAGTTTGTTTGACGTCCGTTTTCACCGCTGAACCGTTTTCATCACTGACCCAAGACTAAAACTATCCCATTGGAGAGACCATGGATTTCGATGATACACCAGAAGAAGCCGAGTTCAGGCTTGAAGTCAGGAGTTGGCTTGCCGAGCAGGCTTCGGCCTATAGCTTGAAAAGTTTCGATGATCTTAGTTTTGAGCGGCAACTCAGTCTGGGGCGCGAATTTCAGGCCCGCAAAGCCGAGCGAGGTTATGCAAAAATAACCTGGACCCAGGAGCTGGGTGGTATGGGTGGTACGCCGATGCAGGCGGTTATCTATGAACAGGAAGAGGAAAAATACAACTTCCCAACGGTGTTCTTTGCTATCAGTTTGGGGATGCCGATACCGGTTATGCGCCGATTTGCCACCGAGGCGCAGCAGCAGCGTTATTTGAAGCCTGCACTGCGCGGCGAGGAGGTCTGGTGTCAGTTGTTTTCAGAACCCTCGGCGGGTTCTGATCTCGGCGGTATACGCCTGAAGGCGGTTCGCGATGGTGATGACTGGGTGTTGAACGGTCAGAAAATATGGACCTCCTATGCCCATATCTCCGATTTTGGCATTATCGTGACCCGCACTGATCCCGCAGTCGCCAAGCACAAGGGCATGACCTTTTTCTTTGTTGATATGAAATCCCCCGGCATTGAGGTCAGGCAGATTAAGCAGGCGGCCGGTGGCGGTGAATTCTGCGAGGTATTTTTCAGCGATGTGCGGGTGCCTGATGGTAATCGACTGGGTGAGATTAACGCTGGCTGGTCAGTGGCGATAGCCACCTTAATGGAAGAGCGTTTTGCGGTGACAGATGCCGCCGGCGGTGGTGCGCAACTGGAAGATACGATGCATTTTCTTCGTCGTGAATTGGGCGAGGGTGACGGCGGTTTGGATGATCCTTGTGTCCGCGAAAAAATTGCTGACTGGTATATTGCGGAGTCCGGTATCAATAATTTCTATGCCCGGCTGTTGACGGGGCTTTCCCAGGGTCAATTGCCCGGGCCTGAGGCGGCATTGAGCAAGATTGTCATTGCCAGAAAATTGCAGGCACAGTCTGCTGACATAATGGATTTTTGTGGTCCGGCGGGGGCAATCTATCCCGATTTTCAAGTGTCGCGTGCTAACGATTACCGCATTGCCTGGTTGGAAGCTGCCGGTTATCGCATTGCGGGTGGTACCGATGAAATTCTGAAAAACACCATCGCTGAACGGGTGTTGGGTTTGCCTGGTGATATCCGGGTGGACAAAGATATTCCTTTTGAGGAGCTCAAATAACCATCTGATTAATGAAGCCATTCGACCTGCTGTTGAATCACTGGCTTGTGGAGAGACTTTTTTGTGGAGAATTGTTTTTGTGGAGAAATGGCGAAATGGCTGATATAGCTGCAGTAATCAGGCTTGCACAGTTTCTGGAGCCGATACAGAGTGTTGTGGGCAAAGCGGCGGCAGCTTTGGCGAGAACCTGTTCTGTCAATGGCAAGATTGATCCCTACCAATTGGATCAACATCAGCTGGCCAGTTATGAGCTTGCGCTAATCTATGCCGAGCTGCGGGCAGCGATAACTGCTAATGAAGCTTCAACTGAAGGTGCACCAGAGTTACAGCAGTCGCTCTGCAATCTGTATATAGCCAATGCGATTGCATCCATTAAGGGTCGGCTGGAGCCCTTATTACCTGATTTTGGCCTTGATCAGACTGAGTTTGATGCAGTATTTGCTAGTGACAACTTAAGAGCCTCGCTGCGCTTTCATGGTGAGCCGGTTCGGCTGGCCAACATCGGCCAAGCGGTTATCGATTGCGGTGGCGATACCGGCCAGCTTGTTCTCGATGAAGAGAAATTGATGATGCAGGATGCTTTTCAGCGGATCGCAGCCGACGTGATCAAGCCATTGGCAGAAGATATTCATCGGCAGGATTTAACGGTTCCTGAGACCATTTTACAGCCCCTGCGTGAGATGGGTGTTTTTGGGCTCTCAGTGCCGGAAAAATTTGGCGGTACAGCACCGGATGATCAGGAAGATAACCTCACCATGATAGTGGTCACTGAAGCGCTGTCCGAGGCCTCGCTTGCCGCGGGGGGTAGTCTGATTACACGTCCCGAAATATTGACTCGGGCACTGCTTAGTGGCGGTACTGAAGAGCAAAAATCCCATTGGTTGCCGCAGATTGCGGCGGGCAGCAAGCTCTGTGGTATTGCGATTACAGAACCGGACTACGGCTCAGATGTGGCCGCGCTTTCCCTGAAGGCAGTGCGCACCGAGGGTGGTTGGTTACTCAATGGTGCCAAGGCTTGGTGTACCTTTGCGGGTAAGGCTGAGGTGTTGTTTGTTATTGCCCGTACAGAGTCGGATAAGTCCCTTGGACATAAAGGCTTAAGCGCATTGCTGGTGGAAAAACCCAGTACCGAAGATCACGAATTTACCGTTGAGCAAGAGCAGGGTGGGCGCTTGATTGGTAAAGCGATTCCGACTATTGGCTATCGCGGGATGCATTCCTACGACTTGGCTTTTGAGGATTATTTCGTTCCCGATGGAAATCTGATTGGTGGTGAAGAAGGGTTGGGTAAAGGTTTCTATCTGGCAATGGAGGGTCTTACCGGAGGGCGTATCCAGACCGCGGCGCGGGCATCTGGGGTGATGCGTGCCGCTATGGGTGCAGCTGCCAGCTATTCGCAGGATCGTAAAGTGTTCGGTGTGCCACTGGGGAGTTATCAACTGAGCCAAGTCAAAATGGCGCGGATGGCGGCGCAGGTTGCCGCTTGCCGTTATTTTACCTACAGCGTCGGCAGACTACTTGATGCTGGGCAGGGCAAAATGGAAGCGAGTCTGGTGAAGTTGTTTGCTTGCCGCTCGGCGGAGTGGATTACCCGAGAAGCCTTACAGATTCACGGTGGTATGGGTTATGCCGAAGAAACACCTGTGAGCCGTTATTTTGTCGATGCCAGAGTACTTTCCATCTTTGAGGGCGCGGAGGAGACGCTGGCGTTAAAAGTGATTGCTCGTGAACTGCTTAACCATGCTTTGAGGGCCGATGCCTTGAGAGAAAGTGGAGTGCAGTCCTAATGGGTATTTTATCCGGTATGCGTGTGGTTGAGGTGTCTGCATTTGTTGCGGCTCCGTCGGGTGGACTAACCTTGGCCCAAATGGGTGCAGAGGTGATTCGCATTGATGATATTCGAGGTGGTCTTGATTATCGGCGCTGGCCTGTGACTGAAGACAATGTCAGTTTGTTTTGGCAGGGTCTAAATAAGAATAAGCGCTCAGTCGCGATTGATATTCGTAACCCTGAGGGGCGTGAGCTTGCTAAGGCCATTATTTGTGCATCAGGGGAAGAGGCGGGATTACTGCTCACTAACTTCCCGCCTAAGGGATGGTTGAGTTATGAAGAATTGTGTAAAGCCCGTGAAGACCTGATTCAACTTACTGTTCAAGGTAATCGACAGGGTGGTTCAGCGGTTGACTATACCGTTAACCCTGCCATTGGCGTGCCTTTTTTTACCGGCCCCGAGGGGGCTGATGACCCAGTAAATAGTATTATACCTGCCTGGGATTGTATTACCGGGCAGATGGCGGTCTCTGGTTTGCTGGCCGCCGAGAGGCACCGAAGGCTGACCGGTAAAGGACAGCATATAAAGCTGGCGCTGGAAGATGTGGCCATGGCAACCGTAGGCAATCTTGGTTTTATCGCTGAGGCTGAAGCGGGTATTAAGCGCGAGAAGCCGGGCAATTATTTATTTGGCGCTTTCGGTCGTGATTTTGTCTCGTCGGATGGTGTCCGCATCATGATTGTGGGCCTGACGCCCAAGCAATGGTCAGGGCTTTGTAAAGCCACCGATACGGTTGAAAGCATGCAGGCTTTGGCTCAGCGTCTGGACTTGGATTTTAGTCAGGAGGGGGATCGATTCAGAGCCAGGCGGGAGATTGCGACCCTGGTGGAAAGCTGGGTGGCAAGCCAGAAAATTACCAATATTGATAGCGCCTTTACTGCCCACGGTGTTTGTTGGAGTCGCTACCAGACTGTTAAAGGAATGCTCGATAACAACCCCAATTGCTCTCCCATCAATCCCATGTTTGAACGGCTGGCACAGCCTGATGTAGGCAGCATGTTGATGGCGGGTTCTCCTCTGGAGTTTGAGCAAGTTGACCGTCAAGCCGTGGCCGTGGCGCCTCGCCTCGGCGAGCACACCGACCAGGTATTGTGTGAATTACTGGGATTGGGCGATGGAGAAATAGGCCGCTTGCACGATCAGGGTATAGTCGGTGGGGTCTAGTACCCTGTGTAAATAATACTGTTGAGTATTACGTTTTTAAGGTGATTTATTCATTTATTTAAATAAAGTTAACAGGAGCTCTACAATGAATTTTGATGAAAAAGTGGTGATTATCACTGGTGGTGGACAGGGTATTGGTGAAACCTACGCAAAGAGTTTTGCCGCCGCCGGCGCCTCAGTAGTGATTGCCGAATTGAACGAAGAGGGTGGTCAGCGCGTCGCTGATGAGATTTGTCAGACGGGCGGTAAAGCTGCTTTTATCAAGACCGATGTTTCCTCTGAGGAAAATGCGGCAGCAGCGGCAAAATTCGCCAAAGACACTTTTGGTGGTATTGATATCCTGGTTAACAATGCCGCGATCTTTCACGGTATGCGTTACGACACTTTGCTAAATGTTGATATGGATTACTACTATCAAATCATGAAAATCAATATGCATAGCCCGCTGGTTATGACCCGTGCTGTGGTGAGCTATATGGATGAGAGAGGCGGTGGTAGTGTGATCAACCAGTCTTCAACCGCAGCCTGGAAAACCCAGGGCGGCTACTATGGCGTTTCCAAGCTGGGGGTGCAGGGCTTAACCATGTGTCTGGCCAGTGAATTAGGCGAACGTAATATTCGGGTTAATGCGATCGCACCGGGCCCTTGTGATACAGAGGCTACGCGACAGGTACCAGAGGAAATACTTAGTCAGGTGATTAACGGTCTAGCACTTAAGCGCCTGGGTGAGACCGATGATATTGTTAATATGGCTAAGTTCTTGGCGTCTGAGGAAGGTGGTTGGATTACCGGTCAGACCTTTCGCGTCGACGGCGGAGATACTATGCTGCCAGCTTAATTATTTGACCTTTATCTATTTAAAAAATTTATTTTATTTCTTTATAAAAGGAAGCTCTTATGCAAATCAGAGACGCGTTTATTTGTGAGCCGGTTCGTACGCCAGTCGGAAAATTTGGTGGAGCTTATAAAGATATTAGTGCGCAGTGTTTAGGTGCGGCAGTCGTTAAGGGGATGCTTGAAAAATCCAATTTGCCAGCCGATGCAGTAGACGATGTATTATTCGCCCAGTGCTATGCAACCATGGATGCGCCGGCGCTGGGCCGTGTCGTCGCTCTGAATGCGGGGCTGCCTATCTCGGTGGGTGGACTGCAACTTGATCGCCGCTGTGGCTCGGGTTTGCAGACGCTGATTTATGGCATTCTTCAGGTAGCCACAGGTGCATCTAACCTAGTTGTAACAGGGGGGGCAGAATCAATGAGCAACGCGCCTTTCTACTCAACCAAGGCTAGATGGGGAATCAAGACGCCTTCACTTGAACTCAACGATGCTCTTGCTCAGGGGCGAGTGACTGCCGGTGGCGTCAACTTTCCTGTAGCTGGTGGTATGCTGGAAACTGCGGAAAACGTGCGCAAAGATTACAGCATTTCCCGTGAGGAGCAGGATATGTTTGCGGCTGAGTCTCAGCGCCGCGCCATTGCGGCACAACAGCAAGGCTTATTTGATGATGAAATCATTGCTGTGACTGTTCCGGGGCGCAAAGGCGATACGGTCATATCTACTGATGAAACGCCACGCGCAACTTCGGTTGAGACGCTAGCCGGCCTGAGAGCTATTCGATCTAAAGTTGACCCTGAATCAACCGTCACTGCCGGTAATGCCAGTACTCAGAATGATGGCGGTTCCGCCTGCATAGTGGCCTCTGAAGAAATGGTCAAACAATATGGCCTGAAGCCCTTCGCTAAATTAGTGTCTTGGTCCGTGGCCGGTGTAGAGCCTTCAAGAATGGGGTTAGGTCCTGTGCCTGCGGTGAATAAAGCACTGGAACAGGCTAAGCTCTCTCTGTCAGACATTGACTTGATTGAGCTGAATGAGGCGTTCGCGGCTCAGGTGCTCGGCTGTACCAAGGCCTGGGGCTTTAAGGACTCTGATTACGATAGGATGAATGTGAATGGCTCCGGCATCTCGCTGGGCCACCCGGTAGGAGCCACCGGTGGCCGCATTCTTGCCACGCTGTTGAGAGAGATGGAACGACGCCATGCCCGTTATGGTGTGGAAACTATGTGTATTGGAGGTGGTCAAGGTCTGGCGGCTATCTTTGAGCGCATATAACTTAGGTTTTTCGAAAGCGGTTCGCTATTCTTGCTCTGCCTTTGGCAAAAGATCGATCGAGAGTATAGAGAATTTCTCTGTCGAGTTTTTCTTTTACTGCAGTAATCAGCTCCTATTTTTGCTTGAAGTGATAGTAAGCTCCTGGCCGCGTAATCCGACTTCTGGAGGGTCAGCCATTTTCTTTTTCTGTGTCGGTCGGGGTTTGATTACCTTGGGCCCGAAGTATAGCTAGTTTACAAAATATCATGCACAAATGGCCTTGAGGTTTGAGATTATGGATTTATATGGATATTTTCTGATGGGTATTGTCATTAACTTTACACTAGTGTTAAGCTTTGAGGCTTGATCGGTTTAGCAAATTGATGCTGTCGGTATGTGACTGTTGTGAGATTGGAAAGAGGTGTTGATGAATAATTCTGCTTGGGAATTGGAAGAAAGGCATACGATATTAGAGCTGTGGACGAGTGCCGTAACAAAAGCACCTGATACTGTCTTTGTGCACTTTTTAGATGGTGATAAACAGCATACCTATGCTCAATTTGATCAGTTAACTAACCGACTTGCACATGGGCTACTTGCGGCTGGTGTCGCGCAGGGGGATCGTATTGCAACCCTGTTAGACAACCATGTTGATTCTGTTGCCCTGTTTATAGCAGCGTCTAAAGTCAATGCGATTTATGTTCCAGTCAACACTGCGAACAAGGGTGAGTTTTTAAGAAACCCATTGGCGAATTCAGGTGCAAAGCTTCTTGTGGCTGAAGATAAATATTTGAGTCGTGTGGATGCGATTAGAGCCAGCTTACCTGAGCTTGTGAATATTTATGTCAGGGGTGACACAGCCTCGACTGGGGCAAGCGTTGAAGGGCTGGTGAGTTTGTATTCTGACAACAGTGCGGAGACAAATATTCGGCCAAAGCCGGCGGATATAGCTGGCATTATCTATACCGGAGGGACTACAGGTCCTTCTAAAGGCTGTGCTCTCAGTCAAAACTATATCGCCAATCAGGCACTTAGAACCCGTGAAATGTGCGACCCGCGTCCGGGTGAGGTGAATTGGACTTGCTTGCCGCTGTTTCACCTGAATGCCTTGGTGGTCACTATTTTGTATTCGGTTGTCAGTAATACCACGGCTGCTATTTCGCCTCGTTTTTCTCTATCTAGGTTCTGGTCTGAAATCGAAAAGAGTGGCGCATCGGTGGCCTCAATACTGGGCTCAATGATTCCGTTGATCGCCAATCAGGCCGATAGCGAAGCAATGCATAGGTGTAAGGGACAGCTGAGGATGGCAAGAGGTGCGCCATTTCCATCTGAGCTGCAAGAAATTTGGCATAAGAGATTTGGTGTTGAGATTGTTGGGGCCCATGTTTACGGTTTCACCGAGGCTAGTTTTGTTTCAATGCTGACTTACGATGAAGCAGTGGGTGCGGCTCCGGGATCTTCGGGTAAGCTGAATGATCGTGACTTCGAAGTTATGATTGTTAATGACGATTTTAAAGAAATGCCAACTGGTGAAACCGGTGAGGTGGTTGTGCGGCCAAGGCGTCCGAATGTGATGTTTGAGGGGTATTGGGGGCGGCCACAGGAGACGTTGGATGTGTTGACTGGCATGTGGCTTCACACGGGTGATATAGGCAAGGTCGACGAAGATAACTATTTCTATTTCGTCGATAGAAAAAAAGATTACCTGCGCCGTCGGGGGGAAAATATTTCCAGCTACGAAATGGAGACGGTTTTCAATCAGCATCCTGATATCCATGAAGTGGCGGTGCATGCGGTGCCTTCAGAATTTACCGAGGATGATGTCAAAGTGACTATTGTTAAGGAAGCTGGGGCGGCGTTGACGGAGCATGAATTGGCCCATTGGGCTATCGAGAACGTGCCTTACTATGCCGTACCACGCTATATCGAATTCAGAGATGAATTGCCCAAGAATCCTGTGGGCAGAATTTTGAAAAATCAGCTGAGGGATGATGGCTGTACCCAGGCAACCTGGGATATGGAACAGTCAGATATTACTTACAACAAAAATTGATCTGTCTCATTGGCCTCTATCTAGGCTGATTGGGATGAAAGAGATTGCAGCGGGAAAAATCATGAATTACCAAAATATTTTTATAGGCGGTGAGTGGCACCAGCCCAGTTCCGATAAGCGCATTGCTGTGGAGTGTCCGACTAATCGTCAGATAATTGGTTCTTGCCCTGAAGCGGTCGAACAAGATATCGACGCTGCCATTACCGCAGCAAAAGCTGCGCTCTCTGATGGTGATTGGTCGGTGACTTCTGCCACAGACAGGACGCAATACATTGATGCGCTATCTGAGGCTATTAAAGCACGGGCAAAGGATTTGGCGCTTTGTGCAGTGCAGGAAATTGCGGCGCCCTATAGCTTTTCCAAAGGCCAGGTGGCGATGGCACGGATGACGCTGAAGTTTTACGGCCAGCTGGTCAGAAACTTTGAATTTGAAGAAAAACGCCAGGGTTTTTTTGGTGAAGTGATGGTGCGCAAGGAGCCGGTCGGCGTGGTTGCTGCGATTGTCCCCTTCAATGGTCCGTTGTTTGCGGCCATGTTAAAAATTGGCCCGGCCTTGGCGTCGGGCTCGACAGTGGTGCTAAAGGTGCCAATCGAAACACCCTTGTTTTCCTACATATTCGCTGAATGTGTGCAAGAGGCTGGAATTCCGGCTGGCGTTATTAACATTGTCGCAGCTGATCGCGAGGCGAGTGAGTATCTGGTTGCTCATCCTGATGTCAATATGGCTAGTCTCACTGGCAGTGTGGTTGCCGGACGCCGGGTGGCAGAAATTTGTGGATCTCAGGTGAAGCGTGTGGCGCTGGAGTTGGGGGGTAAATCTGCGGCTATTGTCTGTGAGGATGCTGATCTTGCCACGGTTGTTCCAGGGCTGGCAGCTGCATCAGTGATCAACAGCGGCCAGGCCTGTGCCGCGCAGACTCGCATTTTGATTCCTGAAAGTCGTTACGAAGAATACCTGTCAGCGCTGGCTGATGCATATCAGGCGATGAAGCTGGGTGATCCCGCTGAGCCGGACACCCAGTTGGGCCCAATGATCCACGAGCGCCATTTCAATCGCGTTAAAGAGTGTATTGCGATGGGTGTCAGTGAAGGGGCGAGAATTGTAACCGGTGGTGGTACGCCCTCGCACCTTGAGCCGGGCTATTTTATCGAGCCAACGCTGCTAGCTGATGTTAATAACAATATGCGTGTGGCCCGTGAGGAAATATTTGGCCCAGTAGTTTGCGCCATACCTTATAAGGATGAAGAGGATGCTATTCGTATCGCCAATGATTCAGATTTGGGGCTCTCTGGATCTGTCTGGACGGCTGATATTGAGAAAGGTCTGGAAATTGGGCGTGCCATTCAAGTGGGTAATTTTTCAATTAACTGTTTTTCTATGGATGTTGCCGCACCCTTTGGAGGTTACAAATCCTCTGGTCTCGGTCGAGAGTTAGGCGAGGAAGGCTTGCAGGATTATCTTGAATTTAAATCGATAAATTTACCGCCGGCCTAATCGGTATTAAAAGCTCGAGGAATTTAGGTTAAACAAGTATCAAAAATTTTCAGCTGTATGGTGGACTGTTGTAATGGATTTTAGTGATACCCAGGAAGAAGCATGTTTCCGGCAGGAGGTAAGATCTTGGCTGCAGGCTAATGGCACTACTCTGCGTTCTACCTCGCCCGATGAATTGTACACGGAAGCTGATATAGCTTTCTGTCGCCAGTGGCAGAAGAAAAAAGCCGAAGCTGGTTATGCGCATATAGTATGGCCCAAGGAATATGGGGGCATGGGTGGTAACTGGATGCAGGCGGCTATTTTTGATCAGGAAGAGAGACGTCTGCCTCGACCCTTTAATTATTTTTCTGTCGGTATAGGTCAATGCCTGCCGTCGATTATGGAATTCGGCTCTGAGGAACAAAAGCAACTTATTCCTCAAACCCTCCGCGGTGATTTGATTTGGTGTCAGCTCTTTTCTGAACCTAATGCCGGTGTCGATTTAGCGGCCGTACGAAGCAAGGCAGTCAGAGAGGGCGACAACTGGGTGATCTCCGGCCAGAAAGTGTGGACCTCGGGAGCTCAGGTTGCTGACTATGGCATCCTAATCGCAAGAACCGATCCTGATCTCCCCAAGCACAGGGGGCTGACTTATTTTCTAATTGATATGACCTTGCCGGGTATCAGTGTGCAGCCAATTAAGCAGATTTCCGGGCACAGCGAGTTTAATGAAGTTTTTCTGGATGCTATTGTCGTCGCTGATTCATGCCGGCTGGGTGAAGTGAACCAGGGGTGGCAAGTAGCTATGCACGCCTTGACCGCTGAGCGTTTCAAGCGTCTCAATACTCGGATGCCATCCATGATGTCCGTGATGCAACTGAGCCAGGAGTGTGAGCTTGATGGCGAGAAGGCCATTGAAAAAGACAGTGTCAGACAATACCTGGCGAATTGCCTGGTGAACAAATGTGCACAGGAACATTTCATGTCACGGATGTTAACTGTACTGGCACAGGGTAAGGATCTGGGCAGCGAAGCATCCATTCTTAAATTGATGTCCTGTCAGTTAAATCAGGAACTCAGTGCCTATGCGATGGAGATGTTTGAAGAAAGTGGCGCTGTTGTGGATGCAGAAACCCATCCCTTAATGCAGGAATTATTTGATGCCTATTTGTGGGCCCCCGGTCTGCGTATTGCCGGTGGTGCAGACGAAATATTGATGAATATTATCGGTGAAAGAACGCTGGGTCTACCGAGCGAACCACGTCTAGACAAGGGCAAGGCTTTTAAAGACCTGTAACCGATTTAAGTAGTGAGAGTTGTATATGAGTGACACTGATTTAGATATGAATGATTTAGACCAAAATGATATAGGCCGCATAATGCGAGCCAGCTGTGCGATCAGTCCTCAATCCAATGCCATAGAGCTGGATGGGCAGTGGTATGACTGGGCTTTTGTTGCCGAGACTGTTGAAAAGATTGAAGGGATACTGGATGCCCATGGCGTGCCTAAAGATGCTGAAGTGGCGCTGCTGTGCCGTAACAAACCCCATCAGGTGGCGGCCTTTTGCGCGGTGATCTGCAGTGGTCGCTGTGTGACGCCTATCAATCCATTTTCGGCACAGAATAAAGTGGTTGCTGATTTACAGGATTTGGATGCGGCGGTTGTCATTGCCAGTGAAGCAGACTGGCAATCAACTGCTTTACAGAGTTACGTCGATGAAAATAATGCACTGGCTATTAGTCTTGATGGATCACGCAGTGAAGATCATATTCTGGTGCGCAACCCAGAGAGCCAAATAACCGCGTCGCGGTTTAGCCGTTTGAGACCGGGAGTGGCCGTCCTCATTCAGAGTAGTGGTACTACTGGCAAGCCTAAGCGGATTCCCATCGGTGCTTCCAACTTGAGTGCGGCATATAACAATATTCCTGCCGGGGTAATATCAACGGAAAAGTCTAAAGTTAAAACTAAGCCGGCATTAATCACTCAGCCTCTGGTGCATATTGGCGGGCTTTTCTGGGTTGTTAATTCTTTACTGGAAGCGCGGCCAATCAGCCTGCTGGAGAAGTTTGATGTCCAAAAGTGGGCTACAGCCGTTGAGCAATATCAGATTAGGGTGTGCTCTCTGGTACCGGCAATGATTAATATGGTGCTTGAGTCTGATCTCGCTAGTGAGAAGCTGGCAAGCTTAATTTGTATTCGTTCAGGAACAGCGCCGCTTCCTGCAGAGACCCAGGCGACTTTTGAGCAGCGTTTTAGCGTACCTATTCTACCTACTTACGGTGCAACGGAGTTTTCTGGCGCTGTCTGCGGCTGGACCATGCCGCTGAAAAAACAATTTGGCGATTCCAAAGTCGGCAGTGTGGGGAAAGCTTATGATGGCGTTGACTTACGTATTGTCGATAGGTCTAGCGGCGAGCCCTTGCCAATCGGTGAAACAGGTATTTTGCAGGTCAGGTCCAGCCAGATGATGGAAGGTGATAGCTGGGTTGCTACTACTGATTTGGCCGATATTGATGCGGATGATTTTATCTGGCTGCGTGGTAGGGCCGACTCGGCGATTAATCGCGGTGGGTTCAAAATTATTCCCACTGAAGTGGCAGGGATTCTCGAAAAAAATGAACTGGTTAAAGAAGCCGTTGTAGTGGGCATTGATGATGCCCGACTGGGGCAGGTGCCTGTTGCGGCGGTGGAGCTTATCGACAATACTGCTGCGATTAGTGAAGAGTCTCTGAGGGCTTGGGCTAAAGAGAATATGACCAGCTATTTTGTGCCGGTTCGGATTGCTGTTGTTGATCAGTTACCGCGCACACCGTCCATGAAGGTGAGTCAGGCTGAAGTAAAACGGTTATTTGAAAGTTAACAGCAAGCCAATAACATGTTCCGAGAGAAACGAGGCAACTATGTTCGAAACTATTAACTATGAAACCCATGATGATCATGTTGCAACAGTGACTATCAATCGTCCCGACGCAATGAATTCCTTCAACAGCCAAATGGTTGAGGAAATGGCTGCCGTCTGGGAATTGATTAAGACCGATGATCATGTGCACGCCGTTGTGGTACAGGCGGCTGATGGTAGAGCGTTCTCGACTGGAAAGGATATTAAGGAAACCGATTCAATCTGGCGAGAAGGTGTGGTGTGGTCACAGTGGGATCCCGGTAAAAAAATCGGTCCCAAGGAAAACGACATGTGGAAACCCATTATCTGCGCTGTGCACGGCCTGTGTTGCGGTGGTGCTTACTACTGGCTCAATGAGTCAGACATTGTGATCTGTTCTGAAGATGCGGAGTTTTTTGACCCCCATGTCAGCTTCGGCATGGTGAGTGCCTGTGAGCCTATTGGCCTCAGTCGTCGAATTGCCTACGGCGAAGTGATGCGAATGAACTTGTTAGGCAATGACGAACGTATGTCATCGGCTACCGCACTACGCATTGGATTAGTCAGTGAAGTACTTAAGACCCGTGAAGAGTTATGGAGCCGAGCCAGAGGGTTGGCCGCAAAAGTTGCAACTAAACCCACGCTGGCAACCCAGGGTACGGTCAAGGCGGTCTGGCAATCATTGGATTATGGGCTGTCGGCGGCGAAGGATCGTGCCATGCTTTACATACAGGTGAATAACTTATCGGATGGGCAGGTGGATCGGGGTGTAGCAAAAAAAATACCCCATGAGGTGCGCTGAGTAACGATACGTTTTAACTGCAGGTTTTAATTAAAGAGTTTAGCTACAGAGCTTTCAGGATTAAATTGCGATGAATTTCGATTTTGATGAAGATCAATATTTTATAAAAAATGATGCTCGTCGTTTTTTATCTGACCGCTGCTCGATGGATATGGTAAGAACTTATCTGGACAGCGATGCCACTGAAATTAGTCCACTATGGCAGGAGATCGTCGAGCTGGGTTGGCTCGGCGTTGCCATTCCAGAGGAGTACGGTGGCTTGGGTATGGGTTACCTGGAACTCTGTGTTATTGCCGAGGAGCTGGGTCGAGTGGTTGCTCCTGTTCCGTTTTCGTCCAGTATTTATCTGGCAGCTGAGGCCATCGTGCAATACGGTTCAGAAGAGCAAAAGCAGCAATACCTTCCTGCTATTGCCTCGGGAGAATTGATTGGCACTATGGCTTGGTCTGAAAAAGGGGCTTGGTCTGAATCGAGCGTTAGCCTGTCAAATCAGGATGGGAGTGATGCAGTTGTTTTCGATAACGGCTTCATCACGGGTGTAAAACGTCCGGTTTCCCACGGTATGTTGGCTGATATCGCGGTGGTAACAGCCCGCAATACTGAGGGTGAGACTGTACTTGTTCTGGTTGAACTGTCTGAAAATACTCTGCAGCGTAAGCCATTAATTTCGGTAGACCCATCGCAGCGAAACGCACAATTGAGTTTTGATCGCCATCCAGCCCTGTTGTTAGGTAAATGTGAGGATGCACAAGAAGCGCTCGATAATGTGTTGAACAGAGCCGCGATACTGTATGCCTTCGAACAGGTGGGTGGTGCACAAAGGTGCCAGGAGTTAGCGGTTGAGTATGTAAAGGAGCGAAAAACTTTCAGCCGCCAAGTAGGTTCTTATCAAGCGGTTAAACACAAGCTTGCCAGAATGTACGCGCAAAATGAATTGGCGCGATCCAATGCTTACTACGGTGCCTGGGCATTGGCCTCGGGCAGTGAGGAACTGCCACTGGCAGCCGCTGCTGCGCGTATCAGTGCCACCAACTGTTTCGAGTTTGCCGCCAGAGAGGGGCTCCACCTCCACGGCGGAATGGGTTATACCTGGGAAGTCGACTGTCACCTCTATCTGAAACGGTCGAGAGATTTGGCGCTTAAAGTGGGCAGCTCGCGTTGCTGGAATGAAAAGCTGATTGCCACTGCGTTGGCCTGTATGAATGACACTGAAAAGGTACCTACCTGGTTAGCAAACTCATAAGGCTAAAGGTGAGCTAAATATACGTATCATGTTGATATTTTAGATAGAGTGAAATAATGAATCCGACTGATTTTGAAAAAATCATTTATACGGTTAACGACGGTGTTGCACTGGTGACATTGGATAACCCCGAGAGACGTAATGCCTGGGGTGGAAGGATGTCGGTGGAATATCGTTGGGCGCTGCACCATGCACACACCGATACTGATGCTCGCGTGGTGGTGGTGACCGGGGGAGGGAAGGACTTTTGTGTTGGTGCGGATTCCCAAGACCTGAAGACTATAGAAGAGTCTGGAGGGAATTATCAGAAAGCCAAACTTGAATTGCCGCCTTATCCAGAGGGCACTCCGGAGACTTTCCAGCGCAATCACGCTTATCCCTTAAGCATTTCTACACCTATTATCGCTGCCGTTAATGGTGCCTGTGCCGGGGTGGGGTTTCTCGTCGCCAGTTATGCCGATTTTCGCTTCGGTGCGACCAATAACAAGATTAAAAGCTCCTTCGCGCGCTTAGGCTTACCGGCAGAGTACGGTCTGGGTTGGTTGTTGCCTCGTATGATGGGCCGAGCCAATGCGCTGCAGATATTATTGGACGGTGACAGAATCGAAGGTCAGGAAGCACTGCGTCTGGGTTGGTTACAAAAGTTGCATGAGCCTGAAGAGCTGCTGAACAAGACGCTCGAATATGCGAAAAAGCTGGCCAAGGAAAGTTCCGGTTTCTCCATGGCATGTATGAAACGGCAGATCAATTTTGATGCCGAGGGCAATTATTCCGATGCCTATACCCGCTCTGTGGAAGATATGAATACAGCTTTGACCAAGCCCGATTTCAAAGAGGGTTTGCGTGCTTTAAAAGAAAGACGTCCAACTAATTTTTTAGATGTATAAATACGTATTGTTTGATATCGAAAAGAGGAAAGGTTATGAGTGAAGAATTGATGGCGAAAATCACCTTGAACGAGATGGGCGCGCGTTATTGTGATGCCTGCGATGCACAGGATTGGGATGCCGCATTGGAGCTGTTCACTGAAGATGCTGAGGTTGATGCCACCGCTGTTTACGGAAAATCCTTTCATGGGCACGGCGAGATCAGAGAGTTTTTCTCATCAGCGCCCGCTTGTTTAGGGCATCATGCTACAGGTTTTTATTCTGACCTGATTAGTGATACTCAGGCAACCGCGCGATTGAAGATGTTGACAATGTTTAAGAAGAACACTTTCACCGTCAATTACAACTGGAATCTGGTGAAGGTCGAGGGTACCTGGAAAATTGCCAAACAAGAGTTTTCTATTTTTGGCAAACAGGATTTTGTTGCGAGCTAAGCAGGCGGCTCATTTGTTTATTTTTCCCCAAATGCGAGTTAACTTGGTCGTGTCCTGATGATTCAAGTAGATATTATTCTGATAAGGACTCAATAAATTGAAGATAGGGTGTTACGTTGAGCACTGAAAAAATAAGCAAATTACGAAGCAATTCTTTGAGTTTTTTCAGGCCGGTGATGTCGATAGCATGTTTTCTCTGTTGGCCGAAGACGCCGTTTGGTGGGTGCTGGGAAAACCAGATCAGTTTTTATCCTGTGGGTCGAAAGATGTTGAAACTATCAAGAGCGCTATAGGGGATGTTTTCTTTGCTGATATTATGTCGAAAGGCATCACCTTCTCGATTAAAAGCCTAACGGCCGAGGATAATCGGGTTTCTGCTGAGGTGGATGGGTATGGAATTACTAATGCTGTCGTGGTGTATGACCAGAATTATCATTTTTTGATTGAATTTGAAAATGGAAAAATCAAGAGGCTCAAGGAGTTTCTGGATACCATCCATGCACGTGAAGCATTTGAAGGAATTCCGGGTACGCACCCCACACTCAATAACTGATATAGAGTACTGCGACCCAGGAAAGCGCTAACTAAACTCTTAATAAGTCATACGAATTGTTCTTGGCGGGCATTAAAAAAGGGGCTGTACCAGCCAGCCCCTCCAATCAAAACTATAGCGTTTAATGGCTACTGTCTAAAAGTTATATGTAAACTTGGCGCCATAGTATGCTTGCGCACCACGTGTTGCGCGGGCATAAGCTCGACCAATGGTGCCAACAGACTCTGAATAATCGTTAACAAAAAATTCATCGGTGACATTCTTGCCAAAAATGGATAATTCATAACGATTTTCTTTATCGATAATACCCAAGGCGATGTCGAGCAAACCGTAATCGTCCTGAGCTGTCAGGGGATCCTGATTCAAGGTAAAGATAACATCATCTTGCCATATATAGGTTACATTAGCATAGGCATCAAACGGCATGTTACCGAGCGGCATATCAATATCCAGCGCAATATTATATTTAAGCTCTGGCGTGTTGGGAGCATCGGAGCCATTCATATCAGCTTGGCCGGCAAGACAGCCTTCGGTAACAGTTTGGCCTGGGTAACAACCCTGCAGCAAGTCCTCAACCGTTGCATCGGTGTACGCCAGGCCCACGGTAAAGCGCATATTATCAGTAGCTGCCCAGATAAGATCGGTTTCAAAACCGTTAATATCCAGATCACCTGCATTGAGGGTAGTGGTTGTAATTGTGCCAGGTACCAATGCAGAGGTTTGCAGATCGGAGACCTGCATCGAATACATTGCTGCATTCAGCTGCACTCTATCGCCCAATTGAGATTTAATACCCACCTCAAAACTTTCCGCAGTGGTTGGATCCAGGAATGCATTTGCTGTTGAGCCATCGCGACCCATAATAGCGCCCGTCCCTACAAACCCACGACTGGCAGATGCGTATAGGTTGATGTCGTCTGTCGCTTGCCAGGCAATACCCAGACGTGCAGACCAGTCCCCAGAGCTGTCATCAACGGTCCCTAGCGCAACAGGGTTGAGAATAATAAAAGGGTTGTTCTGGTCTACAGTGACGGTATTGGTGGCATCATTAAAGGTGTTGGCACCGGTAGCACCCACCCCATCAAGATTGTCAGGTGATAGGAGGATGGTGTTGTTGTAGTCAATTTCCAGCTCCTCCTCAGACCAGCGGAATCCGCCAAACACATCAACGGTGTCGGTCAGATGGAAGGTCGCGTCGGCAAAGACCGCATAAGCCTGCAATTCATTACTGTTTTGCGACCGTTGTGCAAAAAGACCAAAATTATCAGGATTACTCTCACCAAACAGTCCAAATGGGATATACAGCTCAACATCTGTGCCCTGGTCCTCTGTAAAGTCTTGGTAATAAAATCCGGCAATCCAGTCCACAGCCTCAGTGTTGCCTTCAAGGCGAACCTCCTGGCTAAAGTAACGGTATTCCGCTTCAACATTATGATTGGATGGATTTGAGTTTACATTGGTTTCAACATGCACAGGAAGGAAACCAAAATCAGTACGGTTACTCACCTGCCCAGTCCCAGAGTCTATATCTACGGTTATACCGGCCTCCCAATTGCGGTAGCCGCTGATGGCGCGCAGAGTGAGCGTCTCACTCAAATTCCAGGTCACATCAGCCGAGAATGCGTAGGACTCAGTGGTACTTTTAGACGCCAAGGGGTCATTGACATTAACTTTCAGCGGGTCGTCTATCACTGCCTGACCCAGCACCGGATCACCGCCACCTTGCAACGCCAGGCGTAGGAAGGTGCCACCGGCCTCAGGGCCAAAATCATCAGGTACGATAACCAGTTGCGGACTCATGCCATGAGTGGTATCGGTATATTCAGCGGTAAACAATACGTTTAAGTCGTCGTTGAAATCCACATCTAACTTAGCTCTGGCGCCCTTTGTTTCACTGCCGCCGAGATCATCAGCTCCAGGGTAGATATTTTCGATATGCCCCTCTCGATCCTTATGGAATGCAACCAATGAGGCGCTAACGGTATCTGATAACGGGCCGTCGACCTTGAGCCGGTAATATTGTTCGTCGTCATCGGTTACAGTGACTTCCGCCGAGCCTGCAAACTCTTCGCCTGGGCGCTGGGTGACTATATTGATAGCGCCTGCCGTGGAGTTGCGTCCAAATAAGGTACCCTGTGGCCCGCGTAATACTTCAACTCGCTCAATATCACTTAGTTCAGCAACGAACTCTCCGTTGCGCGCAGAGGCGACACCATCCACAACCAAAGAAACACTGGGCTGTATGCCCCCTTCGAAGGAGTACGATGCTATTCCACGGATGTTAAAGTTTGTTGAGGTAGGCCCGAAACCTTCCTGGAAGTTAAGCGATGGCGCTGCCTGAGCCAGCGAGGCTATATCATTTATATTTTGCCTGCGCAGCGCGTCAGAGGAAATAACAGCAACCGATAGTGGTACGTCCTGCAAAGATTGTTCACGTTTCTGGGCAGTTACTATTACTTCTTCTAACATGAATTCGGCATAGCTATTTCCTGCTAATGCAGTTGCTGCAATTATAGTGGCCAGTTTTACTTTATTCATATGTGTCTCCCTCGTATAACTCTATTTTTTTAATGGGTTTTATAATTAAGCGCTTTACAGCTCTAATCTACTTTACATTGTTGTATAGTAGTGTGCAAACAGTGTATTGCAGCAAAATATCACATTCAAACCAAGCATTAAGGAGAAATACCCCAAAATATATACATTTATCCTGTTATTGATAGATTGGGTGAAGAGAGGTGGTAGGTCATATGGATGTTGTCATAAATGTAAAGTTAGGTTAAGTTTTATAAGGTTTTAATTCGGCGCCTTCTTCTGCCAATTTTAAAGCGGTTGCGCGACCGATATTGGAAGCCACTTCGGTAATGACGACGGATTTTTCGGCAAGCTTTAAATCCATTTTTGATTTTCTTAGCTACCAGTTTTCAGTTGTGGAGATTGTGGATAGGCACCGAGACTGAGCATTAGGGATGAACCTATGGCAGCAGCGATGGCGCAAACCAGTAACAGCGTACTGTAGCCACCTGCTGAGTCTAGAATGGGGCCGTAAATAAAGGGAGACATGCCGCTACCCAGTGTGATGGTGCCTGACAGCGCACCAAAAATTTTGGCATAAGCCCGTAAGCCAAAGTAGCGGGAAACTAGATAAGCCAGGATATCAAACTCTGCTCCGGCAGCAGCACCCACCAACCCTATGGCTAACACCATAAGACCGGTGTTGGTCGATGTAAGATAAAAGATCAGGCAGCCCAATGTAGGCAGTAGAAGCGCGATAAAGGCTACCACTGGCCCCGAGTATCTATCCAAAAAATAACCGCTACTTAAACGTCCGATGATCAGTGATACACCAAAAACACTGAACAGCATAGTTGCTTGACTCTGGTTTAGTCCCTTGTGCACCAGTATAGGTACGGTGTTGGTGATCATGGTGACGATCACAAAAGCCACCAGGGTAAAGGACGCTAACATCGTCCACAGGTGTCGGGTCTTAAGGGCTTGTAGATAAGAGATTCCGGGGGCGAGATAGCTCGTTTCTCGAGGGCGATGCTTGTCTGTCACTGGCTTGCGCTTTGACGGTTTGGGCAGGGCAAAGAAACAAATAACCAGAGTGAGTGCTGGTAGGGCAGCGAGTATATAAAACCCCTGTTGCCAGTGCTCGGTGCCGACGACCATGGAGAGTAGCAACGGGGCCAGAGTGCTGGCGACGCCGGAGCCGGATAGGGTGATGGCCAGGGCAAGGCCGCGCTGTTTTTCAAAACGCTGACAGACCAGATGGGTCCAAGACACAATCAGTGCACCGCAACCGACGATGGGGATCAAAAAATACAGCAGATACACGATAGTGGTGGAGAGCTCGACGGTGCCGAGCAAGGTATAGCTTGCTGCATAAAATAGCAGTGAGCAGAGAATGATATGTCGTGGGTTATAGCGCTCCACCAGCCAGCCGGCCAACTGGGAGCCGATGGCAATACCGACAAAATTGAAGGTGATTATTTTCTGTATATCTGACAGGGAAACATTGAGCGCCGTACTTAAATCCTGGGCCAGGGGACCAAAACTGTACAGCGGGATATAGCTGGCTGAGGTGGTGGTGCCGATCAGAGTTATTAAAAGCAGTGTCCAGCCCTGTTTAAATTCAGAATGAGAAGGTATGCCCATAATGTTTTCCATAATTTGAATAAATGAAGTAATTAGCTGGGTCGCATATGAAGGCTTGCCCAGTCTTCAAAACGGGTAAAACCTTCCGCAACCAGCGCATTGGCTAAGGCTATTTTTTCGTCACCCCGGGGCCCGAAATAGTGGTTTTCTTCCCAGAAGCTCATCATATTGCGAAACTCTTTGGCACTGGAAAAAAAGCTATCGTATACCTCGGCAGAAACCCGCTCATACTCGAGGCGATGACCTTGGGCATTCAATATGTCGACTAAGTCTTGCCAGTAGACATAATCACTGGCTAGTGCAAGATGCTGTCCGTCACCGGATTTTTCAGGCTGATTGAGAGCCGCAGCAACAATCTTGCCCAGCTCGTTTATATCGCCACAGGGGAAGCGACACTTGTCTTTATCGGCAGGATAACGCCACAACTCGCGCCCATCGGGAGTTTTTCTCGGCGCATGGATGGTAAGAAAGTTCTGGAAATAGAAGGGCGCTTCTACAAACGTATGATGGCGGAATCCAGCCGTTTTCACCTCGTTATCAACCCGGGCTTTGCTGGTGAAATGAGGAACCGTGCATTTGCCCCCTGATAGAGCTTGGTAGTCCGGCAAGGTTGACCAGATGAAGTGCTCGATGTCCGCTTCCTTTGCTGCACGGACAAGGTTCCTGCCCTGCTCGAACTCGCCCATTCGAGTGGCGCGATCCCAGAAATTGGTCACTGCAAAAAGGCCGTAGGACCCCTGCAGTGCCTCGAACAGGGTGGCAGGGGCATTCAGATCGGCTTCTGCAACGTCACAGCCCAGCTCTGCCAGTTTCAGCGCAGCCTTACTGCCGGCATTTCGGGTGACAGCACGAACCTGCCAATCATCCTGCTTCAGTAGTGCTCGGACGACGCCACCACCCTGTGCACCAGTGGCTCCCAGTACGGATATCACTCTTTTGGTCATCTGCGGAAACTGACTCCTTGAAATGAGGCTCTCATGGATTGAAGAACTGCTTCAACGCTTGTCGCGAGACAGGGAAGCCCGCATCGCGTTCATATCGCCCTCGCTGGCGGCCACACCCATGCGAAACTTGTGGAAAAGCCAGTTCCCGTCTGATTGACGTGTCAACCAGCCCTCCCAATGCATTTGCATATTGCAGTGAGTGAGGGCGTCCTGCGCCGATAACTCGCCGGCTTGACCGGCCTCGCTCTTGTTGATGTAGTGGCAGGCGTACATTTTGGTCTCGATATGTGCATGGTCGCCGTCAAGGGTAATCAGCTGGTTGGTATTTATGTGTGCCGTCGCATCGAATCCGGGGAGAAACGTCTGCGGCCCGAGCGCTAGGTACTCCTTAGGTGTCACTGTGCGATCGACGTCAAGCATTTCTGCGACCAGATGGAAAGGGTCAGTGAATACGGAGGCGACCAGTTCCCAGTCGCGTGTATCGAGTCCCTTTGTGTATCGATAAACCTGGTCGGATATAGTTGCTCTATCTATTAGTGTTTGAAGCGAGAGTTGATCGGTCATTGGTGATCGCCTTTTTTTATGGTGCTTAATAGAAATATGCGGTTTTATTTTTTGTTTGTTTATCCGTTTTTCAGTACTGCAAAATATTTTAGAGTTTTAAGTTGAAACTCTTTAGGCCAAGCAGGATTACCGTCTGGATCGGACCTCCAGAAAATCGATATTGGCATCGGCGGGAAGCTTGAGCATCTGCATAAGTGTATTGACTACAGTTGACTCTTCCATCCCTTCGCCGGTTTGGGCTGCGAATCCCGATTCCTCAAAAGCTTTAAGCATTTCGGCCATAATTTCCGGATCAAGTGCTGATTGATCGATACGCTTCATGTGGCCGACTCGCAGAGTGGCTACACGAATACCCTGCTGGGCCAGCTCCAACCTGAGGCTTTTTGATAATGTTTCTACCGCCGCTTTTGAGGCTGCGTATACGCTCAGCAAGGGAGGGAACAGGCTGACCGCCTCAGATGAAATATTGATAATGTCGCCCCGGCTTTTCTTCAGTAGCGGTATGGCTTCTCGGCAGGGGTATAGGGTGCCGAGAATGTTCGTTTCGATAACAGATCTGATCTGATCATCTGAGCCGTTTTCCAGCTTGAAGGGAGGATAAATGGCAGCATTGTTGATCAATACATCGAGTCCGCCTAATTCTGTGTTTATTGCGTTAAACGTTTCTTGGACGGCTTTTGGGTCGCCAATATCGCAGGGGAAGGTTGATATATCTCCTGTAATATCACGGCTCACCTGTAATAATTTTTTTGCATCGCGCCCGATAATGGCGACATGGGCTCCCTCGGAACACAAGGCTCTGGCCATAGCTTTACCCAAGCCCTGGCTTCCGCCAGTAATGGCAATAATCTTAGAACGGATACTCATTGATCATCCCTGGGGAAGGGCGGAATGGAGTCAAGCGCTTCCCTCTTCATCGCTTCGGGATACAGCGATACGATTTCGGGAGCAACTTTTTTCATAATGTTATTTCCTTTGTTAAAGAAAGCGTTTATTTGTTTGTGGTATTAAGCTTGTTTGATCTCGCTAACCGCTCGCGCGGCGGCATCAATCGCTGAATGTAGGTAGGCGTCAGCTTCGGAATCAGAATTGGCGATGCTGATACGGCCTATGGGTGCCCGGCCTAATTCATGGGGGGCCTGTCCTTCTTCCCATTCAGGGTCATACAGGCTGTTGTATTCGTAGGCATAACCGTGGGACCAGCGGTTGACGGTAATCGCTTCAATATCGCGCTCGGCATCAAAACCTTTGGCAGCAAACATTTCCGTCAACTGGTCTTTGACTTCTTTTTCATAGGTGGCAAATGACGTGCGATAAAGGCTATGACGACCTAAGCGATAAAGGTCGCGAGAGGTCTGCTTGCCGTTATTGCGGGGCGATGGTAGATGGCACATCCACAGCACCATAGGGTTATCGCCTTTGCTGTTGTCGCGATAACTGCCAAGGTTGACTGGCGGTGCCTTGGTAACCACACAGAAGTAACTGCCAGGGCAGTGGTATTGAACCGGCCCCGAGGCATTCACTGCTGCGCCGCTGCGCAGTAGCACATTGGTGAATACGAGCGGTATCTTTACACCGTACTTCAGGTTTTCTTTTTGTGCTGCCGGTAGCTCTGGGCATAGGTGCGGGATAAGACCGTTGTAACAGGCCAGGATGCTGTGCTTACCTTTTAGTGTGTACGGTTTACCATTTTGTACGTAAGCCACTTCAACACCACCATCGACGTTTTTTACATTGACGGCGGTGCTGTTCAGGCGAATGCGCACAGGTGAATCGCCGCGATCGAGTTGGCTATAGTCAAAACGGGCATCGATAATATCTTCCATGCTGTTGCCGGGGGCGACTTCTGGAATCAGCTTACGGACCAGAAGGCGAGCAATCGAGGCGTTGCCATCGGGGAATGTCGGAAAGTGAATATCATCTTTGGCGTAATTTAATAGTTTGTTGGCTAGCTTGCCGACGTAACCCACGCTGTTTGCGCCCGGGTAGCCGAGCAAACAGGCCATTTCGACGGAGGTCGACTCAATGCTTACGCCCATAGCCATTTGGATAAAGGGCTCGAACAGCCTAATCGTTTCCGGCGTGAGACCCGCTTTGGTAGTCAGAAATTCCTCGTAAGAGGTAGAGGCGATGTAGTCTTTGGTTTCTAATACAGAGAGATCATTTAGCAGATCTTTCTCACCTGTAATCAGATCTCGCAAACGTTGATGTTGTTCATCGGGTAGATCTAACGAGTCTAGCAGTTTGAGGGCTTCTTCATTGCCCTCCCAAGCATGCCACCAGCTTCCTCGTATGATTTTATTCTGGCCGAAATGTTTTTTATTGAGGAAGTACCCGGATTCTGCGTCTGTGTTTAATTCCGACAGCATATAACCAGGCTCGCGTGCCGCATTGAGTTTCTCTAAATCGACACCCAGCTCGTCCATCACGCGGTTTACGGTATCGCTGAAAACGTTAGCCTGAAGACAGAAGCTGCCGCCATAGCTTAACAGTGTACGATCTCCGAGTTGAAACTCGTTGCGTTTGGCGTGGCCGCCAAAGTCATCGTGGTTATCTAAAATTAAAACCTTTTTATCATTACCGTTTTGTTGACGGTAGAAGTAGGCGGCAGCGAGGCCGCTAATGCCACCACCGACGATGACTAGGTCATACTCTTCATCGAGTGGCTGGTAATGGTCGGGTTTTTGGCCCGCCCATGCGAGTTGATGGGCTACTTCAAAAGAACCGTTGTGGCTGCCGCGAATACCGGTTAACGTTGGCGGGTAGTAGTCTTTTCCTATTCCAGCTGGCCCAGCGACGGTTGCGCCGGGGGCTGCGTTATCTTTACCCATTGCCAGAATGCTTCTGGGGGATAGGCTGCCGCCGGCGGCGATTGCAATCGCCGCGCCGTTTAAAAAATCCCTACGTGTTATTTTTTTCTTCATGGATTCTTTGCTCCAGTTTTGTTTAGAGAGGTGGTTTACCAGTTGGTGTACGCCATTCCTCTTGCGAATATATAAATTTTATTTATAAATTGGTTTGAGTGAGTGGGCCGCAGAGAAGGTCATTGGCATGAATAGTGTCCATATACTCTCGACGCTCACAAATTACCCCATCCCTGACTATGAGCAGGTAGTGATACTGGTTGTTATAAATGCGGCCATCACAGCGTTGGCCATAAGACTCTGCTTCAACGGCGACACGATCACCCTCAACCGTCAGGGCCTTGATGGTGACCTTAAGGCCCTGGGGGAAGCGCTCTGTTACGGTGGTGTGTATTTTTTTTAGACTTTCAAGGTCGTGGTAACCGCCAAGGGGCCACTGACCTTCACCGATAATCCAACTGGTTGAATCGGGGGATAATCGGTCAGCTGCTTCGGCAAAGTGACCTGCCGATATGCTTGCGTAATAGCCTCTCACTACGTCTTCAGGGTTTGCATTTTTGTCAGTATCTGCTGTCATGGAAACAATTCCCTTAGTATTAAGTGAATGCTTAGTAAGTGAATACTAAGCCAGGGAGAAATTCGGTTTCAATGGCGAGTTATTTAGCGGAATCACCGCCGAAACCTTCTCTTATTTTTCTTTTTTTACTAGGACAGCTTTTATTGGGACAATAAGGCTGACACTAATTCAGTGTCGAGGTATTCGGTGATATCGCAGATTTTGCCATCCCGAAAACGATAAATATGGACATATTCGTTCTTGTATTCCATACCCGATCTACCGGTTCCGACACCGGTGAACTCAATAAAGGCGATGCCATCACCTGTAGCCAGAGCTTTCATTGTGGTTGGTACGCCATCTTCAGTTAAATGTTGGAAAACAACCATCCAGCAATTTTCCAGAATGTCTTGTTTGCCCTTAAACTCTTTACCCTGTCTCTTATACACATCTCCGAGCCCACGAGACCAGAGAGGATCTC
>OJBN01000005.1_pt1 | contig 44438 bp, 40 predicted proteins | sample 1590441 | NCBI WGS metagenome assembly OJBN01 (sample SAMN05416760, study PRJEB24817) | seawater metagenome | isolation source: Sea water | place: Canada:Atlantic | collected 2013-07 | reverse complement strand
CTACACTAGATCGCTCGTCGGCAGCGTCAGATGTGTATAAGAGACAGGGGTGAAATAGTGGGGCGTTTTGAAGCCTACGACGAGCGCTACATCACCCTGAGTCGCCCCCGAATGAGCAGTGGGAATTCTGATTTTTCAGAGTACTCTGCAAACGATTTTTTCGCTTCTGGCATCTCGATTACGGGCGAAAAAGGACCCGAGGTTTTGTCCTTTAGCCTGGCTATGGTTCTTGCCGTTACGGTGACCGAAAAATCATTTGCGAAAAAGTGGGCTGAGACAACGCACGATTGGGTTATTTAGTCTCAGTCGGCTTCTCGCGAATAATGCCTTGGGTACGGGCGGTATTTCTTGAACGGCTCTTTATTGAAGCTCTTTAATAGCTGTTGGAGATTCGGCTAGCGTAGTGACTGGCAGACTCAGCTCAAAAGATTCCTCCCCACCAGCCACTGCCAGATTATTCACTGACTCCTCCAGCTTTTGATTACCTCTAGTTTAGGTGGTGTTGATGCTTGCACTCTCGACAATGACCGCGATCGACTTAGCGCCGTCAGACGAATTTGGATGTTCGACTCCTGTTTGCTCAGCACCTAACAATGTGTGTCAGTGGGGCTAGCCTGTCAGCGGTTAGTGTCGTTCGCAATTCTGAGACTTGTAGGCCCAGATTTACTGAGGTCAAATAGTCGATGACTGAGTTGACGTTAGCGTGGTGCATCCCTATACTCCAGCGCCTCTGCTTAGTGGGTTTGACCCACTGAGGTGACAATCAAAGTAACGCGGCTACATAGGGCGTTCCTACAGGGGTCGTCACAACAGGTTTTGATGCGGGGTGGAGCAGCCTGGTAGCTCGTCGGGCTCATAACCCGAAGGTCGTCGGTTCAAATCCGGCCCCCGCTACCAAATCGATGGCAGCCATGGCTCAGGCTGTCATCACGTTTAAGCCCCTGTTTGGGGCTTTTTTGTATCCGCTAATAAAGCATTTGAGACGCAACGTGTATGTCTGGAAAGGAATCGCGATTGTCGGAGTTGCTGACGCCCACCGTGGAATCTTTGGGATTCGAGTTGTGGGGCATTGAGCTTTTGTCGCCAAATCGCCGGCCGACATTACGCCTGTTTATCGAAGCAGAAACAGGTGTTAGCGTTGATGACTGCGCGAAAGTCAGCCGGCATGTAGGTGGCGTGCTTGATGTGGAAGATCCGATATCAGGCGATTACACCTTAGAGGTGTCCTCTCCGGGAATAGATCGACTGCTGTTCAACGCCGAGCAGTATGGTCTTTACATCGGCGAACCCATCGAGGTGAAGCTGCGGTTTCCATTTGAGGGCAGACGTCGTTTCAGGGGCTGGTTAATGGGCATAGAGAGTGAAGATGTGGTGGTACGCGTGGAAGATCACGATTATCTTCTTCCGCTGAAACAAATTGATAGAGCACGGGTACAACCTAGGTTAGATACCGGTGGAAAAAAAGCAAAGTCGCCGGAAAAATCCGGGCAGTAACTTAAGAGAGAAACAAGGTCGCCCAGATTAACGGGTCACTGCGAGGAATACGATGAGTAAAGAAATATTAATGGTTGCGGAGGCTGTCTCCGCCGAAAAAGGTGTTTCGGAAGATATTATCTTCGAGGCTATCGAATTGGCACTCGCGACGGCGGCGAAAAAGCGCTACGACGAAGAGGCCGATATTGAAGTCGTGATCGACCGCGTTAGTGGCGAGTATGAAACCCGCAGGCGTTGGCTTGTGGTGCCTGATACCGAGCTCGCATTGTTGGGAACACAGTTCACGACCGAGGAAGCCGCAGAAGCGGATGCGAATTTACAGATCGGTGACGTGCACGAAGAGATCATTGAAAACGCCGATTTTGGACGCATTGCAGCACAGACAGCCAAGCAGGTTATCGTGCAGCGTGTGCGCGATGCCGAGCGTGCGCAAATTGTTGATTTGTATCGAGATCGTATTGGCGAGCTTCTGGCGGGGATTGTTAAGAAAGTGACCCGCGACAATGTCATCGTTGATTTGGGCAACAACGCTGAAGGCTTATTGCCCCGGGGTGAGCTGGTGGGCAGGGAGACCTTCCGCATCAACGATCGCGTTCGTGCCATATTGAGCGAGATCAATACTGAGTCTCGCGGGCCCCAGCTGGTTATGTCTAGAGCTTGCCGTGAAATGCTGACAGAGCTGTTTAAAATTGAAGTGCCGGAAATATCTGAAGGCGTTATTCAAATCCGTGCTGCGGCTCGGGATCCGGGGTCTCGAGCCAAGATTGCAGTGAAGACTGGAGACCAGCGTATCGATCCTGTTGGCGCATGCGTTGGAATGCGCGGCTCGCGGGTACAAGCTGTGTCAAACGAACTCGATAACGAGCGTGTTGATATTATTCTTTGGGATGACAACCCAGCTCAGCTAGTCATCAATGCTATGTCTCCTGCGGAAGTGGAGTCCATTGTCGTTGATGAAGATAGCAACACTATGGAAGTTGCCGTCGCGGAAGACAATTTGGCCCAAGCTATTGGTCGTGGAGGGCAAAATGTGCGCCTCGCGTCAGACCTAACAGGCTGGACGATTAATGTGATGAGCACTGACGAGGCTGTTGAACGTCAGGAGGCCGAGGCCGGCGAAATTATAGAAACCTTTATGAACGCTCTCGATGTCGATGAAGATGTTGCAGTTGTCTTGGTCGAAGAGGGGTTCACAACCCTTGACGAGGTAGCGTATGTGCCTCTTGAGGAAATGATGGGAATCGAAGGTTTCGATGAGGCGATATCCGAAGAGCTTCGTGCCCGTGCTAAGGACGCCCTGCTGACAATGGCCATCGCAACAGAAGAAAAGTTGGATGTAGAGCCTGCGGAAGATCTGCTTACGATGGACGGGATGGAGCGACACTTGGCATTTGTGCTCGCGAGTCGAGGCATCGTAACCATGGAAGATCTCGCCGAACAAGGCGTTGACGATTTGATGGACATAGAAGATATGACAGAAGAGCGAGCGGGAGAGTTAATTATGACCGCTCGAGCACCTTGGTTTGCAGAGGAAGAAGCCTAATTTTTATCAGGTTAAATCCATATAAACCAAGTCTGACGGATCAGGAGTAACACATGGCACAGACAGTAGAACAGCTAGCCGAGACGGTGGGTGCCTCCGTCGAGAGATTGCTGTCGCAAATGAAAGAGGCGGGTCTAACCCACTCAGCTGCAGAGGAAGAGGTCTCGGAGGAGGATAAGCAAACCCTCTTGGCCGCTCTAAAGCGCAGTCATGGAGAGGGTGAAGCCGCGCCTCGTAAAATTACGCTCAAGCGCAAACAGCTCAGCACGTTGCGAACCGGTGGCAGTGGCAAGCGCACGGTGAACGTTGAGGTCCGTAAGAAGCGTACCTATGTAAAACGCGACGAGCAGGAAGCGATTGCTGAGGCCCCGGGAGAAGACGTTGACGCGCCTGCGGTTACAGGTGAAGGCGCGGTCAATGACACTTCTGCTGGTGCCGAGTTGGGTGCAGGACCGGCGACTGACACACCAGAATCTATTACCGATGTCGCGGCTGCTGATGGCGCCTCTAGCGATAGCGGTGTGGCAGCGACTGATGTCGATCTGGAAGCTGAGGCGGCCATTGCCATAGCTGCCGCGGCCGAAGAGGATGATGAAGACCTAGCTAATCTTGACCCTGAAGTTTTACGCCAGCGTGCAACAGCGCGTCGCAAAGCCGAGGAAGAGCAACGCAAACAGACGCTAGAGGTTGCGGCCCAGGAGCGCAAAAAAGAAGACCAGCGTAAAATTGATGAGGTCAAACTTCAACAGGCAGAGGCTACTAAGCAATCAGCATCACCTGGAGAGCCCGATGCGGATCGCAAACCGAAGCGCATGCACGACGCACCTGCAGCGCGCACGACTCGCGAAGACGCGGATCGGAAGAAGCCGGGTCGTGGACGTCTTGGTAGAACCTCTATTGCGGGAGCACGAGGTAAACAGCGCGGTCACAATCTATCAATGAGTGACATTGAAGCCGCAGAGGGCGGCGCAGGACGTCGCCGTGGTGGCCGACGGAAGAAAGGTCACGAAGAGCACTCTAAGCACGGGTTTGCCCAACCAACCGAAAAAATTGTTTACGATGTGAATGTTCCTGAGAACATTTCGGTGGGAGAACTCTCACAGCAAATGGCGGTAAAAGCGGGCGTGGTCATCAAGGAATTGATGCGCCTAGGTGTTATGGCCACGATCAACCAGATGGTCGATCAGGACACAGCGTCTCTTGTTATTGAGGAACTGGGCCACAGGGTTCGATTGGTGAGTGAGGATGAGCTTGAGGACAAGCTCGAAGAAACCATGGCTAGCCAGGAGGGTACGCTTACGCCGCGTGCGCCTGTGGTCACGGTTATGGGCCACGTTGATCATGGCAAGACCTCCTTACTGGACCACATTCGTAAAACGAAGGTCGCCAGTGGTGAAGCGGGCGGCATTACACAGCATATAGGGGCTTATCACGTCGAGACGGATCAGGGAATGATTACGTTCCTTGATACGCCGGGGCACGCCGCGTTCACGTCTATGCGCGCGCGGGGTGCACGATCTACAGACATCGTTATTTTGGTGGTTGCCGCAGATGATGGCGTTATGCCGCAAACTGAAGAGGCTATTCAGCACGCCCGGGCGGCAGAAGTGCCTCTGGTCGTGGCGGTTAACAAAATTGATAAAGAAGCAGCAGATCCCGACCGGGTCAAAAATGAACTTGCGGCTAAAGACGTCATTCCCGAAGACTGGGGTGGTGACACACAGTTTATTGAGGTGTCAGCTCAGACCGGCCAGGGTATCGACGCGTTGCTCGATGCCTTATTACTCCAGTCGGAGCTGTTAGAGCTGCAGGCCCCTAGAGACACTGCGGGGCAGGGTATTGTGATTGAGTCGCGTCTCGACAAGGGACGTGGTTCGGTGGCATCGCTTTTGGTTCAGCAAGGTACGCTGCGTCAAGGTGATATTGTTTTGGCAGGACTGCAGTATGGCCGTGTGCGTGCCATGCTGGATGAGTCTTCACAGCCTATTGACGATGCAGGTCCCAGTATTCCGGTAGAGATTTTAGGTCTCGACGGTACGCCCGATGCGGGTGACTCTTTTGTCGTGGTCGAAAGTGAAAAGCGGGCTCGAGAGATTGCTGAAAGCCGCTCTGAGAAGTTGCGCTCTAATCGATTGGCGCGCCAGCAAGCTGCCAAACTCGACAATATGTTTGAGTCGATGACTGCCGGTGAACGAAAAGTGTTGAACCTTGTTATCAAGGCCGATGTACGCGGTTCTCTTGAGGCGCTACAGGGAGCACTGAGTGACCTGGGTAATGATGAGGTCAAAGTGAATGTTGTCGCCAGCGGGGTCGGTGGATTGACAGAGTCCGACGTCAGTCTGGCACTCACCTCTGAAGCCATTATGTTCGGCTTTAATGTGCGCGCCGATTCGGGTGCGCGTCGACTTGCAGAGCAGGAAGGCGTGGAGGTTCGCTACTACAAAGTGATTTATGACTTAATTGATGATGTCAGATCGGCGCTCAGTGGTTTGTTGTCGCCAGAGCTTCGTGAAGAAATTATCGGTATTGCTGAGGTCCGGGACGTGTTCCGGTCGCCAAAGTTTGGTCAAATCGCTGGCTGTATGGTGACTGAGGGAACCGTGTATCGCGCTAAGCCTATTCGAGTGCTTCGGGACAATATTGTTATTTATGAAGGTGAGCTCGAGTCACTCAGGCGCTTCAAAGACGATGCGAGCGAAGTCCGCAATGGTGTGGAGTGTGGTATCGGTGTGAAAAACTATACCGACGTTAAAGTAGGTGACCTCATTGAAGTCTTTGACGTCAACGAGATCGCACGATCACTCTGATTGCCTGTGGCTAAAGATTACAGTCGGACGCAACGTATTGGGGATTCTTTGCAGCAGGAGCTTGCTCGATTGCTGCAATTCACCCTCAGTGACCCTCGCTTAAAAATGGTGAGCGTGACGGGGGTTGATGTCAGTCGTGACCTCTCCCATGCAAAGGTGTTTTTTACGCAGATGGGCGTCGACGATGCGCAGGCGGCTGCGGCGACCACCTCTGCGTTAGATCGTGCCAGCGGCTTCTTGCGATCAGAGATTGCAAGGACGGCAACACTGCGCACAGTGCCTAAATTACGCTTCTGCTTTGACGAGAGCGTTGGGCGTGGTCGAGCTATGGAGGCCCTTATACGCGATGTTCGGGCTGCAGACGGTGAGCTCGGTGATCAGCCAGACAGCCCAGAGGGTGATTAGCGGTGGCAAGGCGGCGGCGGGGTCGTCCCGTCAATGGGATTTTAATCCTGGATAAGCCCCTGGGCCTAACATCAAACGCCGCACTGCAAACCTGTAAACGCTTATTTGATGCCGCTAAAGCCGGCCATACGGGCAGTTTAGACCCACTGGCGACAGGGGTTCTACCGCTGTGCTTTGGAGAGGCCACTAAATTCTCACAGTTTGTGCTGGATGCCGACAAGGCCTATACCAGCACTTTCGTCTTGGGCGTTGGTACCGACACCCTGGACGTGGAGGGTGAAATTACGGCAAGAGCCGATGCCTGCGCCGTCGATGAAAGCACTGTGAGAAAGGCGATGTCGGCGCTGACTGGCGCTATTGAGCAGGTGCCACCCATGTATTCGGCCATAAAGCGTAATGGCCAGCCGCTTTACAAGCTGGCTAGGCAAGGCGTAGAAGTGGAGCGTGCCTCGCGCCTTGTGACTATTCATGAATTTGAGTGTCTGGCCTTTCGGCCCGGTGCGGCTGCCGAGGTCGATGTAGCAGTTCGCTGTTCCAAGGGCACTTATATTCGTAGTTTGGCTGAGGCTTTGGGTGAAAAAATGGGGCTGCCGGCACACGTTGGTGCTCTGCGGCGCACCTTGGCCGGCCCCTACGCGTTGCAGGAGTCCATTTCTCTTGAGAGGCTCGAACAAGTAGCCGTCATTGCGGCAGAGGGCTTGGACGGCTTCTTGTGTCCAATGGACGGGCCTTTACAAGCATTGCCCTCAGTAATCTTGGTTGAGTCCTCCACTTTTTACTTACAAAGAGGTCAGCCCGTGCTGGTGCCAAATGCCCCTAAAAATGGTATAGTCAGACTGTATGCAGCGGATAAACGCTTTCTCGGCATCGGTGAAGTACTCGATGACGGGCGTGTTGCGCCGCGCAGACTTGTGAACGATTCCTAGTATCTACGCAAGAGACTCTACGCAAGAACGGATTTCATAACGGACCTGTCTGTAAACCTGCACGGACAGAGCCCTATCTTACAAGCAGGTTGGAGAAAAGAACTATGGCTTTAGATGCAGCCACGAAGGCCCAAATTGTCACCGACTATAAGCAGTCTGACGGCGATACGGGTTCCCCAGAAGTGCAAGTAGCACTGCTCACTGCAAATATTGAACAGTTGCAATCCCACTTCAAAGAGCACGCACAAGATCACCATTCTCGGCGTGGCCTCATTCGTATGGTCAACCAGCGTAGGAAACTACTGGATTACCTGAAAAGCAAAGACACGGCACGCTATGCAAATTTGATTAAGCGTCTCGGTCTGCGTCGGTAAAGACCATTTTTTTGGCCGGCCAACGCCGGCCTTTTTATTTGTTGGAGAAAGTTAGTGAATGTAGTCAAAAAAACATTCCAGTATGGTGACCATGAGATCACTCTGGAAACAGGTCGTATTGCGCGGCAGGCGAGCGGTGCCGTTATGGTTACCATGGGAAATACCAGTGTTTTGTGCACTGTTGTTGCGGCGCGAGAAATGCGTGCTGGGCAGGATTTTTTCCCGCTGTCGGTTCATTACATCGAGAAAAGGTATGCCGTAGGCAAGATTCCGGGCGGCTTTTTCAAGCGCGAGGCGCGACCCAGTGAAAAAGAAACCCTGACATCACGGTTGATTGATCGACCGGTTCGTCCGCTGTTCCCTAACGGGTTCATGAACGAAGTGCAGGTGGTTTGTACAGTGATGTCTGCTGACAACGAAACCGATCCCGATATTCCTGCGATGATTGGTACATCGGCCGCGTTAGCGATTTCAGGCTGCCCTTTTAACGGGCCTATCGGCGGTGCACGGGTTGGTTTTACGGAAGCGAAAGGCTACCTGCTAAACCCAAGCTACAGCGTTTTAAAAAATAGCCAGCTTGATATGGTTGTTGCTGGAACCTCCGAAGCCGTTTTGATGGTTGAGTCCGAGGCGCAGGAACTGACTGAAGATCAGATGTTGGGCGCAGTGTTATTTGCTCATCAGGAAATGCAAACGGTGATCAAAGCGATCAGTGAGCTGGTTGAAGAGGCGGGCAAGCCGCGTTGGGAGTGGTCTGCACCCGCTGTTGACGAGGGTCTGAAAGCCGCCGTTGAAGCCGAAGCCAAGACCGGATTGGGTGAAGCTTACCGAATTACCGAAAAAGCAGCACGTTACGAGCGTGTTGGCGAGGTCCGCGATGCGACCATTGCGGCGCTGGCTGTGGAAGGTGGACCGTCTAAAGACGATATCAAGGATCAGTTTAAAGCCCTCGAAAAGAATATTGTTCGCCAACGCATTATTAGTGGCGAACCTCGAATTGACGGGCGCGACGGCCGCACAGTTCGACCTATCGTTTGTGAAGTTGACGTACTTGAAAAGGCTCACGGATCGGCTTTGTTCACTCGTGGTGAAACTCAGGCCATTGGTGCAGTAACGCTGGGTTCCAGTCGCGATGCTCAAATCATCGACGCACTCGAAGGCGAGCGCCGCGACCCCTTCATGTTGCATTACAACTTTCCTCCTTACTCTGTAGGAGAGGCGGGTCGTATCGGATTTACTAGCCGACGCGAGATTGGTCATGGTCGCCTGGCGCGTCGTGGTCTTGCTGCAACCCTGCCCACCGAAGAGGAATTTCCTTATACAGTGCGTGTTGTATCGGAGATTACCGAATCAAATGGCTCTAGCTCTATGGCGTCTGTTTGCGTGGGCTCACTGGCCATGATGGCAGCGGGCGTGCCTGTCAAGGCACCGGTAGCGGGCATTGCGATGGGTCTGGTGAAGGAAGGCAACCAGTTTGCGGTACTCACTGATATTCTTGGCGATGAAGACCACCTCGGTGATATGGACTTTAAGGTAGCCGGTACGTCGGGCGGTATTACTGCGCTTCAAATGGATATCAAGATCGAAGGCATTAACGAGCAGATCATGGAGATTGCTCTAGAGCAAGCCATGCAGGCTCGCCTGCACATATTGGGGCAGATGAATTCAGTCTTGGCCGCACCTCGCGAGATCGTGTCAGAAAATGCGCCCAGCATGGTGCAGCTGAAAATTGATTCCGACAAGATAAGAGACATCATCGGTAAGGGCGGAGCGACAATACGTTCTATTACTGAAGAGTCTGGCGCCACCGTTGACATTGAAGATGACGGTACAGTCAAAGTCTTTGGCGTTACCAAAGAGTCTCGTGATCATGCGGTTAACGCGATTATGGCGATCACAGCAGAAGCCGAAGTGGGCGCTATCTACGAAGGTACAATTGCACGTATTGTCGACTTCGGTGCGTTTGTCACTATTTTGCCGGGCAAAGACGGCTTGGTGCATATCTCACAGATTGCTGAAGAGCGTGTTGAGAACGTTACTGATTACCTGAAGGAAGGTGAGACTGTGCGCGTTAAGGTGCTCGATGTGGATCAACGTGGTCGTATTAAGTTGTCTATCAAAGAAGTTGCTGCCGACGAGGCGACAGATGTTGCCGAGCCCGCTGCTGAAGCAGAGGCTGAGGATCTTTCGGGCGAGTAACTGATTTAGGTCAGATAAAAAAACCGCGACTTGTCGCGGTTTTTTTTGCACTGATTTTTTTAATGAGGTTACAGCAAGGGCTATTAACTGGGCTTAGAGTCGCTGTCTCTGTGAGTCACCAGATCCTGGACCACCGAAGGGTCGGCCAATGTCGATATATCACCCAGATTATCAAAGTCGCGCTCAGCGATTTTTCTGAGAATCCGGCGCATAATTTTACCTGAGCGAGTTTTTGGCAGTCCCGGCGCCCATTGAATGACATCGGGCTTGGCAATTGGACCTATTTCCTTGACGCAGAGTTGAATTAACGCTGCTTTTAATTCATCACCGGCTGTGACCCCGGCTTTTGGGGTGACATAGGCATAAATACCTTGGCCTTTAATGTCATGGGGAAATCCAACGACTGCCGATTCGGCAATGTCTGGGTGCTCCCCGAGGGCGGCTTCCACCTCCGCAGTCCCCATACGGTGCCCCGATACATTGAGCACGTCATCAACGCGTCCAGTAATCCGGTAATAGCCCTCTGCGTCTCGTAGCGCGCCATCGCCGGTAAAATAATACCCCTTATAGGTACTAAAGTAGGTCTCGAGCATGCGCTGATGATCGTTGTACACGGAGCGTATTTGTCCGGGCCAAGAGCGTTTTATGGCGAGATAGCCTGCGCCCTCACCCTCTATTTCTTGGCCATTTTCATCGAGCAGCACGGGCTCAACACCAAAAAACGGGAAGCCGGCAAAACCGGGCTTGAGAGCGTGAGCCCCTGGCAGCGGTGTGATCATGATGCCCCCGGTTTCCGTTTGCCACCAGGTGTCTACTATCGGGCAGTGTCCATCGCCAACAATCTTGTGATACCACTCCCAGGCTTCAGGATTGATGGGCTCGCCGACAGAGCCCAGCACACGCAAAGTTTTTCTGGAGTGACTGGTTACCCATTCGTCGCCCATCCCCATGAGTGCGCGAATGGCAGTGGGCGCTGTAAAAAATAAACTCACCGAATGTTTTTCTATGACCTGCCAAAAGCGCCCTGGGTCAGGATAGGTAGGAATTCCCTCAAAAATAACTGAGGTCGCACCGTTGGCGAGGGGGCCGTAAACAATGTAAGTGTGACCTGTCACCCAACCTACGTCAGCGGTGCACCACCAAATATCTTCAGACTGGTAGTCGAATACGTAGCGGAAGGTCATGGCGGCTTGAAGCAGGTAGCCGCCTGTTGTGTGTAGCACACCTTTGGGTTTACCTGTGGAGCCTGAGGTATACAAAATGAACAGCGGATCCTCTGCATCCATGGCTTCGGGCGAGCACTCAATCTCGGCGACCTGGCAGGCCGACGCGTAGTCCACGTCACGGCCGTCTTGCCAATCCATTTGGGCACCCGTATGGGCTACTACGATGACCGATCTCACAGAGCTGCAGCTTTTCAATGCGGCATCAACATTGGCCTTTAGCGGAATCTTCCGTCCGCCGCGAATGCCTTCATCGGCAGTGATTACCATGGCGCAATCGGAATCGTTAATTCGATTTTGAAGTGCCTCAGGAGAGAAGCCACCAAACACCACCGAATGGATGGCCCCAATGCGCGCGCAGGCCAGCATGGCATAGGTCGCCTCGGGTATCATGGGCATGTAAATGCAAACTCGGTCACCTCGACCAATACCCTGTGATTTAAGAACGTTAGCTAGGCGGCAAACGGCGTCTTTCAATTCCTGATAGCTAATGTGCTTGCTGGTTTTGGGGTCATCGCCCTCCCAAATAAAAGCCGTTTGTTCAGCGCGTTCGGGCAGGTGCCTGTCGATACAGTTGACCGAAACATTGAGTTTGCCACCGACAAACCAATGTGCCTTTCCCGAAGCAAGGTCTGAGTCCACGACTTGGGTCCAGGGGGTATCCCATACCAGAAACTCTTGAGCACGTGCAGCCCAAAAAGCGGAGGGATCATCTAGAGATTCGCGATACCACTGTTCATACCGTGCGGGACTGATATGTGCATTAGAAAAGTTAGCAGGTACGGGATAGGCGGAGTGTTCAGACATGCTGTATCGCTCTTAAAGTGAAAAAACTCTGACCCTGAATCTTAGTTCACTGTGCGACAAGGTCAATGCTGCAAGCCTAGATACTTCTTTCTAGAATTGATTGGATGCCCAAGGATTAGCATCATGCCCAAAACTTATTAAGCCATGCAGCCAATGCTGAATTCCAACCAAACTTGCCGATTGAAGGAAGTGATGACGCCATGTGGGACTTGAATTTTTTAAAAATGATGCGCTCTGCTGTTTTATGGCTGGTGTTTCTGAGTCCCTCGGCGTGGGCGGCACTAGAGGCGCGCGTTGTTGCGCTAGAGCAGGAGCTGTCGGTACTGCGTGCGCTAGTGATCGCTTTGGTACCGCAAGCACCTTTGGAGTCGCAGCTCACCGTAGAGACCAAAGTGCTGCCGGTGCCATCAGGCACTGCAGCCAGGGTCGCCGATGCGAGTCAGGGGTTCAGTTATCAGGGCTTTATTCAGTTGGATAGCCTATTGAGTCGATACAGTGACGGTAAGCCAGGTGGTGGTGCCTTAGGACGCTATAGGGGGCTTAACGCCTTTAGTGATGGTGTTGTCACCCAGTCAGGGGAAATTAAAACCTACGAACAGATAGGCGGATTAGTGTCCTGGAACCGCCGGCTGAATCGGCATTGGCAGACCGGGGTGACCCTATCAGCTGCCTGGGCCGATGTGCCTTCTGAAGATATCGATGCCGCCGCAGGATTGTTACCCGAACACTACGCCTCGGGTCACTTTAGTCTTTGGTACCGTCCAACCGGATCATTATCTCTCGGCTAAGAGTATATTAGGGCCGTTAAGCAACTTGAGAATGGAGATTCAGGTAGTCTTGATCGACGGATGTTCTCTGTCCGCTACAAATTAAAATAAAACGAGTCACAAGATGTTGAAGGATGCCAAGTATGAGTGAGTTGTCGGAAGCGCAGGCCAAGGAATACTGGAAGCGTAATCGGAATTTAATGATTCGCTTAATGATCATTTGGTTTGTGGTGAGTTTTGGTTGCGGAATCTTGTGGGTTGATACCCTCAACCTTATTCAGGTTGGGGGGTATAAATTGGGTTTTTGGTTCGCTCAGCAAGGCGCTATTTTTGTTTTTATTGGTTTGATTTTTTACTACGTGGTGGCTATGGCCCGGCTAGATCGTGAGTTTGGGGTGGAGGAAGACTGATGGAGCTGGCCACCATTACCTACATTGTTGTGGGACTGACCTTTGCCGTCTACATGGCTATTGCTATTGCGGCGCGAGCGGGCTCAACCCAAGAGTTTTATGTGGCGGGCGGAGGTATACACCCGGTTGCCAATGGTATGGCAACAGCGGCTGATTGGATGTCGGCGGCGTCTTTTATTTCCATGGCGGGATTGATTGGAATCTCTTACAACGGTTATGGAGGTTCTGTTTTTCTCATGGGCTGGACCGGTGGCTACGTTATTCTCGCCATGTTGGTGGCGCCCTACCTCCGCAAGTACGGCAAATTCACCGTACCTGAATTTATCGGTGATCGGTATTACTCCGACACCGCTCGGGTGGTAGCCGTCATTTGTTTGATTTTATGTTCCGTGACCTATGTCATAGGGCAAATGAAAGGTATTGGGGTGGCGTTTTCGCGATTTTTAGAGACAGACTACGAAACCGGGCTCTACACAGGAATGATCATTGTTTTTTTCTACGCGGTATTGGGCGGTATGAAGGGCATTACCTACACCCAGATTGCCCAATACGTGGTGCTCATTCTCGCTTACACCGTGCCCGCTATTTTTATTAGCTTTCAGCTTACGGGCAACCCCATTCCTCAGCTGGGGTTGGGTAGCACCCTCGCCGGCAGTGACACGTTCTTGCTCGATAAACTCGACCGGGTGCTTCTGGAGACGGGCTTTAAGGAATACACAACGTCGGTGCGGCTGAGTACTTTGAACATGTTTGCCTACACGGCGTCTCTAATGATTGGCACGGCCGGTCTACCCCATGTCATTATTCGATTTTTCACCGTGCCCAAGGTTCGAGACGCGCGTAAATCTGCGGGTTATGCGCTGGTCTTTATAGCGATTCTTTATACGACGGCGCCTGCAGTGGCGGCAATGGCGCGTCTCAATATTATGCAAACGATAGAGCCGAGTCCGGGGCAGCATGTGTTGATTGAAGAGCGTCCGCAATGGTTTAAAAACTGGGAACAGACGGGACTATTGGCGATACAGGACAAAAACGCTGATGGGAGGTTGCAGTATGTGGCCGACCCAGAGCGCAATGAGCTGATAAAGCTCGACAACGACATACTGGTGTTGGCTAATCCTGAGATCGCCCAATTACCCAATTGGATTATCGCGTTGGTGGCCGCCGGTGGTTTAGCGGCCGCGCTCTCTACCGCCGCGGGGCTGCTTCTGGCTATTTCATCAGCGATCTCTCATGACTTATTGAAGAGCACTTTTTATCCGTCGATTTCTGAAAAAATGGAGCTCAATGCCTCCAGGTGCGCTATGGGCCTAGCCGTGCTGGGAGCGGGGTATTTGGGTTTAAACCCGCCAGGTTTTGCGGCGGGGACTGTGGCACTGGCCTTCGGGCTTGCGGCCGCCTCTATTTTTCCGGCGTTAATGATGGGTATCTTTTCCAGTCGAGTTACCCGGGAGGGCGCTATTAGCGGCATGGTGGTTGGATTGGGTGTCACCCTGTTCTACGTTTTCCAGCATAAGGGAGTCATGTTTGTCGCAGAATGGCAATTTTTACCGGGCCTTGGTAAGAACTGGTTTTTTGGTATTGAGCCTAATGCCTTCGGTTGTATTGGCGCCGCGGTTAACTTTATTGTTGCCCTTGGTGTGAGCCGAGTTACGGGTGAGCCTCCTGAGCACGTTCGCAGGTTGGTGCAGGAAATACGAATACCGGCCGGTTCTGTGGCTGCGCCGGCTCAACACTAAACGCTGACTCCTTTTTTTATTTGAGATCATTCCTATGTCAATGTTGACCAATAAACATGTTCTAGCGGCGCTTTTAGTGGCTCCAATACTTGCCGTACTCGCTTGGTATGGCGCCGGGCAACTCAATGATGATGAAGAGCAAAAGCCCGCTCCGGCCCAAGCTGGTAATTCGTACCCTTTGATTGAGCGTCCGGGGTGTCGCTATGCGGGAGGTGACTGTGGTTTGTCTAACGAAGACTTTAAGTTGGCAATTGTTTTAATGCCAACAGGCCAACTGCGCATGATGTCGGCTGTGCCGCTCGACTATGTGCTTGTGGGCCTAGAGTCGGCGAATGATCAAGGCCCGGTGAAGGCTTTGCCAGTGTCTGCTGAACAGGATAGATGGGTGCATAATTTTGCCGTGGTACCGTCGAGTGAAGATCGCCTGAGAGTCGTGACCGGTGTCAGCGGGGCTTCCTGGTTTGGTGATGTCGCACTGACCTTCACGGAACCGAGTGATCAGTAATGTGGTATCACAATATTATCGATTAACCGTGTCCCTTCGAGTGAGGCTGCACAGAAAATAGCAATATCGGTATCGTCCTCCTGAGCAGGTAGCAGGTCTGAACAGCGTCTAGCTTCACAGTATTCGCTGACAAAGCCCAGAGCGTTAAGTCGTTGCATAAGACCGCTACAAAGGCCTGCATAGTCTCTGGCACCGTCCCGAACCGCGTCGCCGACTGCCATGAGGTTGCGATATAAGGCGGGAGCGAGGTCTAGGGCTTCTGGGGTGAGGTAGCCATTTCGTGAGCTGAGCGCTAGCCCATTGGCATTCCGTTGGGTGGGAACGGCCTCAATTTGTACCGGTATTCCCAGATCAGCGACCATCTTTCGTATCACTAACAGCTGCTGCAGGTCCTTCTCGCCAAACAAGGCGATGTCTGCTGATACCAGGTTGAGTAGCTTACAAACTACCGTTGTCACACCATCGAAGTGTCCAGCACGTTGGCGGCCACAAAGAACATCTGTAAGCCCCGGGACGGTGACCTTGGTATGTGCTTGCAATCCGGAGGGATACAGATCTTCGACACTTGGCGTAAATACGAGAGCCACACCTTCCCCAGCTAACTGCTCAAGATCTTGCTTGAGGGTTCTGGGGTAGGCCTCTAGGTCTTCTGTGGGACTGAATTGGAGTGGGTTAACGAAAATCGAAACAATGACATGCTTTGCCATAGCAAAGCCTCGTCGCACGAGCGACAAATGTCCCTCATGTAAATTGCCCATTGTTGGTACGAAGGCGACAGTGCCGTCCCCACTGAGTCCGGCGAGACACTGGCGCAGTTCATGGGAGTTTTTGGCGATCTCCATAGACCTCTAAACCTCGGTTAGGAGTAGGTGTGCTCTTCTTTGGGGTATACGCCGGTTTTCACGGCATCTACGAAGGCGCTTAGGGCGAGCTGCACCGACGTTGAGCCCGTCATAAAGTTTTCTACAAACTTTGGGGGGTGTTCACTGAGCCCCAGCATATCGTGCAAGACCAGTACTTGGGCATCGGTACCGGGGCCTGCTCCAATGCCTATAACCGGAATATCCAGTTTTGAGCTGATGTCTGCGGCGAGATGTGCGGGAATACATTCAAGCACCAGTAAGCTGGCACCTGCATCCTGAATTTCAACGGCATCGGCTAAAATTGATTTGGCTTCTTTAGGGGTTCTACCTTGTACCTTGTAGCCACCGAAAACGTTGACCGACTGCGGTGTAAGCCCCAAGTGAGCACACACAGGAATACCCCTTTCTACCAGTTGATGAATGGTCTCACTCAACCAAACACCCCCTTCCAGTTTGACCATTTGGGCACCGGCTTGCATCAGCATCATGCCCGACTCTAGGGCCTTGTCGGTGGTGTCATAGCTCATGAAGGGCATGTCCGCGACAACAAGGGAGCGCGGGCGACCTCGACAGACACAGCTGGTGTGGTACGCCATGTCGCTAATGGTGACCGGAATCGTTGTATCGTGGCCCTGTAAAACCATACCGAGAGAATCGCCGACAAGAATGGTTTCAGCCCCCGCATCACTGATAAGACGCGAAAATGTTGCATCATAGGCCGTCATCATGACGAACTTCTCGCTCTCCGCTTTCATGGTGTTGAGCGTACCGATAGTTATCCTTCTACTCATCTGTGCTATCCGGTTGGCTGTCTGTCATCGCTGATTTTCCTGTGGGTGCAAGATTAACCGAAGAAGGTGGGGTTGAAATAGTGCCGACCACTACGAATATCGAGAAGATAATCGACAAGTTGAGCAAAATCCTCATATCCCTGTGATAAATCGATTTCGTTAGCATTCACGATCAGCAAGGGCGCGGCGTCATAATAAAGAAAAAACTCGCTGTAGACCTCATTGATTTGCTCGAGATATTCGCGATCAATCCTGCGCTCGCTGCTGACGCCTCTCGTCAATATGCGTTCGAGGAGCCGATCAGGCGACGCCTGCAGATAGATGACTAAATCGGGTCGTGGGGCATCGATGGTGAGTTGCTGAAACACTTTTTCGTAGAGGGAGAACTCATCGGGGTCTAGATTGATTCTGGCGAACAAAGGGTCTTTGTCTATCAGAAAATCAGAGACCCTAACGGGCTCAAAGATGTCGGTTTGACGAAGGTCGGCAATTTTCTGGCTGCGCTGGAAAAGGAAGAAAAGCTGTGTGGCGAGAGCGGCCTCTTTGCGATTTTGGTAGAAGCGCTCTAAAAACGGATTTTCGTGCGCGTCTTCAAGTAATACCTGATAATTGAAAGCTTCTGCCAATCGTCTCGCGAGGGTTGTTTTGCCCACGCCTATCGGCCCTTCTACTGCAATGTAGCCGGGAGGGGTGCGTCCCTGCAGATTGAGATTTGCGGGGCTAAAAGTGTCTGGAGAATTGGCGTTCAAAGTGCGTTTCCAGGTATTTCGCCAGTGTGAAGTTGAGCTGAGCTCAGCTTAAGACCGTGGGCCGGACAGCTCTGGAGTAATGTACCAATATCCACACCATTGGGCATCAGATATTCATCGCCCAGCAGCTCGGCGAGGGGCGTGAGCACAAAATCTCTCTCATACAGGCCCAGATGAGGTAGGGTCAGCGCTTCGCTTTGTAACGCGGTGTTGCCGTAAAAGAGCAGGTCGAGGTCGATGCAGCGCTCTCCCCAATGTCTTTTTCGAACTCGGCCCATTGCAGCTTCTATCTCTAGTAGGGCGGTTAGAAGCGCGGCGGGCTTAGTGGTTGTTTCAATCTGGGCGCAAGCGTTTAGAAATGGCGGTTGATCGCTGGGCCCCATGGGTAGCGATTCGTAGACTGAAGATACTGCGACAAGCCGAGTATTGGGTAGCGCCGCCAAGGCCGTACAGGCCCTGCGAAGTTGCGCGGCAGGCTCTTCAATGTTTGATCCCAGCCCCACGAATGCCTCGGTCAATCCTCTTTCTTCCTTCTCGGTCTGCGACGTCTAGGCGGTTTATCCTCTGCCCGCGGTGGTGCACTACCTACTAATTCTGGGTACTCCAACTGCTGCTGCTCCCAAAATTTCCCGGCATTACCCAGCGCTTCTGAGGATTCCTCCCGTAAAAGAAGTAAGTCATAGGCGGCGCGGAATCTGCGATCGGCAATGAGGTCCTTAACGCGTTTGGGTTGTTGTCGTTCGAGACGAGGTTGTAGCTCCCAAATTTCCCTGACGGGGTAGGAGAAGCGCTTGGGGATCGCCATTTTTTGACAGGTTTCGGCAATGACTTGTTGCCCTGCACTGTGAATGGCTTGCGCAGCGGCCTCTCCCCCTCGCACCAGGTTATCGGCTCGAGTTTGTACAACAGGCCAAAGCAGTGCCGCAAGCAGAAACGCAGGTGTTACATGGCGCCCGTCTTTGACTCTCTGGTCAGTATTCCCCATGGCTTGAGTCACTAAATTTTTGAAGCGGGGCTCTTTTTCAATGAGAAACGCCGCATCGGTACACAGGCTGTCTAGCAGTTTATAGCGCAGGAGCAGCAAAAGCGTAGGGCGACCGTGGCCCGCCATGAATAGTTTCAGGAACTCATCAAAAAGTCGTGCCGGGGGTATTTCGGCGAGCAGCGGACCGCAGTGTCCTATGGCCGCTTCGGTTTCTGACTCAATATCAAATTGTAATTTTGCAGCAAAGCGAACGACTCTCAGCATGCGCACTGGGTCTTCACGGTAACGGGTTTGGGGGTCCCCCAAAATGCGCACCAGTCGCGCACTTATGTCTTGATTACCCTCCATCTGGTCCAGCACTGACTCGTCAATGGGGTTGTAGTACATAGCGTTGATAGTGAGATCACGTCGGGCGGCATCTTCTGCCAAAGTCCCGTAAACGTTGTCGCGCAGGAGCAAGCCCTTGTCGGACTTCTTGCTGGCGCTTTTAACAGGCTCTTCGCTTAGGTGAGGGCCTCGGTAGGTTGTCACCTCAATGATTTCGCGACCGTCTCTCACATGCACAATTTGAAACCGTCGCCCAATAATTCGCGCGCTGCGAAATAGGCCTTTTATTTCTTCTGGGGTGGCATTCGTTGCAACGTCAAAATCCTTGGGCTTACCTCCTAGGATAAGGTCCCTGACGGCGCCACCAACAATATAGCCTTCATAATTTGCAGCGCGGAGTCTCTCTACGACACGAATGGCCGCGGGGCTCACGTGTTTGCGATTGACGTTGTGCATAGCCTTGGGGATTAGTGACACTGAATGTCCTCTGGGCGCAGTTGGGCGGTAGTGTACTATCCGGCGGCGCTCAGGGGGAGTTTGGCTTTCAGACGGGCAAAAAGAAACATGGGGAAGTACTCTTCCCCACCCAGGTCCGTTCTTGCTTTATTATTGCTTTTGGGCCGCTTATTATTATTTGGGCTCTGCAGAGGTAAGAGCAGGACATGTGCCAACAGAAAAAAGTCTATGATTAACAGGGGTTTAGTATTTTTTGGAGGGGTTTGCCAAATGATTACGCCCTTAAAAGTGTTACTTTTATTCCCCTCGGTGTTACTCACGGTGATCATGGGTCCGTCGAACTTACCGATGGCTGCGCTTTACCGGCTGGCTGCGGGGTAAGCCAAAACGTTGCCGTCGCTCCCACAGACATTTCCGGCTAACCCCGAGCTTCTGCGCAAGCTGTGTTTCGCTCATGGAGTCCTGGTGCTCAAGGACAAAGCGCATAAAGTAATCTTCCAGAGATAGCTCTTCGTCCGCGGCCGGCATGTCTTCTGTGTCGGTTTCAGGCGTTACGCTGCCAATTAGGGAGAGTGGTGCTTCTGAGGCTTTAGCAACAGGGGCCAGGCCCATATCGTGAATTTCGATATGTTCACCTTCCGCCATCACCAAGCCGCGCTCTACGGCATGCTCGAGCTCTCTTACGTTACCGGGCCAAGGATGGTGAATTACCACATTAATAGCATTTGCGCTTAAAGGGCGATGTTCCACGTCGAGCTTCGCAGCGAGGGTTTCGGCAAACCACTGTGCCATTGAGGCAATATCTACCGATCGCTCCCTAAGAGCTGGAATAGTTAGGCTTAACACGTTGATTCTATAAAATAAGTCTTGTCGGAATTCATTTCGGCCCGCGAGTGTCGATAGGTCTCGATGGGTTGCGCAAATAAGCCGAACATCCACGGTTTTGCTGCTGACCGCGCCAATCTGTCGAATCTCACCTTCTTGTATAAAGCGCAATAGCCTGGCCTGGGCAGACTGGGGAAGCTCTCCAATCTCGTCGAGGAAAAGCGTGCCGCCATTGGCAGCTTCTATGAGTCCCATACGATTACTGGTTGCGCCGGTAAAAGCGCCTTTTTCGTAGCCAAACAGCTCCGACTCAATCAGGGATTCTGGAATGGCAGCACAATTTAGAGCGACTAGGGGTCGCCCATTACGTCGACTTAGCGTGTGTACACGTCTGGCGGTCAGCTCTTTGCCCGTTCCAGTTTCACCCTGTATGAGTACGGTAGAGTCGGTTCGCGCGACTTTCTGAATCTGCTCATCGAGTTTTCGCAATGTCGGGCATTGACCCTGAAAAAATTGACGGCTGGCGGGAGTTCGTTGCCGGTCGGCGTTATCTGCGCGGCCTTGTCGGGGTAGCGCCGTCGCCACCACATTCAACAAATCGTCATCAGAGCAAGGTTTCGCTAAATAGTCGACAGCGCCGGCTTTCATCGAGTCAACCGCCGAGCGCAGACTGGCATAGTTGGTCATAACAATGACCGGTACCGGGCTCGCTGATCGGATGAGCTCGGCGCCACTGGCGCCGGCGAGTTTAAGTTCGGTCACAATGAGATCGAACTCGGCCAAGTTATAACGGGTTTCTGCTTCCTGAACTCCCGCAGCCTCTGCAACTTTATAATCCCTCGCTTCTAAAACCCGGCGTAGGGCTTGACGTTGAGAGGGTTCGTCATCAACTAGTAAAATGAGTGGCATGCAAATCGAATCCGTTGCGAAAGAGGGCAAAGTCTCTGAGTCCAACGTAACATTACTTTAAGTAACCAGGTAACAAAATGGCATTATTTGTTACCTAGGTACCCGCAGCGGATCCCATTTTGACTGACTCCAGGCAAGCAATGACACGGAGTCCTTCAGCTTGGTGGGAGGGTCGGGCTGTCCCAAGTCTTTCAGTGCGGTCCTTAAATTATGCAGTGGTTGGTGATTATTCACTGCGGATGCGCCCTGCTGCTTACTGAGTTTGGCACCGTGTTGATCTGTCAGAACAGGTAGATGTCCATATTCAGGGGAGGGCAAGCCCAATCTGCGTTGCAAAAATATTTGGCGTGGAGTGGAGTCGAGCAAATCTCGTCCGCGGATAACTTGTGTCGCCGCGGGAGCCGCATCATCTACTGCGGCTGCCAGTTGATAGGCGTACAAACCATCTCGACGCCGCACAACAAAGTTGCTGAGTTGCTGACCGAGAAGCCAGTTTTGAGGACCCAAAAATGCGTCGTCTAAGGTAATGACTGTGCTAAGCGGTACTTTAACCCTTAGGCACGTGGCCTCTGACGCCGCAAATTGTTTCTGAGCACAAGATTTTTGACAGTTGCCAGCGGCACCAAGCATGGCGCGCGTGCAGGTACAATGAAAAAGATCCCCTTGAGCTTCTAGTCTTTGTAAAGCCTGTGCGTATCGATGGCTGTGATCACTTTGATATTGAATGTCGCCGTCAAATCGCAATGCGTGTGCTTCTAGACTTGCTTGAATGGCGGCTACCGAGCCCTGGACGGCTCTTGGGGGGTCAATATCATCGATTCTAAGGTGCCAAAGGCCTCCCTGCGCGCGCGCGTGTAGGAGACTTCCCAGCGCCGCCAGCAAAGACCCCGCGTGCAGAGGGCCTGTCGGAGAGGGGGCAAAGCGCCCCACAACAGCGTGCGCACTATGAACATCTAGGGTATTAATAACTCCATCCCATAGGCGTCCTCAAGGCAGCTCAAATTAACCCAGCTCTTGGCGCTCTTTAATTTCCGAGAGGGTTTTACAATCAATGCAGAGTGTGGCCGTGGGGCGAGCCTCTAGTCGTTTCACACCTATCTCTATCCCACAGGCATCGCAGTAGCCGTAATCGTCAATGGTAATGCGTTCTAGGGTGCCGTCGATTTTCTTGATCAGCTTGCGCTCTCTATCTCGAGTTCTAAGTTCGAGACTAAACTCCTCTTCCTGAGTGGCCCTGTCTGCAGGGTCGGGAAAATTCGAGGCCTCATCTTTCATGTGCGATACCGTGCGCGTAACTTCGTCCACGAGTTCTGCGCGCCATTGCAGCAATAGGCCCCGAAAATGCTCTAGCTGCTCCTCGTTCATATAGGATTCGCCACGAGATGGCTTGTAGGGTTTGAAGTCATCAAAGTTCTGTACATTACCTACTGCCCGAGCCACTTTCTTCGAGCTACTTTTCCCTCGACTTACCGCTTTCTTGACCGGCTTGTTCTCCACTATTTTTTGGCTTTTAGTGGTAGTGCTTGCCTTTGACTTGGTGGCTTTGGCCGGGGCTTTTTTCGCGACGGCTTTTGCAGCAACAGGCTTTTTAGTGGCCGCTTTTTTGACGGTCGGCGCTATGGCGGCGGTCTTTTTAGTCGCAGGCGCTTTGGCAGGCACTTTTTTAGCGGCGGCCTTTTTTGCGGGAGCTTTGGCGATCACTTTCTTGGCGACGGCCTTTTTCGCAGGGGCTTTGGCAGGCACCTTTTTAGTGGCGGCCTTTTTCACCGGGGCTTTGGCGGCCACTTTCTTAGCGGCAGCTTTTGCAACAGGCTTTTTGGCCACAGCTTTTTTAGCTGGAGCCTTTTTAGCCACGGGAGCCTTGGCTGTGCCCTTGCCGGTGGGTTTCTTGGAAGACGTCGTTTTAGCAGCAGTCTTCTTTGGCGCTGCTTTGGTCTTGGCGTTGGACTTTTTGGTGGCCATGGCAGATTACCTGATTACCGAGTTGATTATGGAGGCAGTCAAAACACCGCAAAAAAGGACTGCTCGAAGGAGGCTTGTACAGCACGCTCCTGCAACGGGGACGGGAAGCTACCAGATTAGTCGCGTTGTTGCCACTGAATTTGCATTCGATTCCCATGCCACAATAAAATCGTTCCCTAGGATAAACTGTGTATATGACTTGGCATTGGGGTTTTGACAACTTAGAGCAGGGTATTTTACAGCGGCGCTATAAGCGGTTCCTGGCCGATGTAAAACTGCAAAATGGTGAAATCGTTGTGGCACATTGTCCAAATACAGGTGCGATGAAGGGCTGCCAGCAAACGGGTTCGCGAGTTTGGCTATCACCCAGCGACAATCCTAAACGCAAGTTAGCGTGGACCCTTGAGCTGGTTGAAGACCAGGGTAGCCTAGTTTGTGTGCACTCGGTTTTGGCGAATCGGGTGGTAGAAGGCGCATTAAAAGACGGTATTTTCCCCGAGCTTTCGGGCTTTGACACGCTTCATCGCGAGGTAAAATTGGGGGCTAATACCCGAATAGACTTCAGACTTGAAGTAGGCGCTGCCTCCATCTGGGTCGAAGTAAAGGCAGTGTCTTGGTGCGTTGGTGCAGGATTAGGTCAGTTTCCTGACGCGGTGAGTGTTCGAGCGCGTAAGCATGTGCAAGAGTTGGCGAGTCTCGTAAGCTCCGGCACCCGTGCAGCCTTGATATTTTGTGCTTTTCACCAAGGCATTGAGCGAATTGTTCCGGCGTTAGAGGTTGATCCAGAGTATGCAGAGGCGTTAGTCGGTGCTGTTCAGGCAGGTGTTGAGATTTACGGGTTGGGCGTGGAAATATCACCGTGGGGTTTAAAAGCAACAAAGCCACTCGATATGGGGGACCTGAAACTTGGCGTTAAGCACTAGCACGCAACCCTCTGTTCTATGGGCTCTGGGCCTTAGCCTAAGAGGCCTGACAGACTTTCCCGGGATAGGTTTAGCCAATGAGGCTGCAGCGACTGCCTTAAGTCGATTGATGGCCAGGGCTCAAAAATCAGGTTTTCAGTTGTCGGTCGCATCGGGGCACCGTGACTATGGCCGTCAATTGGCCATTTTTAATGCCAAGATGCGAGGGGAACGACCGGTTTATAACGATACGGGGGCGTTGGTACCGAAGCAGTCGCTTACGGGCCGTGACTGGTTACATGCCATTCTTCGCTACTCCGCTTTGCCAGGCACTTCTAGACATCACTGGGGGACCGATTTTGATATTTGGGACCCCAGCGCGGTGCCTGCCGACTATGCGCTCCAGCTACAGCCTAGTGAATATAGCGAGGACGGGCCGTTTGCCCAGCTGTCGACCTGGTTGACGACATTGATCAATAAGGACGATGCAGAGGGCTTTTATCGTCCTTACACCGGGGAATTAGGCGGTGTTGCTCCTGAGCCCTGGCATTTGAGCCACCGCCCCAGTGCCAAATTATTTCAGCCGCTTGTGGATCATGCCCCACTCACTCAGCTGTGGTCAGGAGAAACCAAGCAACTCGGGCAGTTGGCTAAGGTTGAGGCCCTCGCGGGCCTACAGGAAGTGCAGGGTCAATATGAAGCCATAATGGCCCGGTACGTTCGAAGTTACTGGGTTTAACCTGAAGCTTTAGGCAGTGACTCCAGCATTGCGTTACGCCACAGGCTAGACACCGGCCTCACTGGCTTTTTGCAGTAAGTGGCCGTAATGGTTCTGATAGTCTTTTTGTGAGGCAGCAATAACTTTAAGCGCCTCGTCACGGCCGTAGACACCGTCAACACGTATCTCAACGTTTTTTCCCGGAATCATTTTGTAGGTTGAGAAATAGTGTTGAAGCCTTTCGGTTTTTATTGGTGGCAGGTCTTTGATGTCATTGACGTCACCCCAAATGTTATCGCCCTCGAGTACCGCGATGATTTTGTCGTCAGCTTCGCCCTCATCGATCATCTGGATGCCCCCGACCACTCTTGCATTAAGCAAGATATCAGCACGGGTGATCAGTCGTTCTGAAAAAATACAAATGTCCAGGGGGTCGCCGTCTGCGATATCGGCATGGGCACAACGCGCTGCTACCTCCTCGGCACAGTAGGTTCGAGGGATGAAGCCATAGAGGGCCGGCGGCGTTGCAGTCGTGCGTTGCGGGCGATCGACTACCAAAAACCCGGTGTTTTTATCGAGTTCGTATTTGACGGTGTCGCTCGGTAGCATCTCGATATAAGCTCGCACAATCCCTGGCTCCACGCCATCGGGTATGGCCTCTAGGCCGTGCCAGGGGTGACGCCTATATGCTGAGAAGGGTTCGTCGGTATACATTTTTCGGGGCCTCCTGCCCTAGGTTTCAATAAATAAGTGTGCTGAAAACAGCCACAACGTGTTGGCGGCACAAGGCCTCTGCACTGTTAGCTGCAGTGCGTCATAACGTCAAATTAACGGTGGCAAATCTATTTCGGGATTGTCGGTGTTTCTACTGCGGATACGCCAGTATTATAACGACACCTCGAAGCCTTGGGCGAGTCGCTTTTCGACAGGCAGATTTTTAAGCGTCGTATAAATGGGCATTCCTTTGCTGTATTGAGGATACGCTTCCCCCTGCACCAAAGGCTCAAAATAGGCTCGTCCAGCGGGAGTGACACCAAAGCCGTCGCGGCTGATGAATTTACGGGGCATCTTTTTTTCCCGGTTGGCAACTTTGCTAAGTGGCGTCTCACCAATTCGCCAGCGATAGCCTTTGCCGGGATCTCGGATAATGGTCGGCATAACAGCGTTTTTTCCTGCCAAGGCCATCGTGACCGCAGCCTCACCAACAGCATAGGCCTGGTCGACATCGGTTTGACTGGCAATGTGGCGCGCCGCTCTTTGCAGATAGTCAGACACCGCCCAATGATATTTGTACCCCAACTGACTTTTGATGAGGTTGGCTAGCGTGGGTGCAAGGCCGCCGAGTTGCGCATGTCCAAAGGCGTCACGTACCCCACTATCGCTCAGGAATCGGCCATCGGCAGTCTGCGCTCCTTCCGAGGCAACAATGACGCAGTAACCACAGCGATCAACGGTTTTTTGAACTTTTGCCAGGAATTTTTTTTCATCAAAAGCAATTTCCGGGAAAAGTATAATGTGTGGAGCTTCGCTTGCTTGGGTCTCGGCAAGACAAGAAGCGCCGGCGATCCAGCCCGCGTGTCGCCCCATCACCTCGAGGATAAAGACTTTGGTTGAGGTCTTGCACATAGAGGCTACGTCCAAGGCCGCCTCTCGTGTAGAGATGGCCACGTATTTTGCGACCGAGCCGAAGCCCGGGGAATTGTCAGTGAAGGGGAGGTCATTATCGATCGTCTTCGGGATATGAATGGCCTGAAGGTCGTAGCCCAGCCTTTGAGACAACTGGGAAACTTTGAGGCACGTATCGGCCGAATCGCCACCGCCATTATAAAAAAAGTACCGAATATTGTGGGCCTGAAATACGGCTATCAAGCGTTCATATTCTGCTCGGCTATCCTCCAGACTGCGCAGCTTGTATCGGCAAGAACCAAAGGCGCCAGCGGGTGTTGTCATTAATCCGCGAATGGCCGACTTGGCTTCTTTGCTGGTATCAATGAGATCTTCACGCAGAGCACCCACAATGCCATTGCGACCTGCATAGACCTTACCAATACGATCTTTTCTTTTTGCAGCAGCTTCCAGCACGCCGCAAGCGGAGGCGTTGATAACCGGTGTCACGCCACCCGATTGCGCATAAAATGCATTGGCTTTGGGCATAAGATCGTCTTGGTCTAATAAATAGGCTGCCTAAAATAGTGCGCTAGGGGGCTGAGTGCAATCCCCGTGGTAAACTCGGGTCACAAACGGAGTTAGATGTGGCACAACACATTCACATTGTTGGTATCTGTGGCACGTTCATGGGTGGCGTGGCATTGCTGGCTCGACAATTGGGCTATCAGGTGTCGGGTTCTGACGCCAACGTATACCCACCCATGAGTCTGCAATTGGCCGATGCCGGTATTGTACTCGCGGAGGGATTCTCTGCAGAAAATCTTGAGCCCCGACCCGATTTGGTGGTGATGGGAAATGCACTTTCCAGAGGCAACCCAGAGGTCGAAGCGGTTTTAGATTTGGGGGTGCCCTATATCTCGGGGCCACAGTGGCTGGGTGAAAACATCCTCGCAGGGCGCTGGGTGATCGCCGTATCGGGTACCCATGGAAAGACCACGACCACGAGCATGCTCGCCTGGATTTTAGAGTATGCGGGGCTGAAACCGGGATTTCTCGTAGGCGGTGTGCCCGCAAATTTTGGGCTGTCTGCACGAATGGGGCAATCTGATTTTTTTGTTGTAGAGGCTGATGAGTACGATACGGCGTTTTTTGATAAGCGATCAAAGTTTGTGCACTACAAGCCACGCACCCTTGTAATGGCTAACCTTGAGTATGATCACGCAGACATCTTCCCCGATTTGGCCGCCATCGAGACACAGTTCCATCATCTCATTCGATGTGTGCCCAGTCAGGGGCTGATTATTCATGGAAACTCGTCGTCTATTGATGCGGTCTTTTCCAAGGGCGTGTGGTCGTCACGACAAAGTTTTGGCAGCCAGGCAGACAATCACTGGCGGGTGAGGGCTTTGTCGCCGGCGGGTGAGCAGTTTGAATTGTCCTCACCAGAAGGGTCGACGGAAGTTATCCAGTGGTCCCTAATTGGTGAGCATAACCTTTTGAACGCTTGCGCTGCGGTAGCTGCAGCACACCATGCAGGGGTTCCATTAAAGATTGCAGCACGTGCTCTGGAGGAATTCAGTGGTGTTAAGCGACGTCTAGAGCTTTTAGGAACGCCAGCCGGAATCGCCGTTTTTGATGATTTTGCGCACCACCCCACGGCTATTGCGATGACTGTAGAATCAATGCGTCATCGTATGGGTACTGAAGGTGGTCGTTTGCTTGCGGTCATTGAGCCGCGATCGGCGACGATGAAACAGGGGCATCATAGTGCGGCACTGGCAGCGGCTACCGCACAAGCGGATGAGGTGTTTTGGTATGAACCTCCCGGTTTATCATGGCCTCTAGCGGAAATCACTGCCGATCAAACGGGGCAGTCAGTTTGGCAGCATATTGGGGCCTTGGTTGACGCCGTTGTGGCTGTCGCATCATCGGGTGACGTTGTCGTTATTATGAGCAACGGAGGGTTCGGTGGGATTCATGAAATGCTGCTGCGACGCTTGGAAAAAGCAGCAGATTTGGGCCGACAGAGCTGAATATGATTGAGACTTATTTTCGTCGGATAACCAGCAAAGCCTGGTTAGTTGTCATTTTTTTCGGGTTGCTGACAACCCTCGCGGGTGGTCAGCTAGAGAAAATTAGACTGGATGCTTCTTCAGATTCTCTGTTGCTACAAGGGGACCCTGATTTAGCCTTCTTCCGAGAGACAAGTCGCCATTACGCATCTGGGGAGTTCCTCATTCTCACCTGGCGGCCATCGGGAGATTTATTGGCCGCCAATTCCCTGGAGCCTCTCGCAGAAATGGTAGAGGCTTTACGTGGGGTGTCGGGGGTATTGTCGGTCACCAGCATATTGGACGTTCCCTTATTGGAAAGTCCTCCGCTGAGCCTGACGGACCTGTCCGAAGCCGAACAGCTACCGACACTTCGCGATCCTGAAGTTGATAGGGCGCTCGTTTACACAGAGTTTACGACCAGTCCGGTTTATCGAGATCTTTTGGTCGGCGCTGCGGGTGATGTTAGTGCTATTCAGGTCAGTTTGGCCACTGATCCAAAGGGGCCCCTGCTGTTAGATGAACGTGAAGCTCTACGCAGCCAGTCACTGTTAGAGGGCTTAGACGACGACGAGGCGATACGTTTGCGGCTGGTCGAAGCTCGCTACGATGCTTTTTTGGCGGCTGAGGGGGAGCGGCGCAGTAAGCTGGTGACAGAAGTGCGAGCCGTTGCCGAGCAATTTCGAGCTTACGCTGAAATTTTTGTGGGTGGGGTACCCATGATTGCCGCAGACATGATCGATTTTATTCGTGCTGATTTGGTCGTCTTTGGTGTTGCCATTATCGGTATCATGATTCTCGTGCTGGGCATAATTTTTCGTGACTGGCGCTGGGTTCTCATCCCCATTTTAAATTGCTCGATCACAGCTGGAATAATGTTGGGTTTGCTCGGGTTTTTGGACTGGCGCATGAGCGTGATCTCTTCAAACTTTGTCGCTGTTCTTTTGATTATCACGCTGTCCTTATCGGTACACCTTGTGGTGCGTTACCGGGAATTAGAGCAGGTAAATCCAGAAGAAAATCGTCGCCAGCGTGCCGCAAAGGCCGCGCAACTGATGCTAGTACCCTGTGGCTACACGGCATTGACGACAATTGTGGCCTTTGCGTCTTTGATGGTTGCGGGTATTCAGCCGGTCATTGATTTTGGCCTCATGATGACTGTGGGCATTGTGCTCGCCTTCGTTTCCACTTTCATGTTGGTACCGGCACTGATTTCATTGCTGCCAGCTCCGACACAAGTTGCTCCGTCTTCGATGGATAGCGGTATGACGGTGCGATTCGCAGGTTGGGTGGAACGTTACGGGGCAGGGGTGCTGTTATTTTCGGGTGTTCTGGTGGTGCTCGTAGCGGTGGGTATCGCTCGGTTAAAGGTTGAGAATCGATTCATTGATTACTTCAAGGAAAGCACTGAGATTTATCAAGGCATGGAATTACTGGATGCCCGTTTAGGGGGGACAATTCCCCTCGATATTGTGCTGTATCCGCCCCTCGAAGAAGCTGTCGAGTCGGAAGTTGACGCGAGTTTTGAGGCGCCTGGACCGAACAACTCAGTGGTTGGCGATGGGGGAAATGGTGGCGGCTTCGACGACTCTTTTTCCGACGATCCCTTTTTTGACGATGGTTTTGATGACGGTGATTTTTTTGCCGAAGAGGGCAGTGTTGCGCCTTCATTTTGGTTTTCGCCCCGGGGCCGCGATCTTCTTGATCAGGCCCATGAGTTAGTGGAGGCTCGACCCGAAACGGGGAAAGTTCTATCGCTATCGACCGCGTTTGAGGTGATGGACGGTTTGTATGGGGCACCTTTGGGTGCGATAGAGCTGGCCCTCGTGCAAAACAGCATGCCGGAAGATGTCGCTGCAACGCTGGTAAGGCCTTATTTTTATTCTGAAACCGATGAGGCTCGAATCTCTGTTCGGGCAAAAGAAACCAGTCGAGATTTGAAGCGCGATCAATTTCTTCGCGAACTGCATTTAGAGCTAGTTCAGACACTTGATATTGCACCGGAGCGCATTCAGTTTACGTCCTTGCTGGTGCTCTATAACAATGTTCTTCAAAGCCTTTTTAAATCGCAAATTCTAACGTTGGGCGTTGTGTTTCTGGTGATAGGGCTTATGTTTTGGGTTTTGTTTCGGTCATTGCCTCTGGCTTTGTTGGCGCTGGCGCCCAACGTCCTTGCCGCTGGGCTTGTTCTAGGGGTGATGGGGCTTTTGGGCATTCCTCTCGATATTATGACCATCACCATTGCCGCCATCGTGGTTGGTATTGGCGTTGACGATTGTATTCATTACATCCATCGGTTTCGTAGCGAATTTGCGATCGATCAGAATTACCACGCGGCGATGCACCGAAGTCATGCGAGTATTGGCAGAGCCATGTATTACACAACCCTAACCGTCATGGTGGGATTTTCCTTACTGACACTCTCTAATTTCACCCCCAGTCTTTATTTTGGTCTGCTCACTGATTTAGCGATGATAGCGGCGGTTGCGGGGGCGCTGCTTTTGTTGCCACAGCTCATTTTGGTGTTTCGGCCACTGGGACCTGAAGGTGGTCGATGAGGTCTTGGAGTGCCGTGCGGGTTGCGGTGCCTGCTGTATAGCGCCGGGTATAACGCGTCCTTTTTACGGCATGCCACAGGGAAAGCCCCCCGGAACACCTTGTGTTCACCTCGATGCTGCGCGGAGCTGCGGCCTGTTTCTTGATACGCGGAGACCGGCGGTGTGCCGTAATTTTAAACCTCATATCGATGTCTGTGGTGACAGTGCCGAGCAAGCGTTAGAGTTATTGAATCAATTAGAACGCGCCAGCCGCCCCGAGAATTCATCATGACCGAGATACCACTGTTCCCCTTATCATCAGCACTCGTTCCCTATGGATACATGCCGCTCCAGATATTTGAGCAGCGTTACTTGGATATGGTTGCGGCTTGTATGCGTACAGGGACCGGTTTTGGCGTGGTTTGGTTGCGGCAGGGTTCGGAGGTGAGTGGGGGGTCCCACAATACCCCTGACGTCGGCGACTACGGTACCCACGCTCGCATAACCGACTTTGACCAACTGCCTAATGGACTATTAGGCATCACAATTCGTGGTGAGGAGCGTTTTGACATTAATGAGGTCTGGCGTGATCCATCGGGCTTGATTCGCTCGCAAGTCACTATGGAGGCGCCCTTGGAGCCGGCTCCAATGACGGACGAATGGCGCTCTCTAGAAATCGTACTACGAGGCTTAGAGTCTCACCCCCATATTCAGCGGATGGATCTGACGATCGATTACACCAATGCCTGGGAGGTGGCTTTTACCCTAATACAGCTTTTGCCCTTTGATGAATCCGTTAAATATGAATTGTTGGGAATGGCCACCTTGGATGAACTGATCGTCGAGTTAGATATCTTGCTCAATCAGATTTCGGGTGAAGATGGGTGATTTTGGCGATTCGCTGAAATTTGGTAGATTTTGCGTATTGAATTTTTTGGGGTGATGCGAATGTACGATCTAATGATAAAAGGTGGCACTGTCGTCGATGGTTCGGGGGGCGCTCCGTTCTTGGCAGATGTTGCTGTCAAAGATGGTTTTATCGCTGCTGTTGGTCAGGGTTTAGGCAGTGCCGACCAAGAGATCGACGCGAAGGGCTGCTATGTAACCCCGGGCTTTGTCGATATTCATACCCACTATGATGGTCAAGCCACGTGGGATCAGGAAATGGCACCCTCGGCTTGGCACGGCATCACGACCGTCGTTATGGGAAACTGCGGGGTAGGGTTTGCTCCCGCGGCGAAGGACCGACACGATTGGCTGATTGGCTTGATGGAGGGTGTTGAGGACATTCCGGGGTCGGCACTGTCAGAGGGTATGAAGTGGAACTGGGAGTCTTTTCCTGAGTATCTCGACGCCTTGGAGGCCCTACCCAGAAGCATTGATATCGCCACACAAGTGCCTCACGGCGCTGTTCGAGCCTATGTCATGGGCGATCGTGGTGCCGCCAACGAAGCACCTACAGAAACCGATATTGCGCGCATGTCGGCTATTGTTGAGGAGGGGCTGCGAGCGGGCGCACTGGGCTTTTCCACATCGCGGACAGTGCTGCACAAATCAGTTGATGGTGTGCTGGTGCCGGGCACAACGGCTACCCCCGAGGAACTGCTGGGCATAGGGCGAGCCATGGGCCGAGTAGGTTATGGCGTGTTCGAGCTGTCGAGCGATCTGATGCCCGAATGGAATGAATTTGAGTGGATGGGTGAGCTGAGTCGTGAGACAGGCTTACCCGTTAGTTTTACGGCGCTCCAGTCTCCAATTAAAGCGATGGCACTGGAGAACCAACTCGCCTCAATGCGTGATGAAAATGCACGCGGAGCACATCTTGTCGCGCAGATCGCGTTGCGGGGCACTGGATTGATTCTGGGTTGGCAGGCGACCTTCCATCCCTTTGCGTTTAAACCCAGCTGGCTGTCTATTAAAGATCTGACCTGGCCTGAGCAGCTGGAGAAGCTGAAGGATGCAAAATTCAAAGAGCAGCTGTTGGCCGAGGAGCACGACCTGCCGGAAACAGATCTTAAATTACTATTAGAACTGATGATTTCGGCTTTTCAAATGCAGTATCCAATGAGTGATGGTTTCGACTACGAACCCACGGCTGAAGATTCGATCGCCGCTCTTTCCGCAGGCGCGGAAATGTCAGCTGAAGCATTCGCCTATGACGCAATGATGGCTAACGACGGTCAGGGATTTATTTACTTTCCCTTGCTGAATTATGCTGATGGCAACCTCGACTTTCTGGAACCGATTCTCGCATCGGATGACTGTGTTAACTCATTATCCGACGGTGGAGCGCATTGCGGGACGATTTGCGATGCCGCAGCAACCACCTTTTTATTGCAGCACTGGGTCCGTGATCGCAGTCGCGGCCGAATACCGATCGAGCAGGCCATTCGCCGGCAGTGTGCCAATACAGCACAGCTCTATGGGCTTAACGACCGTGGTTTGATTTCTGAGGGTTATCTGGCAGATCTCAATATTATTGATCTTGAGGCTCTGGGATTGAACCAGCCCTGGGTGGCTCATGACCTTCCCGCCGGTGGCATGCGATTGCTTCAGGATGCTCGAGGTTATCGAGCGACCATTAAGTCTGGCGTGGTGACCTTCAGTGACGGGAACTTTCATGGGGAGTACCCGGGATCACTTATTCGTGGTCCTCAGGCATCTCCGGCCACTGCCAGCCACCGCGTCGCTGCCACTGATTAACAATGCAGCAAAACAGTTCGGCCGTTTTAGTCGCATCGTAGGCGGCGGAGTGTGCTTCGCTGTTATCGAATTCGATACCGGCTCTTCGGCAAGCTTGGGCCAATACCGTGTGTCCGAACGCAAGTCCGGCTAACGTGGCGGTATCGAAATGCGAGAAGGGGTGAAAGGGGTTGCGTTTTATATCGCATCGCTGGCTGGCATGCGTGAGAAAACCAGCGTCAAAGTGCGCATTGTGGCCTACCAATATGGCCCTATTGCAACCGGTATCTCTAACCTCTTTGCGTATTCGGGTAAAGAGCTCCCCTAAAGCAATGGCCTCAGGCAATGCGGCACGAAGTGGGTTCTCTGGATCTATCCCAGTGAACTCAAGAGCCGATGGCTCAATGTTGGCGCCCTCGAAAGGCTCCACATTAAAGCTAAGGGTGTCTCCCAGTACCACCTCGCCTCTGTCATCTAAGTGGATAAGTGTGGCAGCCACTTCGAGAAGCGCATCGGTGGTTGCATTGAAGCCACCGGTTTCTACATCGACAATAACCGGTAGAAAGCCTCTAAAGCGATCCCGCATACGATAGGCAGCGACTGAGGTCACGACACTAACTCCCAGCGCAACATTTCACCCGCACGAATAGGGATGAGTATGTCGTCATCGCCCAAAGATAATTGCGCGGCTACGGGATTTGAGTTCTGTATGAGTGTGATGGTTGTGTCGTTACGCGGTAATCGATAAAAGTCTGCACCAAAATGGCTCGCGAAGCCCTCCAGTTGATCCAGAGCCCCCTCAGCCTCAAAGACCTCGGCATAGAGCTCCATGGCCGCATGACCGGTATAGCAGCCAGCACATCCGCAGCTGGATTCTTTTTCGGAACGAATATGGGGTGCCGAGTCTGTCCCTAAAAAGAAACGGGGATTCCCGGAGGTTGCCGCTCGGACCAGTGCCATTCTGTGCTGATCGCGCTTTAGAATCGGTAAACAAAAGAAATGGGGTCGAATCCCCCCTACCAGCATGTCGTTGCGGTTATACAGCAGATGGTGTGCCGTGATGGTTGCAGCGACACCCTCTCTTGCCGCCACAACAAAAGCGACGGCATCCTCAGTGGTGATGTGCTCGAAAATCACCCGTAAACCGGGAAAACGATCGACGAGCGGTCCTAGGTGCTGATCGATAAACACCTTTTCTCGATCAAAAATATCGATATCAGAATCTGTGACTTCCCCGTGTATTAACAGAGGAACATCGTGCTTCTCCATAGCCTCGAAGACGGGGTAAAGGCTCGAGAGATTGTTAACACCCGCAGCAGAGTTGGTGGTTGCGCCCGCTGGATAAAGTTTAATGGCATGCACTACCGAAGATTCAGCGAGTTGAGCCACTTCAGCGGCCGATGTGTTGTCGGTGAGGTAGAGGGTCATTAGAGGATCAAAATGCCGATTTTCCTCGGTTAGGGCGTTAATAATTCGTTCGCGATAGGCTTCTGCGGCAGCGACATTAACGACCGGGGGGGAGAGGTTTGGCATAACAATAGCGCGACGCGCCCACCGGGCAATATCGTTCGCGGTCCTGACTAAAGCAGATCCGTCTCTTAGGTGTACATGCCAATCGTCTGGCTGAGTAATGGTGAGATTTTTCATATCGAGTTCCGTCCTGGGCGTTGAGTTTAGCAGGGGCGCGCTGGGCAAGCCCACACTCTAGGCGTAAACTTGTCACCTCTTATCCCTTCATAGTGTTAAAGGTTGTGTGTCCATGTCTGTCAATAAAGTCGTACTCGCCTACTCCGGCGGTCTCGATACCTCGGTTATTGTTCGCTGGTTACAGGAGACCTACGACTGCGAGGTTGTGACCTTTACTGCGGATATTGGCCAAGGTGAAGAGGTTGAACCTGCCAGAGCAAAGGCGCAGGCACTCGGTATTGAAGAAATTTTCATTGATGATCTTAGAGAAGAGTTCGTCCGTGACTTTGTGTATCCCATGTTTCGTGCAAATACTATTTACGAAGGGGAATATCTGCTGGGCACGTCTATCGCTCGCCCTCTTATCGCCAAGCGCTTAGTTGAGATTGCCAATGAGACCGGTGCAGATGCTATTTCACACGGGGCGACGGGCAAGGGCAATGATCAGATCCGATTTGAATTGGGCGCTTACGCTTTGAAGCCGGGCATTCAAATTATAGCGCCTTGGCGAGAGTGGGATCTGGGTTCGCGAGAATCACTAATGGCCTACTGCGAGCAACGGTCTATTCCAGTTGATTTTTCAGGCGCCGCCAAAAAATCACCGTATTCTATGGACGCCAACCTCCTGCACATCTCCTATGAGGGTGGCGTACTTGAAGATCCTTGGGCTGATGCTGAAGAATCTATGTGGCGCTGGACGGTCAGTCCAGAATCGGCACCTGATCAGGGTGAGGAGATTATTCTTAGCTTTAGCCGTGGCGATATTACGGCTATTGACGGGGTGGCGCACACACCGGCGGAGGTTCTTGAAATACTCAATCAGCGCGGTGGTGCACACGGAATTGGACGTGCCGATATTGTTGAGAACCGTTACGTGGGTATGAAATCGAGGGGCTGCTATGAGACACCGGGCGGCACCATCATGCTGCGAGCACACCGGGCTATGGAGTCGATTACCTTAGATCGCGAGGCAATGCACCTGAAAGATGAATTGATGCCTCGATACGCTAAACTTATCTACAACGGGTACTGGTGGTCTCCGGAGCGGCGTATGCTGCAATCGGCCATTGATGACAGCCAACGTTGGGTAAATGGAGACGTTCGTCTTCGACTGTACAAAGGTAATGTCACGGTTTTAGGTCGGCGTTCTGACGATTCGCTATTTGACGAGAGTATTGCGACCTTTGAGGACGATGCTGGAGCCTACAATCAGCAGGACGCCGAGGGATTTATCAAGCTTAACGCTCTGCGAATGCGTATCGCTGCGCAAAAAGGCCGATCACAGCAATAGCGATTCAGTGGCGGGTGTCTGGATATCACCTGCTTTTGGCATTGGATGACCCTTAAAAGGCAATACCCTGTGTTCTAATCCTAGCGTGAGCGAACCTGAAATTAATGTATTGAGGCAACAACATGGAAAGTACCGGCGGGACAAACAACACATTCGCTGAAGAATCCAAGTATGTCGATGTTATGGTCATAGGCGCTGGTTTATCAGGTATTGGTGCGGGGGTTCGCCTGCAACGTGACTGTCCCGACGCGACCTATGCCATTCTTGAGCGCAGAGAGGCTATTGGTGGTACTTGGGATATTTTTCGCTACCCGGGCATTCGTTCTGACAGTGATATGCATACTTTGGGCTATGACTTTAAGCCTTGGTCGGCGGAAAAGGCCATTGCTGACGGGACCGCGATTCGCGAGTACGTAAACGCCACCGCAGATGAATACGGCGTTCGTGAGCACATTCAGTTTCAACATAAGTTAACTGCGGCAAATTGGTGCAGCGAGCTTGGTCAGTGGATTTTGTCGGTAGAGACCCCCGGTGGCTTGGCCGAATACCGATGTAATGTGTTACTGATGTGCGCCGGATACTACAGCTACGATGCGGGTTATCAGCCTGACTTTGCAGGTAAGGATTCCTTCGAAGGCACTTGGGTGCACCCCCAGTTTTGGCCTCAAGATCTCGATTACACCAATAAAAAAGTGGTTGTGATTGGCTCGGGTGCGACGGCAATGACTCTGGTACCCAACATGGCGTCAAAGGCTGAGCATGTCACCATGCTGCAGCGCTCTCCGACCTACGTTATTTCTCGCCCCTCGATTGACGCGGGTGCCAATTGGTTGCGTAAACACCTACCCGAAAAAATGGCCTACGCATTAACCCGTTGGCGCAACACCGTGTGGCAGCAGTTTTTTTACGGCCTATCGCGTGTGGCTCCCAGTATTTTGCGACGGAGCTTGCTGAAAAAGGTGAAATCTGAGGTGGGCGATATTCTCGATGTCGAGAAGCATTTTACGCCCGACTATAACCCTTGGGATCAGCGCCTTTGTTTGGTTCCCGACGATGACCTGTTTGAGGTTCTGAAGGCACGAAAGGCCGATGTTGTCACCGACCATATTGCCCAGATTGACGCGAAGGGTATTTTACTCAAGTCGGGGCAGTATCTTGAAGCCGATGTGATCGTCTCTGCGACAGGTCTGAATTTACTGGTTCTGGGGGGGGCTGAATTCTCCGTGGATGGTGAAGCTGTAGATTTCTCTAAGGAGTGGACTTACAAAGGCATGATGTGCTCCAACGTGCCCAATATGATTCAGACCTTTGGTTATATCAACGCCTCTTGGACACTGCGTGCCGACCTAATTGCGCACTGGACGACGCGAGTTGTGAACCATTTAAAGGCAACGGGTAATCATCAGTTTACGCCTCGCATATCTGCTGAGCTGGATCAGTCTATGCCCAAGCGTCTATGGATAGATGATTTTTCCGCAGGTTACATGCAGCGGGTAATGCACTTGTTTCCCAAACAAGGTGATCAAGGCCCTTGGGTGAATCCACAGAATTTTCGCAAAGATCGACAAATGTTCCGCGATGAGCCCCTAGAAGACGGTGCGTTAAAGTTTGAGCGTGCTTTCCCTGCGGATGCGCAAAGTAGCGTTGAGTTGAAAAGGGCTAGCTGAGACTTTATGAACAACTGGGCGCTACAGGAGCAGATGGTGTCTTGCCCCTACTGTGGAGAGGGTATATCTGTGTTGCTTAATCCTGAGGATGTTGGGGTAAATTACATTGAGGATTGCCAAGTGTGCTGTAGGCCCATAGATTTTTTAGTCAGCGAAAATGGCCAAGGTTTGCTAGAGGCGAGGCTACAATCTGAGTTCGACTGTTGATCGCGACCATCTTGAGTGACCTTTTGGTATTGATAGAGGAGGGGCTGTGAAGGCATCACGTAAGACGGTTCAAGGTCTAGGGCAAGCGGTTGTTTTAATCATCGGGTTCATCGGTGCTGCCACGGTGCAGTCAGATGAGACCATGGCTGCCATGAAGTCCATCACAACCGAGGTGTTGATTAAATCCGACGCATCTTGGAATGGCCGTCCCCTGCCGTCATACAGTGCAGGAGACCCGGAGATATCGGTAGTTCGTGTAACCATACCTTCAGGATCAGCACTCCCAATGCATATCCACCCCTATGCTACTGCGGGTGTTCTGTTGCAAGGGCGCTTGGAAGTGAGAACACCTGAGGGGGAAACTTTGCAGGTTAATCCGGGTGACGGGGTTATCGAGCTTATAAACCAACCCCATGGGGGTGCGAGCATAGGCAACGAAGATGCTGTGATCTTAGTCGTTTACGCAGGCATTAAAGGGGAGCCGGTCACCAAGCTGGTACAGTAGTGATGTGCCGGTAGTGCGTGAATCAGGCGCAATAGTAAGCTGAATGCCTAAATTAGCTTAGCGGCCACAGCCGATAGCGTCATGAGAATGAATAGTAGTGTGAGGCCCAAGGCATTGGGTCGAACAAAGTGCCATTGATCCTTGCTGAATAGCTTTTTCGTGGAGAACTTCCGCAAGTCACGGCTCGGTTGTTCGGTTTTCAAAAGTATTTGTCGACTGTTCCAGTCTTCAATCCAGGGAATAACGCTGTCGGAAGACTGGGCCCTACCCACAAACCAACCCTGTACTTCGTCAACTTCTGCTCTAGCGACCGCCTCCCAGTCAGCCCGAGTTTCCACCCCCTCGGCAACAACGTTTAAGCCTAGCCCGTGTCCAATGCGCACACTGTTGCCTAGCAAAACGGCGGTCTCTTCTTTGTCAGACGCTCCTGATACAAAAGACCGGTCGATTTTGAGCTCTGAACAGGGCAGACGGCTGAGTTGCAGCAGCGAGGAGTAACCTGTCCCAAAATCATCAAGGGAAACCCCTAGCCCTAGAAGCCTTAAGCGGGTGAGATTTTCGACGACCTTGCTGGCCGTTCCTGCTACGCGAGATTCAGTGATTTCAATGATGATTGAACTGGGTGCCAGTTTATGAGCTTCAAGCTGGCCTTGCAGCCACTTTACAAAATTTTCAGAATCCAGTACTTCAACCGTTACATTAATAGAGACCTTGAGATTGAGGTTGCTGCGTTTCCAGTTGCTCAGTTCATTCATGCTGTCAGCGATGAGCTTTCGAGTGAGCGGGACAATGACCTCGGACTCTTCTGCTGAAGGTATGAACACACGTGGCGGTAGCATGGAGCCATCGGGCTCAATCCACCTCGCTAAGGCCTCAAAGCCCGTAACCCGTCCGTCGGCCATGCGTACCTTGGGTTGGAACCAGGCTTGTATTTTTCCCGCATCAAGTGCCGCACTGACTTCTTCGGCAGACATAGGTGCGCTGTCAGCACTGTTTTCATGCGTTTCCGTCGTCAATCGCTCTACGACAGCTTCAAGACGTTCTGGTGGACAAGGTAATGGCAGTACTGAAACCAGATTAACGTTGAGACGTCTGGCCTGTTGATCTAATAAATGTGCGTTTACACCGCTGTTAGCATCAAACATGATCAGGCTGGTATTAGGCTGATGGTTATGAATAAGCTCTAGTACGTCGCTGCTCAATTTACTGGGATTACCCAGAATGATGACGTCGTAGCGTTTAGCGACTACATATCGTTGGAACTCAGATTCGCTGCAGGGCTGATAGTTGCCTGATAGTGTTCGCCCTACCATCCTGCTCAAGCGCGTTCCTTGAGCTTGTGATTCGGCGATTACCAATACGTCAATATTATCCGTAAGCACCATGCGCTTAAGACAGGCCTTTAACTATACATACTGATGCTATTACCACTTTGGTACACCCCAAAACTACAAGCCTTTTTCTCGAGGGCCGGTTACGGTCGTAGCCCCTCGTATTAGAGCGAGAATAGGTCGTTAACGCTCCGACATTACCTTTACCAATGAATGCATAGTACCTGTTTTTCCCCTAAAGTAATCGTTGTTTGCCTATGCTAGCAGCGCTTGTGGTATGGCCGGCGAATAGTCACTCTATGAGCGACCCAAGCCACTTTTGGCAAACGCGATCTTCTTCGTATTAGAGCATATCCAATGCCCCAATTTGCGTATCGGTTTTTAGATGTTGATCGATGGCTATCCGTGCGGGTGTTTTCTTAGTGAAAGTCGCGCGACTTAACCTGCAGTTCAGCCAATGCAGGGCTATGGTCAAATAATGCACCAGCAATAACATGCATTACGCCGTCGCGACATTCGAGGGTTCCCTTGACGAGGAGTAGTTGTGCGGTCATTAGTGCCTGTCTGAAGCGGTCTTGTACTTTGGGCCACACGACAACGTTGTGATTGCCTGTTTCATCCTCAAGGGTCAGAAAAACCACGCCAGAGGCAGTTCCGGGGCGTTGGCGACAGGTAACTATGCCAGCAATGCGCACGAAGCGATTGTTGCCTAAGGCTGAAAGTTCGCTGTATTTTCGACATTGGTTAAATGGAACCTGTTCCCGCAGTAAGGCCAGTGGATGATCACGTAACGTCACTCCAGTACTTTGATAGTCTGCCATGACATTTTCAGCAACAGAGGGGGTTGGTAGCTCGATGTGATCGCTTAAACCTTCAGGTCTGTTCTCATAGGGGGTGTCCTGTAGCAGGGGGCTGGGCGTTTGCAATGCCATGACTTGCCACTGCGATTGATGTCGGTGTCCACTTAGACTTTTTAAGGCGTCGGCGCTGGCCAATACTTCCATGTCACCCTTATCGATCTGTGCTCTGCGTCTGAGATCACTGATATTTTTAAATGGCATCTGGCGCTGGCTATCGGCGATTCGGTGTCCTGCATGCCTACTTAATCCTTTGATTAATCGTAACCCTAGGCGTATCGGAGGCTGCCCCTGATCAGTCTGGCTGAGTAGTTGATGGTTCCACTCGCTGTAGTTGACGTCTGCGGGTAATACGGTGACGCCATGACGTTGGGCATCTTGGATCAGTTGTGACGGGGTATAAAACCCCATGGGTTGGCTATTGAGTAAACCCACATAAAAAGCCGCTGGGTAATGGCATTTCAACCAAGCAGAAACATAGGCTAATAGGGCAAAGCTGGCTGAATGGGACTCGGGAAAACCATAGCCGCCAAAGCCCTTAATTTGATCAAATAAGCGATCGGAAAACGCTGCACTGTAGCCACGCTCGCGCATGCCATCCTTGAGCTTCTTCTCAAAGGTTAAGAGTTTACTGTTACGTCCCCAGTTGGTGATCGCCCTGCGCAGTGAGTCTGCCTCCCCTCCGGTAAATCCAGCGGCAACCATGGCGAGGCGGATAACTTGCTCCTGAAAAATGGGAACGCCCAATGTCGGTTCGAGTACCGATTTAATCGCCTCATTGGGGTAAGTGACTGCCTCTAGCCCATGTTTTCGACGTAGATAGGGATGCACCATGTCACCCTGTATGGGGCCTGGTCGAACAATCGCTATCTCAATGACAAGATCATAAAAACAAGCAGGTTTAAGGCGTGGCAGCATCGACATCTGGGCCCGAGATTCAATCTGAAATACCCCCAGAGAATCAGCCGACTGAAGCATTTTGTAGGTTGCTTGGTCTTCCCGAGGAATATCCTGAATGCGCCTAATCTGAGGGTTTTCCCGGTGTACTAACGCGAGAGTTTTACGGATCGCCGACAACATACCTAAGGCAAGTACATCGACTTTTAGCAACCCCAGAGCTTCGATATCTTCCTTATCCCACTGAATAACCGTTCTGTCATCCATGCTGGCATTTTCTACCGGAACCATATTAGAGATAGGTCCGCGGCTAATGACAAAGCCGCCAACGTGCTGGGAGAGATGGCGTGGAAAGCCAAGTATCTCTTGTACCAGCTCAAGGAAGATTTGTGCTTGTTTGCCGGGCATTCCCATGCCCTGCTGTTCGAAACGTTGCTTGAGTTCGCCCTCTCGGTTCCACCACGCTAGGGATTTAGCGAGATCTTCTACCAAGGTGGCATCGAGCCCTAGGGCTTTACCAACGTCACGAACTGCACTTCTAGACCGATAAGTGATGACGGTTGCGGCTAAAGCGGCTCGTCTGCGCGTATATTTTCGATAGATATATTGAATAACTTCTTCGCGGCGTTCATGTTCGAAATCCACGTCAATATCCGGGGGCTCATCGCGTTCGCGAGATATGAAGCGCTCAAACAACAGGTTGACTTGCTCGGGATTCACTTCGGTAATGTGCAGGCAGTAGCAAACAACAGAATTGGCAGCTGAGCCTCGGCCTTGGCACAAAATCTGTCTTTCCCGAGCAAATTGAACAAGGTCGTATACGGTCAAAAAATAGTATTCATAGTCGAGTTCAGAAATGAGTATTAACTCATGTTGTATGCGACTCTGAATGGCACTGGGTACGCCGTTAGGCCAGCGTTGCGCAGCACCTAGGGCAACTTGTTCCCGCAGATAGGTATTGGCATCTTGGCCAGTGGGGATAACTTCTTCTGGATATTCATAGCGGAGTTCGTCAAGGCTGAATTGACATTGTTGACTGATGCGTAAGGTTTCGCTGATCAGCGATGGTGGATAAAGGGGAAGTAATTTATCGAGAGTGCGCAAGTGCTGCTGGCTATTAGCCAGCCTACGCAGGCCCAGCTTACTCACTGTGGTGTTGTGGTGCAGAGCGGTCAGCACATCATGTAGGCGTTTTCGTGATGCGCTGTGCATTCGAACATCACCACAGGCGACCAACGGTAGGTTCAACTTTTGCGCTAAATCCCAGCGCTGGCGAAAGCTTCGTATCTCGTCATTACCTAGCAGGCGACTACAGCCAACCCATATTCGACCGTTACACAGTCGTGCCAGTTGCTGGCCTGTACCCATTTCATAGTCAGAGTTGCCAGGTAGCCAGATAATGAGGCAGCGTTTTAAGTGAAAGATGACGTCGCGTAGACGAGTCGTGTATTCCCCTTTTGGGCTGCGACGCCTTGAGCGACTGATGAGGCCTGATAACTCGGCATAGGCCTCTCGGCTGGGTGCAAGTGCAATAAGCCGAATGCCTTCCACCAAATTAAACTCACTGCCAATAATAAGTTTTATGCCGCAGCGCTTTGCCGCGACATGGGCCTTTACTACACCTGCAAGGGAGCATTCATCAGTAATGGCCAGTGCGGAGTAGCCGCAGGCAGCGGCACGCTCCACTAATTCTTCAGGGTGGGAGGCTCCGAGTAGGAAACTGTAGTTGCTAAGGCAGTGGAGTTCGGCGTAAGGCATGCAGCCATTATACTGTATATTTATACAGTAAAATGAATGGGTATTTGGATTTAATGTATTAATGGTGCAGGGTGATAACGGCTGCACATTTTTAACTATCTTTGAAGGCGGGTGGCTGTTTTATGTCATCAAGAGCGCCATAGATGATTGTTGGCTGGCACACCTTCCTTCACAAATGGTGTAACGGTTACAGTGCACACTGATGGCTGTGCAGCGGTTTTTCACAGCCTTGAAAATAACGATTTCACAGGGTAGTACTATGATGTTGAGCACAACCACATTTAAATACCTGAGTTTTAGTTTACTCATTTTGACTGCGTTGTCTGCTTGTACCGGTATGCCGGATGGCGTTGAGCCGGTGACTGGTTTCGACAAATCTCGCTATCTGGGAACTTGGCATGAAATTGCCCGTCTCGATCACAGTTTTGAGCGAGATTTGGTTGATGTGAAGGCGGAATATTCCTTACGTGACGATGGCGCAGTCCGTGTTATCAATAGTGGAACCGACTCGGAAACAGGAGAACGCAAAGTCGCCGAGGGCCATGCCAAGTTTGTGGGTGATGACGGGACAGCGCATCTTAAAGTGTCATTCTTTGGGCCGTTTTACGGTAGTTACATCGTCTTTGAACTGTCTCTTATACACATCTGACGCTGCCGACGAGCGATCTAGTGTAG
>OJBN01000002.1_pt1 | contig 62825 bp, 56 predicted proteins | sample 1590441 | NCBI WGS metagenome assembly OJBN01 (sample SAMN05416760, study PRJEB24817) | seawater metagenome | isolation source: Sea water | place: Canada:Atlantic | collected 2013-07 | reverse complement strand
ACGAGATCCTCTCTGGTCTCGTGGGCTCGGAGATGTGTATAAGAGACAGCTTCGGTTTCCATGGATCCCGACAGATCAACCGCAATCATTAAATCGCGCCCAGCTTTTTGCTGTTCAATGGGCTCTCCCAGCCACTGCGGTTTTGCGGCTGCGAGAATTAAGCTCAGCCACATTAGAGTAATCAGCACTTTTTGGCCTCGTCGTCTCATGAGCAACATGGCCCCTCGCTGGGGTCGCGATTCTGTCGCTTCAAGCAATCGCGTAAAAAAAGGCACGCGAACCGCATCGCGACGCTCTCTATAAGCAGGCATCAAACGCATCAGTAGCGGCAAGGGCAATAGAACGAAAGCCCAGGGGTGTACCCAGTGCAGCTGCTCCAAAAACTGTGTCACCAGAACCTCAGCCGAATCCATGATCGTCCTTGTGCTGGCCTATCCACAAATGCGCTTGCTGAACCAGAGCTTCGCGCTGCGCAGCGCTGAGGTCAGATTGAGGGTCATAGAGTGCGTCCCCCAGTATCTGCAGGGTGTCAGTGGAAAAAACCAGATTGGGCGTTCGAGTTTGCAGCCACTGGCACCAGATTTTTCCCGTTAATGCGGCGACTTCCCGTCTAGAAGCGGCGGTCATGGCGGTGAGCTTTAGCACTTCGTTAATGGCACTGGCACTGGCCGATGGGCCTAATTGCCGCAGCCGATGCTGCGCTTCTCTTCGATACCGATTGCGCAGCCAAACCCTGAAAATACGCCAAGCTCGTCGCAGAAATCCTAGGGCGAGGATCAGCCCCAAAATTTGCCAGCCTAGTGTTTGGGGTAGCCAGTCTATTGGGCCAGGGGCAACGATCTCCTGGAGTTCACCGCGAAGAAGGGGGTTGCCGAATAAGGCCGGTAGTGAAGGCAGCGTATCTTCAAGCATGGGCAGTACGATTCATGGTCGCGCTGCTGGTGCTGCGGGAGTCCCACCCAATTGGCGTAGTAGTTGGCTTGTTATCTCCGACTCGGTGGTCAGCGATATCAGTGGAATCCCATGGCGTTTGAGCGTGTCAGTGAGTCGATCTCTGTGTGCATCAAACTTAGCGCTGAAGCGCGCATCGGCCTCTTTCTTTTCACTTTCCACCTGAATTTGAAAGGCGCCGTCACTGACCACTAATTGATCTGCACTCGCCAAGCTCCTTTCAAGTGGGTCGGTAATGACCGTAGCGATGACATCATTACTTTGGCGCATGGCTTTAATGGTAGCGAGGCACTGATCATTCCAGCCATCGAAATCGGAAATAACAATGATCAGGCTGTCGTGGGTGAGATAGCGATTCAGCGTCTGAAGCGCTTCAACTAAAGCAGTGGACCTTGAGGGCTCGTCACTATCCGCGACCAACTGATGATTCATACTGACCAGTTCAGACAGCCAGTGCATTAAGGCTCCAGACGAGCGGCTAGGACGATAGACCTTTGAGGTCGTATCGTTAAAAAGCAGAGCGCCAATACGGTCACCGACCCCAATGACACGCCAAGCACTCAGTGCGGCTGTTTGCGCCGCTCCAACCGATTTCATTTGGCAACGACTACCGAAGAACATGGTGAGTCGCTGATCGACAACCACCCAAACAGGGCGGTCTCGTTCTTCTGTATAGACTCTGACAAAGGGTGTGCGTGTGCGATGGGTTACCCGCCAGTCCATGTTGCGCACATCGTCACCCGGTCGGTAGTGACGAAGCTCATCGAAGTCTAACCCTCGGCCGCGTAGTCGCGATCGTTTGCGCCCGGTGAGCACCGATTTCACGGGCTGGACGGGTCGATAGCTAAACCCCTGAGCTCGGTATCGCAGTCGTACCAAATCTTTGAGCGCAACGTAGGCAGTGGCACTCATGGCTGACTTAGCCCGCCGCTACGAGATCGAGAATATCGGTTACGACCCTGTCTGCATCAATGCCGTCAGCCAACGCGTCGTAGCTTAAAATTAAACGGTGGCGCAAAACCGCTGGGGCGACCCTCCGCACATCCTCGGGCAGCACGTACTCGCGGTCTTGCAGCCAGGCCTCGGCCCGCGCAGCGCGGTGCAGGGCAATGCTAGCCCGTGGGCTCGATCCTACCGCGATCCAGCTGGCAAGCTGGGTAGATAACTCTTCGGGTTGGCGCGTTGCCATGACTAAATCCACGAGGTAGCGTTCCACAGGTTCGCTGAGAGTCATTGCTTGGATGGCTTGTCTTGCCGCAAAAATAGCTTCGGTTCCAATAGCGGCTTGTTCTGGTTGATGTCCACCCTCTTCATTTTGCAGCATACGAACAATGGTTCGCTCTGCCTCAGCGTCTGGGTAATCAACCCTAATCTTGAACAAAAAACGGTCCATCTGTGCTTCAGGTAGGGGATAGGTACCCTCTTGTTCAATGGGATTTTGGGTGGCCATGACAAGGAATAGTGGTGGTAAAGGGTAGCTTTTACCGGCAACGGTGACCTGGCGTTCTTCCATGGCCTCCAGCAAAGCAGATTGCACCTTAGCGGGGGCACGATTGATCTCATCAGCTAGCACTAACTCGTTAAAAATGGGTCCGGGTTCAAAAATCAGTTCACTGCCATTTTCATTACTGTGATAAGTCTCACTCCCGGTCACGTCGGCGGGAAGAAGGTCTGGGGTAAATTGAACTCTTCCGAGATTCACGCCCATGGCGTGCCCCAGTGTTTTAATTGACCGGGTCTTAGCGGTTCCAGGTAGTCCTTCCAGCAAGACATTGCCGTTGCAAAGTAACGCTAATATCAGGCTATGCACGACAGCCTCTTGTCCAACAACAGCGGCATTGACCCGAGCTGTCAGGGCGGCAATGTCGGCACGTGTACGATCTGTCATAACGTCGTTCCTGATTTCTGAGCGCTCAGCGAAGTCACGATTCGCACCACAACGGCTGCTGAGGGGCGTTAAGCCTATCAGCTGCGGTGAGTCGTGGTGAACCTATTATCTCGCATGTGCTTCAGTGCGCCCAGTCTCGATCAGCCTTGAATCGCTTCGACAGGTATTCCATTTGATCGGTGAGAACGCGGTCTTTGGCCAGAAAGTGCCACTCGAAGGGGTTGGGTCGAAACGGTACCGCGAGCAACGGCATACCGGCTTCTTCTGGCGTTTTGTTATCTTTTTGCCAATTGCACCGTTTGCAGGCGGCGACAACATTTTCCCACTTGTTGGTACCCCCTCGGCTAGCGGGCAACACGTGATCTCGAGTCAGCTGGCTTCTTGTGGATCGGTTTCCACAGTACAAACAACGGTGATCGTCCCGTTTAAAGAGGGTTCGGTTGCACAGTGGTGGGGTGAAGGCATCGTAAACTTTACCTTCGGTCGCAATGATCGGTTGCACTACGAGGGTTGAACGATGCCCTGTCAGGCGCTGAATGCCACCGTAAACAGTGGGGAGGGGATCACCAATGCCATATATGACATCGCCGCGAGCGTAGGCAGAAATGGTTTCCTGAAGGGTCAACCAGCCTCGAGGTTGGCCCGCTAGGTCTAGTCTGAGGATCGCTTGCATGGCTTTCTCTCTCAGGTTTGTGAAAACGTACTGAAAAAAAGCGTCAGTTACAAATAAAGATTAATGAATAAATGGAGCAAGGCGACGACTTCTAACGAACTGACGGTGTTTATTGTAGGTAATCTGGTGGGTGGCTGCCCACGGTTTAATAAACCTTTTTGGATAAACCCTGTCTTGTGCGCTTTTATTTTTAGGATATTCAGCGTTTGGTTGAAACTTAGACGGCAGTCCAGTGAGCGCTGCTGAGTTTAATCTGATCATGTATTAGCCTTGCCTCGAAACAGGCCCCCACGGAAACCGGGCCCACCCCCGCAGGGGTTCCCGTCATAATGACATCGAAGTCATTGAGGGTAAGGAATTTCTGCAACTCTTGCTGAATCTCGGCAGGTGAATACAGCATCGAAGTCGCTTCACCTCGTTGCCTCAAAGCGCCGTCCACCCAAAGTTCCAGACTCAATTCGGTCAGGTTTGCGGGTGCTGCAACAAAGCGACTGAATAAGGCCGAGCCATCAAAGCTTTTGGATCTTTCCCAGGGAAGACCTGCCTGCTTGAGTCTTCCCTGAAGGCTTCGTTTGGTGAGGTCAAGTCCAACACCGACGCCAGCTATTGCACCCTCGAATACGAGCAGGCAGATTTCACACTCATAATGCAGGGGCTCGTCAGAAAATGCCCGAAGGGTGGTGCCAATAGCGGAGTTGGGCTTCATAAACACTACCATCTCTTCTGGTACGGCGCTGTGCATCTCTTCAATGTGGGCCTTGTAGTTCTTGCCAACACATACAATCTTTCCGGGCGTGATGCTTTGATCTTTAAACTGAATTGATTTCACGGTGGGCTCCAGACCGGCTTTGCTGGCACTATAGATCAGGATGGACCGTTGCATAATGGCAGTATCTTAGGTCACACCAGATCTACTGAGGGTTACAAAAGCGCGTTGGTCGCGGATTTAGAGGTTGTTTATGGGGTTGCGTATTGGACCAGGAGCTATGGTCGCTGCGGCATTTATCGGCCCCGGCACCATCACGACGGCCAGTGTCGCAGGAGCGACAACCGGCATAACCCTCATTTGGGCGATTGTTTTTTCAGTATTGGCGACGGTACTGCTGCAGGAACTTGCGGTGCGAAGTGCTTTGACGACGGATCGTGATTTAGCGTCTCTCATTAAAGGCTTTGGGGCAGGGCGTTGGTGGGGCACGCCTTTGCTATTGCTGATTATCTTGGCGGTTGGCGTCGGCAATGCGGCATACCAGTCGGGTAACTTATCCGGTGCCGGTATCGGGCTAAGTACTGCGCTGGGAATCGACTCCGCGATAGTGGTTTTACTCTGCGCGATAGCCGCGGCAATCCTTATTGTCATTAATCGGTATCGTTGGCTGGAACGCATTTTGGTCGCGTTGGTGGCCATGATGGGTGTTCTCTTTAGCGCCTTGGCCATATTGCTGGCACCCTTACTTTTGGTACAGTCAGAGGGTCGGCTGCTGCCTGATTTCTCAACCACTAATCTGACTTTAGTACTGGCCCTGATTGGAACAACGGTGGTGCCCTACAACTTATTTCTCCATGCCACAGCAGCACGGCAGCGCTGGCAAGGGTGTTCAGTTGGCGTTGCATTGTCAGGTGCCCGTTGGGAGTCCTGTGTGGCAATTTTTTTTGGCGGTGCTACTACCGTTGCGATTGTGGTCGTTGCTGCGGCACTGGTACCCGGCACTACCGATCAATCGCCCCTTAATGCCGTAATATCAGCCATTGAAGTCCAGCTGCCCGGATGGGGAGCCATAGTTTTGGGTATTGGCTTATTTGCAGCGGGCCTCACTTCCGCCATTGCTGCGCCGGTTGCGGCGGGGTGGACCATCTGTGGTGCTATGGGCTGGTCGGTAGACCCCGATAGCTCGAGTTTCAAGATTGTTGCGCTAACGGTTGTCCTGATTGGAAGCTTTTTTGCGCTTGTGACCACTCGACCCGCCGCGCTTATTGTCACAGCGCAGGTGACTAACGCCTTGTTACTCCCGCTAATTGCGCTGGTTTTAATGATGGTTGCCAATAGCGCCTTATTACCCAGCGGTTATCGTAATAGCGTTATGCTCAACACATTGGCTGCTCTGGTGCTCGCTACTATGGCGCTGCTGGCTGTGGGCAAACTTGTGAACATATTGGGTTAATACAGCATCTTGGAATAGACACAAGGGAGGGGCTCAAGTAGCGCAGTTGACGTAATCTGGAGGTCTACGGGTGCGGCAATTGGGGACGAAGTAAAAATGCCCCCCGTATTTAAGGCCGATATTGCCCCGACGTTATAAACTGACCAAAGGTTTCACACCAAACTACGGCGCTCGTGTACTGAGCGTCATTGACCGCCGTTGAATGATTCAGCACAAAGCCGTCAAAGTTTTTTATTGTGCCCACGTCTAGGGATTTCTCCTTGATCGCTAAAAACGCGGCCTCTGTTTCAACAAATTCTGGGGTTAAGTAAAGCCGATAGTCGGGCCCTGGGGCGAGCTTACCCTCAAAAACAAGGGTGTCGGTGTAGAGTCGAAGTTCGCCCTCTCCCCAATGCAGGGCATCGCTATCTTTGCGCTCACGTGCAAAGTTTGCTGTAAATAACGGAGTACTCAGTCTCGATTCGACCAATGCAATGTCAGGGGCTGGTGGTTGCACCAGAATTGGCAGTAAATAAACGCCTGCCGCAAAACCTAAAAGCGCCATGCCGCCATGACTGATGATGAGAAGAAGTTTGGTGATAGACCTGTTCATGCGCATGCGTTCTCTTTTCGAAATCGTGCCGATTCGGTCATTGGTGGCTTACTACGCGGAGATCTATTGTATAGCGGGGGTCAAAAATTGCGGCGATGAATGTCTCTCGAAGCATTTGACCTATCTCAGCGGCGGTTTTCGCATTATGGGTTTGGAGCCATGCGTATAAGGGGGCTGGCAGAGTTAGATGAGCTAATGCATCATGCCAGCCTGCGATCGTCAAATAATAAATTAAGGAAGTCGTCCCATGCTCCGTATTTTGAGTTTCTGTTTGCTTCTTGTTTCGTCTTCACTTTACGCCGCAGACAAACCCAACATCTTGGTGATTTGGGGAGACGACATAGGGTTTTGGAATCTGTCGACCAACAACATGGGAATGATGGGGTACCCCACCCCCAATATTGATCGCATTGCCAATGAGGGCGCTAAATTTACCGATTATTACGGCCAGCAAAGCTGCACTGCGGGTCGATCGGCCTTTATTATTGGGCAGTCACCCATCCGTACCGGTCTTACCAAGGTGGGTGCTCCCGGCGCTGAACAGGGGATCAGTGACAAGGACGTTACCCTCGCCGGGCTGCTAAAAGCGGAAGGCTATGTCACGGGACAGTATGGGAAAAATCACCTGGGCGATCGTGACGAATTTCTACCGACACAACATGGTTTCGATGAGTTCTTCGGCAACCTGTATCACCTCAATGCCGAAGAAGAACCCGAAGATGTCGATTACCCTACTGATCCCGCGTTTATTGCGCGCTTTGGGCCTCGAGGCGTTATTCGGTCCTTTGCTGACGGTCGGGTTGAAGACAGTGGCCCGCTGACAAAAAAACGTATGGAGACGATCGACCGCGAGTTTGTTGCGTCAGCGAAAGACTTTATGCGTCGTGCGGTGGCTGACGATAAGCCCTTTTTCGCTTGGGTAAATACAACCCGCATGCATTTTTGGACCCATACGGCCGATGAAGAATTAGGGTTGTCAGGCCAGGGTTTTTATAATGATGCCATGGTGGCCCACGACCGCATGGTGGGTGAGTTGCTCGATGAATTAGATGATATGGGTGTTACGGACAATACGATTGTTCTTTACTCAACCGATAATGGACCGCACTTCAATACTTGGCCCGATGCGGGCATCACGCCCTTTCGCAGTGAAAAAAATACCAATTGGGAAGGTGGGTTTCGCGTACCGGCCATGGTGCGCTGGCCAGGAAAAATACCCGAGGGCACAATTTTAAATGACATTATGTCTCACACCGATTGGACGCCCACGTTTTTAGCTGCGGCCGGCCGGCCAACCATTACAGAGGAATTAAAGGCGGGCACAGTAATCAATGGTAAGCCTTATAAAAATCATCTCGATGGCTATAATTTTTTGCCCTACCTCATGGGTGAGGCCGATAACGGGCCCCGGGAAACGTTTCTCTATTGGAGCGATGATGGTTTGCTAACGGCGATGCGTATTGGCGATTGGAAGGTGGTGTTTGCAGAACAACGGGCGCAAGAATTCGATGTTTGGCGTGAACAGTTTGATATGTTGCGCATTCCCAAGTTATTCCATTTACGTCGGGATCCCTTTGAGCGTGCCGATCAGAATTCCAATACCTACAACGACTGGTGGGTGAAAAAGATTCCACGTATTTATATGGCCCGTGCTGAACTCGAAAAGTTTTTGGTGACACTCATGGCCTTTCCACCGAGACAGCGCCCCGCGAGCTTTACGATTGATCAGCTAATGGAGCCGTTCTACCGCTTTGAGGGCACTGAGCATTAAGCGTTTGGGGTAAAAGAGCCGGTAATGCCGAGGTGATTGCCTGGTGTCCCTTGGCCCATGGACAAACTGGTACCTGAGTAAAGTGCTCTTATACCTTGCCCGGTAAGTCTTAAGAGCAATAGTAATGCTAGAAGCTTATAAAAATCATTTGCGCGAATCATGGCGTGTACGTCGGGAAAAGCCACCATTACGGGCAGCAAAATTCGTCACGCCAGCGGTATTGGTTACCGGCTTTTATATCGGAGTTTGTCTCCTTGCGGTACCGGAGGGAAAAGAGGCTGACTACCACTTTTTAAGCGAGCGTGGATTGATAACCGCAATGTCAGCCGCCTTGTTGTCAGCCGCTGCTGCTTTTTGTTTTTGCGCCCTTGCCATGAGGCATCGCGCTCAACAAGTGGATAAAAAGCTTTTGATACTGATGGCGATGGGCTTCCTCTTTTTAGCCCTCGACGAGGTCGCCCAATTTCATGAGCGCTTAGGTCCGCTGGTACCCGATGTTGGGTATCTTGGGTCTTTTCGTAATGGCAATGACATCGTAGTTATTTTGTACGGTATCGTTTCACTGCCTATTGCGGCTGCAGTGCTACCCCATCTGCTCAGGTTCCGGATGATGTTGGAATGCTTGGTAGTAGCCTTTGGTTTTTATCTTGTGCACACCATAATCGACGTAACTCAGGACCCCAGAACAGTACTTTCCGTGATTTTTGAGGAATCAAGTAAGTTATTCTGTGGCAGCTTTATGGCACTGGGCGCCTATATGGGCTTTGCCGATATTCTTGAGTCTTCCGCCGACAGCGATAGAAGCTAAGTGCGTTCAATTTTATTGCGGGTATAGGGTTCTCAATCGCTGATCTTACTACTCGGCTAGAGGCCCTTATGGTCTAACCAGTAGAGGCCACGCAGGTGGTGAGTTATTGGTGCGGGCCAGGCAGGGTAAGCGTTTCTATTGCTGAGAGTTGCCCAATACAACAAGGGAGTTTCTGATGAGCCATGAGCCGACTTTCGGTGACGTTGAAGACGCTGCGCAACGATTGCACGGGCATGCGGTGCGAACCCCCTTAATAGCTTCACCGGCATTAAATGCACTTACAGGGCGGCAGGTCCTGCTAAAACCAGAATGCCTACAGCATACCGGCAGTTTCAAGTTTAGGGGTGCTTTTAATCGGCTGCGCCAATTGAACGCAAAGGAGCGTGCTGGGGGGGTTGTGGCCTGGTCATCGGGTAATCATGCGCAAGGGGTTGCGCTGGCGGCGCAGCTGCTGGATATACCGGCTCGGATTGTCATGCCAGCCGATGCACCCCAGATCAAGACTACGAACACCCAAGCGCTTGGTGCTGAAGTGATTGCTTACGATCGCTACCGTGAAGATCGAGAGGTCATAGCCCGCGACCTTGTGGCAAGAGATGGCGGCACGATTGTGCCGTCCTTCGATGACACCGACATTATTGCGGGGCAGGGCACCGTGGGCCTTGAGATGCTGCAAGATGCCGAGCCTCCTGAAGCTCTATTGGTTTGCTGTAGCGGTGGGGGGCTTGTCGCCGGCTGCGCCCTGGCGGTTGAAGGCCTGGGTGCTAACACGGATGTCTTTTCTGTAGAACCCGCAGACTTTAATGATCATGAGCGCTCGTTATTCAGTGGCAATCGGGAGCGTGTTCGGGCAGGGGCTACATCGATCTGCGATGCACTACTGGCACCCACTCCCGGAGCGCTGACCTTTAAAATTAATCAGCGTCTGCTTAGCGGTGGCTTCTCTGTTAGCGATGATGATGTGCTGTTCGCTATGCGCTTTGCCTTTGAACACCTCAAGCTGGTTCTTGAGCCAGGAGGTGCGGTAGCCCTCGCGGCGCTGCTGTCGGGTCGAATACCTGAGCGTTATCGCAGCGTGGGTGTGGTGTTATCCGGCGGGAACGTTGACCCTGCCGTGTTTTCGACCGCACTCGCTCACTGAGACAGCACAGCTCGATAACGCGGTGGCGCGCGTGGGTTTATTTGCGTCAGTTGTCACCGACACTGGCTTTGGGCACAGTAGCTAAAGGCGGTTGTTCTTGAGGCAAAACTAGGGAGGTAGAGCTATGGAGCCGGTTCTAGATTGGGAGGCTCGCTATCAGGCGGCGTCGGTGCCTTGGGAGCGCGATGGGTTGAACCCGGCCTTTACTGCATGGATGCCCTGGCTGGAGAAGCAACAAGGTAGCGTTTTGGTGCCCGGGTGTGGGCGCTCCCCAGAGATGCGAGCCTTTGCTGATTTAGGTTTTTATGCTGTGGGCATTGATCTTGCCGAGAGCGCGGCACGCTTTCAGGAGGCTGCATTGACGCAGTCGGGGGGGCGCGGTGAGGTCATAACGAGTAACTTGTTTGACTGGTTACCCGAGACCCCTGTGGATATTATTTACGAACAAACGTGTTTGTGCGCTTTGAAGCCCGAGCACTGGGCGGCCTATGAAACACAGCTCACCCGCTGGTTGCGGCCTGGGGGCAGTTTGCTTGTACTGTTCATGCAAACCGGCGAGGCGGGAGGCCCTCCTTTTCACTGCGATCTTGATGCTATGGCTGAACTTTTTGCGCCCGACCGCTGGGTTTGGGAGAACACGCCCCTGCGCTCAGAGCACCCCTTGGGGGTGTACGAGCTGGGGTATCGTCTGACCCTTCGCTAAGATCAACGATCCAGTACGTGCTTCAGAGCCGTCAGGCAGTGCTGCACATTGACCGGATTGCTGGCGTGCCCCATTAAGCCAATCCGCCACTGCTTACCTGCTAATGCGCCGAGTCCGGCGCCGATCTCCAGATTGAAATCCTGTAATAAGCGGCCTCTCACCGCGGCGTCATCAATGCCTTCAGGTATGCATACGGCATTGAGCTGAGGTAATCGCCATTCACTGGCTACGGCCATTTCCAAACCCATAGCTTCGAGTCCCGAGACCAGCGCGCGGTGATTATCTCGATGGCGGGCAAAGCTCGCTTCGAGACCCTCCTCTTCCAAAATGAGCAGCGCTTCATGCAGGGCGTACAAGGCATTGACTGGGGCGGTGTGGTGATAGGCGCGCTTGCTGTCTCCACCCCAATAACCCATCACCAGCTGCATATCGAGGAACCAGCTCTGTACTTTTGTGCTCCGGTTTTGAATGCGCTCAACGGCACTGGCGCTAAACGTCATGGGCGATAGGCCCGGCACACAGGACAGGCATTTTTGTGTGCCCGAATACACCGCATCGGCTCCCCATTCGTCAACGCGGAGATCAATACCACCCAGTGTCGTTACGGTATCGACAACAGCCAAAGCGTCATTGGCTTTGGCAATGCTGCATAGAGTTTGGGCGTCGCTGCGAACACCGGTTGAGGTTTCTGAATGGACAAAAGCCAGCAGGTTCGCCTGTGGGTGAGCGGCGAAGGCTTCTTCAACCTTCTGTGGGTCAACGGGATCTCCCCAACGGTCCTGAACCATAACGGCGGTGGCACCACAGCGCTCGACATTCTCTTTCATGCGTCCGCCAAATACGCCGTTCTGACAAACAATGACCGTATCGCCCGGTGACACCAGATTAACAAATGCGGCCTCCATTCCAGCCGAGCCGGGGGCCGATAGTGGAATTGTTAATTCATTGGCGGTTTTAAAAACGTACTGAAGCAGCCGCTTGGTGTCATCCATGAGCTCAATAAACAGCGGATCGAGGTGGCCAATAGTGGGGCGGCCCAGGGCGCCCAGTACTCGAGGTGATACGTCTGAGGGACCTGGACCCATAAGGGTACGTTGGGGCGGATGAAAACTCTGGCTCATGACAAATTAATTCCGTTAGTGGGACAAAAAATTTCGACGCAATGATGCCAATTCTAGCAAGGGATAGCTAACGGCTAGCACTCTCTATGGCTTCTTGTTGTTGTATCCAGGCCTCTTCAGTTTCAGACAGCTGTGATTTTAGTGAACCTTCAGTCTCCAGCAATTTGGCAAGCTGGCTTTGCTGGTTGGGTTCATAGAGATCTGAATTGGCGAGCTGGGCTTGAAGCTCAACCAGTTTTTGCTGCAAGCCTTCTAATGTCCGCTCAGTTTTTTCCAGGGCCTTCTGCAATGGACGCAAACGCGCGCGCTGCTCCGCTGCACTCTGTCGGTGCTGTTTACCCTTGCCCTCGGCGGTTTCTGTGACTTTACTCGCGGCCTTACCGGAGGTCACCGCTGCGGTTCGATCCCCCGATAGCACCCATTGCTCGTACGCGGATAAATCGTCGGGGTACTCAGTAACGGCACCTTCATCGACTAGCCATAATGACTCCACAGCGTGGCGCATTAAATGACGATCGTGACTGACCAGCACAATGGCTCCGGTATAGCCCTGTAGCGCCACGGCCAGTGCATGCCGCATTTCCAGGTCGAGGTGGTTGGTGGGTTCGTCCAGAATGAGAACGTTGGGGTCTTGCCAAACCACCATTGCTAATGCCAGGCGGGCTTTTTCTCCACCGGAGAAGGGCGCAATTTCTTGTCGGGCGCGATCGCCCCTAAAGTTGAAGCCGCCCAGAAAATCGAGAATCACCTGTTCGCGCACTTTTGGAGTCAGTCGCTGTAGGTGCAGTAATGCACTGGCCTGCAGATCTAAAACTTCAAGTTGTTGCTGATCAAAATAGCCAATTCGTAGGTGTGCCCCGGTGACACGATCCCCCGATAGCGCCGGCAAGGCGCCTGTTAGGCCTTTTAGGAAGGTGGACTTACCGGCCCCGTTCTTACCGAGTAAGCCTATGCGGTCCCCCGGGTGTAATGACAGGGAGACACCGTCTAAGACCACATCGTCACCGTAACCAAGGACAAGATTGTCAATGGTGAGTAGGGGGTCGCTACTTTTTCCGGGCTCGGGAAACTGAAAAGAGAAGGGCGAATCGACATGGGCAGGCGCCACCGTTTCCATACGCTCCAATGCTTTCAGCCGACTCTGGGCCTGACGGGCTTTGGTCGCTTTGGCGCGGAAACGACGGACAAAGTCCTCCATTTGCCCAATTTCGCGCTGTTGCTTGGCGTATTGCGCACGCTGCTGTGCCATGCGCTCCGCGCGCTGCTGTTCAAAGGCCGAATACCCCCCGCGATAGGGTATTAACTGCTCTTGCTCAAGACTCAGGGTGCGTTCACAAATAGCATCGATGAAATCTCGATCGTGGGAAATCATGAGTAACGTCCCTTGATAGCGCAGCAGCCACCCTTGCAGCCATAGCATGGTGTCGAGATCGAGGTGGTTGGTGGGTTCGTCGAGTAAAAGCACATCTGAGGGGGTCATGAGGGCGCGGGCCAAATTGAGCCTGACACGCCAGCCCCCCGAAAATTCGGTCACCGAGGTTTGCAAATCAGCTTGTGCAAAACCCAAGCCCAGCAAGAGTTGCTCTGCTCGCCTTGGTGCACTGTAGCCGTCTAAGACCTCCATTTCCTGATACAGGTAGGCGGCCCGTTCATAATCTTCTGCTTGTTCTGCCCGGGCAATATCTTGGGTCAGTTGATATACCGCGGCATCACCTGCCATGACAAAATTCAGGGTACTGTCGTCACTGACCTCGAGTTCTTGTGCCATGTGGGCGACACGCAGTCCTGTCATGCCCCGAATCTGGCCCTGATCCGCAGACAGTTCCCCCAGCAGCATGGCAAATAAACTCGACTTGCCGGTGCCATTAGCGCCGATGAGCGCCAGTTTTTGGCCGGGCTGTAAGGTCGTCGAAGCGCCTTGCATTAACAGCTTGGGCCCCCGTCGCAGGGCAATGTCTTCTAAAATAATCACAGTTGCTGCCCCGTTTCTCGTTGCTGTGCCTGCCACAGGGCGGTGTAGCGGCCACCTAGCGCGAGTAGATCATCGTGTTTTCCCTGCTCCACGAGCTGACCGTCTTCCAGTACCAGTATTCTATCTGCGTCGACAATAGTAGAGAGCCGGTGGGCGATTACCAAGGCGGTGTGATGCCCCGCAAGGGCCCGAAATGCCTGCATAACGGCGCGCTCTGATTCGCTGTCCAAACTTGAGGTGGCTTCATCAAATACCAAGATGGGCGCTGCTTTTAGAACCGCTCTAGCAATAGCAACCCGCTGACGTTCACCCCCAGACAGCTTCAGTCCTCGCTCGCCGACCCGGGTCATAAGCCCTTCGGGCAGACGGGCCACGAAGTCGTCTAGGTATGCCGCAGCCACTGCCGCTTCAACGTCTGCATCGGTTGCTGTGGGTCGCCCGTAGCGAATATTTTCCAGTAGAGAATCGTTAAACAGCACGCAGTCTTGGGGAACGATGGCTACGGCACTTCGCAGCGAGTCTTGAGTGACGTCACGAATATTTTGTCCATCAAGATAAACATTGCCGTTGGTCGGATCGTAGAAACGAAAGAGGAGTTTCACCACGGTCGACTTGCCGGCACCACTCGCGCCGACAAGGGCAACGGTCTCGCCACCGGCAATAGCAAAGTCGAGCCCGGCCAGCACCTGACGATCGTCGCTGTAGCCAAAGTTAACCTGGCGGAATTCAATGCCTCCCGTCGCTATTTTCAGCACGCCCGCTTCGGGTGCATCAGTAACCGCAGGTTGTTGGTCCAGCACCCGAAACAGCCGCTCAATACTGGCAAGGGAGGCTTTAATTTCGCGGTATACAAAGCCTAAAAAGCTCAGCGGCATAAATAACTGCAGCATGAATTGATTGATCAGCACAAAGTCGCCCAGCGTCAAGTCACTGTCCTGCACTGACAGCGCGGCTAAGCCCAGCATTAGCGTTTGGCTCAGGGCAATGATGATGGCCTGGCCGCCATTGAGAGCCAGTAAGGACAGTCGATTCTTGCGCCTAGCCTGTTCCCACTGCTCTAGAGATTCGTCATAGCGTTGGGCTTCAAATTCTTCATTATTGAAATATTTAACGGTTTCGTAATTGATCAGGCTATCGACCGCGCGGGTATTGCTGTCGGAGTCAGCTGCGTTGACCTCGCGAATGTAGCGCGTCCGCCAGCGAGTGGCGCGGAAGGAAAAAGCACCATAAAGCGCCACTGAAAATAAAACGATCAAACTGTATTTCGCACCGTAGTTGATCAGCAGAATCCCAGCCACCATGGCAATTTCGAACAGGGTGGGGGCGATATTAAAAATGAAAAATCGCATGAGAAAACTAATGCCATTGGTGCCACGCTCAATGTCTCTGGCGAGTCCACCGGTGCGCCGATTCAGGTGATAGCCCAAATCCAGACTGTGTATGTGCTTAAAGACGGCAAGGCCAATGCGGTGCATGGCGCGCTCGGTCACCCGCCCAAATAAAGTATCCCTAAGTTCAGCAAACAGGGTGTTGGCGAATCGAGCAGTTCCGTAGGCGGCGACCATGAATAAAATGACAGAGGTCGTCACCTGCACCGGGTTTTGATCGAGGCCATCGACCAGTGCTTTGAGTAAAAAAGGAATCAGCAGCAAGGCCGCTTTAGCCAGCAGCAGGCAGGCCAAAGCCAGACCCACTCTGCCGCGGTTATCCGACAAAACAGGGGAAATACGCGCCCAAAGCTTTGGCAACAATACCCGAGTGTCTTCTATTTCGTTGTCATCAGTTTGTAAGTTGTGCATGGGTAATGGGGGCAGACCCCTTGATCAGGGATTGACCCGGATGTCCGGATAGCTGAAGGTGCCGTACTCTACCTCACAGGGCGCGCCGTACACAGTCGTGTCATCAAATCTCTACCAGAAAACTAAGGATACTAGGGCATGGGTTTTATCAGCGACAACGTCACACTCGACAATCCGGCGTTTATCCATGAGAGCGCTTGGCTCTATGGCAAAGTTTATATTGGGCCCGACGCTTCAGTTTGGCCCAATGTTGTGACCCGGGCAGAGTTTCTCGAGATCAGGATTGGTGCCCGCACGAATATTCAGGACTTTGTCATGATTCATGTTGGGGCTATGACACCGACCATCGTGGGCGAAGATTGTTCCATCACTCACCACGCTACGTTGCACGGCTGTGAGATTGGTGATCGCTGCTTAATTGGCATTAACTCTACCATCATGGATGGTGCAAAAATTGGTGCTAACTCTATTGTTGCCGGCAACAGCATTGTCAGAGAAAACAGCGTGTTTCCTGAAAACTCAATTATCGCTGGCGTGCCCGCCAAAGTTGTTGGAACCCGAGATAATGGGGCGGCCAACGCCCTCAATGCGGCCATGTATCAGCGGTTTGCAGGGAGCTTTGCGGACGGTCGAGACCGCCTTGAAGAGGCTGAGATTGCTGAAATTATGGCGCTGTATCGAGGTGAAAAATCTGGCGATCAGTGAGCTGCCAGCGTCGTTTTAGCGGGGCTGGTGGCGGGACCTTTGCCACCATTGCTGCAACGATAACAGCCAAACCGTCAAACTAAACCCCATCGCCAGACCGACAATGCCCGTCCAGGAGAAGCGATCATAAGCGAGGGTGCCTGCCCAGCTTCCCAGACCGCCCCCGGTGAACATCATACAAACGTAAAGGCTCATTAATCGCGTGCGAACGGCGGGGGTTTCCTGCAGTCCCGTCATACGACCTGTAATGTCGACCACAGGGCCGACAATGCTCATTAAAGCCAGTGGCGGCAGCAAAAACACCCAGTCAGATCCAGCCGTAGCCAGCAGGGTTATTCCCACAAACTGGAAGGTGGCCATGATCAGCCGCGCCTTCTCAGCGCCTTGGGTATCGGCCCATTTACCCAGTCGTGCCGTTGTTAATAAGCCAATGGCTGAAAAGGCGGTGAGATAACCCACAAGGTCTGATCCATGTCCCTGTGCTTCGCTGGTGAGGTGTAGCCCAATTCCCAACCACACGGCAATAAACGCTGCAAAGTTTAGGCTCTGGATAACCCCCGAGACCATCAATCGGGGGTGCTGCTGACCGAGGACAAACAGCGATCGAATCAGAGCCCAATAGCTGGGACCCTGTGTGTTCACCGGTTCACGCACCATAATCCGCGGCACAATGATGGTGGCAGCGGCCATTAACGCTGCAGCAATCCAGTAAATCCAACGCCAGTCGGTATATTCGCCGATAACGCCAGCAGACAGTCTTGAAACCTGTACTCCGGCAATTACGCCGGTCGTCAAAAGCGCTGTAGCGTAACCGAGTTGCTGAGGGGTGACGCGACGGGAGGCATAAGCGGGCAGTAAATACGGGGTAATGGTGAAGAACCCCAGCGCGGTAGATGCGGTGATAAAGACGGCGAAATTTGTGGTAACGGCCATGACCACCAGCGTAAGGACTTGAACCGACAGACAAACCGTAACAAGTTTTCGATTATCAACGCGGTCACCCAATGGTAGAAGCAGCAACACACCTAAGGCGAGGGCGATTTGATTCACGGCCGGTACAATACCAATGCCCGCATCGCTAACCCCAAAGTCCTGCGCTACCGCAGCAATGATTGGGTGAATATAGTAGGCGTTGGCCGTAACGATCGCCGATGCGCAGGCCAACAAAAATATTTCTCTCTTGCTCGTCAAGCTAGAGAGCCCTCGTGACTGCGGTACGATTTTGACTGCTCATAATGCTAAGGGCTCTGACTAGAAACAACGCGAGGGCGACTGTGTTTGTCACGGAGCCTCTCTTGGGGGCTTAAGTATATCGGTTGTAATCCCTTGTTGCGGTTCCATTAATACCGTTGCTATTGAAGTCGCACGTCATCGTCACGGGTGCGTTCGCCCTAGGTACTGCTGCGAACAGGAAAAAAGCAGTGCCCTCTATGAATGCCTTCAGGTGCGGCGGGACTGGGTGAGTATTTTATCGAGCTGGTCGGCAAAGGTTTTCCGGTCGGTTTGGGACATTGGCGCTGGGCCCCCGGTGTGTTGACCCGAGGCTCGCATGGTTTCCATGAAGTCACGCATTTGTAGACGCTGCTTAATATTGGCAGCGGTGTAGCGCTCTCCCCTAGGGGTTAAAACCCGGGCACCTTTTTCTAGGACATCAGCGGCCAGCGGAATATCGGCTGTGATGACCAGGTCCTCGGTCCCCACCCGGACAACGATTTCGTCGTCGGCCTTATCGAAGCCCTGCGCAACCTGATAACTTTGTAACCAAGGGGAGGCCGGTAAGTTTATCGACTGGTTGGCAATAAAAACCACCTTGATTTCACGTTTCACTGCCGCGCGGCATAATATGTCCCTGACAGCTCCCGGGCAGGCATCAGCGTCGACTAAAATGATCACGCAATAGTTTCCTCAAATTGAAGGGAATAAGCCGCTTCAGAAGCGCTAATAACACCTAAATAACAACCGTACTTAGGAGAGCAGCACCATGGCACTGGTTACTTATCAAGAGCAAGATGCTTATAGCTTAATTACCCTCGATGACGGCAAAGCCAATGCGCTGTCTTTTGCCATGGCGGACGGTCTTGATAGTGCCCTCGATCAGGGGTTTGAGTGTGGCAAAGTGATTGTACTGGCGGGCCGGCCGGGCAAGTTCTGCGCCGGTTTTGATCTCAGTGTTATGGGGAAAATGGATGCTGATAGTCAGCGTTTATTGCGCAGGGGCGCCGATATTGCCGGCCGACTGGCGCTGAGCAAAACCCCAGTTATTGCAGCAGTGACCGGACACGCCTTGGCGATGGGGGCGTTAATTTGTCTTTCCGCCGATTACCGATTAGGCAGTCGAGGTGCTTTTAAATTGGGCCTCAATGAAGTGGCCATTGGTATGACGCTCCCCTGGTTTGGCATTGAGCTGGCACAGGAGCGCGTGATTGAAGCGCATGCTCATCAAGTGGTCACTCTGGCGCGTATTTACGATCCTGAAGGCGCTGCTGAGGCAGGTATTCTCGACGCCTGCTGTGAACCCGAAAACTTAATGGCAGAGGCTGCGAGCACTGCCCAGCAGTTTGCTGCCTTAGATATGCCTTCCTTCGCAGCCACCAAGGCGCGATTGCGAGAGGGCTTTGCCGGTCGTTGGGAGGCGGCAATGGCCCGAGATTTTGGCTAGTCCAGCCCAAAGACCCGTCTTAAACCTCGGCAAAACACGGCCCTCGAATTGGCCTTTGACTATTTCCGTGCAGCGGCCAGTTCGTTAGCAAGTGCCATTTGGCGCCGTGTTGCGGCAAACACGGAAAGGTCGTCGGAGGTTTTACCGTTTTGACCCAGCAATAAAATTTGCTCGTAATACCAATACTGCACGGCAAAAGTCCCCAAGGTTTTTATTAATGATATTTTTCCGAGAAACTTGAGCCAGCCGGGCAGTAAAGAGAGCGCATCTTCGTACCGGGGGAGCTCCTCCTTGCCAGCGAGCAGCTGTTTGGGTGCGTCGGTCATCACGCACATGGGTCTACCGATACCCACCACGTCAGCAGATCCGGTTTCAAGGGCGCTGTTCATGGCATCCAGCCTTCGCAAACCACCGGTCACCATGAGGGGCATGGTGAGTTCCTTGCGCATGGCCTGGGCGAAGTCGACAAAATAAGCCTCACGGGCACGCGTTGACTGGGCCACTGCCTGGTTTTCAATGGGCTCAATGCCTTCCACGTTCAGCAGCCTAGGCTGTTCGTAAGTCCCCCCTGATATTTCCAATAGATCAACCCCTGCGGCTTCTAGCCATTTGGCAACCTGCAGGCTTTCGGTGAAATCGAAGCCGCCACGCTGAAAGTCGGCGCTGTTGAGCTTCACGCCCACCGGAAATTCAGGGCCAACCGCGGCTCGGACTGCATTAACTGATTCCAGTAAAATCCGCGCACGATTTTCAAGGCTGCCGCCCCAGCGATCGCTGCGTTGATTACTGCGTGGGCTTAGGAACTGAGACAGTAGGTAGCCGTGCGCACTATGGAGTTGAACACCGGTGAAGCCTGCTTCTTTGAGAACTCGAGCGCAGCGAGCAAAGCCGGCAATAACGGCCTCAATATCGGTGTCTGTCATGGCAATCGGTTCGCCAAACTGGCCTCCCGGCAATCCCAGTTTGATGGCTGAGGGGGCTTTTGGCGTGGCATTAATGATCTTTTGACACTGTCGGCCGGCATGGCTGATCTGCGCCCAGAAGTGATTGCCACTTCGTGTTCCTGCGGCTGCCCATGCCTCTAACGCTTTTTTTGTTGCGTCATCGGGCTCTTCATCAACGACCACATTACCGGGTCGCTCTAAATGGTCTCGGTCAATTTGTACATTGCCTGACAGTAGTAAGCCGGCGCCGCCATCGCTCCAAATGCCGTACAGTCGATTAAGCGCATCTCCGGGAACACCCGTCGCCCCGGCCAAGCCCTCAGTCATCGCTGCCTTGCAGAGTCGGTTGGATAATATGGCGCCACAGGGCAACGTTAAGGGTTGGTCAATCATCGTGGGTTCCTTGGTAAGAGAAAAGCGCTGTATCGGGTTACTCGATGGACGCAGTTTTCGTCGCGTCTGAGGGTTCCGGTGTGATGCGGAAGAAAGTTCCTTCATCGGTTAGCACCGCAATGCTTCCGTCCCTCAGCACCCGTACATCACGAACTCGTCCGGTGACCTCAGGAAAGGGTTCGCTCTGTAGAAAGCTATCCTCCGTCGGCGTCAGTCGATAGAGTTTCTGGTCAACCAATGCGCCGGTGAGTAGCGATCCGTTCCAATCGGGAAAAGCCGTGCCTCGATAAATCGCCAGTCCCGATGTGGCAATGCTGGGAACCCAATACAGGACCGGTTGCGCCATACCCTCTGCTTCGGTGTAGGGCGAAATAATGGCGCCAGAGTAATCAAGTCCGTAGGTAATGGCCGGCCAGCCGTAATTGGTACCGGGGACAATGCGATTGAGCTCGTCGCCTCCTTTTGGGCCATGCTCCGCCATCCAAATGGTGCCCTCAACGGGGTCGACGACCAGCCCCTGCGGATTTCTATGCCCATAACTGAAGACTCGCGGCGCAATGTCTGGAAACGGGTTGTCCGCCGGCGCAGATCCGTCGGTATTGATTCGTAGCAGCTTGCCTAATTCGCTGTCTAAGCTTTGTGCTTGCTCTCGATATTCAAAGCCTTCACCGACGCTGAGCAATAAAGTGCCATCGGGTAAAAACGCTAATTTGCCACCGAAATGTGCCGCCTTTTTCTTGTTGGGCTCAACCTCGAGAATGATTTCCTGGTTTGTGAGAACCTCTGCGGAAAGCTTGGCGCGAACCACGGTTGTCCGATTCGTCTCGGCATCACCTCCGGCATAAGAGAGGTAAAGTATTTGGTTGCCGGCAAACTCGGGGTCAAGGACGACGTCGAGTAACCCACCTTGGCTTTTGAAATAGACCTCTGGAGTGCCCAGAATTGTTGTGGCCACGCCGCTGTTATTGACTTGCAAAAGACGGCCGGCCTTTTCGGTGACCAGGTAGCCACCATTGCCGGGAAGCTCTGCCACGGACCAGGGCTGCTCTAGAGCATCCGTAATGGTGGTGACCTGATAACTTGCCGCGGTTGAAGGCAGCGTCGCGGCCATCATCGCGCTCATAAATACAGCTTTGACGAAGTGTGAGTTGAAAGGCATGGTGCATCCTTGAAGCGTTAGTTTTAGACTCATCAGCCGTAACTATAACCCCTTCGCAGTGCAGAGTTTGTATTGCGGTAACTAAGGAGCCGCTTGTGCGTGCTATCGCAGCTTATTTCCCCGCTACTTTAGTGGCTTATTTATTGGCCAGCACCTTTTCGACCCTGATGATTATGGCCGGGCTCGCAGAGATGGCCATGCCGGTTTCCGCCGCCGACGTTTTATCGGCAGTCTGGTTTGACTGGCTGGGACTGCTGGGCTCGTATTTGCCTCTGGTTGCGATTGCACTGCTGGTTGCACTGCCGGTGGCCGGCCAATTACACGGGAGGCTGGGCCTGCCGCGTCGTTTTATGTATGCCCTGGCTGGCTTTGTGGCCCTTATCGCCATTCATCTTATTTTAGAGGCCACACTGGGGTTAATCGGGTTTGCTGCGGTTCGAACAAACTTCGGTCTGCTGATGCAGGGAGCCGCTGGGGGTCTCGCAGGCGTGTTATTTGCGCAGCTATCCGAGGTAAAAGCATGACGGAAGCCGACTATTTTCAGCAGGGCATTGCCGAACTTCAGGCGGGGCGGGCTGCTCAGGCTCTCGTGATATTCCAACAGGCTGTCGATGATCAGTGTGCTACTCCCCGCTGTTGGCTGGGTTTGGCCCTTGCCGCACTGACCCAGGGCGATGTGTCCGAGGCTGAAAAAGCGGTAGATGCGGTTCTTGCAGAAGAACCCCACAACATGCGGGCGTTGATCATCAAGGGCGATATTTTGCTCGGTAAAGACGACTTTCAAAATGCGTCTTCCTACTACAATTTAATTCTGCGCCTCGCAGCGAATCTGACGGATGTCCCGCCACAGTTGTCTTCAGATTTAGATCGGGTGGAGACGCGATTGCAGCAGTTAGGGCAAATGTTCCAGCAACATTTGTTTGACCGTTTATCTGCAGCGGGTTACCGCCGTAATCAAGCATCGACCCGATTCAATAACTCCCTAGATATGCTCTTGGGGCGCAAACAGCGAAAAGATCTTGGTCATCAATTTCCCCAAGCGCCCCACGCTTTTTATTTGGATGACATGGCTTATTGCGGGTATTTCCCGACTGAACAGCTGCCTTGGATGGCCGATCTTGAGGGGCACACTGACATGATTGAGCGGGAATTGAATACCTTGCTGACCCAGTCGGCTGATCGGTTTTCGCCGTATGTGCACAGCGGCTTGGAACAGCCGCAAAATACGGAAACGACATTACTCGACAGCGATGACTGGACCTCAGCGTTTCTTTGGCAGGACGGTAAGCCCGAGTCCGATATCCTCGCCGCTTGCCCAGAAACCGCCGCTCTGATGGCGGATCTACCCCTAACTCGAATTAGCGGGCTGGCACCCTCTGTTTTATTTTCTAAGCTGGATGCTGGCGCCAAGATCGACCCCCACACGGGTTTGTTGAACTGTCGCTTAATTTGCCATCTGCCTCTGACGGTTCCGCCCGGTTGTGGACTGCGTGTCGGAGAAGAGTCGCGGGAAACGCAACGCGGCCGGGGTTGGGCATTTGATGACAGCATTAATCATGAGGCCTGGAACAACGGCGAAACGCCGCGCACAATTTTGCTGTTTGACGTGTGGCGCCCCGAGCTTAGCCATGATGAACGGCACTTGATTACCAGTTTGCTTGAAGCTGTCTCTGGATTCGGTAAGGTAGAGGCAGCAGCCACTTGAAGCATAGTCGTTAATTCTTGCCCTAGTGTGCTGTCTCACCCGATTCGAATAATTAGAAAAGTTGGTCAGTGAGGGTTTTATGCGTTTTGTCCAGTGTCATGCTTTCTCTTTCAATCGCTTTGCAACTATCGGCGTCTTATTGGGTTTGCTCTGTGGTGCTCCCGATACGCGAGCTGAATGGGTTGCAGGCTTAACGACAGATACCGACACGAACGGCATTGGCGGCGTTGTTGAATACCACTGGCAGGAGTTTGCCACCGCCGGGGGGTTCACGGGCAACATTGCCGTTGCCGGACGCCTCGACGAGGACGGTGATGCATGGGCCGGTGCGGGTATTGCGGGTAAGTATCAAATTGGACGTCGGTTTTTCCTAGAAGGCAGCTTCATGCCCGGCTTTTATCATGCAGGAGATACCGAACTCGGGGGCTCTCTTCACTTTCGCTCGCTCATTGGGGCGGGCTTTGACATCAATGAAAATATGGCTATCTCGTTAACGATTGATCATATGTCGAATGGCAGTACGCAAACGCTGAATCCCGGTTCAGATGCAGTAACCCTTCGTTTTATTTTTCGCTGAGTTGAACAAAAATGTCTGATGTTCCCTCCGCTCAGCAGCCACTGGCCGGGGTTAAGATTGTCGAGCTGTCGACAATGGTTACCTGCTCACTGGCTGCTATGACGCTGCGCTCACAGGGTGCTGAGGTGATTAAGGTGGAGCCTGTTCGCGGCGGCGACCCCATGCGCAAACTGGGTAGTCAGAAGAACGGAACTTCGGCACTGTTTCATAACTGCAATCGCGGCAAGCGGTCACTGGCTATCAACCTTAAACATGAGATGGGCGTTGCAGCCGTGCAGCGCTTAGCAGGTCAGGCAGATGTTGTTCTGAACAACTACAGACCGGGTGTCATGACGCAGTTGGGCTTGGGCAGCGACACACTGCGAGGGCTCAACTCCCGATTGATCAACGTCGCCGTGACGGGGTTTGGTACCCGGGGACCCCTGCGCGATCGGCCCGCTTATGATCATGTGATTCAGGGTATTGCCGGTATCACCGGGTTGCAGGGCGGCGACAATGAATTTGCCTTCGTACGCATGCTGATGTGCGACAAGGTGACCGCCTATACCACCGCCCAGGCAGTGACCGCCGCATTACTGGCCCGCCATACGACAAAAGAGGGCCAGCATATTGATATCTCCATGTTGCATGCCTGTCTCGCCTTTATGTGGCCTGATGGCATGATGCATCGAACATTGCACGATGACGACGTGCTTCAAATGCCGCCCATATCAGAGAGCTACCAAACCATTCAGTGTCTCGATGGCGCTGTCGCAGCGTCTATTTTGCTGGATCAGCACTGGGAGGCAGTGTTGACACTGGTGGGCCGGGAAGAACTCAAATCTGATCCCCGATTTGCCACCGTTGCGTCGCGTTTTATGCATTTAGGGGAGTTTTCCAGTGTCTTAAAAGACGGCATGCGTCATTTAACGGTGGATGAAATTATGTCGGCCTTTAAGGCGGCAGATATTCCCAGCGCGCCCTGCGAGTCTAGGGATAGTTTGTCTGGGAATGCTCAAATTGAGGCGCTGGGTCTACTTGAAACCTACGTTACGGAGAACTTGGGCCGGCTTACCAGCCCCGCACCGCCGATCCAGTTTGCCGGTGTCGACAGCTCCTTGGCTGCACCGTCTCCCTCCCTTGGCGAACACAGTATTGAAATTATGTCTGAGCTGGGCTTTAGCGATAGCGAAGTGAGTGCGTTGCTCCAATCTGGAAAATTGGCGACAGCGTAGCGTTGTGCGGGTGTGACGCGAGATAAGAGGTGTAGCGATGTCAGACTATTGTGACTTAGGCGCGTTAGAGGGCTTTACCTGTGGTCAAGCCAGTGACCCCGAGGGTAAGACCGGGGTGACCGTACTGCGTTTTGACGCCGGTGCGGTTGCAGCTGTCGATGTTCGTGGTGCAGCCCCCGGTACCCGAGAAACCGATCTATTGAAGCCAGAAAATCTGATCGATAAGGTCCATGCCATTGTCTTATCCGGAGGTAGTGTTTGGGGGCTAGATGCGATGAGCGGGGTTGTTGGGGTACTGGAAGATAATAACGTGGGCTTTGATACCGGTATTGTAAAAGTGCCGATTGTCACGGGGGCCGTATTGTTCGACCTAGGTGTGGGTAGTGCGAGGGCTCGTCCCGATGTGTTGATGGGACGCAAAGCTGCTGAGGCAGCTACCGGGCGGCATATTCAAACAGGTGCTGTTGGTGCCGGTTGCGGTGCTACTTTGGGCAAAATATACGGCCGCGAATACGCGTCACCCTCGGGTTTGGGCGCCCATTGTATTTTGTTACCCGACGGGTTTTGCCTGGCGGCGATTGTGGCAGTAAACCCTTACGGCGAGGTGTTTGCTCGCGACGGTCAGTTGCTAGGGGCGAGTACGGCACCCATGTCGCTGCGCGAGGAGAAAAATTACAACGCGGCGGGGGATTTCCCCGGCACCAATACAACCATTGGCGCGGTTATCACTAATGCCACGCTGACCAAGAGTGAAGCGTTGAAGGTGGCACAAATGGCCCATGACGGGCTTGCGAGGGCGATTCGTCCGGCGCACACCCTTTACGATGGCGATACGCTGTTTGCCGCAGGTACCGGCACCCAGGGATCCATGAATGTAAACCGCTTGGGTATGCTCGCGGCCGATGCGGTTGAGGCCGCTATTCATAATGGGGTGGCAAGCCGTCACGCCCAGACATGACCGTTTAGATAAGGTCGGTCTTCTGGGCGGTGTACTGCGTACAATAAAGCATACTGATACCGGTCTTGATCGGTATTCATCGACTTTAGCCTGCGCTAAAAGCCCGTGGCCGGTTACAGGTTATGGCGCGGTTTCTGACAAGATCAATTAGGAGGTTGCAATGCGATTCAGCTATCAAGTGGGGATGAGTGACGCCGATCATTATTTACCCTTGGCCAAGGCCGCCGAGGCTGCAGGTTATGACGGCATTACTATTCCCGACAGTATTTGTTACCCCCAGGAGTGCAGTTCGAAGTATCCCTACAATAAAGATGGCAGTCGAGAATTCCTCGAGAGCGTACCGTTTTTAGAGAGCCTTATTGCGGTGTCAGCAATGGCAGCGGTTACCGATACCATTCGTTTTGCCACTTTCGTTTATAAACTCGCTGTGCGTCAGGCGCCGGTGGTTGCCAAGCAAGTGCAGAGCATTCAGCAACTATCAGGTAATCGTTTCGACTTTGGTGTAGGCATCAGTCCTTGGGAGGAAGATTTTGCCGTTTGTGGTGTTCCCTGGGAGCGTCGAGGCAAACGGTTTGATGAACAGCTGGCGATTTTGAAAGGTCTTGAAAGCGGCGATTTTTTTAGCTTTGAGGGCGAGCTGCACACGATGCCCGCCAATAAGATGTGCCCCGCACCCACTGCGCCAACACCCATATTAATGGGGGGACATTCAGACCCGGCCTTGAAGCGTGCCGCTCGTATCGGCGACGGCTGGATGTGTGCTGGTGCTGATATGGCGCAGTTAACGGACTACATCACAAAGCTGAATCAGTGGCGGGAGGAATATGGAACGGCTGATCAGCCCTTCAAGATTTTTACTACCGGGCAAAACGCATTTACACCCGAAGGCATTGCTGAGTTAGAAGCGCTGGGGGTGACCGATGTTGTGATCGCCTTTAGAAATGTTTACGAATTGGAGCCCGATCATTCCCTTGAGAAAAAAATTCAAATGCTCAATTGGTATGCGGCTGAATTTATCGGGCCGCACCGCGCCTAAGGGTGTTCACCACGTTATGGCTTTGAGCGACGCTGGGGATAAACCGTTCCCCGCTTTTACGGCGCTATCGGTGGCTTGGGTTATTGTTTGAAGCAATAGTGCTTGGCTGGCTTTCTACTGGGATAAACTGCGAAGCCAAACGATGACACTGAGAGTAAACACTGCGATGGATATCCTGACTGAACAGGACGGCGCAATCTTGACGCTGACCTTGAATCGCCCCGATCGACGCAATCCCATTACTGATTTAGCGATGGTCGACGCCCTAGTTAATGCCCTTGAGGCGGCGGACGCCGATTCCTCGGTACGCGTCATTATTTTAACGGGGGCCGGGAAAGCTTTTTGTTCTGGGGGTGACCTCAGGCAAATGCAAGCCGGACCCGACAGCTTAATTGGTGATACCCCAGAGATCACGGCCGACAATTATCGTCACGGTATTCAGCGTATCCCCCTTGCTATTGAGGCATTGGGCGTGCCTGTGATCGCGGCTGTGAACGGCGCTGCCATTGGAGCGGGCTGCGACTTGGCGTGCATGTGCGATCTCCGTGTTGCTTCTACATCGGCAGCCTTTGCCGAGAGTTTTGTGAAACTGGGGCTGATTCCCGGTGATGGTGGCGCTTGGCTATTACCTCGAATCGTGGGTTTTTCTCGCGCCGCTGAAATGGCGCTAACGGGTGACAAAATTGACGCTGAAACTGCCTTGGCCTGGGGGCTGGTGTCACGTGTTGTCGCACCCGAAGAACTTTTACCCACTTGTTACGCCCTCGCGCAACGGATTGCCGTTAATCCGCCGGGCGCGGTGAAGCTAGCCCGAAGAATGCTACGTCAGGCCTGCGACCAAACACTGGTTGAGGCGCTTAATACGGCGGCTAGTAATCAGGGTGGGGCGCACCAGTCACGAGATCACCGTGAGGCGGTTGCGGCTTTTCTCGAAAAGCGAACCCCTCACTTCAGAGGCGAATAATAAGAGCCGCTCTCGCGATGTGCGTTAGGGGCTGAGTGCCCTGTCGACAAGGTTGTATTGGGTATCGAGGGCACCGCGGTGTTGATCGACAAAGCGTGGCCCTTCGAGGGCATAGCGTTCGCGATGCGCCACTGTTAACGACAGGCACAGTGCCTCTGCCAGATCATCTTTGTTACTCACCAAGGCGACTAAATTGTCAGCTTCTAGTGTTTGATAGAGGTCAGAAAAATTGGTGACGAATTGGCCGGAAATCACGGGTTTTCCAAAGACGAGGGCTTCCAGGGGATTGTGTCCACCGTGCGGAACCAGACTGCCTCCCATGAATACCGACGATGCAAGCCCCATAAAGCCCGGCAGTTCCCCAAGAGTATCGATCACTAAAACCTCGGTGGCGTCGTCCACGCGTAGCCCAGAGGATCGCCTAATCGCCGTGAGTTGAGCCTCTGCTATCAGCGTCAAAATGGCATCAGTGCGCTGTGGATGCCGGGGTGCGAGCCAAAGCAGGCAGCCGGGGTGTTCTTCGCGGACTTTGAGAAACGCACTGATCACTACGGCATCCTCTCCGGAGTGCGTGCTGGCCGCTAGAAAAATGGGGCGGCCAGAAAAACGGGTGCCGAGGTCTAGGGCGAGGGCATCTCGCTGTTGTTCCAGGGTCGATTTTGGCATGTCAAACTTTAGTGAACCCACCACCGATAATCGATCTGTTGATGCACCGAGTGCCTCAAAATGTTGAGCATCGGAGGCGTGCTGGCAGGCAATATGATCAAGGGAACTGACAGCATCTTTGACCAAACGTCCTAGCCGGCCATACCGCCCCATGGAGCGGGCTGATAATCGTGCATTCAGCAGCAGCGTTTTAATGTCCCGTGAGCGGCATTGATGAATAAGCTCAGGCCATAATTCGGTCTCTACGAGTATTAGGGCACTGGGTTGCCAGTGATCGAGTGATCGAGTGATGGCAGTGCGACTGTCAAATGGAAACCAGGTAGTACGCACCCGATGACCAAAAAGGCGTTGTACTTGCTCTGCGCCGGTCGGCGTGGTGGAGGTGATTAACAGGTCTATATCTGGGCGCTTTGCAAGGAGCATTTCTACTAACGGTGCTATTGCGAGCGTCTCGCCCACACTGACAGCATGGATCCACAACCGCTGTTTTTTGTCGGACTCAAAGGGGGGCAGGTTATACCCTAACCTTCGGGAGAAATGCTGGCGATACCCCGGCTGCTTAATCGATAGCCACAGGAACGCGACCCAAACTACAGGCAATAAAAACAGTGTTAACAGACCGTACAGTCGGCGCATTTTAGTGTCACATAAAAACACAGTGAGCGTTCAGTATACGCAACCGTTTCCCGAGTCGCCCCGTCTTATGAACAAAAGCAAAAAGGTGGCAACTGGCGCCGTGGGTTGGCTGTAGTAGCGATGCCAGCTCAGGGGCGGCCTGGGGATTGAAGTTTAGATCTACATTTGTGGCGACTGCGAGGGGAAGACAAATTGCGTGAAGGTCTTTGGGGTTTTTACCCTTGCAGGGTGGGGGGTCCCAAGGGATAGTAGCTAGCGCGGAACCGAGTTTGCCCGGTAGAACCGCTAACGCGTTAGACCAGCCCGAGTTATAAACTCTTGCTGGGCGCCTAAGGCTTCTAAGAGTTGAGTGATTCATGCGTAAACATAAGCTCTCCTGCTTTCTCATTGTGTGCAACGAAGGTGATCGACTGGACCGCTGCCTAGAAGGTTTGGCTGGGTGGGTAGACCAACTGGTGATTCTAGACAGCGGCAGCTCGGACAATACCGTGGAGATTGCCAAAGGATATAGTACGGAGGTGCACTGCACGGATTGGCCCGGCTTTGGGGCTCAGCGCAACCGGGCATTGACCTACTGCGAGCACGAATGGGTTCTGAATATCGATGCTGATGAGGAGATAACAGAAAGTCTTAAGGCGGAAATCGACGACTTTTTGAGTCGCGACGCCATCGAAGAGACCCTGGTAAAAATTCCTTGGCAAACGATCCTATTTGGTAAACCGGTTAACTTTGGTCGCTATGCGTCGCCTCAAGGGAAGCTATTTTTGAAGGAGGGGGCGCGTTTTAAAGATGCTGCGGTTCACGAGACCTTGATACTGCCCTCCGAGAAAGTTCGTTGTTTAAAAGCCAAATTACGCCATTACAGTTGGCGCGATTATCGTCACCTGCAAGAGAAGCATGTTCAGTACGCCGCGCTCAGTGCTGCAGATAAATTTAAGTCTGGAAAACGCAGTTCTTTAGCTTATGCGACCCTGCGATTTTTTACTGACTTTACTCAGCAGTACCTGCTTCGGTTGGGCTGTCTTGATGGTTGGCGAGGATTTTTGCTGGCCATTGTTCTGGCGCAATATGCGTTCAATAAATACGCAGGATTGGTGGTTTTGCAGCGCACAATCCCTATCACGGAGCAGAGCTCGCTGTGATTAGGTGTTTGCCGGAGCGGTGCGTTTGCGCAGTGGCGGCCACACTACGGCCTTTGGGAGTGAGTACGCAGTGACCAAAGTAAGCGTATTTATTGTCACCCTGAACGAAGCGGAAACTATTGGGGCCACCGTGCAAAGCGTGGCTGATTTTGATGAGGTTATCGTCGTTGATTCGGGTTCAACAGATGACACGGTGGCAATTGCCCGCCGTGAAGGCGCCCGGGTCGTACACCACGAATGGCAAGGGTTTTCCCAACAAAAAGCCTTTGCATTGGGTTTGTGCAGCAACGAATGGTGTTTGAATCTTGACGGTGACGAAGTTGTGCCGCCTGTGCTGCTGGGCGAATTGAAAGGCATGATCGCGTCCGATCAATGGGATCTCATTCGCCTTCGGATTGAAGATATATTTATGGGTGCTCCCATGCATCCTAAGTCGCGCAAACGGGCCATTACGCGATGCTTTAGAAAATCACTGGTGCAGTACCCGACGGATCGCCGAGTTCATGAAAATATTCAGGGTAAGGGCCGATTAGTCACTACCGAGCACACGCTGACCCACTGGGGTTATAACGACCTAGGGATTTACGTGGCCAAGCACATTAAGTACGCGAGGTTGCGGGCTGAAGATAAATTTTTTGCCGGTAAACGCTTTAACGGTCTGAAGTTACTGCTTATTTTCCCCATAACCTTTATCAAAGTTTACTTATTACGTGGACTGATACTGTCAGGCTGGCGCGGTTTGGTGCAATCGGTCGTGGAGTCGTTTTATGCCTTCCTGAAAGAGGCCTACCTATGGATTATCGAAAGGGAATCTGCCGGTCCTGACTCTTAATGTCAGGGTTCTTGCCTATTAGGGGTGCTAGATGTGAGGGTTGCTAGCGATCAAGGTCGCCTGATAGTGGCAGGGCACCTAATACGTCATTGACCTTGCTGATCACCTCCGACAACGAAATATCCTGCATTAAATGCGCACCTTTGAGTCGCGTGCCCCACTTGGGGGTTTTCGCTGAATCCGAAAACAGACGCTGCAAGTTTTCATGGTAGGCGTCTACCGTCAGAGCCGGATAGAGATAAGGCCCCGTCCGTCGCGGGTTGCTGTGGGCATATAAACCGATGGTCGGTGTATTTTGGGTGACCGCCATGTGCGCAGTCCCGCTGTCAGGTGCTATGACGAGGCTGGCACCCGCAACGACTGCGAGGAGCTGTTTAAGGTTGGTTTGACCGGCGATATTTACCATGTTCGCTTCGGCCAAGTCGGCGATCTTTTGTGCCAAGTTCATTTCAGATGCGGCCGGTGATGCGGTTAGGACTACGGCATAACCAGAGGCTTGAAGGTGATCGGCAAGCGCCGCATAGCGATCAATCAACCAGTTACGCTCAGAATTACTGGCAGAGGGCGCAATGACTACATAGGGCTGATTTTGAGCTAAGCGCGAGTCGACCCAGGTTTGGTCGGCTTGAGGAATAGGAATTGACCACTTTGGGGTAAAAGCCGGAACACCCAACGCGTAGGCAAAGTGTTGAAAACCTTCGAGTACGTGGGGCGTCTCCGGCATTGGCACCCGTCGGTTTATGGCCAGGCCATGCAATTCTTTGGACAAGTGCTTGGGGAACCCCCACTTGATCTTCGCTGGCACAACTGCAGCCAATAGATTGGCCCGGAAAGAGACCTGCATGTGCAGCAACACATCAAAGGGGGCAGGGATCGCCTTGAGCACTTCTAGGAACCCCTTGAGCCCTTGTTTTTTATCAAATATAACAAAGGTTATCCCGGGTAAATCGGCAATCAAGGCGGCTTCTGTGCGACCGATAATCCAGGTGATGTCATCTTCCGGCGCATGACGCTGTAGGGCTTGTACGGTTGCCACGGCATGGCAAACATCGCCAATTGCCGAGAGGCGAATTAAACCTATCCGGCGCCCCTTGGGTTTTATCATAGTGTCGATATGCCCGTTTTTGAGTGTTGATTTGTCTTCGCGCCGCATGGCAATCGAGTGCGGTTATTTTTCAATGTGTTGGAAAAAATAGTCAAACGGTTCGCCATTTCGTTGCAAGGCCTTCGATATCCCAAGGCGCCTAGTGTACGCTCAGTTAGGCAGGTAGCGGAAAGTGGTGTTTAAGCAGCGCCTGTAATGTAATGCCGTCAACGACGGGTGGCAATGTGAGTGTTTGTGACATGACAGCCGAAACAATCAACTGCGATTCTGGGCAAATATTGTTCGATGGGACCTGCGTCGAAAAGCCGACGCCCGAGTTGTTTGATAGTGCAAATTGGCCAAACCGTGAGGCGATCACTGACGGTCGTGGAGCAGCGTATTTTGTTGAACATGAGAGCCGGCGGTGGCTATTAAAGCCCTATTATCGCGGCGGCTTCATTCGAAATCTGGCTGAAAAATCTTACGTCTTTACCGGTTATGAACGGTCACGCATGTTTCGGGAGTTCCGGTTACTCCAGTTGTTGCGCTCTCGTGAGCTGCCGGTGCCCAAACCTGTTGCGGTGTTGGTTGAGCGTTCAGGTTGGCGCTATACCGGGGTTATTATTCTCGAGCGTCTCGAGCGTGTGATCTCGCTTCAGCATCTTGTAGAGGCTGCAGCGGTGCAGGCGACCCAGTGGCAATCGGTGGGCAAAGCCATAGCGTTATTTCACAATAACGGGGTCAACCACAGTGATTTGAACGCCAGTAATATTCTGCTGCGTGGCAATGAGGTGTTTATCATCGACTTCGACGGCTGCACCTTAGTGCGTCATTCCAGGGGGTCGTTTCGACGTAAGAACCTCGAGCGACTTCATCGCTCACTGCTTAAGCAACCGCAATTCTCCGAAGGGTTGTTATCTCAAGGTTGGCCGTTACTGACCGCGGCTTACCAGAGTCATGTCGCAAATTGACTGCAGTTTATAGCGACTGGGTTTGACCGCTGCTAGAGGCAGCGTTGTCGGGTGCCCGGTTAATGCAGGCTTTGCACTAAGCCGCGTATGGCCCTTTAAACGGCGGTTTTGCAGCTATCGCGAATAGGGTTTTTAGCCGGTGGCTGGGCTTACTGAGGTTCGCTCTAAATAACTTCGGATACGGTATGCACTGTCTCGTCCGGAGGTCACGGCGCCTTCCATCCAGCCATACCAACGGCGTGAGATATCGCCACCGGCAAAGATAATTGGGGGTGGGTTGTCCGCCAGTTGGTGCCAGCCTTCCTGTTGTCCTGGGGCGGCTGATAGCCACGTGCCCTGTGCCAGGGGGTCATTGACCCAGTCATGGGATAAAAAGTCGTTATGCCACTGCAGGTCGGGGTGCCGGGAGCGCACTGACTGCCATGACTTTGCCAAGGCCTCATCGTGGGAGGGGTCGGCGACTGCAAAGGTGGCAATAGCAGACATCGAAGTGCCTTTGCGGCTGTAGACTTCAACCGCATTGGGCCATCCCGATGAGTGAATGGGTTCAGGACAACTGATTGAGGCCCAGCCTTTTGCCGCTGCGCCCGGATGCTGCTCTTGAATCACCCGGCGGGCGGCAGGGTCAATAGGAAAGTCCATTGTCAGAGAGGACATCACGTTAACGGGCAGGGCGATGATGAGTGCTTGTGCTACCAACGTTCCAATGGGCCCGGCAATTTCAACCCCTTCAGGGGTTTGGGTAATGCGTTGAGCGAGCCAATCTACCTGTATTGTTCCAGCCAGAGTTTTTGCAATCGCCAATGATAAGGCCTGCGCGCCTCCACCAATACGTTGCTCGTCGGCTTGAAAAGCTTCCTTAGCACCTCCAAAGGCCGCTACGTCGTGCAGCATATTGATGGTGCTGTAGCGATCGGGATCGGCCCCATGCAGGGCAAAACCGTCGGCTAAAAGTAAGTCTTTAGCGGCGTCACATTCGCAACGAACACTGAGATAGTCGGAGAATGGCTGATCTAGGTGCTCTACCGTTCGGTACCAGTCGGGGTTGTTGGGATTAATACGCGCGGCGTCGGTATCCACCCACGCCAACAAACGCTGATAGTCGGTATGAATATGTTGGGGCAGGGCGTTAACTAAGTCTTTAATGCTATCGGGGGCCTCGAGGGGCAAATGATAACGCTTAAGCTCTTCCACCATGGCGGTGTGGGCTGTTGGGATAACCCATTCTGCGCCAAGGTCAACGTTGAGGCCCGTCTTGGCAAAAGGCACGGTCCATGTTCTTCCGCCAACGCGGTCACGGGCTTCGAGTAAGGTAACCTGCTTACCCGCAGCCATGAGCTCTCGGGCCGCCACAAGGCCCGCCAACCCAGCCCCAAGAACGGCGACTTCGGTTTTATTCGGCATGGTGAGTCTCCTTGGCCACCCAACTTATCGCTAACGCCTAATTGTACGCATGGGATCGTGTAATGGTGGTTTTACGCCATAGAGATCACTCAAGGTCTGTCTGAAGCAGGTTTTAGGCGCGGTGGGAGGCCGCCTCAGAGTATAGACAGCATGGCCATTTGCACCGGGGGCTCAGTAAAGCAACTACGGTGTTGGTGGTAGGTGGTGTTAGGTTAGGCGCCCGCACCTGTAGACACGCTGTGGCGCGGTTTATTTTATCAAGAGCGCTATCTGTGGGCCGTCGTGTTTAGTCTAAGCGCCGCGATGAGCTTCAACATTCGATCAAGCTAACGGGCACTTCGAGCACGTTTATTGCCAGGCCGCCCCTTGCTGTCTCTTTGTATTTGTCTTGCATGTCACGGCCGGTATCGCGCATGGTTCGGATGACTTGGTCGAGAGACACAAAGTGCTGTCCGTCGCCTCGTAATGCCATTCTAGCGGCACTGATCGCCTTTATCGCACCCATGGCATTGCGCTCAATACACGGCACTTGAACCAGTCCGCCAATGGGGTCGCAAGTGAGGCCAAGATTGTGCTCCATAGCAATCTCTGCAGCATTTTCGACTTGTTGCGGCGTTCCGCCCAAGGCATCAGCAAGCGCCCCTGCGGCCATCGAGCAGGCCGAGCCGACCTCACCCTGGCAACCGACCTCGGCACCTGATATCGACGCATTAATTTTATACAAAGTTCCAATAGCCCCTGCGGTCAGTAGGAAACGACAAATGTCTTCTTCACGGGCACCCTGACAATGGGTCAGGTAATATTTTAGTACCGCGGGAAGTATGCCTGCCGCACCGTTGGTGGGTGCCGTAACAATGCGACCACCCCCCGCATTTTCTTCATTGACGGCCAGTGCATACAGAGTCACCCAGTCCATAGTGTTGAGGGATTCATCGCCCAGGGAATCACCTTGTCGTTTGAGTTGTCGGTGCAGTTGGGCTGCTCGGCGTTTTACTTTGAGGCCCCCTGGCATCACGCCTTCCGTGTTGCAACCCTGAGCGATACAGGCATCCATGACTTTCCAAAGATGTAGCAGCTCCTTGCGAATTTCAGTTTCGGTACGCCAAGCACACTCATTGCGCATCATTAGGGCTGGAATGGAGAGACCGTGTTCGCTGCACAGCGCGAGCAATTGATCTGCGGTAGTGAAGGGGTAGGGCGTGGGCGTCGGATCATCGACAATAATGTCGGTTCGGTCTGCGGTTTCATCCACTATAAAGCCGCCACCGACGGAAAAATAAACGCGGCTCTCCAAGATTTCACCAGTCTTGCTGAAGGCCGAGAAGCGCATACCGTTAGGGTGAAAAGGCAGGGTTTCGGTGCGATGCATGATCAGGTCATCACGGTAGTTAAAAGCCACCTCGTGATGACCCTGTAAAAGGAGTTTTCCCTCTGCTCGAGCCTGCTCTACGAGGGCGGGAATACTGTCGATATTCACTGTCTCGGGAGATTCACCGGACAGCCCCAAGATAATAGCTTTGGGCGACCCGTGACCCGCACCTGTAGCACCCAATGAACCAAAAAGCTCGGCGGTAACACGGCCACATTGGACAATCTGCCCGGTATTTTCCAGTGCTGTGACAAAAAGCCGTGCGGCATTCATGGGGCCAACCGTGTGAGAGCTGGAGGGTCCGATACCAATTTTAAATAAATCAAAAACGCTAATCGACATGGCCGTTATCCTTGGCCCTAAACACGAGTGAGCTTAGCGCCGCAGTGCGGGGTGCGCTACTGTCAAAAGCGCCGCCCGGTGACGTTTTTGAACACGAATGTTGAGAAATAGATGGCAATCCACCGTCAACTTGGAATGCTGAGAGCACCGCAGACGTAAAACCCTCAAATAGTTCCAATAAAAAGTGACCCGTTTCACTGTCTGTACAGGTCCCGGTAGACTTCACCACAGTAGCCGGTTGTTATGCGTGATTCCTGAAAAGTTTGATGGGTGTAAAGGTGCTGTGGTGTTGGCAGCCTCAATTTTGGCAATGACATGTGGTTGGCCTTCGAGGTGCTCTCGTTTAGTGCCAAGGCGTTGTCGTGGGCCCTGGTTGTTATGTGCGTTTGTCTTTGTGGGTGTGCTGGGCTGTGACGGTTCTGACAGTGAGCCTACCGTCGAACTTAAGCCCACAGATCGTGCTTATTTAGAAGGGCTCGCTGCCGAGCTCACGGCAACGCTTCCCTCAAAAATTGACAAATATACCGAGATCACGGGCGTCAGTGTTGTGCCCTATGGGCTTCGCTATACCCTGCGGATGGTTCATATGCCCGCGCACACGGTAGATCACGGCACGATTAAGTCTGCTCGAGTCAGCATTACAGAACGAAGCTGTAACGACGATAAAGAAAGGTACGAGCTTGAGGCAGGCATTGCCCGGCACTATATTGTTCACGGCATGGAAGACTTACCGGCCGGTCGCTTCTTTATCTCCGATGTGTCTTGCCGCGTTGAATAGCTGCGTTGCAGCTGATGCGACGCCGGATTCTTTGTCTACATTGGGTTTTATGGAGCAACTTTGATTCGGGTTGTATCGCCTTTATTTGGGCGGATGCTCTATGAGCAAGGTGGGCACGTCTAGAGCATGAGACTTTACAGTACAGACACGGGTCTGTTTTTTACGTCCATCTCGAACTTCAGAGACCTGAATTCCAGCCTCTAGCAGCCGTTGTTGTGTGGCGTCGATATCAGCCGTCTTTAACGCCAGTCCCCAGAGACTGTCGTTAGCCCCGGCTTTTTCTGAAGCAATGACCTCGATACTCATTGAGCTGGCGCGAAAGAAAAGCTGGGTCCCTCCCCATTGCGGTACCTCCTGTTCCAGCGCCAATCGAATACCCAGCTGGTCGCCATAAAATCGCTTGGCTGCGTCGGCATCGCGAGTTTGCACGACGACATGATCTACGGCGCTGATCGGGGCCTGAGCATTCACGGGTGCTAGAGGAAGGTGGGACTCTGCATCGTGGCATATACAGAAAGAAAAAATACCGCGCGCAGCGGCAGGGTCCCAAAATAGATTGCTCCAATGACGCGTATTACCGCTTAAATCATCGACGCCGTGGCTGGGAGCAGGGTCCATTGCGGCCAGCCCAGCGCTCCTCGCACGCGTTAAAAACTCGTCGCTGTTTTCGGTACCAAACACCAAGCCGCCAAGGGCATGGGGCTTTGAGTGGAGCATTGCTGTCACCGCTTCTGCACCAATCCCCTCCCCTTGTGCCGCTAATAATTCGATGTAGGTATTGTCCAGTTTAAACAGTGTATTGGCAGTGCCATAGTCAGGATGGCGCCCCTGCCAACTTGGATCGCGTCCCAGTAACAGTGCGTAATCTTTGCTGGCTTTGGCGAGGTCTGAAACGGCAATGACAAGATGATCAATCGTAGTGTTGTAATGACTCAAAATGGGGTGTCCAAAAATCAATAAAACCAAGTGACAGATGCCGCTGACATCTCTCGTTGTCGTTACAAGGAAAAACTATACCTCACATGAACAGTGGCTCGCACAATTAGCGCCGCTTCAAAAAAGGTGTAGCGATTAACACGCCAAAATCTCGCCAGAGGAGCAAGAAAAACCCTGGGCATATTTAGAATCTTGACGACATCACTTTAGGGTTGCGTTCCTTGCCAGCGCGAAGGGTTTTGGGCCATGAGTGCGTTCGTCATAGGTTTGTTCGTTGAGGCAATAAGCGTGCTATTCAGTGACGTCAGACGGTAGGCCATGGCGGTCTCGCCACATGGCGGCCAGCAGCGACAACATCATAAAAAACATGACACCGGAAAACGGGAGTGCACCAATAATCATGACAGATCTTAGCGCTTCGAGGCCGCCGGCCATCAACAAAGTAATGATGATAAGCCCCAACAGTAGGCTCCAAAGTACTATATGTTGCGAGGCATGTTCTTGCTCAACGCCGCCGGAGACGATGGTATTAACGACCAACACAGCGGAATCTGCAGATGTGATGAGGTAGGTCAGCAACAACAGCACGCACAGGCAGGCTACGGGGAATACCCAGGGTGGCTGGAACAGGACATCGACCGTTGCAAACAGCTGCGCCGAAAGATCGGCATCTAAGATAGTGCCTTGAGCAATCCCTGAAAGCTCCAGGTCCAGTGCTGTGCCGCCAATGATACAAAGCCAGGCAAAGCACATCATTGACGGTAGGATAATAGCCCCCACGGCATACTCGCGCAGCGTTCGGCCTTTCGAAACTCGGGCCAAAAACAGCCCGACAAAGGGGGTGAAAGCGATCCACCACGCCCAATAAAAAATGGTCCAGCTGGACTGCCATTGGGCCAGTGCCAGACCTTCTTGGGACGACGTATCAGACCAGACCGTGGATGACATAGCGGGCAATGCTGCGAGGTAGTCTAAAATCCCCTGCACGAAAACCTCACCGGCAAACCAAGTTGCACCGAACACCAAAAATATCAGTAGAAGTAGCCAAGAGAGCACCATATTGAGATTAGACAGCCATTTAATACCCCGGCCTAACCCCGACAGTGCTGACACCATGGCAGCCAATACAATAATGCCAACGGCAACCCCCAGAGCCAGTGCCGTTGGCTGATTTTCCTGAATGATCCAAGACCAGTGGGTAATATGATGCGCGCCGAAGGCCAGCTGAGTCACACCGTAGCCAATGGTGACGGCAATGCCGATTAAGGTCGCGAGAATTGCCGCGGTATCCACTAGGGCGCCAATAATTGTGCTGCTGCGACCTCCTAGCATTGCACTGAAGGGTGAGCGAATTGTTAACGGCATGCCTCGGCGGTACGAAAAATACGCGAGGGATAGGCCCACAACGGCGTAACAGGCCCAGGGTGTTAAACCATAATGCAACAGTGTCCATTTATAGGCGGGGCCGACATTGCCAGCCGTTAACGCCTCGGCGTGACCCATGATGACGTCGGGATTGTTGCCAAAGTGGTACAGCGGCTCTGCTGTTGAATAGGTGAGCATGCCCACGCCAATACCGGCACCAAACATCATAGAGAACCAGGCGAACCGGCTAAATTCCGGCTGGGTATCTGGCATGCCCAAACGCTGCGACCCCGTTGTGGGCAATAGCGCTAGAACAAGGCACAGGATCATAAACAGGGCAGTCGCTCCAATATACCAGCGCCCAAAATATTCAATGGTGGCAGCCTGAACAACAAGTAGCATATCGGCCGCATTGGGTGTGGTCACTGTCCATAGGACCAAAAGTACGATGATCAATTTCACAGAGACGGCTATGCCACGGTTGTAACCGCGATAAAATCCAGAGGTTTCGACTCGGGTCACGGGCTCAGACGTCACTGTAAATCTCCTGTTGAATATGGGTCTTGCACTGCCAGGCATCTTGCCGTCGGGTGCATGGCCGTAGCGTTGACCCTGTTTATTGTTATAGAAGTCGGGTTTGGCGTAAATCGTCGTGATGTAAGCTATCAGACCCACATCGGATTGCCAGTAGTCAGGGTAAAAAACTGCGTTGGGTGAATCGCCGCATGCGTGAATGCTCGCGCTCGTCATAAAAGCGCTTTGATTACACCGCGTCGAGGGTTAATTTAGGGTGTGGTGTGGCCGTAGCCTGTACCGCCGCATGAGTGACATTGAATCGGGATATTATGGAATGGGGGTGTTGGGCGTGTTTCGAGTATTAATGGCTGTTCTCTTCACGGTTGCCTACTTGCCGCATGTTTATGGGCAGCCAGCTGCAGCTCCTTTTGCTCAACGCCCCGCTATTGAAAACAGTTTGCTGGCTGAACGACTCGACGAACTACTCCCGAAGCTGATGCGAGAGCAAAATATTGATCTTTGGATTGTGGTCGCTAGAGAGTACAACGATGATCCCGCGTTTTTGTCTCTGGTTCCGAAACCGCGATTCACGGCGCGAAGAACGACCATGCTGCTATTTCACGATCGAGGGAAAGAGCAGGGTGTTGAGCGACTCACGATTAGTCGTTATCCGTTGGGAGAATTGTATGAGCCGGCCTGGCAAGGTGGCGATCTCGATGCCCAGTGGCGGCGCCTTGCCGAATTAGTTAAAGCACGAAACCCTAACAAGATTGCCGTCAATGTCAGTGACACCTGGCCCGTTGCCGATGGGTTAAGTCACGGGCTTTACCTCAAGCTCGAGAAAGCTTTGGGAGAGGAATTATCAGAGCGACTGGTTTCTTCTGAAAACCTCGTTGTGCGCTGGCTGGAGACTCGAACCTCTGCTGAGGTCGAGGTTTGGCAGCGGGCTGTCGCTATTGCGCGCAGTACGATTGCAGAGGCTTTTAGCGAGCGGGTTATTACGCCCGGCGTGACCACCCTTGGCGAAGTGGCTTGGTTTATTCGGGAGCGTTTTGAAGTGGCTGGCCTCGCGCCGTGGTTTCATCCCGACGTCAATCGGCAGTGGCAGGGGGCAGACTACGGCAGCGCCGAATTCTTAGGCGCGGGCTATGCGCAAACCATTATTAAACGTGGCGATCTGCTGCACACCGATGTCGGACTATGTTACCTCGGCCTGTGTACCGATACGCAGGAGATGGGCTACGTGTTAAAGCTGGGAGAAACAGCTCCCCCCGCAGGGCTCGTGCAGGCAATGACCGCAGGTAATGAGTGGCAAGACGTTTTAACCTCACAGTTTAAAACCGGGCGCAGTGGCAATGAAATTTTGGCGGCGGCGCAAAAGCAGCTTCAGGATAAAGGCATTACCCATGCCATTTATACCCACCCATTAGGTGTGTTCGGCCATGCACCCGGGCCCACCATTGGTATGTGGGACAACCAAGGGCCAACCCCGGGTCGAGGAGACTGGCTGCTCTATCCTATGACCGGCTATGCCATTGAGGGTCGTGTCACGGTGAATATTCCAGAATGGAACAATGAGCCCGTGCAGATGAAGCTGGAGCAAAGCGCCATTTACGATGGTGAACAGGTGCAGTATTTATCGGGCCGACAAAAGCAACTGCACCTAGTGAGGTAGGCCTGCTGGATAAACCGCATAAAAGGCGACCCTATTTTATCGGTTGCTAACCTCAGACGCCGTTATCACGTTGGGTGCAGTCGCGAAGGGGCGAATGACAGGTTTTCGGGCAATTTCGTTAGGGCAATAATACAGGGTGATTAGGCAGCGCCTTTCAAACTTCCAGGATGAACATGCGCTTTTCGTAACTCGTCACCCCATGCGCCAATGCTCGAATGCACGCCACAGGGCGTTGTTGTCATGATTTTCCGGCGCGGGGGATTGACCCGGTTGCTCCTCGCTATAACCCGGTTGGGGCCTCAGCGAAAATGGTCTTTATAACGGTATACTCGACTGACAGTGCAGGCCTTTGAGTGAAAGCGGAGCAAGAGCTAATCGCTTAAAGTGCGAGAACATGTTCAAGAATAACAAGGAGTAAATGCCATGTGTAACCGGCTTTGCAAAGGGGGTTTCCTAGGTTTTTGCATCTTCTTTGCTATGGGTGCCTGGGCAGAAAAACAACCGAATGTTGTTCTCGTACTGATGGATAATTTTGGCTACGGAGAAATTGGCGTGTACGGCGGTGGTGCTATGCGAGGCGCCCCCACGCCGCGAATCGACAGCATAGCCAGAGAAGGCCTGCAGCTCACCAATTTCAATGTCGAGGCTGAGTGTACCCCCTCCCGCTCGGCGCTTATGACCGGGCGGTACGGCATAAGAACCCGTCAGCGCACTGATCAACCCCCAAGAGGGGTTTGGTATGGCATTACTAAATGGGAAATAACCCTCGCCGAGCTTCTGTCAGATGCAGGTTATGCCACGGGCATTTTTGGTAAATGGCATCTTGGTGATACCGAGGGACGTTTTCCCACCGATCAAGGGTTTGATGAATGGATAGGCCTTCCGCGCTCATCAGATCGGGCATTTTGGCCCGACAGTAATAGCTTTCAACCCAACAGCCACCCGAGTGCCAAATTTACGCATGTGATGTCGGCCAAAAAAGGCGAAAAGCCCGTCGAGGGTGCTGTTTACAATAGAGCCAAAAGAGCCACTATCGATCGCGAGATTACCGACCAAGCGATCGATTTTATGACGCGTATGTCGGGTGCAGGGAAACCCTTCTTCGCCTATCTGCCTTACACACAAACCCACGAACCGGTAGACCCCCACCCTGACTTTTATGGCAGCACGGGCAATGGAAGCTTTGCCGATGTATTGGCACAAACCGATGTCTACGTGGGTGAATTGCTCGACACAGTCGATGGCCTCGGTATACGAGATGACACGATATTTATCTTTACCTCGGATAACGGTCGAGAGGGTGTGCCTCGTTCCTTTGGTTTCACCGGACCCTGGCGTAGCGGCATGTTTTCGCCTTATGAAGGGTCACTGCGAGTGCCGTTTCTGGTGCGTTGGCCAGATCAGATTCCAGCCGGAAGAGTGAGTAATGAAATCGTGCATCAAATGGACGTGTTCTCAACCGTGGCAGGCTTTGCTGGGGTCAACGTGCCCTCAGATCGGGTCATTGACGGTGTCGACCAGTCTCAGTTTTTTAGGGGAGAAACAGAGCAGTCTGCGCGGGAGTCTTTGGTGATTTATATTGGCAACACCCTCTTTGGTGCCAAGTGGCGTAACTGGAAAATTCTGCTGCGAGAAATGGATGAAGATGGCTATGGCATTAAGGAGATGGCTTACCCGTCGGTCTACAATCTGATTGTTGACCCTAAAGAAGAGGTTCCCGAGCTGAATTACCTCAACGATACCTGGGTTGATTTTCCCCTTTATCAAGTGATTGAAGACCACGAATTATCCTTGGAGAAGGACCCCGGTACTCCAGATCCTTAGCAACGAGGGTGACAAACTAGGGCGGTAGTCAAAGCCATAGAGAATTGGCAAAGTCGATTAAAAGTGGGAGCTTAACTATGACGCAGGGTCGTGTAGTCAGTGTGCATGTGGGTGCGACAGGAACTTTAGATAAAGATGCCGATCAGTCATTAGAGATGGCGATAGACGGTATTGTGGGTGATCGCCATCGCGGGGCAACCCGCAAAGCCTGGGCGACGGGTGATAAACAGGTTGGCGGCACCGTGCGGCGCAATGAGCGTCAGTGGTCGGCGATTGCCCACGAAGACGTTGAGCAAATTTCACAGGCAATGTCACTGGCGCAACCCCTCACCGCGGGCGCTATCGCGGTAAATATTTGCATTCAAGGTATTCCCGATTTTTCACGGTTGCCTCGAGGAACAACCCTCACCTTTGAGTCTGGCGTTGTACTCATAGTGGAGGAATACAACCCCCCCTGCGGTGATATGGCCCTGCACGTTACCGAAAACAATGTGACCACATCGGGGGAACCCCCCACGCCGCAATCGTTTTCTGAGGCGGCAAAGTTTTGTCGTGGGCTGGTGGGGGTTGTAGAAGTACCCGGCTCTATCCGTGCGGGTGATCAGGTGACGGTTGAGTCAGAGCTTTTGCCAAAATGGCTTAGGAGTTAGCGCCAATGGCGGCGTACGACACCGTTGTTATTGGTGGTGGGCATAACGGGTTAACGACCGCAGCCTATCTCGCACGAGCGGGTCAGCGCGTCTGTGTTTTGGAGCGGCGTTCCATTGTCGGCGGTGCTGCGGTCACCGAGGAGTTTCACCCCGGCTATCGAAATTCTGTATTTTCTTATGTGGTGAGTTTGCTTCGGCCTGAAGTTGTCAGCGATCTCGAGCTTGAGCGCTATGGCTATCAGCCCATACTGCTTGAGAACGCACTGTATCTTGATTCTAAAGGCGAATATCTGCAGTTAACGGGAGATGAAGCCCATGACCGCGCGCAGTTTGCCAAGTTTTCTTCTACCGATTACGAAGCCTATTTAGCCTTCGAACACGTGGTTGATCAGGTTGGCGGGTTACTGGCCAAGCAGTGGCTAAAAGAGCCACCGCGATTGGGTGATCAGGGCGTGGGTGACCTAATTAGTATGCTCAAACTGGGGGTCGACGTATTCCGTCTCGATGCTGAATCGCGCTGGCGCTTAATGCAATTTTTTATTGGGGCTCCCGAGACCATTATTGATCGATGGTTTGAAAGCCCCAAGGTTAAGGCGATGATTGCTGCGCATATTATGCCCGCCAACTACGCACCGCTGAGTCAGCCCGGCGCGAGTTTAGCCATGTTGCATCATGCTGTGGGTGAAATTGGGGGGCGCAAGGGTGCCTGGGGTATTGTGAAAGGAGGCATGGGGAGCATCACGCAAGCCATGGCGCAGTCGGGCCAGGCCCATGGTCTGGAAATAAGAACAGACGCCTCAGTGGCGCGTATTAACGTTGAGGACGGGCGGGTCTGCGGGGTGACATTGGAAAATGGCGAGGTGATACGCGCCCGGGCGGTGGCAGCCAATACCGACCCAAAGCGAACATTTCTAACGTTACTGGGTGCTGAGCATTTGCCGGCTTCCTTCGCTAGAGACATCGGTGCCTTCCGTCAGGAGTCTGCGTCCTTAAGAATGAACTTGGCGTTGTCTGAGCTCCCCAATTTTTCTGCATTGCCCGGTGGCGGTGAGCCGGGTGCCCACCATCGATCGAGCATTACCCTGATTGAAAGCGCTCAACATCTCAATGAGGCATTTCACAGTGCCCGCAGCGGCATACCGGCTAATCCGCCAATTATTGAGGCGATCATTCCCAGTAGCCTCGATGCTGACCTCACCGATAACCCAGGGCACCATGTGATGAGTTTGTTGTGCAAATATATGCCGTATACCCTGAGCGAAGGGCAGTCTTGGGATGACCGTAAGCCGGCGGTGGTTGCGCAAATTCTGGACTATCTTGAGAGGTTTATACCGGACATAAGACGCATTTTGGTGGGTTACCAATGCATGACGCCGCTGGATTTGGAGCGGGTGCTGGGAATGACGGGTGGAGATATTTGTCACGGTCGATTGGAACCCGATCAACTGTTTAATATGCGCCCACACCCCGATGCGGCGCAGTACGCAACACCGGTTCCCGGCCTTTACCTGTGTGGCTCTGGAGCACACCCGGGTGGCGGTGTCACCGGCGCGCCAGGACACAATGCGGCGCAGCGCATTCTTCGTGACCTTAAATAAAGCGCGGCTGTGCGCATTACCTTTGGTATAAGAGCCGTGCACAAGAGCCGTTCAAAAAGCCCTGAAAGACTAGGCTGTCCAACCCCGCATTTGACGTCATTACCTAGCGACGCTTTTTGGGGTGTAGCGATGGCGAATGACCTGCCACGCCAGTATCCCCAGCGGAATATGTAAGACGGCGGGACCCAAGGCAAACCAAGGCTCTAAGCGCTCCCAATTTAAGGCGCCGCCGGTGTGTAAAAACCCCGCTGCCGTTTGATAGGGCCTGACGTAGTAATGCAATAAAAGCCAGGGCATGGCCAATCCATAACTGACCAGTAGTATCGGTGCGATTAGGGTGATTCGAGTTTCTTGGGCACTCAGATCAGCGGCGGGGGTTTTGTGTAGCTCGGTACGGTAGGCCACTTCTGTCGCTGACGGAGACTGCCCCCGAGAACCAGCCCACACCCCCACCAATGCGGCAACAATGCCCAGCAATGCTGGTTCAAAGTAGCTGGGCAGACTGATCAAGCCTAAGTAGTTCAGCCCTGCGGGAATAATATTTCCCGCAAGGCCCGACAACATACCCCAGCGCGCACCCCGGGCGGTAATCGATTTATTCCAGATGCTGAGTAGGCCAACCGGGCCCCAGCTTGAGGCGAATACCGTACCAATGAAAATCGTTATCCAAAATACGTTGGGTGGTATCAACATACTGAACACCAAAACGACCACACTGACCGCGCCCATTGCCATGCGGGTGACGCCTAAACTCGTTAGCTGTCGATCGGGCATAAGGTCGCGACTGACGCTAAAGCCCACGAGTGACAGAAATGTAGACGCTGAGGAGAGTGCCGCGGCAACAATACCGGCGACCAGTAATGCGCCCAAAAAAGTGGGTACCAGGTGGGTCGCTGCCCAAATCAAGACGGTCTCCACGGGGTCTATATTGGGGTTGGCCAGATTGATAAATCCGCCAATACCATAAATGAGGATTTGCAGAAAAATCACCATAATGCAGGTGTAAATCGAGGCGCGTAAGACCACGTGCTCGCTTTTCGCCATGAGGTGTCGACTAGACTGCCAAGGGCTTACGGCATACACCAGGCTCCAAGACAAATCGATGACCACGAACCAAATCAAAAAATCGATGGGCGTGGGCCAGCTGGTTCCCTCACCAATAATGCCATGCCAACTGGTGAGCCCCGGCTTTTCCTCTAGCCGGGTTAAGTCTTCAACAGCCTGTTCAATGCCCCCAAATTCATCAAGAAGGTACCCTGTAAAAAAAAGCGTTGCCCCGGTAAACAGTAAAAACATAAGGGTGTCGGACAGAATCACGCCCCGGGATCCTGCGTAGAGGGTAAATATTGAATAGCTCAACCAGGCAATCACGACGGCGGCGATATAACTGATGTCAGTTAATTCGGCGATTAGCAGTGCTGCGCCTTGGGTAACCACCAGCAAATAGCCGCCTAACCCAATGATCACAGTCAATCCGGCGATGCGCTGTACGCCCGGGTCGGCAAAACGTTCACCGAAGAACGCGGCGACCGTGGTGGTTTCACTGCGGCGAAGGTAGGTGCCAAAAAAAAGTGCGCCGTAAATATAGCCGGTCACCGTGATGCCTGGCAGCAGCAGATAGGGCCCAAGCTGCCCGGCATAGGTGAAGCCGGCTTCGCCCATGAACACGGTGGTACTCATTAGGCTCGCCACCAGTGTTCCAACAATGAGTAAGGTGGGAGCCTGTCGTCCCGCAACGAAGTAGTCGTCGAGGTTTTTGACTTTGCGCCCGGCATAATTGCCGACGGCAATAAACACTAAAACGCTAATGGCTATGGTAACTGTAAAGAGGCTCACAGGGCTGTGTTCCACTGTGTTACCAATGGGCCAATGACGCGGGGGCGGCGCTTATTGATCGCCGCTAACAAGCGTTGGCCTTGGCACTTGTCGTATTTTTTGCAGCGGGGTGGCCCCTGGCAGACGACTGGAATACATGCTGGCGTCTATCCCGATTGTCCCATGAGGCTATCAGCCATATCTTTTACCGCCGAGCTCGCCGCAATACGCCCCTCTGAAAAGAAGGCTTCATGTCGGTTTTCAATTTCCTCCGGCTCATAGACGTAGTTGACCATGACCCCGAAAGAGAGCTCCTTGCCGCGCTTTGATTCATCGCCCCGCCAGTGAATTTTGTCCAGCAGCGCGCCATTGCCCAAATGAAACCTCGCGACGGGATCGATGGGTTGCTGTCCTTTCTTTTCATGGGTCAGGTAATGGGCGCACAGGGGTAGCAATGTGTCTTGGGCCAATGGATTGGCGTCAAAATCGTCGTCTATATCTTCCAGATAAGTACGAAGCCTGTCCCAAATAGGGGCGGGTAAGGTATGGGTTGCGTTTTCTTTTAGGGAAGCAGACACCCAGCCCCTAAAGCCGGGTATGGGCGACAGGGTTTCGAATCGCGTGAGGTGGGGGAACTCACTACGCAGCTCTGAGGCGACCTGTTTGATCAGGAAGTTACCGAAAGAAATGCCCCGGAGTCCTTTATGACAATTACTGATCGAATAGAAGGTTGCCGTATTACTTTTGGCGGTATCTTCTAGTAGTCGATCTTCTTGAACCAGCGGGCCTATGGCATGACTGCCCCCATCTCTCAAAGCCACCTGCACAAAAATAATCGGGTCGTCTGGCATTGCGGGGTGGAAGTAGGCAAAAAGGCGCCTATCTTCTTTAAGGCGGCTCCTAAGATCACCCCAGCCCCTAATCTCATGAACCGCTTCATACTCGATAAGTTTTTCCAGGGTACTTGCCGGTGAGTCCCAACTAATGCGGCGCAAACTCAAGAAGCCAAGGTTGAACCAAATGAGCAATAGGCGCTTTAGGTCTTCATCGACCTGCTTGAGCTGTGGATGGATTCCCTCATGTTGCAGAAGGTCTCCTCTAAGCTTCACCAAACGACCGGTGGCGTCGGGAACTTGATTGAGGCGTCGAAATAACCGGTTGCACCGGGGCTCCAGGGCTTTGCGAAGTCTATTGGCGCTAGCAGCGCTGGTTTCTTTTTGATAGTGGCTTGCAGCCGCCTCGACACTCGCTGGATCGATCAAAAAGTTCTCAGCGAGGCCGCTGAAAAATTCGCCTTTTTCTGCAAATGTTAATGCTTCGTAAGCGCAGAGAATTTGCTCCGCGAGGGCGAGCCCCGAGGCTTCGCCTTGGTGTTCAACCAGATTACCGCAAGCCTTCAGGAGTGCGGCCGGGCCTATCAAAGCCTCGTCATCGAGGCCCGATTTTTGCCGTAAGATCACTCTCCCTACTGCGAGAGCCGAGGCGAGCATCTTGGATATGGGTATCCCGATATGCCACTTGCTCGAGGGCTTCGCTTGCTCGCTATGTGGATCCATGGCTTAGAAAAGTCCTTTGAGTTTGGGTTTAACGACCTTGCCCATTGCGTTGCGTGGTAACTCAGGTGTAATCACGAGCTGTTTGGGAAGTTTATAGGACGAGAGCTTGCCCTCGCACCATGTTTTCAAGGTGTCGATATCCAGCGTCTGGCCCTCTCGAAGTACAGCGATCGCTGCAACTGATTCACCCCAGGTGCGATCTTCGATGCCCAGAACAGCGACCTCGGCAATAGCCGGATGAGCGAGAAGCTTCCCCTCAATTTCTAATGCCGAGAGCTTGTAGCCACCTGACTTAATAATATCGATAGAGGACCGTCCCATAATACGGAAGTACCCTTCCTCAATAACGGCAACGTCTCCGGTGCAGAACCAACCATCTTTAAAGCTCTCGGCGGTGGCTTTTGGATTGTTCCAGTACTCAAGGAAAACCGTATCGCTTTTTATTCTAATTTCCCCAGACTCCGCGGCACTGCTTATGGGCTGATCTTCTTCATCAAAAAGTTGCACGGTGACCCCGGGAAATGGCTGGCCTACATAGCCGGCTCGTCGCTCGCCGTTGTAAGGGTTTGACAGGGCCATACCGATCTCTGTCATACCATAGCGCTCTAACAACGTTTGGCCGGTCAGGCGCTGCCAGGTTTCAAAAATTTCTACCGGGCAGGCGGCCGAGCCCGAAACGTTGAGCCGCATAGCGCCAAATGCGACCTTGATGGGTTGTGCGGCTGTAGGGTCCAGGCCCTCAAGGTGGTCAATAAGCTTCACATAAATAGTGGGAACCGCCATAAATAGGTTATAGGTGCCGAGCACGGCTTCTGCGCACAGTTTCTCTATGTTGAGCTTTGGCATGACATGAACCGTTGCGCCCGCCCACAGGGCGCAGCTCAAGACGTTAATAATGCCGTGTACATGGTGCAAGGGCAGAAATAGGGGAATAACGTCATCTTCAGACCAGGCCCAGGCTTCGATGAGTGTGCTGATCTGGGCTTCGATATTTTTATGGGTAGTCACAACCCCCTTAGGCAGGCTTGTGGTGCCGCTGGTAAAGACGATCAGTGCTCTTCGTTCAGCTGAGAGCATTGGCATGGGTTGAAGGTTGTCACTGAGACACTCAGAAACCGAGCTGACCACAATCTCCAGCCTGTCACAGAGCGGCTTGATGCGCTCAAGAAAAGGCTCCACGGCAATCAGGCGTTTCACACCGGTACTGGTGAGGCAGTGTTCAAGTTCGGCTTCTGCTGACCCCGTATTGAGAGGAATTGCGATACCACCAGCGCGCCATATGCCATGCATCGTCGTGACGTATTCCAGACTCGCTGGAATCAGGAAGGCGATTCTTTCTTCCTTGAGGTCGGATGCCCCGGCGAGAATGCCACTGGCGAACCGTTGTATCTGAACATCAACCTGCGAGTACGTGTAGCCATGCTGTCCAACGACCAAAGCATGCTTTTCGGGATTGCTGCAGTTAAGAGTGCTGTGCATGGTCTTTCTGTCCCAGTACCGGAAGTGCCTAATGTAAGGTCTGGGGGCCCGCTAGGTCCAATGCTTAGCAGAGGTTCAGGGGCTTTAAGGTGTTATTCAAGATCTATGGGCACGGTGCCACCGTTTTCACCATGAACCTCTGTCACAGCAAGTCCAGCGCCTTGTAGTAGGTCATGCCTACCGCGAGGATAGCGCGGCCCAGTAAGCGTCCTCCGGGGAATGCCAAGTGGGGGATGTTGGCCATTGCTTCAAAGCGGCTAGATTCGCCGGCGATCTTTTCGGCGGTTACCCTCGCCATCATGTGCGTAGGCGCAACGCCATGTCCTGAATAGGCCTGAATATAGTGAATGTTGTCCGAAATCTGCCCCAGCTGTGGCATGCGATTAATACCAATACCAATCCAGCCACTCCAGGCGTAATCAATACTTGTGTTCTCCAGTTCTGGGAAAACCTGCGTCATTTTTTTATGCATGACGTCTTTTAAATTCTTGGGTTCCATACCCGTATAGTTTGAAAGGCCGCCAAACAGCAACCGCCTATCTGCCGAGAGACGAAAGTAATCAAGCGCCGTTCTTGGGTCACAGACCGCTACATCTCCCGGTAAAATATGCTGCGCAAGCTCAGCCGATAAAGGGGCGGTGGCGATGACTGAGCTCGCTGAAGGAAGCACCCGCTTGCTAAGTTTGGGAACCAGGCCAGCCATGTAGGCATTGCCGGCCAAGACAACAGTCTTCGCGGTAATGCTGCCAGCTTCGGTGCGCACTACGGGCAGGGCCCCGGGCTCTATGGCCACAACCTTAGACTGTTCATAAATGGCGCCGCCTAGCGCGCTCAACGCTTGGGCTTCCCCGATACATAGATTGAGCGGGTGCAAATGGCCGTTGGCCGTGTTGTGCAGCCCCCCCAGATAGCGATCCGAGTTGACGTAGGCTTTGATTTCCTCGCGATTAAGCAGCGTGTAGGGGTGGGGGTTGCCGATTTCTTTTTCGAAAGCCTGCCATTCGGCAAACTGTTTCATGTGGCGCGGCTTCAGTGCCACATCACAATAGCCCCACTTAAGGTCGCATTGAATGTCATAACGCTCCACGCGTTCACGAATGACATCCCGTGCTTCGATACCCATTTGATAAATGGCGCGAATTCCCTCGCTGCCAATCGATTTTTTAAAACGTTCTGGGGTGTGACCGATACCGCCAATGACTTGGCCACCATTGCGACCACTCGCGCCCCAGCCAATGCGGTTGGCCTCCACTAACGCCACCTCGAAACCGCGCTCGGCGAGCTCAAGAGCCGTGTTGACCCCAGAAAACCCGCCCCCAACGACAACCACATCGGCACGGATATCACCAATTAACGCTGGGTAATCTGTGGTGCAATTGGCCGAGGCAGCATAGAACGAGTGGGTGTGTTCTTGGGTTTCTTTCAGTGCGCGTAAGCCAAACATGGTGAACCTCGTTAGCATCGATCCTCGAAAACAGCCCGTAGTGTATCGAATGGAGGCAGCCTTTGACTGGTACCCTATACGGCAGGTAGACAAACAGCGCACGATTTTCTATTTTTTTACAACAACCCACGAGCGGTGAACATCATGGAATATGCGGATCAAGCTGAACTCGACCGCTTCATGCAGCTGAATCCCAGCATTGAGGTAATAGAGTTGATCATGCCCGATTTTTCGGGCATTCCACGATGCAAGCGTATACAGCGATCCGAGTTCAAGCGACTCTTTAGCGGTACGTTTTTGTCGCCCCAGTCGGCACCGCTGTTGGGGGTGCGTGGCAATTTCTATGAGACAACACCTTACCCGGAGCTGGGCGGTGATCCCGATCAAATTATACGCCCCATCGCGGGAACACTCGCGGTTGTGCCCTGGTACGAGTCGCCTGTAGCTCAGGTGATGGTGGCTTATACCGATGAGAGCGGTGAACTTGATTGGGTAGATACACGGCGCCCGCTGGTGTCAGTGCTTAACAGGTTTTCGGCCTCAGAGCTGTCTCCAACTGTTGCGACTGAGCTTGAATTCTATTTGGTGGGTCCGTCGCAGGGCGAGCGCCCGGCGCCGCTAAAAGGCAATATTCCAGGCACGCAATGGGTTCAGGAAGGCATTCAGTACTGCATGCCAGATGATCTTTTCGACTGCGACGCCTTTCTAAATGACGTCCGTATAGCCAGTGAGCTTCAGGGTGTCCCCCTGACAGCGATCCATAGCGAATTCTCACCGGGTCAGTGGGAGATCAATACCCACCACCAAACCGATGTCATTTTGGCAGCGCATCATGCGTTGTTATTGCGACGAATTGTTAAGGGCGTTGCTAGAAAGCACGGTTTTGGCGCGACGTTTATGGCTAAGCCCTTTGCGGATATTCCTGGCAGTGGCATGCACATTCACGCCAGTATTTATGACGCGGCAGGTGACAATATTTTTGCGGCTGAGGCGTCTATGGAGCCGCCGCAACTTATGCCGCGATTACACCACGCGGTGGCGGGATTGGGCACACTCCTCGACGCGTCCATGCTGTGCTTTGCGCCTAACCCTAACTCCTACCGTCGAGTGCAAGCGGGTGCATTGGCACCTTCGGGAAAAAACTGGGGCTATGATCACCGCGATGTGGCGCTGCGTGTGCCACGCTCTCATGAGCAGAGCCGTCGCATTGAGCACCGGGTAGCGGGGGCCGATGCTAATCCTTATTTGGTGCTCGCCGCTGTTTTGGCAGGTATTCACTGGGGGTTGGCTCAAAAGGGCGATCCGGGTGCGCCGGTACCCCGAGAAGCCGATCTCTCTGAAGACCAAACGACCTTGCCGACGCGCTTAGATGACGCGATTCGATTTTTTTCCGAAAGCCAGATCCTGCAAGACTACTTAGGTGAAAAGTTTGTGCGGGTCTATAGCGCTATTCGGCGCGGTGAGAGCGATGACTACAACAGTCAGATTCCAGATTTAGATTATCAATGGTATCTGAGAGCCCTGTAGTTTCCGGTGTCTTTTATAACGTGTTGTGGGACCGTCTAAACTTCGCCGGTGAGTGGCCATTAATTTTCTTAAAGGCGGTATAAAACGTGGAGGTGGAATTAAACCCCACGGACAGCGCGACATCCAAAATAGCTGGAAAGCGCTGGTTACCGTTACGAAGAATTTCCATCGCGTCGTTAATACGATACTGATTGACGTAGTCGAAAAATGTCATCTCGAGGCCTGCATTGATAGCTTGTGACAGATGATTCACAGATGTCTCAAGTTGCTCAGCAAGTTTTGGCAGTGACAGGTCGGGGTCAAGGTACAGTTTGTCTTCAGCCATGAGCTGCTTCAAGTTGACCAGCAGCGCCGTCATGGCCTCACTATGCAGGCCTGATTTTGCGTAGCGGCGCACTGCGTGGGTGGACTTAATCACTGCATCAGGTGTTAAGGCCTGATAATAATCGCTGATTTCCTGCGCCGTTGTACCTTGCAAAGTAATAAATTCGGCGCCTCGCCAAACCGTGCCTTTCGTGGGATGTTCTGCAGGAGATGCTTGATATTGAAAGGCGATGGTCTCGCCGTTATGCAGCACACCGCCAAGTACTTCGTAGTGATAAACCTCCCCTTGAAAATACTCAATGAGCTCGGTCTCAAGTGTGGTGTGCGTCAGTTGTTGCTGAGTGGGAGCATCAATGTAGTGACCATCTTCATGCAGGTGTTCTACGACGCCATTGGGGTCCCGCCGGTTCCAGGCATTCACGTAGCTCTCGACAAACGCGACGGCGAAGCCTTTACGCACTAGGACATTGCCCCATGAATAGGTTGCGCTGTAGCAGTTGGCAATATCGGACGGTGCTTGTTCACAGAATTCCAGAGTCTATTGACGTTGGGGTATCTTACCCTTGGTCACCATGAAATCCAGTCGGGCGAAAACCCAGCGCTGACCGGCGCGCTGGAGTACCCCGCGTTATCTTGTTATCGGCGACTTTTCAGTTTTTTGCGAACGTATCGGCACAGTGGCCTTGACCAAACTGAGGGGTTAGCCTAAAGCATGTTCAGGAAACTTTGGATCGAAGAGCAATAATGGAAAGCGGTAGTGTTACCTGTGCTCAGCGACCAAAATTTGGCCAAAAGTCGGTCACAGGTGGAATCGTGTTGCTATGACCTCAAAGTCGAAATCGATGAACGGTCAGTTTATGGGTATCGGGTACGCGCAGTGGATTAAGCTTGCGGTCTATTCGCTGCTGCTGATTAACTTCGGGAACTATATTCTTCTCGATATTAACCAGGTGAACCACACTTATCACGAGGGGTGGCGCTGGTTTGATTGGACCTCTGCCTTCGCGACCACGCTCGACGAGTTGGGCTGGTTCGTATTACTTTTTCTGCTTGAGTTAGAGACTTACATACTTTCAGATGCAGCTTTCACGCGTTTTTGGGTGAGGTGCATGAAGGTCGTTAGGTTTTTGTGTTACCTCGTTATTGGTCATGCGGTCGTTGCTTATACAGAGTACCTTCATGATTTGTTCAACAGTGTCGAGCATGTGGGGGTTTCACTGTGCAGTTTTGTGGATCAGGGCTTATCTGCAGCGCGCAATTTGGAATATCAGGTGCTGGACGCTGGTAACTGCAACAGCTTCTCGACGGAAACCACGTTTTATATTTTTTCCCAGGGCCAAGTCATTACTGATGCGGCCGGCATGAGGGTTGAATTTGAGCTGGCTTGGGCAGACATTGTTGAAGTCTTGTTTTGGCTATTGATTCTGGCGCTTATTGAGGTGCGCTTGCAGTTACAGGACCGGGGTATCAGTCGTAGCCGTTTACTGAGCTTCGCAGAAAACGCGAAGGTTTTTTTGTATGGCACTCTGTGGTTAATTGCTGGGTATTGGGCGTTCCGAGGTCACTGGTTGTTTGCCTGGGATGAGGCCCTTTGGATATTAGGGTTTATGGCCATTGGCATGAATTTGTCGCAATGGCGCGAGGAAATTGAGGCCGAAAAGCAGCCGGCGTAGCTGCCGACTTATTAGGTTTGATCAAGTTAGGGAAGGTGGCGTCGTTCGGGCGCGCTCGGGCCCCCAAAACGCTTTTTTCTGTACCGTGCAGCGCGCCACCTTTCGATGATGACGAAGCTCTTTCTGGTAATAGATCTCAGTCCAAATTTCACCGGACAAGGCGTCGACATCGATCATCGCCAGCGCAATATTTGCCTTCACCGAGGGCGACCACATCGCGGAGGTGACATAGCCAATTTCGTTGTTGCAGGCTCGGTCGCTATAAAGAAGCGCTTCTTCTGCTGGCTTATTGCCTTCAATGTTGAGTTTGGTGAGCAGCATTTTTGGGCCGCTTTTATGTTGCTCTAGCAAAGCTCTTCGACCGTTAAAGTGGGGCTTTTTAAAATCGACTAGCCAAGCGAGGTCTAGCTCTAGAGGTGTTTGGTCATACTCAAAGTTGACGGTCTTGAGGGCTTCATTGAATTCCATATAGGGCATGATGAAACCGGCTTCGAGGCGCGCCATATTGGTGGCCGCTTCACCATAGGGTTGAATTCCATAGTTGGCCCCGGCTTCGTACAGGTGGTCCCAGAGCGTGAGGGCGAGATTGGGCTCAACCCATAGCTCGTAGCCTAAATCTCCGGTGAAGCCCGTGCGGGAGATCATAATTTCTCCCTCTGCAAAGGGGTAATGGCCAATATCAAAGGGTTTCAGCGAACCTGCGGCTTCCAGACCCATCGCCTTGAGCACCGCAAAGCTGGTAGGCCCTTGCAGGGACAGTGCGGCAAGCGCTTCGGTGTGTTCGATCACCGATAGCTGATCAAACCCCAGGGCGCTTTTGCGCAACCAGGCGAGACAGGGGCTGCCACAAGTCAGCAGAAACTTTGATTCATCGAGGCGGAAAATGGTTCCATCGTCGATCATTCGCCCGGAATCATTGCACCAGGCGACGTAGGTGACCCGGTTGATCCGCAATTTATTGAGATCACGGGTCACCATGCGATCTAGCATGGCCAGGGCGTCCGGCCCCTCTATGAGGTATTTTTGCATGGGGCATATATCGTAGGTGCCACAGGTATTGCGGATGCAAAAATACTCGTAGTCCACGTCGTAGTAGTAGTCTGCAAACTTGAACCCGTTCCACGAAGACCAGGCATCGCGCAAATTCAGCGCTGCTTGCCGCTCGTGGAAATGCGACAGCTTGAGCCGCTCACCAGCGTAGGGGTCTGCGGTATTTTCTCGAAGAATATCCGGATTACTCATCGTAGAAGTCGTCCTCCGGTACCGTATTGGGTTTGCGTAGATCGATCAATATTTCTCGGGCTGCATTGGCGCCACAGGCCGAGGATACGCCGCCCCCGGGGTGAGTCGATGAGCCACACATGTACATATTTTTTAAAGGCATTCGATACTGCCCATAACCGGGGAACGGACGGTTAAACAGCAGCTGATCGATCGTGAGTTCACCCTGAAATATATTGCCCTCGGTGAGGCCGATTTCATTTTCAATTTCATGGGGTGTTCGTACTTCGGCATGAACCACTAAGTCTTTAAAGCCCGGTGAGTAGCGCTCAATTTTATCGATAACGGTAGCCCCAAAGGCATCGCGCTTCTCCGGCGTCCAGTCACCGTCTGCCAGAGTCGGTGGACAATATTGAATGAACGTCGACATCCAATGGCACCCCGGGGGCGCCACCGTAGGATCCCAGGCTGAGGGAATTACGGCCTCAATGAAGGGGTCATCGGACCAGCAGCCACGTTTCCAGCAGTCGTAGGCCCGTTCCATGGTTTCTAGGGAACCTGAAAAGCCCTGCCCGCCGCGATTCACGTAGCGGTTGTCTGGCACGTTTGTGAACTTGGGCATGCTCGAAAGTGCAATGTTGACCTTCCCTGACGAGCCTCGAATTTTGAAGTTGCTGGCCCGCTCAAATATGCCTGGGGGTAGGTCGTCTTTGTCCATGACCTTGGTAAACGTGCGCTTGGCATCGAGATTGGAGACGACGATTTTGCCGTATATTTCGTCACCATTGTCCAGAGCCACACCGACGGTCGCGCCATCCTTGACTAAGATTTTGGCCACAGGCGCTTCGGTCTGAATTTTGCCGCCATGCTCCTTCAATGCCCCTGCGAGGGCGTGAGAAATAGCCCCCATGCCTCCTCTAGCGAGGCCCCAGGCGCCTACATTACCGTCAACATCACCCATAACGTGGTGTAACAAAATGTAGGCAGAACCCGGGGAATAGACACCCAAAGCAGTCCCGATAATGCCGGGACTCGCCATGGCAGCCTTGATCAGATCGTTTTCAAAATAGTCTTCGAGGAAGTCAGCGGCACTCATGGTGAAGAAGCGAATGTATTCGTACAGCTCGCGCTCACCTAAGCCCCAAAACTGCTTGCCTAGCCACAGTAGTTCTTTGATATCACGGGGTTTAAAGGAGCTGGGATCGGGTGGCGTGCGTAGCAGCGTTTTACGAATAAGTTGCGCGTAACGGCCAAGATCGGCCTGAAAGCGCGACATAGCATCGGCGTCGTGGGGTGAATGACGCCGGAGCTCCAAATAGGCTGCCTCTTCGTCGGCGTAATCTAACAGTACGCGATCACCCCGATCGCTGAAATTTGCCGTGCCCAGGTAGGGCACCAGTAATAGCCCATGGCGGGTTAAATCAAGATCCCGATGAATGGATTGGCGCATCATGGAACACACGTAAGAGCAGCTGGAGTAAAACCAACCTTCATGCATTTCCCGGGTAACGGCGGCGCCACCGATATAGTCATTTTTCTCTAAGACAACAACATCGAGACCGGCTTTGGCCAAGTAGGCCGCTGCGGTAAGACCGTTGTGGCCGGCACCGATAATAATCGCGTCATAGTGCTTCATGACAGGATCTCCCGAGCCGCATTCCGTCCGGGATTACCACTGATGTCGCCAGCAGGGTGGCTTCCCGAGCCGCACAAATAGAGGCCTTCTATGGGCGTTGCATACTGCGCCGCCTCATAGGTGGGACGCATCATGAGAAGCTGATCGATGGCGGGTTCTATGTGATGCCAATGCCCTCCCGAAACTCGAAATTGTTGCTGCAAATCTTCCGGAGTTAACAGTTCGCTGCCTAACACGAGGGCTTTGATGCCCGGCGCATAGTCTTCCAGCTGGGTAATCAGCTGTGCTGTTAAGTTGTCGCGGGCCGCATCGGTCCAACCTTCTTTGAGCTCGCCAGGTATATACATAACGTTCGCTGAGAGAATGTGCTGACCTGCGGGCGCGTCGCCGGGTGTTGTTAAGGTGGGTAGACAAACATCCATCACCGGCTGATCAGGAATTTCGCCGTACTTGGCGGCATCCCAGGCAAACTCAATGGTATCCATAGAGGGCGCCAGTATCAGTCGCCCTGAGGGGGTATCGAGGCCAGAGAATTTCGGTAAGCCCGATAAGGCCAGGTGCAGTTTGGCGACATAACCTTTACTGCGCAGTCTGCGAATTCGGTTACTAAATTCAATTTCCAAGTGGCGGGGGCCTACCAAATTCAGAAATGTCGTTTTCGGGTCAGCACTGGAAATCACACGTTCGCTAGTGAGCACTTCGCCATTTTCCAGTGCTACGCCACTGCAGCGTTGGCCCTGTTCGCTGCCGGAAATGTTTATTTGCTTCACCGGCGCTCCGGTTCTTATTGTGACTCCGGCGGCGGTGGCGGCCTTGATCAGAGCACCTATAAAGGTTGCCATGCCGCCGGCTGGCACGCTGTGCTCGCCTTCCCATTGGCCGGCCATACGGTTTAGGAGGGTTAAAACGCCCTGATTCGGGGATCGCGGCGCTAATTGCGACCCCAAGATCCCATCCCAACACAGTGCGGCTTTCAGTGACTCCCCCGAGAAATGCTCATCGACAAGGTCTCGCATAGGTAAAGTGGCGACTCTAAAGAACTCGAGCATGTCGGCTTTACCTAGGGTTCTCATGTTTAACCCGAGGTGTCCAAAGGTGAGCAGATCCTGAAAGCCTGTGGCGCCAATGCGTGGCATGGTTTTAGACCAAAAGGGGGCGAGGGCTTTGCTAAAGGTGGCGAGCTGTTGTTTGTAATTGGCGAAGGCGGCGGCATCGGTTTGGCAGGCGCCCACAATACGGGCACCCGCTAAAGTTATCGGAGGCTCATTAAGTGATAGTGCGGTTGTAGTGAGCGTCTCTTTGCTGGGTATAAAACCCTGTTGCTCTAAATCTAGCGCCTTGATGACCGATGTGGGCAGTGCGTAGAGGGTCTGAGCCACGGAAGCCTTAAAGCCGGGGTGAAATTCTCGGTCTCTGGCCAAGCCCCCTAACGTGTCAGCGGCCTCGACAAGCACAACCTTTTGCCCCGCTTTAGCCAACAGCGTGGCGCAGATAAGGCCGTTGTGACCGCCTCCAATGATGATCGTGTCAGTTGAACTCATGCAAACATCCTAGGGTCTGCTCGTAGATTAGGTTTTGAGCGTTGTTATCGCCACTGCGCCTATACGTCACTAAGTGAAGAGGGAAAGCGCTAAGTCACAACCTGGATTTTGGGGAGGGCTGGGTCAACGTTTGGGGTGAGTAGCCATGTGCCTAGGCCTAAAAACAGCAAAGGCAGGAATGGCTGAAAAGGCCAAAAGGGCAGCCATAGCTCTAATGTTTGGGATGGGGCGGGTGCCAGCAGGACTGCTGAAACTGGCTCTTGCCAGATAGAACCCGTGGCACCTAGCAAGAGCCCGGCTGCAATGAGCAGTTTGCCGCCTGCGCCATAGCCCCCTGTGGCGTGCTGCCCTACCCACCGGCCCTTGCCCCATGCCGCGATTCGCAGGGCGAAGGCGGTGAAACCCAAGCCATAAAAGAGATAGTCCAGCCAAAGTTCACTGCCGTAATACGCGGTGTTCCACCAGTAAACGCTAAAAGGGTAGGCCCACAGAAAATAAACGCCGGCACGATGAAGTACGCTCCAATGGGCGGGGCTAAGGTGGCGCCGCCCGAAGGGAAATGACGTCACGATCATGGCCGTGAGAAACAAATAGCCACTGCTTCCCTCCAGTTCGTCGCGCAAAAAATAGATGTGGGTGTAGTAGTGATCGGGGTGTCCCACTGAAATCCAAAAAATGAAAGCTCCCTGCCAGGCCATGGCTGCGGCAAAGCTGAGTCCAACGTAGCGTCGATTGCGCATAAGCCAGCGCGTCATGGTGTTGGGAAATAGGCGCGCCATGGCCGATGTGGCGGTAATCAGAAAAATAAGGGGCACAGCCCAGCGCACGGAATATTGAATCATGCCTGAAATGCCTTCAGGACTGCTCAAGTCACTAAGCACGCTGGCCCTGACCATAAAGGCGGCAGCAAACAGTGTGAGACACCAAAACAGTGGCCAGCCGTTGATCAGGGGCGACTTGTTTATAACACGCTGCATGTTCACTTTTAGAAACCCCAACTGCGCCGTTATCTTCCCTAGTATCGAAACATAACGAGCTATTGGCCACATTGGCAAGCGATGAGGACTTGATAAAAAAAACAGAGCCAGAGCGCCACCAGTGTTAACAGTGCTTGTCTGGCAGTATAAGGTTGGTCATTGACGTTGGATGGTCGCGTATCATGACACGACGAATTATTGGTTTTTTGTTGGCATTGAGTCCTTGGACGCTGTCGCTCTATGCGCACTATTGGTTGCAGCAAGAGGGAGTATGGAGCGCTGAAAGCCCCTATCGCGCTGTTATTTCTGTTGTCCTCATTGGCTTGGGCATGCTCGGCAGTTTTTTGCTCTATATGAGACTGACTCGAAACCGAGCTAAGCCTTAATGGCCGCGTCAAAACTAGCATTGTCCGCCGCCAGATTACTCGCGATTTAATGGGCTTAATGTTTGCCTGAAGATTCTTGTGACCTGGGTTTAAGGCAAGTTACGGGCCCCGCCGTTCCCCCTTAGAGTGTTCGATTCAGGCGGGCAATACTTTACGCCAAGGTCGGATTAAGACCTGGTCAAATAAACCCGTCAAGGTATAGGGGTCTGCAGCGCAAAAATCCTCGACTTCTGCCCGGTTATTAAAGGCCATGATGAGCATGGAGCCGATCATTTGATCGTCGGCATCCAGAAAAGGCCCTGCCATGATAAGTTGCTGCTCAAAATCTTTGAGATAGTTAAGATGTGCTTCACGGTTTTCAAGCCGAACCGTGAGATGGTTGGGCTTATCTTTGCAGTCAATGACAAAAAACATGTGGGGTACCTTTTCACCTAAACACCGATTATGACGTATTCGTTTTTTCAAATCTTTGTATCGATGCGCTGCCAGTGAGTTTTGGCCGTTTGCACATTGTGCTTCATGAGCCCGAGATCCCCGGCAATACGGGCAGCATTATTCGGCTGTGCGCAAATACGGGAGCGGCACTGCATGTCATTAAACCTTTAGGTTTTGTCATGGATGACAAACGTCTGCGCCGGGCGGGTTTGGACTATCATGAGTTTGCTAGTGTGACGCAGTGGGAGTCGCTTGCGCAATATCGAGAAGAAAATTCAGATCGTCGGCTCATAGCGATCGAAACATCGGGTCAGGCGCTACATTCTAACGTTGAATTTTCGACCTCCGACGCACTGTTATTTGGCTCAGAAACCAAGGGGCTGCCGGAGGAAATTTTGGACACGCTACCGCATGACCACATTGTTAGATTACCTATGCTCCCGAACAGTAGAAGCCTGAATTTAGCCAATGCGGTATCGATTGTGGTTTATGAAGCTTGGCGACAGGGGAGTTATGAGGGCGCTAGCTAGAGGCTTTCGAACTCGGGCGTGCTAGCACGTGTAAAGAGGCGACTAAAAGCGGTGACTGCGGGCAACTCAAAATAAATATGGGGCGGCGAGTTTTGATGTTTTATTGAAGGGGCCTGAAGAACGTAATAGCAGTAAGTTGCAGAGCAGCCCTCAGGACGGGGCACTTTCTAAAACTGGATAGATGCAATCAAATGACAACTCATCGAAGAGCAACGCCTTGGACGTTTGCATGGCCTAGGCTTGCGGTGTGTTAGACAAACAAGGTGTAGGTGGTGGCAACAAAAAAAGTGGGCGTTAAGGCCAAAAACGATACGGAGTATCGCGAACAACAAGCCCAGGCAGTGCGCCCTAGAGAAGCTGCCACGCTAATTATTGTGCGACAGGGCAGTGAACCCAAGGTCTTAATGGGTAAGCGTGCGGCCAGTCATGCGTTTATGCCCAATAAGTTTGTGTTTCCTGGGGGTCGCCTTGATCTCATTGATCAACGACTGAGTGTGCCCTCTGAGCTTAGCGCCCCGGTGATTGACCGACTGCAAAAAGAAACCCGCAAAAGCTGTCTCTTATACACATCTGACGCTGCCGACGAGCGATCTAGTGTAGA
>OJBN01000001.1_pt1 | contig 91075 bp, 93 predicted proteins | sample 1590441 | NCBI WGS metagenome assembly OJBN01 (sample SAMN05416760, study PRJEB24817) | seawater metagenome | isolation source: Sea water | place: Canada:Atlantic | collected 2013-07 | reverse complement strand
CACCTCACCCGTACCCACCCTTCGTATTGTTGATGGCGTCGCCTCTAAGTCAACCACGCCAGGCGCCCGCACCAGCCCCCGGCCAAAGTAACGTACCACTTGAAAACTGTGACGCGCCGGCTGAGCGCCGGCTGGGTTGGCCGATGTAGACACCAAAGGCCTGCCTAGTCGATAACTCAGCGAGGCCAGCGCCGGTGCTTTTGTTACGCGAATTGCTATTTCCTCGCTTTCTCCGGTAATCCAATCGGGATATAAACCCCAATTAGGCACCAGCCACGTATTGGGGCCTGGCCAGCTAAGCTCCAGCTCATAGCGCTGAGCTGAACTTAAAGGCGCCAAAAGAGGGGCTAACATATGAACAGATGCCGCCACGATAATTAGACCCTTAGATACGGAGCGTTGCTTCATGGCCAACAGCTGCAATACCGCCTCTTCCGACAGCGGATCGCAGGTTAAACCCCAAACCGCTTCTGCGGGGCAGGCAACAACACCTTGCTGCTCGACCTGTCGAACCACCTCATTCATGCGCTGCGCTGGTAACTTCACAAATGCCTCACCGCCCTAAACCCCGCGGAAGTCTGCTCTACATAACCTTGAAGCTCAAGCTGTGTCACCAGCATCAGTAACTTTTTAGTGGAACACTGCAGCGCCTCAGCAAGAGACGTCAAGTCGTGCTCACCGTCACCTAGCAAAGTTAAAACTTGCCGTTTTATTGGGTCTAGTGATGTTAAGGGGGCTGTTTTGCCAGCGATAGTTTGATCCACAGAGGGCGCCGTAGTTAGAGAGGCCCATCCCGACAAATGGACCGCAAGCTGCTCAATGACTGAAACTGGCGTGTCTAAAAGTTGCGCGCCTTGAGACAACAGCTGCAGACAGCCAGCACCGCCCTTATGAAACAGTGACCACGGTGCAGCAAATACCTCTCGGCCTTGCTGCACCGCCGCATTGGCCGTAATCAGCGAGCCGCTAGGGCGTCCGGCTTCAATAACCAATGTCGCGAGGCACAGCCCCGACAAAGTTCGGTTGCGCCTTGGAAAGTGTCCCCGGTGTGGCGCTACCCCTGGGCAAAATTCACTAACCAGCGCCCCTTGAGCCGCCACGGCTTCCGCAAGCCGGTAATGGTTAGCCGGATATATTCGATCCATACCGGTTGCCATAACCGCTAGTGTTTGACCACCGCTGCGCAAAGCGCCCCGATGAGCAGCGGCATCAATACCGTGAGCCAAGCCGCTGACCACCAGAAAACCAGCCCCCGCCAACTCATAGCCCATCCGGTCAGCCAATTTTAGGCCGTCCCGAGAAGGTCGACGGCTGCCGACAATGGCAATAGCTGGACGCTTTAAACAGTTGAGATCGCCACTGACAAACAGGGCAAGGGGAGCATCAGAGAGTTCTCTCAGTAGCACTGGGTACTCAAAACCGCCCGCCGGTTGTTTACCCCAGGGAAGTAAGTGACAGGCCATTAAAGGTTTTGTTGTCGCAATATTTTGGCCTTGGGAGGCGTTCACCAGCGTCTGCATTTCAGCGCTGCTGAAATCCAATGCGTCATTTACCTGGGCTATCTCTGGAGGCGTAAAACCCTGCGTCAGCAATTTTCGTTTTGAAGCACGATCTAGCTTCGTCGTGGTGAGAAAATCAAACCAAAGCTGGTCAGCTGCCGCATTCCTTGCGAGCCTATAAGTCATATTGCTCTTCCCTGAGCCTAAGATTGTGAGTCTAAGTACCGTGAGCCTAAGTACCGTGAGCCTAAGTAACTTGAGCCACTGTTATGTTGGCCCCTCCAGACTAGGGACGGAAGTCAGGGGTTCCTGACTTTATCGCCAACGGATAGGGGCCGGGTTGCGGTCAGCACCAACCCAAAACTGGCTTTTTCATAAACAGCGAAAACCATCAAAACCCCAGCCCTCACATCGGGCAATGACAGCATCTCTTGGTTCAAAGGATCCTGAACAACCTCACCTGTTTGGTAAATAGCAAGAACATCGCCAACCACCAGCTCTTCACGACTGCCGAGATTAATCGTGACAATGTTCATGGGGCCAATTTGGGTCACACCCGAACTCACGGCGACCATGAACCCGTTTTCAATTTCAGTATCTGGTGATTTAGGCTGGAAAAAAGAATCCATAACGCCTTGCTGCAGAGGAATGAGCCGATCACCGATCCGAATCTCTTCCGTCATACGCGTAATTTCGAACTCTTTAACATCGCCCATCGCCCCCTCGGGTGCAGTAGAGGTCAGCGAGGCGCTACCGATATCCAACGCTGTAATCCCCAAAACCTCCTGAGTTATCGGGTCTACAACCGGGCTACCTTCCCGAATAATGCCAAAAACTTGATCACCGCTGGCAATCGGTCCACGCACATAAATACGGTCGCCTAGGCCACTAATAATACGTTGGGCATCCCCAGCGACGACGTAAGGTAATTTGGGGAACGCCCCAGACTCGAGAATTCGATTATTGCGCAAAAACGGGTCGATCTGATCACGGGGAATAGGCGGTATGGCCGTATCAAGCGCCTGGCTTCGAACATTGGGGGAGAGTTTGACCCCTCCACGACTCGCCAGCGCCAATCGTGGACGCCCGCCTTCCCAGCGCAGTGCTAAGACATCTCCGGGATAGATTCGGTGGGGATTGTCGAGCTGCGGATTGGCATCCCACAGTTCAGGCCAGCGCCAAGCTTCTTGCAAATAGACCCCACTGATACCCCACAGCGTATCGCCTTGCTGAACGACATAGTTAAGGGGCACGTCATTTTTCAGCGTGGGTGATTTTGGTGAGGGTGACTGGGCGAAAGATAGCGTGGAAACAAACGCTATCGACAAAACCCATAAAAAACGCAGGCCTACAACCTGAGATAAAAAGCGTCTATCTCCCCCCACAACAGATCGGTTCACCATCGGGTTGTCCTCTATGTTTGCTACGGTCTCTGTTGCACTCAATGCCATCACTGGTGACCCATCATCGCTTTTAGTCAAATGCACATTACAAAAATGCACAATCTGCCGGCTAGGACGAAAGCCCTCGACTGACGCTATAATACAAGTCTGATCCGGTGGGTACGCGCTGGCAAGCGCAAATGCTGCCATCTTATACCCTTACAAGCCACTGCAAAGTCACGGCCCACACCATGGCAATACTGTCGATTCTTGAATTCCCAGACCCAAGACTACGTACCGTTGCTGTACCTGTCACGCAGGTCGATGCCCGGGTGCAGCAGCTAACCGACGATATGTTGGAAACCATGTATGACGCCCCCGGAATCGGCTTAGCCGCCACTCAGGTTGATGTTCACGAACGCGTGATCGTTATTGATGTGTCGGAAACCAAAGACCAACCAAAGGTCTTTATTAATCCGGTCGTTGAAGTCCTCGATGATAATCTTGGTGAATATGATGAAGGCTGCCTCTCCGTCCCCGGCTTCTACGAAACCGTCCGGCGACCTGAACGGATTCGGGTGACGGCAATAAATCGACAGGGAGAAACGTTTTCGGATGATCTCGATGGCCTCTTGGCCATTTGTCTGCAACACGAAATCGATCATTTAGAGGGTAAGCTTTTCGTTGACTACCTCTCACCCCTAAAGCGACAACGCATTCGTGGCAAACTTGAAAAAGCCCAGCGCCAGCGTGACTAGCCTATGAGCACCGCTAGGCGGGTAATATTTGCGGGCACGCCAGAATTTGCCGCCGCTCATCTCGATGCGGTCATTGCAGCAGGCCATGACGTTTGCGCCGTACTGACACAACCCGATCGCCCCGCAGGGCGGGGCAAACAGCTACAGCCCTCAGCGGTAAAGCGCCGAGCACAAGCTGCGGGAATTACGGTTTTGCAACCAGCGTCTTTGCGGACTGACGAGAGCCATACCCTGCTCCAGGCGCTGAATGCAGAGATTATGGTGGTCGTCGCCTATGGGCTTATTCTTCCGCAATCTATTCTTGATATCCCTACTCATGGTTGCCTCAATGTTCATGCTTCGCTGCTTCCACGCTGGCGTGGCGCTGCGCCAATACAGCGCGCTATTGAAGCAGGTGACACCCATACGGGTATCACGATTATGCAAATGGAGGCCGGGCTTGATACGGGCCCTATGATTGCCAAGGGCACGCTGGAAATAACGGCCTCAGAAACCAGCGGGACACTTCATGATCGCCTCATCCAGCTTGGGCCCGGACTGCTACTGGAGGTCCTTGAAGCGCTGCCTCAGAGCCTGGCCCAAGCCAGCCCTCAGGAGGATAGCGACGCCACCTACGCCGCAAAAATCGTCAAGGAAGAGACCCAGATCGACTGGACACTCGATGCAAACTCGCTGTCTCAAAAAATTCACGCTTTCAACCCCACGTCGGTCTGCTTCAGCTATCTGGGTACAGAGCGCCTCAAAATATGGCAGGCCACTGCGCTGCCGACACCACACAACAGCACCGCGGGGCAAATCATTGGATCAGACGCCCAGGGTATTGTTGTAGCCTGTGGCAGCGGCGCCCTTAACATTACAGTCGCGCAATTTCCTGGCTCTAAAGCATTATCCGCCGCTGATTTGCTCAACGGCCGAAGCGCCCAACTTGCTAACGATCAGCAGTTCACAAACCACAGCAGCCCACCTTGAAAACACAGTTAACAACTCGAGCCGTTGCGGCGCGCATTCTTGCGGCTGTATGTGGCGGCGAATCCCTTGTCAGGGCCTTACCCAACGGGCTCGAACCGCTGAGCCCTGAAAATCGACCGCTAGTTCAAGAACTGGTCTATGGCACCTTACGAGAGTGGCCAAGACTGGAGGGCATTGCGTCACAGCTACTTCGCAAACCACCCCGGGCAAAAGACGCCGATATTCTGTGCCTCATTCTGACAGGCATCCATCAGTTATCTGCCCTTAACGTGCCCGCTCATGCGGCCGTCGGTGAAACTGTTGAAGCCGCCAAAGGCCTTGGGAAACCCTGGGCGGCGGGCCTTATCAATGGCTGCCTGCGTAATTATCAGCGACAAAAAGACGCCCTTGAAAAACAACTCACTCCAAGCCAAAGCAGCGCACTCCCACAATGGCTTTGGGAAGCTATCTGCACACAGTGGCCTGAGCAATCGGGTGACATTGCTCGTGCGAGCCGTGAACATCCACCTATGACGCTACGCGTAAACCTGCAGCAGGTGTCTAGGGATGACTACGTTAAACAGCTGTTGAATGCCGATATCGCCGCCGTTAGCGACCCGCATATTGCTACTGCAATAACCCTAGAAACCCCCAGACCCGTGTCGAGTATTCCAGGCTTCCTTGAAGGGTGGAGCTCTGTTCAGGATGCCTCGGCTCAATTGGCAGCCCAATTTTTACAACCGCAAAATCACGAAGCTATTTTTGATGCCTGCGCCGCACCCGGTGGCAAGGCCTGCCACCTGCTTGAATGCGCGCCCACGGCACAAGTACTGGCTGCAGACATCAGTGATCAACGCCTTGAGGGGCTGCAAGAAAACAGTGCTCGACTGAAATTACCCCTCGACATAAAAGTGGTCGATGCCATGCAGGCGAGTGCGACCCTAAGCCCAAAGCAGTTCGACGCTATACTTGCAGATGTACCCTGCTCGGCAACGGGTGTGATGCGGCGAAATCCAGACATTAAGATCACCCGCAAAGCCTCCGACATACAAACCTTCAGTCAGCAGCAACGAGATATTTTGGCGGGGTTATGGCCTTTGGTGAAGCCCGGTGGGCGGCTGTTATATGTCACGTGCTCGGTGCTAGAGGCAGAAAATGATCAGGTTATTGAGGCGGCTCAGTCACAGCTGTCCCAGTGTGAGGTCGTACCACTGACAGGCCAGCCCGGCTTTAAAACACGCCTAGGCTGGCAAACCTTACCGTCTTGGGATGGCGGTGATGGGCTCTATTTTTCGCTGCTAAAAAAAATGGCAACCGATCCCTTGGGTTAGTTTGCGGTAAAAAACACCATGAAAATCCCGCTGAGTACGTTTAAGGTCATGTCACCTCCTAGAGAGAGGCCAAAAAAACTGTGAAGATTATTATTCTTGGTGCCGGACAAGTGGGGGGGACGCTAGCTGAACAGCTAGCCGACGAGCAGAACGAAATAACGGTCGTCGATAGTCAAGCAACCACCCTTCGAGCCCTGCAGGAACGACTCGACATTCGAACGGTGCACGGCGATGCAGCTCATCCCTCTACCCTGCTCAACGCAGGGGCGGAAAATGCCGAGCTTCTTATTGCTGTCACCAATTCAGACGAAATCAACATGATGGCCTGCCAGGTGGCATTTACGCTTTTTCGAACACCGAAAAAAATCTCTCGCATACGCAGCGCTGACTATCTCAATAACGCTCAGGCGTTGTTTAAAAGTGGCGCCGTACCGGTAGATGTAATTATTGGCCCAGAACAACTTGTCACCAGCAACATCCAACAATTGATTGCCAACCCCGGCTCATTGCAAGTGTTAGATTTTGCCGAGGGTCGGATTCGCCTGGTTGCGGTGCGCGCCATCGAGGGTGGGCCTATTGTCGGTAGGCAGCTGCAAGAAATTCGTGACCACATGCCAAACGTTGATACACGAGTCGCGGCTATTTTTCGGCATGATGCTCCCCCAATCATTCCCGAAGGGCTGACCGTAGTCCAACCCAATGACGAAGTGTTTTTTATTGCAGCTCGAGAAAATATTCGAGCAGTAACCTCCGAACTTCGAACGATTGACGAGCCCTATCGCCGCGTCATGATTGCCGGCGGAGGCAATATAGGCGCTACCCTAGCCAGCCGCCTTGAACGCGACTATCAGGTAAAGGTTTTAGAATTAAGCTACGACCGGTGTCGTGTTCTCTCCGAAATGCTTGAAAAATCTATCGTACTCCATGGCAGTGCCAACGAACCTTCACTTTTGCTGCAGGAGAATATTGAGCAGACCGATGTTTTTTGCGCGCTGACCAACAACGATGAGTCCAACATCATGATGTCGATGCTGGCCAAACGCCTCGGAGCAAAAAAGGTCATCACGTTAATTACTAACGCCGCTTATGCAGACCTTGTTGGCTCGGAGATCGATATTGCGATCTCACCCCAGCAAATCACTATTGGTAGTTTACTCACCCACATCAGACGTGGCGATATCAGTAATGTGCACTCCCTGCGCCGCGGTGCCGCTGAAGCGATTGAACTGATCGCACACGGCGATGCCCGCACCTCAAAGGTAATTGGCAAGCGTCTTGATGAGATCGAACTGCCTCAGGGGGTCACTGTCGGGGCAATTTTACGGGGTACAGACGTGGTTATTGCCCATAGCCATATTACGGTGGAGCCCGACGACCACGTGATTCTATTCCTGACCGATCGAAATCGCATCGCAGAAGTAGAGCGGTTATTCGCGCCCGGCTTCGGGTTTTTCTGATGCATCTGCCCGTTTCGCTGCGCATCATTGGCGTGCTGCTCATGCTATTTAGCACCGCCATGCTGCCACCTATGATCCTTGGTTTGCTAGACAACGATGGATCAGCCCATGCTTTTGCGATTGCCTTTGGCATCAACCTACTGGCCGGGTTGACCCTGTGGTTGCCGACACGAAATGCCCGCCGGGATCTTCGTATTCGCGACGGCTTTCTGGTAACCGCGCTGTTTTGGATTGTTCTCGGCAGCTTTGGCTCAGTACCTTTTCTCACCAGTGATGCGGTTCCGCTGTCCCTTGCTGATGCGTTGTTTGAATCGGTATCTGGCCTAACGACAACCGGCGCAACGGTGATAGCGGGTCTCGACGATCTACCGCGATCGCTGTTGCTATACCGGCAACAACTGCAGTGGTTGGGGGGTATTGGCATTATTGTATTAGCCGTTGCGATTCTACCCATGCTGGGCATTGGCGGTATGCAGTTATATCGCGCCGAAAGTACAGGCCCCGCTAAAGACCGAAAGCTCACGCCCAGAATCACCGGCACCGCCAAAGCCCTTTTTGGCATTTACCTCGGCCTAACCACGCTGTGTGCTGCTGCCTATTGGCTTGCCGGCATGTCACTGTTCGATGCGATTTGCCATGCGTTTTCAACGGTTGCCATTGGCGGCTTTTCAACGCACGACGCCAGCATGGGATTTTTTCAAAGCGAACTGATTCTTTTAATCTGTACCTTTTTTATGGCGGCCTCAGCCATTAATTTTGGACTGCACTTTATTGCCCTACAAAGGCGCAGCCTAGAAATATACCAGCGGGACTCAGAGACCCGTTTTTTTAGTAGCGTGATTGGCATAGCCATTGTGATCACATGTTTAACCTTATTGATCACCCAAACACTGTCACCGAGTGAAAGCTTAATCCACGGTATGTTTCAGACGGTATCGATAGCCACAACGACAGGATTCACCACCCAAGATTTTTCTTTATGGCCCCACTTCTTACCCGTATTGCTACTTATTCTTTCATTTATGGGGGGTTGTGCAGGCTCAACCGGTGGTGGCCTAAAGGCCATGCGCCTCCTGCTTATCTTCCGACAGGGCATGCGCGAGTTGAAGCAACTATTGCACCCTAACGCCATTATTCCCTTGAAGTTGGACGCGCGGCGCGTGCAGCCATCGGTTGTTAGCGCTGTCTGGAGTTTTTACGCCGTTTATATGGTTTGCATGGTCACGATCATGCTGTTGATGCTGGCCACCGGGTTAGACTTCACTTCTGCATTCTCAGCAACCACCGCAGCAATGAACAACCTGGGACCCGGGTTGGGCAGTGTGGCTGCCAATTACTCTACAGTCAGCGAAATTGGTAAGGTGATTCTGTGTAGCGCCATGCTCTTAGGCAGGCTTGAAGTTTTTACCCTGCTGGTGCTATTCACGCCCGCTTTTTGGCGCCCATAACCCCATGATTATTTCAGCTCTCGGGATGATTTTATAACCTCGTAAGCTGTCGATATTTCCTGAGACCTCGCCGTTCCCAACTTAACCATTTCATCCGGTACGCCTTTAGCAATTAACTTGTCAGGATGATTCTCACTCATCAATCGACGATAGCTCTTTTTAATCACCTCGTTAGAGTCCGACGCGCTGACGCCAAGGGCCTGATAGGCGTCGTTTAAACGATCACGCGGTGCCGGGGTTCCCATATTTTGTCTGCCTGCCCCACCGGTGTGGAACCGCGACTGTGCCACCAACATTGCCACCACGCGATCGACAGCCTGTGTCGGCAACCCGAGCAAACTCGCAATATGATGCAGCGCAACTCGTTCTGGTTGGGCCAACTCACCGTCGGCCAAAGCCATACTTGCAAGGAAAGCAAATAAAGTTTGTTGCACCTGGTGACGTTGCCCAACTCTTGCAGCAAAGGCGCTAACCGTGGCAGTGGGATCAAATCCAGGCTCGGCCCCGTCGCGAAAGTGTTGTATCGCAGAACTTCTTTGCGTGGGGTTAAGCCGTAGCTGGCGAAACATCGCTTCGGCCTGTGCAATTTCAGCCTCACTGACCCGACCGTCAGATTTTGCAACATAACCCAGCAGTGTAAATGTTGTATCAAAGAACTGCTTTTGGCTGCGGGCAAGATTATCGGGGCTTGCCGCCTGAAGCGCCTGCCATAGCCCGCGGTCAAAAGCATGGCCAATAGCAATCCCAAAAAGTAAGCCCACAATGCCCAGGGTAAAAAAGCCAATCAGGCCGGCGACAAGCTTTCCCGTTATTTTGTTCAAAACTACTGCTCCGGTTTTATTTCAAATTGAGACCGAGGAACTTTTAGGTTTTTATAGTGATCGACCCCGTTATCGGGTCGACAGCGAAATCGTTTATAAGACCATTGATATTGGGCGTCATGACCCCTTATCAAGTCAGCAACCGCATCATTCATAGCGATTAATGCGGCGGCTTCATCTTCACCGTAGACCTCATCGGGTGCAGCTTTGTAAACCACTTTAAAGCCTTTAGGCGTTCTTAGAGCTACCCCCATAAAAGCTTTGGCTTTAGACCGCTTAATGAGATTACACCCCAAGCTGGTGGTCCCGCAGTCTACCCCCATAAACGGGACGTTCAGCCCACCAGCAGCAACTGTGGGAACTTGGTCGGGCAGAATGCCTGAAATACCACCCTGTCGCACACAGCGCACCAAAGTCGCAAGCCCTCTTGGATCTGTAGGTACGAGCTGCCCCCCGCTGCGCTCCCGGGCACTTTTTATTAAGTCGCCAATTTCAGTAATTTCGGGTGGCTCAAACAAGGCCACCGTATTGCCCAGGGTTGCAAGATGCAGACCGAGAACTTCCCAGTTGCCCAGATGAGGCCCCAAAACGATCACGCCACTACCCGACGCCAATGCCGCTTGAACGGACTCGGAGCCCTCACTGCTTTCAATCAGTGAGGATGTGTGAGCCCAGGGTGCGCGCCAAACGTGTCCCATCTCAACGGCCAAGGCACCGGTTTCGCGCAATACTTCACGCACTAGGCGATTTTGGGACTCTGGACTCAATTGGGGGTAAGCGAGAGCGACATTCCGCTCGGTTACCCGACGACTGCGGCCATCAGCCTGATAAACAAACCAACCCAACCCGCGCCCCGCCGCTCTGACCCAAGTGATGGGCAGCCGATAACTCAGCCAAAGCAACCCCTTTAAAGCTAGGGTTACGCACTGATTGCGCAAAGAATGTGCATTAAATGAAAGCAAAAGCCGTTACTCGAAAATAACAGTGCTTATTATGCCCTTCCTATCACGGGTATAATCAAGCGCTGACACATTTATCGGACCTCACAGTGATTCCCGAGACTTTTCAAGAACTCATTCTGCGATTGCAGGCCTTCTGGGGCAGCCATGGCTGCGTTGTGCTACAGCCCTTAGATATGGAAGTTGGCGCTGGAACCTTCCACCCAGCCACCTTTCTACGTGCCATTGGGCCCGAAAATTGGAATGCCGCCTACGTGCAACCCAGTCGTAGACCCGCCGATGGTCGTTACGGTGAAAACCCCAACCGATTGCAACACTACTATCAATTTCAAGTTGTTATGAAACCAAGCCCGAGTAATTTTCAGGAACTATACCTGGCAAGCCTTCGGGATTTAGGACTTGATACATTGCTACACGATGTCCGTTTTGTCGAAGACAATTGGGAGTCACCCACATTGGGTGCTTGGGGGCTGGGCTGGGAAGTCTGGCTCAACGGAATGGAAGTTTCACAGTTCACCTACTTTCAGCAGGCGGGCGGGCTCGAGTGCTTTCCCGTTACCGGTGAAATTACCTACGGGCTCGAACGCATTGCAATGTACCTGCAAAACGTGGACTCCGTTTATGACCTTGTTTGGGCAAAAACTCCCGCAGGTCCCGTAACCTATGGCGACGTGTTTCATCAAAACGAAGTAGAGATGTCGACCTACAATTTTCAGGAAGCCGACACCGAAGCCTTATTCAAAACCTTCGACTTCTGCGAGCACGAAGCCGTGCGACTGGTCGCCTGTAAGCTACCGCTACCCGCTTACGAACACGTCATGAAAGCCTCCCACGCCTTCAACTTACTCGATGCACGCCATGCCATCGGTGTGACCGAGCGACAACGCTACATTCTTAGGGTTCGAAGTTTAGCCAAGGCAGCGGCTCAGGGTTACTTTGAATCCCGCGCGGCGCTGGGCTTTCCTCAGGCCGACCCTGACCTTCGCGAGCGGGCTTTGGGAGACCAATCATGACCCAAAAAAGCGCGGATCTATTGTTTGAATTGGGTACCGAGGAGCTCCCTGCTGGCCCCCTTTTATCCATGGCGGAGGCTTTAGGAAATAGCATCCTAGAGGGCCTAGCGCACCATGGGCTTCACTCTGCCAACAGCAAAATTTTTGCCACACCACGCCGCTTAGCCGTATGGGTCGGCGAGGTGAGTCTCGAGGCGCCTGACAAAACCGTTGAGGCATTGGGGCCTCCGGTAGCTGCGGCAAAAGATCAACAGGGGGACTGGACGCCTGCCGCATTGGGATTTGCCAAGAAGCAAGGCGTCGAGGTTACCGAGCTCGCAGTGATCAACACGGCTAAAGGCGATCGCCTAGGGCTGCGCCGAACAGAGCGTGGCGCCCAGGCAGCTGCCGTCTTGCCAGAAATACTGGCAAATGCAGTGGCTAGTATTCCGGTAACAAAACGCATGCGTTGGGGGCGAGAGCGCCACGAGTTCCTGCGACCGGTGCAGTGGGTGTTGGCGTTGCTAGGGGCTGAGGTTATCGATGTTGTGTTAATGGGAATACATTCCGGTCGGCATACCCAAGGGCACAGGTTCCACCACCCTAAAGCGATAACTTTGGAAACCCCTGACCAGTATCAGGAGGCGCTGTTGGCCGCCTATGTTCTCGCCGATTTTGACCAGCGCCGTGACCGAATAAAGTCCCAAGTGCTCGCCATTGCCGAGAATCTCAATGCCACAGCCGTGGTTGATGAAAGCCTGTTAGATGAAGTCACTGGACTGGTGGAATGGCCCGTAGCGTTACAGGGCAGTTTTGATTCTGCATTCTTGGAGGTTCCTGCGGGCGCAGTGATTTCGTCGATGAAGGAGCATCAGAAATACTTTCATTTGGTGTCAGATGCAGGCCAGCTGCTTCCGCTTTTCATTACGGTATCCAACATAGAAAGCAGCGACCCGGCAGCTGTCGTTGCCGGCAATGAAAGAGTCATTCGGCCAAGGCTTAGTGATGCTGCTTTCTTTTTTGAAACAGATAAAGCAACCCCATTAGCCGAACGTTCAGCCCGACTCGAGGGCATTGTGTTCCAGCAAAAGCTGGGCAGTGTGGCGGACAAAACTCGACGGGTTGCGGCCCTAAGCGGCTGGATAGCTAAAGCTTTGGGAGCAGATACTAAGGTCGCTGAAAGGGCCGCCACGCTGGCTAAATGTGACTTGGTTTCTGACCTGGTTCTTGAGTTTCCAGACCTTCAGGGGATAGCGGGCGCTCACTACGCTCGTCATGATGGTGAGTTGGAAAGCGTTGCTACAGCAGTCGAAGAGCACTACTGGCCGCGGTTTTCAGGAGACCAGTTACCCAGCAGCCCGGAAGCCTCGGCGGTGGCACTGGCAGATCGTCTGGATACGCTTATCGGTATTTTTGGCATAGGCCAAGCACCGACCGGTTCCAAAGACCCCTTCGCATTAAGACGCGGGGCGGTGGCCGTTATCAGGCTGCTGGTCGACCTAGATACCCAACTAAACCTGTCAGATTTAGCAGAGCGAGCCGCGCAGGAATATCCAAACGATACCTTGGCGCCGGATACCGCGGCAGCTGTGACTAACTACACCTTGGACCGGTTTAGATCTTGGTATGAAGATCAGAATATTGCCGTTGAGGTGCTAAGGGCTGTTCTGGCGACTGGCATTACGGGACCGGCTGAAATTAACCGAAGGGTATCAGCCCTCAATGCTTTTGCGGGTACAGAGGCTGCAATCGCCCTGGCTGCTGCTAATAAACGGGTCGCGAATATTTTGAACAAGTCTGGACAAGCGCGGGCCGGCATCCCTAATGTGGACTTGTTCGATCAACCCGCCGAAACCCTGCTGCACGAAAGCTTAGAAGGGTTAAAGTCCGGCGTCGCAGATGACATAGCGACGGGTGACTACGCTGCGGCGCTGTCAAAATTGGCATCTCTGCAGGCACCCGTAAATGCCTTTTTTGAGGACGTTATGGTGAATGCCGAGAACCCCGATATCAGGGACAACAGACATGAATTGCTAGCCGCGCTGAGAAATGCTTTTACAGGCATTGCCGATTTCGCACTGCTGGGCGGGGCGAGTAAATAAGCCGCGCTATAAACGAAAGCGAGAATCTGAGAGTTTGTTGGAGCGGCCCCCGATAGCTGAATTTTACAGTTTTAAGGGGCTTAGCAAAGTGCTGTAATGATGGGCTCACCCTGTGGCAAGTACAAAAAACCCGAGACTTGCAGGGTCAGGTTAGGCACAGCGTAAATCACCAAAAGATTTCGCCAGACGAGGTCTGTGTGCATTAGCCTTGGTATTATCAGACTCACCGCCTATTTTAGGTATAGACAGCAAGGTCGGCGTTTGATTTCTCTGTAACCCGCATGCAGAACGGCTTGGTAGAAAATAAGTCAGTAACTTCGATGACCGTGGTCGCTCAACAACTTTCCCCACTGCGGGATTACGCAGAGGCAGTGCAAGCCAAAGTCGGGGTCTACGGTCGCAGCTCCCCCCACTGACTGAGAACGCAACACCCCTAAGCTAAGGGCAAGCAAGCTAACGGCCAGTTCTCGCTGATTGATTGACTCGCACTCTTTAAAAATCGAGATTTTCTACGGCGAGTGCGTTTTGTTCAATAAACTCACGACGCGGCTCAACATCATCGCCCATGAGGGTGGTAAACATTTGGTCAGCCAAAATAGCATCCTCAATGGTCACCTTTAGCATTCGTCGAACCTCGGGATCCATGGTGGTTTCCCATAGCTGCCCAGGGTTCATTTCTCCCAGACCTTTATAACGCTGTACCGCTGTCCCTTTACGGGCTTCTTGGAGTAGCCACTCTAACCCAGCGGCAAACTCCTGAGTTTGAAGCACTTTCTCGCCTCGTTTGAAGTAACCACTCTCTTCAATTAAGCCTCTGATCTTATTGCCGCAATCAACCAGAGTCGCGTAGTCCTTGCTGGTGAAGAACGATCTACCCAAAACGATCTCGGTAGCAATGCTGTGGGAGACTTGAGTCACCACGGGATACCAATGACCGCGCTCTGGATCTTGACGGAGCTCGGCTGAGAAGTTTTGCGCTTTATCACTTATTGTTAGTAAGCGCTCACTTAACTCAGAGCAAAATGATTCCATGGTTTTTTGGTCAGTCATGTCTTCAACATCGAGGGGTGCAGTGAAAGGCAACTGCCAGAGTACGGTAGGCGCATAAACCCGACTCAGCCGATTTATGACAGAACCCGCAGCCCGATAGGTCGTCACTAAAGACTCAAGACCCTCACCGGTAATCGGTGGAGCATCTTGATTCACAAACAGTGCAGCCCCCTCAAGGGCATTTTGAGTCAAATAATCGTCAAAGGCAGCTTCATCTTTTAAATATTGACTTTGTTTACCGCGCGTTAATTTATAGAGGGGTGGCTGGGCAATATAGACGTGACCACGATCAATCAACTCACGCATTTGCCGGAAAAAGAACGTCAGCAACAAGGTCCGAATGTGAGAACCATCAACGTCAGCATCGGTCATGATAATAATGCTGTGGTAGCGAAGCTTGTCGGGGTTGAACTCTTCCTTGCCAATACCACAACCCAAAGCTGTAACAATGTTGCCAACCTCTGCAGAGCCCAGCATTTTATCGAACCGCGCTCGCTCGACATTAAGAATTTTCCCTTTTAAAGGGAGAATCGCCTGAAATTTACGGTTTCTTCCCTGTTTAGCAGAGCCCCCTGCCGAATCACCCTCCACAAGGTACAACTCACATAGGGCCGGATCACGCTCCTGACAGTCGGCAAGCTTTCCAGGCAAGCCAGCAATATCGAGGGCGCCTTTTCTGCGGGTCATATCCCGGGCTTTACGAGCAGCCTCCCGGGCACGGGCAGCGTCGATCATTTTACCGACGACCAGCTTAGCGTCTTGGGGATTTTCCAACAGGTATTCACCAAAAATTTTACCCATGGACTGCTCAACCGCAGGCTTCACCTCGCTTGAAACCAGTTTGTCTTTTGTTTGAGAAGAAAACTTAGGGTCGGGAACCTTAACCGACACGATCGCCGTTAAACCTTCTCGGGCGTCGTCTCCGGTAGTGTTAACTTTAGCTTTTTTCGCGAGGGCTTCTTTTTCAATATAGTTATTGAGGGTTCGTGTTAATGCCGCCCTAAACCCTGCGAGGTGGGTGCCACCATCGCGCTGGGGAATATTGTTGGTATAACACAGTATGTTTTCTTGAAAGCTATCATTCCACTGCAGAGCGACCTCAACGCCCACACCACCTTCTGCAGTAATGTCACAGTGAAAAACTTTATTAATCGTAGTCTTACCTTTGTTAAGGAATTCAACAAAAGCATTCAAGCCGCCATCGTAAGCATATGTCTCGGTTCTGGCGCTGCGTTCATCTGTCAGCTCAATACACACGCCACTGTTCAAAAAGGCGAGTTCTCGCAGCCGCTTACCTAAAATATCAAAGTGAAACTCAATATTTGTGAAAGTTTCAGGTGACGGTTTAAACCGGACGGAGGTTCCAGTGCTCTCTGTCTCCCCAACGATAGCAAGTGGTGCATCAGGCACCCCGTGGCGATAAACCTGCTCATGCAATTCGCCCTGACGCCGAATGGTGAGCTGCAAGTGCTCAGACAGTGCATTCACAACAGAGACACCAACGCCGTGCAGGCCTCCTGAAACCTTATAAGTATTGTCATCAAACTTTCCACCCGCGTGGAGTACCGTCATGATGACTTCAGCAGCAGAAACCCCCTCCTCGTGCATTTCGGTAGGAATACCGCGACCATCATCCCCAACGCTGACAGATTCATCAGGGTGAATAACTACGCTGATTTTGCTGCAATGACCCGCAAGGGCCTCATCAATGGAATTGTCGACCAACTCAAAAACCATGTGGTGCAAGCCCGTACCATCATCGGTATCACCGATATACATCCCTGGGCGCTTGCGGACAGCATCTAACCCTTTGAGCACCTTGATGCTATCTGAGTCATAGTTACCGCTGGTTTGCGCTGAATCATCTGTCATTTTTTAATCCGTTTTTTACGTTTTTATCGCGCCGCGCTGTCGTCAGTGCTACTCACCACCTTTGACACACATCCCTGTTCCACGTGGAACACCGAGGTTACGCCCTGCATCCACGACCTTTCCTGAGCCAACTCACTCACAGTCGTAAGAACCACCTGTGAATTTGTTTGTTCCAACAGTCGGCACACCTGTAAGGCATGACCCTCATCTAACTCAGCCGTCAAGTCATCTACCAAATACAAGGGCGCGCCCTTGTGGCTGTCGGCAAGCACTCGGCCCTGCGCCAACCTAAGAGCAATCACCGCCAGTTTTAACTGCCCCCTAGAAAATACATCTCCCACTGGGCGACCCTGCCACTGTAGACGAACATCTGCCCGATGCGGACCCACATGGGTAAACCCCTGACCAACATCGGACTCTACACTTCGCACCAGCCCAGCTTCCAGGGAAAGGCTAGCGTCCCACCCCGGTCTAAAAACCAGCTCAGCATCTAGCAACGTGTCGTTTAACTCTGCCAATATCGCCTGAAAGACCGGCCCCAACCGAGACACCAAATCAGCCCGATAATCGGTGAGTTCACCGCCGACCTTAGACAGCTCACCTAACCACGGATCCTGCCCCCGCATCATACCACGTCGGAGCATTGCATTTCGCTGCTTCAGTATCCTTTGATACCGGCGCCAAACCCCAAGAAAATCAGGTTCCACGTGGAACAATGTCCCATCAATCAGCCTGCGTCGAAGCTCTGGTGGCCCGCTTATCGTTTCCGTAGAAGATGGATCGACAATAATCGTTGGAACTTGAGCTGCAAACTCTGCCAAAGAACTCAAGGGCTCCCCGTCTAAGCGCAATGTTAGTTCACCGCTTTTGGACCGCCTAATACCCAATGACCGAACAGCACCACGGTACCGAATATTAGCCTGAACAACGCAATCCTCTCGCCCATGCTGTATCACTGAACGGACCGAAGCAGAACGGAAAGACCGGCCCGTCGACAACATCGACAACGCCTCTACAATGCTCGACTTGCCACTACCATTGCGCCCAGAGATTAAGTTGATTTCAGGACCCATAATGAGGCGCTGTGCGGAAAGGTTACGCACCCCGTCAATATAAACAGACTCTAGCCAGCAGTGATTGGTCGCTTTTTTCACACCCGCGGTGGCAGCTAAACCTACGCCAAAGAAACGCAGTTAGAGGCGCATGGGCATAACCACATACAGCGAGTCACCCTCGTCGGCCTCCTCAAGTAGCGCACTACTCGCTGAATCTGAGAGAGACAAACGAATCTGCTCGCCATCTAACACCGACAGAACGTCAAGCAAATAACTCACATTGAAACCCACTTCGAGCTCGTCTCCCTGATACTCAACAGCGACCACCTCTTCCGCCTGCTCTTGTTCCGGGTTGTTAGCTGTAATATCCAATGTGTCGGCGCTGAGTTTTAACCGGACACCACGGTACTTTTCGTTGGATAAAATAGCTGTTCGGGTGAACGCCTGCCTGAGTTCAAGCCGCTGTCCAATAACCGTTTTATCTGCAGATTTAGGTAAAACGCGCTCATACTCAGGAAACTTGCCATCCACCAGCTTAGACGTAAACGTAAACTGCCGGTTCGCAGCGCGTATATGGTTGCTGCCAATCACCAGCCGTATCGACTCGTCTGTGTCCAGTAATCTCGATAGCTCCAGCACACCTTTACGAGGAATAATAATAGCTGCATCACCCGTGCTAACAGCCTCGTTAGCCGTGCAAAGCGCTAGACGGTGCCCATCAGTCGCAACCATACGCAACCTACCCGCCTTTAACTCGAGCAGCATGCCATTGAGATAATAGCGAACGTCCTGCTGGGCCATGGCAAATGCAGTTCGGTCGATGAGGCGTTTAACGACAGATTGAGCAATCTCGAGGGTCTGATCCCCCGCACTTTCATCAACCGAAGGAAACTCTGTTGCAGGAAGCGTTGACAATGTGAAGCGGCCGCGACCCGCCTTCACCGTCGCTTTTCCTGAATCAACACTAAATTCTATTTGGGAACTGTCTGGAAGTGATTTGCAAATATCAACCAGTTTACGGGCAGGTACCGTAATTTCACCGTCGATGGCACCGGCCTCCACCTCAACGCGACCAATCAGCTCTACCTCTAAATCTGTGCCGGTCAGTGACAGCTGTGTACCTTCAAGGCTGAGTAAAACATTACTCAAGATGGGAAGTGTTTGCCGCCTCTCTACCACCCCCGCAACCAAGTTAAGGGGTTTTATTAAAGCTTCACGGGATATGCTGAACTTCATGGTCAAACTGCTCCAAAAGAAAAGCGCCTAAAACACTACAAACCCAAAGGATCAGGTCGTCAGTAAACGCAGTAAATTTTTGTAGTCTTCGCGAATATCCGATGTTGTTTCGCGAAGCTCCTTTATCTTACGACAAGCGTGCAGCACTGTCGTGTGGTCTCTGCCCCCAAAAGAGTCACCTATTTCGGGTAAGCTGTGGTTCGTCAACTCCTTTGAGAGCGCCATTGCAACCTGGCGTGGGCGAGCGATCGAGCGACTCCGGCGCTTTGACATAAGCTCTGCCAGCTTAATTTTGTAATACTCAGCAACAATACGTTTAATATTATCGAGACTCACTTGCTTATCTTGCAGCGCCAGCAAGTCCTTCAAGCTCTCCTTTATTAGGTCTATATCAAAGGGGCGGCCTGTAAAATTAGCACTGGCAATTACTCGCTTCAATGCGCCTTCAAGTTCGCGAACGTTAGACCGAATGCGTTGAGCAATAAAAAACGCCGCATCGTGGGGCAAAGTAATACCGGATTGCTCCGCTTTTTTCATCAAAATCGCAACACGGGTTTCTAGCTCCGGAGGCTCCACTGCCACCGTCAGCCCCCAACCAAACCGTGACTTTAAACGCTCTTCTAGGCCAGTAAGTTCTTTAGGGTAACGATCGCAGGTTAAAATCATCTGCTGGCCCCCTTCCAAGAGCGCATTAAACGTGTGGAAGAACTCCTCTTGAGACCGGTCTTTATTCGCGAAAAACTGGATATCATCGATGAGCAACGCATCGACAGAGCGGTAATATCGCTTGAAATCATTAATCGCATTGAGCTGCAGCGCCTTCACCATATCAGCAACAAAGCGCTCGGAGTGCAAATACACGATCCGCGCGTCGGGTTTCTTCCGACGCAGGGAGTTGCCCACAGCATGCATTAAATGGGTTTTACCTAGGCCGACACCACCGTAAAGAAATAGGGGGTTATAAGAGTCTCCTGGGTTGTCGGCCACTTGTTGGGCTGCGGCCAACGCCAACTGGTTACTCTTGCCCTCTACAAAGGAACGAAAAGTATAACCCTCGACTAAATTATGCTGATGGCTGGGAACCGTTTGACTTGCTGGTGCTCGATGTGGCGAGGAAAAGCTCTCATTCACAACGTGGATAGCGGGCGCAACGGCGGGCTGCGGCGCGCGTGAAACCGCGGCGTTGACAATAACAGGCGCACTGTTTGTGGTTGGAGGCGCAGCGGGAGCACCACCCACAATAATGGTAACGTCTGTGGTTTGAGCACCCGACTCCGCAAGCACTTCAGCAATTAATACTGCGTATCGCTCCTCAACAAAGTCGCGAATAAACCGATTCGGTGCTGCGAGAGTAACACCACCCTCACTTGCGTTGGCCTGCAGCGGTTTAATCCAGGTATTAAACTGCTGTGGTGGCAACTCATCTTTAAGGCGACCCAGGCACCACTGCCAAGAATCAGTACTCATTGCTCTTAGGGACACACATTACTCCGAAAACAGCTGCCCACCCTATTGAGTACACAGCGACCGAGACACTGCGAATCTGACGCAGCTTTTGTTATAAGTAGTTATACACAGCCATGGCGTTCAATTTGCACCAAATACACACCCTCGAGACCAACATCGGGTCAAAAACGCTTATTAGTGCCGAAAATCTATCGCTTAGGGGACTAGTTATCCACAAAAAAACCACCCGCGCAAACGGTTTTTTAAACAACAAAATCAATGGCTTATAACTTTTTTTGCGCTTATACTGTCTGGCAACCAAAAGCAACCCTTTGAACAACAATGTGTTGTTTATAACCTGTGGTTAACTTTGCTTTATTAGAAACAAAACCCCGGCAAAATACCGCCTATATTTCTAGGTCAGACCATACTTTAGGGGTTGCTGGGTTGGTGATTACTCACTCCTAGTAACAACAACTTTTTTTGCTGTACCTTAACGCTGTGTACCCCGGGGTCTTAAGGCTTGCCCCGGTGCCAGCGTCAACGTATACTCCGCGCCCTTTCAACTACCGACTCAGGCAGACAGCCATGAAGCGCACATTCCAACCCAGCGTGTTAAAACGCAAACGCACCCACGGCTTCCGATCTCGAATGGCAACCAAAAGTGGTCGACAAGTTATTGCTCGCCGTCGCGCGCGCGGACGCAAAAAGCTAGCCTGTTAATTACGTGTTTACGCCACGAGTTAGCTAGATTCAAAACGGCCACCTCTATGAACGAGGACACCCAGGCCTTCCCCCGCAAAGCACGACTTTTGTGTGGATCAGATTACAAAACTGTTTTTGACACCTGCGATCTAAAAGCAGGGTCTAGGCACGCCCTTTTGCTGTCGATCCCTAACGCAAGCCATTCCAGGCTAGGATTAATCATAGCGAAGAAGAACGTGCGCTTCGCGGTTCAACGCAATCGCATAAAACGCGTAACCCGGGAGTTTTTTCGCAACAACCCGCTTAACAGCCCTCGAGACGTAATATTCCTAGCAAAAAGGAATTTGGACGAACTGAATAACGAAGAACTAAGGGCGTTGCTCACAACGCTGTGGAAAAAACTCGATGGCGCACAACCGCGAGCACACAGCCAATGAAACTCAATGTCATCGGTAAACTCAATGCGGTGTTAACCTACACCGCTATAAAGTTCATACACCTGTACAGATTAACCCTCAGCCCCTGGATAGGGCGGAGTTGTCGGTTTGAACCCACGTGTTCGCACTATACTGAAGAGGCCATCACACGCCATGGCATGTTAAAGGGCGGGTGGTTAGGCTTACGAAGGCTAGGCCGCTGTCATCCATGGTGCGAAGGCGGGTATGATCCCGTGCCCTTTGACTAAAATGCTATATAAACGCAGACAGCCCGAGCCGGCTGTCATCATGAACTAACCCAGAAGAAACCATGGACATACAACGCTACTTACTCATCGCTGCCGCCGCCGCACTTTCTTTTATGCTCCTCACTGAGTGGAGTGCGTTTAAAGAACAGCGTGTTGTGAATACGCTAGACGGCAGATCTCGAATTGCTGATACCTTTGACGATAGTGCAACGAGTGCCCAAAGCACGGCATCAGTGGCTAGTGATGCCCCTGTTGTCAGTGACGCGCCAGCAGACTCCGACGACGTCCCGACTGTTTTGCCTACCTTGAGCGCTGAAAATAATGTCGCATCGAGAGCCAGCAACAGAAACAACTTTATCGTTATTAGTAATGACGTTCTCAACGTTGTTGTCGACTTGCGCGGTGGGGACATTGTTGAAACGTCCCTTATAAAATATCCGGCGCGCATTGAAGACCCCAACACCCCACTGATGCTTTTAGAGCGAAACGAAGAACGGACTTATGTTATGCAATCGGGCTTGGTCGGCCCAGACGGTATTGACACCAATGGCAGAGCGGTTTACGTCGCTGAAAGACCGACATATGCCGCAACCACCTCTCCTACAACCATCGTATTAACAGCCAAAGATACTCCGAACGGCGTGTCTGTAGAGAAACACTTCACCGTATCCCCAGACAGTTACATCATAGACATCAGCTACCACATCGTTAACAACACAACAGCGCCATGGCAATCGATTCCCTTCGCACAACTCAAGCGCGATAGCTCTGCACCCCCAAATGCAGACACCAGTGGTTTTGGGATGCAGCCTTTTTTAGGCGCCGCCACAACAACCCCAGAAAACCGCTATGAGAAGTTCACTTTTTCCGATATCGCGGAAGACCCATGGAAAATACAACAGACCGGCGGATGGATAGCCATGTTGCAGCATTACTTCACCGCTGCCTTAGTACCCAACGCCGAAGAAACCCACACCTATTCCACCCGAAAGACCCGAGACGGCTTTAACATTGCCGGGTTTACCAGCACACCGCTGCGCATTGCCCCGGGACAATCGGACACCTGGTCAACACAGTTTTATGCCGGCCCAAAAGACCAATACACCCTAGCGGCCCTGGCACCACATTTAGAGCTCGTTGTTGATTACGGTTGGCTTTGGTGGATTGGCAAACCGCTGTTTTGGTTACTCACACAAATACAGACCGTCGTGATCAACTGGGGCGTGGCCATTATTTTGCTCACTCTATTAATAAAGACCGCCTTCTTTAAACTGTCGGCCGCCAGCTATCGCTCTATGGCAAAAATGCGAAAAGTACAACCGAAAATGGTTGCCATTCGAGAGCAGCATGCGAGTGACAAACAAAAACAATCCCAAGCCATGATGGAGTTGTACAAGAAAGAAAAAATCAACCCAATGGGGGGCTGTCTGCCCATCTTAGTGCAAATGCCGGTATTTATTGCGTTGTATTGGGTGCTTATGGAGTCGGTAGAACTTCGACAAGCACCTTTTGCGCTATGGATTAAAGACCTCGCCGTGATGGACCCTTACTTTGTGCTCCCCCTCATGATGGGTGCGTCCATGTTTTTCATGCAAAAACTGAATCCGCCACCCCCTGACCCCATGCAAGCTAAGCTTATGCAGTGGCTACCGGTGGTGTTTACTTTCTTTTTCCTTTGGTTTCCTGCGGGCCTTGTTTTGTACTGGGTGGTCAACAACCTACTATCGATGGCCCAGCAATATTACATCACCCGACAAATAGAACGGGAGCCCAGCTAATACACCACTACGCCCATAACCCCCAGTAACATGGCATCCCAAGAAACAATAGCCGCTGTCGCCACCGCTGCTGGTCAAGGGGGTATTGGTATTGTTCGGCTATCGGGCGCAGAAGCCGTGCAGATAGCATTACTCATTACGCAACGCACAAACATTAATGACCGTTTTGCACATTACGCCAAGTTCTTTGACCCCCACGGCAACACGATTGATGATGGCCTTGTTATCGGCTTTATGGGGCCAAAGTCTTTTACGGGTGAAGATTGTGTCGAGCTACAAGGCCATGGCGGCCCGGTTGTTTTAAGTCTACTACTACAACGATGCTTAGAGCTGGGAGCGCGTCATGCAAACCCGGGAGAGTTCTCTGAAAGGGCCTTTCTCAATGGCCGTATAGATCTCGTTCAAGCCGAAGCGATCGCAGACTTAATTGCGGCTGACTCCACCATTGCAGCACAACAAGCACAGGCCAGTATTAGCGGCGTATTTTCTGCATCCATTCATCAAATAATCCACGATATCACCCGTCTGCGCGTATTTGTCGAGGCAGCCCTTGATTTTCCCGAAGAAGAAATTGACTTCATTTCCGAAGGTAATGTTGATCAAAAAATCGATCTTATTCAGGACCAACTCACGACCCTGATCAAACAGGCACGAGAGGGCGCAATTTTACAAGGCGGTGCAACCCTTGTCTTATCAGGAAAACCCAATGTTGGAAAAAGCAGCTTGCTCAACGCTTTATCAGGGGAAGACATCGCTATCGTCACTGATATTCCAGGAACGACCCGAGACCTATTGAAACAAACCGTGGTGATTGAGGGCGTACCCTTTGAAGTTGTCGACACAGCTGGGCTAAGGGTTAGTAATGATCCTGTTGAAATTGAAGGCGTGCGGCGTGCCGAGGGTGCCATTGAACGCGCTGATATTTTGTTAGAAGTCATAGACGACAGCTCAGAGGACAAAGTCTTTAACAGTACTGCCGGTGCCATCAGGGTGATTAACAAAATTGATTTAACCCATAGGCCGCCGGGCCCTTTTAATCACGAAGGCACCGTGGGTATTGCTCTATCGGTACATACGGGACAGGGCATCGATGCTCTCAAGCAAAGCCTTCTTGAAAAGCTCGGTATAACGGCACGCACCGAAAATCGGTTTAGTGCTAGGGAGCGACACCTGCGCGCCCTGCAAGAAGGCTTAACAACGCTGACCGATGCAAAACAGCGATTCCTTGCAGCCCGTGCTGGGGAGCTTCTTGCTGAAGACTTGAAAAAAACTCATGACGTATTAGGTTCTATCACCGGCATACTCTCCAGTGACGACCTGCTGGGCGAAATTTTCTCCAGTTTCTGTATTGGCAAATAGCGTTTTTAATTTCCGGTTGCCAAGTTCCTAAAAAAACCCAGCAGAGCGCGTTATACACAACCCATACAACGGCTATCCACAGAAAGCTTGACGGGTTTTTAGTCTTCAAGCCCCAAGGTTAGAACGCGTGTGCCTAAAAGCAGTCGTTTTGCGTTTTCTTGTGAGCAACTGTCCAATAAACCTGTGGACACTAATAGACCAATTTTGACTCACTCAGTGGACTTTTTATTATCCACCAGTCGCACACCGGATATACCGACTAAAAATGTGCGTTAACCGACGCCTTATACCGCCATCAATATCAGTGACTGCCTGCCTATGAGGCGCTTTTCCACAGTTTTAGACGTCCCTAATAACAACAGTATTAAAGTAACTTACTTACTCATTATCTAATTTTATTATTAAGTTCTTAAGGTCTTAAATGTGAGTAACTTTTGAGGCCTAGTAAGCTCACAAATAAAACAGCGGCATAGAGATATCGGTATAACGACCACTTTACTCTGGTGTTAGGGGTTCTATACTCCTCAGTCGACAAATGACAGAGCAACGCAGCTTGACAGCTTTAATTCAACAATATGACGTGATTGTCGTTGGTGGCGGACACGCGGGCACCGAAGCGGCGCTTGCTGCAGCGCGCACAGGTGTAAAAACGCTATTGTTAACCCATGCGATTGACACCTTGGGCCAAATGTCCTGCAACCCAGCCATTGGTGGGATTGGCAAAAGTCATTTAGTCAGAGAAATTGACGCCCTTGGCGGTGTCATGGCCCGTGCTGCTGATCATGCGGGCATTCAATTTAGAGTGTTAAATCGCCGTAAAGGGCCTGCGGTGAGAGCAACCCGTGCCCAATCAGATCGTGTGCTTTACAGAAACTTCATTAGAACGGCGCTTTTGAACCAGTCTAATCTCGATATTTTTCAAGACTCGGTGGAAGATCTAACCTTAGAGGGCCATCGCATATCAGGGGCGGTGACTCGCAATGGACTCAAGTTTCAAGGGCATACCGTTGTTTTAACGGCCGGAACTTTCTTACGGGGGCAGCTGCATACCGGCATGTCCCAACATGAAGGTGGACGAGCCGGTGACGCTGCTTCAATCAGCCTCGCAGATCGCTTGCGGGAGCTATGCCCCCGAGTGGGTCGATTAAAGACGGGTACGCCGCCCAGAATTGATTCGAGAACCATTGATTTTTCTGTGATGCAGGAACAATGGGGTGACGAGCCACGACCTGTAATGGCGCTCTATGGTGATCGGGGTGATCATCCGCAACAAACCTGCTGCTGGATGACTGAAACCAATACCCAAACGCATGACATTATTCGCCAAGGTCTTGATCGGTCGCCGCTATTTTCTGGTGTTATCGAAGGAAACGGACCGCGTTATTGCCCTAGCATCGAAGATAAAATCCACCGTTTTGCGGATAAAGATTCCCATCAAATATTTTTAGAGCCGGAAGGGTTAACGACGACAGAGCTTTATCCCAATGGCATATCGACTAGCTTGCCTTTCGATGTGCAGCTAGAACTTGTGCGCTCGATAAAAGGCATGCGTTCTGCGCACATTACCCGCCCTGGTTATGCGATTGAGTATGACTATTTTGATCCCAGAGACTTACAACACACGTTGGAAACCCGAGAGATCGAGGGTCTATTTTTTGCGGGCCAAATAAACGGGACGACGGGTTACGAGGAAGCCGCCGCGCAAGGTTTACTGGCCGGCTTAAATGCAGCTCGTAAAGCCTCTGATCAATCAACTTGGGAACCCGGCCGTGACGAAGCGTACTTGGGGGTTTTAGTTGATGATCTTGTGACTTTGGGAACCCAGGAACCCTACCGAATGTTTACCTCTCGAGCCGAGTACCGACTGCTATTGAGGGAAGATAATGCTGATTTAAGGCTCACTGAAACGGGTCGAGGCTTGGGCCTTGTTGGTGACGAACAATGGGATACGTTCACAACACGGAAGGCTTCAATTAATCAGGAGCTGCAGCGACTTGAGAGCACCTATATTCAACCGGGCTCGGCTCAGGCCGAGCAGCTGACGACAAAAATAAAGAATCCGCTGGTACGTGAGTACTCACTAGCAGATTTATTGCGACGACCCGAGCTCGAATTTCAAGATGTCGCAACGCTATCTGGAGAGCCCTATGTGTCCACCGAGCATGCCGCAGAGCAAGTGACTACTCAAATTAAGTATGCCGGTTATATTGAGCGGCAAGCTCAAGATATTGCCAAGTTGCACCGACAAGAGTCGCTAGTCATTCCCGATGACATTGACTTCGCAAATGTCAGGGGACTGTCCAACGAAATCCAACAAAAGCTGACCGCTTCTAGACCTTCAACAATTGCCAGAGCGGGACGCATTTCTGGCGTAACACCTGCTGCACTGTCGCTGTTGCTGGTCTATATAAAACGCAAGGACGGGATGAAAAAAGCCTCTAATGGGTGACGCAGTAGCGCTTCGCTTAGAGCACGAATTAGGACAGCTTGAATTTACCTTAACCAACGCACAACACGCTGATCTTGTGGCTTATATAGAGCTGATCAGTCATTGGAATCGCGCCTATAATTTAACCGCTGTGCGGGATCCTCTAGCGATGGTGACCCGCCACGTTGTAGACAGTTTAGCTATTGCGACTTTGCTGCCATCGGTCACGGTCTTAGATGTTGGTACTGGTCCGGGTTTACCCGGTATACCTTTAGCGGTTGCTCTACCTGAGCAAAAATTTCATTTATTAGATAGCAACGGCAAAAAAACCCGCTTCTTGTTCCAGGTTAAAAACCAGCTAAGCCTCTCTAATATTGAAATAAAAGAAACACGCGTTGAAAGTTTTGAAGTTGAACAGGGTTATGATTGCATTGTCAGCCGGGCGTTTGCGAGCCTGCGTTCAATGGTGAAGTCCTGTCATCACCTGCTACCAGAGCGGGGACGCCTTTTCGCGATGAAGTCAACGGGCGTGCATGCAGAACTTAGCGAGGTTGCTGATTTAGCAGACCTCGTCGCTTTACGAGAAATCAAAGTTCCTGGCCTCCAAGAGACAAGGTATCTTGTTGAACTCGCCGTTCGTCATTGAACGGGCCGAATCATAGGGTGTTGATATGAAAATTGTAGCGGTAGCCAACCAAAAAGGCGGCGTCGGCAAAACCACTACCAGCGTTAATCTAGCGGCGAGTCTGGCCGCTATGGGTAGGCGCGTGCTACTGATCGATCTCGATCCACAAGGCAATGCCACCATGTCATCGGGTGTCGACAAACATGAAGTTGAGGCGACAGCCTACGATTTACTGGTAGACCAGCGGCCTATAAAAGACGTGATTGTACCTGCGGCGAGTAATGGGTTTTGGTTGGTGCCAGCAAACAGAAACCTTACCGCCGCGGAAATCGAACTGTTGAACGTACAAAAAAGAGAGCGGCGCTTAGCCGACGCGCTTGCCTCTGCCGACGGGTTTGACTGGGTTCTTATCGACTGCCCACCATCATTGAGCATGTTAACGGTAAATGCTTTTGTTGCCGCTAAGTCAGTGATTATCACTATGCAGTGCGAATATTTTGCCCTTGAGGGCCTATCAGCGTTGCTCAAGACAATCCGTCGGATCGCTGATACGGTAAACCCAACGCTTGAAATAGAGGGGATTTTACGCACTATGTATGACCCCAGAAATTCACTGACGGGCGAGGTGTCGTCCCAGCTGCACAAACATTTTGGTGACTTGGTTTATCGTACGGTTATTCCACGAAATGTCCGCCTTGCTGAGGCACCGAGTCATGGCTTGCCAGCGTTGCAGTACGATCGCTACTCCTCGGGTGCCCGTGCTTACGCTGCACTGGCAGGAGAGTTTGTAAAAAAACAAAAGCAAACAACAGGCTGACTATCAGAGCTAATGATGCAAAGAAACGCGCACAGGGAGTAATCATTGAGTAGCAGAACCAAACGCGGAAAACTGGGGAAGGATCTCGATGTGCTATTGGGCGTCGCAGACACGCCTAGAGCACACCAAAACACCTCTGATGAACCCAGCGCTGGCCGGGAGGGGGTAACGGTAGGTGCCGAAACTGCGGGGCTGCAGTTCTTGCCCTTGGAAATGCTTCGACCGGGTAAATACCAACCTAGGCAGGACTTTGATGAAGCCCTGCTGCGTGAGTTAGCCGATAGCATCCAGTCACAGGGGGTGCTTCAGCCTATTGTGGTTCGAGCGATATCTGATGGTCAGTGGGAGATTATTGCCGGTGAGCGCCGATGGCGAGCAAGTCAGTTGGCGGGCATCGAGAAAATACCCGCGCTGATTAGGGATGTGAGTGACGAAGCCACAATAGCGATGGCTCTGATTGAAAATATCCAGCGCGAGAACTTAAACGCGATCGAAGAGGCTGAGGCGCTGCGCCGGTTGCAAACAGAATTTGCTCTAAGCCAACAGCAAGTTGCTGAACGTGTTGGTAAGTCTAGGCCTGTCATTGCCAACCTGATGAGGTTGCTGGTGCTCGAGCCCGTCGTAAAAGCCATGTTAGAAGCGGGTGATCTCAACACTGGGCATGGCAAGGTTTTGTTAGGCTTGGAGGGCAGCGCCCAGATAAAAGCCGCTAAAAAGGTGGCAAGGGGTCAGCTGTCTGTCCGTCAAACTGAAAGCTTGGTTAAGTCTGTTTTGGGGCTAACCTCGAAGCCAACTAAGCCAGACACCGCAACAAACCCGGATGTCCTAAGACTGGAGCGAGAGCTGTCTGGTCGGCTGGGGTCTTCAGTAACGATTACTCAGGGCAAAGGCCAGCAGGGCAAGCTGGTTATTGCTTATTCCTCATTTGATGAGCTAGATGGCATTCTTGGCCGGATTCATTAGTAAACAACAAGTTGAAGGCCATAGGCCTTTCGACTAGACTTGCGCCCGCGCTGCCTCGGGGACGGTTGAGCCTTGGACAAAGTTAGGCCTCAGGATCCAATGGCGACAGTTCGCCAACAGCTGATATTGGCTTTGGTCTATAGCGCGTTGTGCTTGGCGGTTTGTATAACAGCGTTTGGTTTGATTGATGGCTGGGAGGCGGCGACAGCGGCCTTCATAGGCGGCATGATAATCCTGGTTCCCAGTGGTTGGTTGGCACATAAAGTGGCCTCTGCACGGGGACCTCATTACGCCATGGCATCGGCAATGGTTAAATTTGCGTTGTGTGGTTTGGGTTTTGCGCTTTTATTTGTGCTGAAACCAGAAATTCACGCTTTTGCCGTATTTGCTGGAGCGGCGACAGTATTATTGGCGTTACCGATCATCACTGGGGTGGTGCAGCACAAAAGCGCGTGAAACCCTAATTAAAGGACAAGAAACGGTCAAACATGGCAGCTAACGGACACGAACAGACGGTATCTGAGTACATCGTCCACCATCTTACCAACCTAACGTATGGCAAATTGCCAGCCGGGTTTGTACGTGACGATGGCACAGTGGTGACAGATGTCGGGCTTTGGACAACGGCTCACGGTGGAGATGAGATCGCCGCTATGGGGTTCAATGCCATTCATGTTGACTCAATGATTTGGTCTGTAGGCTTGGGCATCCTATTTTGTTGGTTGTTCAGAGCCGTCGCCAAGAAAGCATCGGCAGACACGCCTTCAGGTTTGGTGAATTTTGTTGAAATGATCGTAGAGTTTGTCGATAACACCGTTAAAGACACTTTTCACGGCCGTAATCCGCTGATTGCGCCTTTGGCTCTAACGATTTTTGTTTGGGTGTTTTTAATGAACCTGATGGACCTTATTCCCGTCGACTTGGTACCGGAAGGTCTTAAGCTTGCCGGGATCGAGTACCAAAAAATTGTGCCCTCCACTGACCCAAACATTACCATGGGCATGGCGATTGGCGTGTTTGTGCTCATGCTGTATTACTCTATTAAGGTTAAGGGTTTTGGTTTTGTTAAAGAGCTAAGCCTCAACCCCTTTAACCATCCGCTGTTTATACCGGTCAACTTGTTCATGGAAGTTGTTGGGTTGCTTGCCAAGCCTTTTTCCTTAGGTCTTCGATTGTTCGGGAATATGTATGCCGGGGAAATGATCTTCATTTTGATAGCGGCGCTATTTAGCGTTGGTGTGATGTGGATTCTGCCAGCCGCACTGCTTCAGGTAGGTTGGGCCATATTCCATATTCTGGTGATTACCCTACAAGCGTTTATTTTTATGGTTCTGACCATTGTGTATTTGAGTATGGCTCACGAAGAGCACTGATAAATTTTTTTAAACTAAGTAAAGCTAGATCTAACAGGAGATAACCATGGAAATGATTTATGTTGCCGCAGCCATTATGATGGGTTTAGGCGGAATGGGCGCCGCCATCGGCGTAGGCATTTTGGGCGGGAAGCTTATTGAGGGCTCTGCACGACAGCCAGAGTTGGCGCCTAAACTACAGGGTACTTTCTTCTTAGGTGCAGGCCTGGTCGACGCAATCCCCATTATTGGTGTTGGAATTGCCATGTACCTGATCTTTGTTGTTGCGGGTTAAGAGTCGTCCCATGCGTTTGCCGGTATCTAAGGTACCGGTTCCCCCGGTGACAACAGGAGCACATCGTGAACATTAACTTAACGCTTTTTGGCCAATTGATAGCTTTTGTGGCTTTTGTGGCGTTCTGCATGCGTTTTGTCTGGCCGCCCATAGTGTCTGCTATGGCAGAGCGTCAACAAAAGATCTCTGACGGCCTTGCCGCTGCAGATCGCGCCAATCATGATCTTGAGTTGGCGCAGAAGCGCGCTACCGAAGAAATGGCCGATGCCAAACGCGAGGCGGCGGGCATTATTGATGCCGCTAACAAGCGCGCAGCGTCTTTAATTGATGAAGCTAAAGTTGCTGCAGTAGCAGAAGCTGATCGTGTTAAGGCCGCTGCTGCTGCTGAAGTAGAGCAGGAGCGTGCCCGAGCTCAGGAACAATTAATGAGCCAGGTAAGCAGCCTTGCTTTGGCGGGTGCTGAAAAAGTTTTGGGCAGTGAAATTGATGCAGCGAAACACGCGGAGCTCTTGAAGAGCTTAACGGCGGATCGCTAGTCATGATTGAACCCAGAACATTGGCGAGACCCTACGCGCGTGCCGCCTTTGAGTTTAGCCGCAATGCGGGAACACTCGATGCCTGGGCGGAAGCCATAAATGTTGCCGCTGCGGTCAGCTCGGAACCTGCAATGCGCGCTGTTTTAGGGGATCCAGCAAAAACAGCGGACCAGCGTGTTGACGCGTTGGCCACCGTGCTGGGCGATGCATTGAGTAAAGAAGTGCGTGGCTTCTTGGGAATCATGGCGACCAATGGCCGCCTGGAATTGATCGATGAAACCGCGTCCTTATTTGCAGAGTTAAAAGCGGCGCAAGAAGCGTCGGTTGATGTGTTGGTCACTTCCGCTTTTGCGGTGAGCGATGAAGCACTTAACGAGATTTCTGAAGCCATGACGCGACATTTTGAGCGGACGGTTTCTATAACTTCAGAGACAGACTCGGCCTTGTTGGGCGGAGCTGTCATTCGGGCCGGTGATGTAGTTATCGATGGCTCGGTTCGCGGCCGGCTTAATAAACTCGCCGGCACGTTGACACCCTGACAGAGGAATAGGTCATGCAACAACTTAACCCTTCGGAAATTAGCGACATCATTCGACAGCGAATTGATCAGCTTGACGTTTCGTCGCAAGCAACCAACGAAGGTACGATAGTCTCGGTAACCGATGGCATTATCCGCATTCACGGCCTTAATGAGGTTCAGTACGGAGAAATGATCGAGTTCCAGGGCGGTATTTTTGGTCTCGCACTGAACTTGGAGCGTGACTCTGTGGGCGCCGTTATTCTGGGCGATTACAAACAGCTTGCTGAAGGGCAAACCTGTCGTTGTACCGGCCGAATTTTAGAAGTTCCTGTTGGTCCTGCGCTCCAGGGGCGCGTTGTTGATGCCCTGGGGAACCCCATTGATGGTCGCGGCACTATTGATACAGACGAAACCGATGCTATTGAGAAGATCGCGCCTGGAGTCATCGCGCGTCAGTCGGTTGATCAGCCGGTACAAATTGGGCTTAAGGCCATCGATGCGATGGTGCCCATCGGTCGCGGCCAACGCGAGTTAATTATTGGCGATCGTCAGGTGGGTAAAACTGCGATTGCCGTCGATGCCATCATTAACCAAAAAGGCACGGGCATTAAGTGCGTGTATGTTGCTGTGGGACAGAAAGCGTCGTCAGTGGCTGCTGTTGTTCGGAAGCTTGAAGAGCACGGCGCAATGGACCATACGATTGTTGTTGCGGCTAACGCCTCTGATCCAGCGGCCATGCAGTTCTTGGCGCCCTTTGCTGGCTGTACCATGGGTGAGTATTACAGGGATCGCGGTGAAGACGCCCTAATTATTTATGATGATCTGTCTAAGCAGGCAGTGGCTTATCGTCAAATCTCTCTGTTGTTGCGTCGCCCACCTGGGCGTGAGGCCTATCCTGGAGACGTCTTTTATTTGCACTCGCGACTCTTAGAGCGTGCTGCGAGGGTCAATGCTGATTACGTAGAAAAGTTTACTAATGGCGCAGTTAAAGGTCAGACGGGGTCATTAACGGCGCTACCTGTTATTGAGACTCAAGCGGGTGACGTTTCAGCGTTTGTACCAACTAACGTTATTTCGATTACCGATGGTCAGATTTTCTTAGAAGCCGATATGTTCAATGCGGGTGTACGCCCAGCGATGAATGCGGGTATTTCCGTTTCCAGGGTGGGTGGTGCTGCACAGTCCAAAATCGTGAAAAAACTGTCGGGTGGTATTCGAACGGCGTTAGCCCAGTACCGTGAACTCGCTGCTTTTTCTCAGTTTGCGTCAGACCTTGACGATGCAACAAAAGCGCAGCTCGATCATGGAGAGCGCGTGACTGAGCTCATGAAGCAGAAGCAATATGCACCACTGTCGGTCGCTGAAATGGGCGTCTTGCTTTACGCCGCCAACGAGAATCAGTTGGGTGATGTATCGGTCGATAAGATCGGCGATTTCGAAACCGCACTTTTGGCTTATATGCATGCTGAGCATGGGGCACTCATGACCGAGATTGCTTCTGATGGTAATTGGAACGGCGATCGCGAAACGGCGTTTAAGTCTGCTATCGAAGCCTTTAAGTCAACTCAGGCCTGGTAATCGGTTATGGCTGCTGGCAAGGAAATCCGCACCAAGATCTCGAGCATTCAAAGTACTCAGAAGATCACGAGTGCCATGGAGATGGTAGCGGCGAGTAAAATGCGTCGTGCCCAAGACCGCATGGAACTCGGCAAGCCTTATGCGCGTCGCATTCGTGATGTTGTTGGTCACATTGCTAACGCGGTACCTGAATATCGCCACGCCTATATGCAGCAGCGCGAAGTGAAGCGCGTTGGCTACATCATTGTTTCCACCGACCGGGGTCTTTGTGGCGGCTTAAATATTAATTTATTTAAGGCTGCTATTGCGGGTATGCGCCCGCAAAATGAGGCGGGGATCGAGGTTGATCTTTGCTTGATTGGTGCAAAATCACTGGCCTTCTTTAAGAGCGTGGGGGGCAATGTGGTTGCGAGCGTCCGGGATGTGGGTGAAGAACCTACGGTGGACCAGTTAATCGGTGGCGTTAAGCAAATGCTAGATGCTTATGTGCAGGGGCGCATTGATACCCTTTACTTGGTGAGCAACGAGTTCGTGAATACCATGACTCAAAGCCCTCAAGTTGAGCAGCTTTTACCTCTTAAGCCCACAGAAGATGCCGGTTTGTCCCACCACTGGGACTATGTTTATGAACCCGATGCCAGAGAGTTACTAGACGCGCTATTGGTTCGATATGTTGAGTCACTGGTGTACCAGGCAGTGGTCGAAAACGGTGCCTGTGAGCAAGCTGCGCGGATGGTGGCCATGAAGAGCGCTAGTGATAATGCGGGCGATCTAATTGATGAGCTTCAGTTGGTCTACAACAAAGCGCGTCAAGCAGCGATTACCCAAGAGCTGGCGGAGATTGTCAGCGGTGCAGCGGCCATTGGCTAAAACACCGTATTTATATTGAGTTAACAGGTGGCGCACCAGCGGCCACACAGCGAAAGAAACAGAGGACTGGAAGATGAGTAGTGGAAAAGTCGTACAGGTGATTGGCGCGGTTATTGATGTTGAATTTCCCCGCGACAACGTGCCCCGGGTTTACGATGCACTGTCCGTCAGTGAGAAAGGTTTGACGCTTGAGGTGCAGCAGCAGCTAGGAGACGGCATCGTTCGAGCCATTGCAATGGGGTCTTCCGAAGGCATTAGCCGGGGTTTATCGGTTGAGAATACGGGAGCGCCGATCTCTGTACCTGTGGGTGTCGAAACTCTAGGCCGCATTATGGACGTTTTGGGTAATCCTATTGATGAGAAAGGGCCCATTGGAGAGCAACACCGCAGTGCAATCCACAGAGCCGCTCCTGCCTATGATGAACTGGCCGCCTCTGAAGAAGTGCTGGAAACCGGGATCAAAGTGATTGATTTGGTTTGTCCTTTTGCAAAGGGCGGTAAGGTGGGTCTATTTGGTGGTGCTGGTGTTGGCAAGACCGTCAACATGATGGAGCTGATCAACAATATTGCGACCGAGCACTCAGGCTTATCTGTTTTCGCCGGTGTCGGAGAGCGAACTCGAGAAGGCAATGACTTCTACTACGAAATGCAGGAGTCGGGGGTTGTTAACATCGAAAATATGGACCAGTCAAAAGTGGCAATGGTCTACGGTCAAATGAACGAGCCGCCCGGAAACCGACTTCGTGTTGCCCTAACGGGTCTGACTATGGCGGAAAAGTTTCGAGACGAAGGCCGCGATGTGTTGTTGTTTGTCGATAATATTTATCGTTACACCTTGGCGGGAACAGAGGTTTCGGCGTTGTTGGGCCGTATGCCTTCAGCGGTGGGCTATCAACCCACCCTCGCTGAGGAAATGGGCGTGTTGCAAGAGCGCATTACGTCGACAAAAACAGGATCTATTACTTCCATACAAGCGGTTTATGTTCCGGCCGATGACCTCACGGACCCATCACCCGCAACGACCTTTGCACACTTGGATTCTACCGTTGTACTGAGCAGAGATATTGCCGCTAAAGGCATTTATCCTGCGGTTGACCCTCTTGATTCGACTTCGCGTCAGTTAGATCCACTGGTTATTGGCACCGAGCATTACGAAGTAGCTCGGGGCGTGCAGTCCGTTTTGCAGCGCTACAAAGAGCTGAAAGATATTATTGCGATTTTGGGCATGGACGAATTGTCTGAAGAGGACAAGTTGACCGTGTCACGCGCACGAAAAATAGAGCGCTTTTTATCTCAGCCTTTCCATGTCGCTGAGATTTTCACAGGATCTCCGGGTATTTATGTGTCCTTAAAAGACACGATTGCCGGGTTCAAGGGCATTCTAGCGGGTGAGTACGACCACCTTCCAGAGCAGGCCTTTTACATGGTGGGCTCCATTGAGCAAGCCGTGGAAAGAGCTGAGAAGCTTTAAGCTCGCGGGGTAGTACGTTATGGCAATGACAATTCACTGTGACATTGTATCTGCTGAGGCTCAAATATATTCGGGCTTAGTAGAGCTGCTCGTTGCCACGGGTTCTGAAGGTGAGCTGGGCATTTGTTACGGTCATGCGCCTTTATTGACGGCACTGGTTCCCGGACCTGTTCGGTTGGTCGAGCAAGGTGGTGAGGAACAGGTCTTCTACGCGTCGGGTGGTTTTTTGGAAGTGCAGCGAGACGTGGTGACAATTTTGGCGGACACCGCGCTACGAGCGGCAGATGTGGACGAAGCCGCTGCCGAGGAATCTCGAAAAGCCGCCGAAGACGCACTGGCCAATCAGAGCGGTGAGCTGGATTACGGCCGAGCTTCGGCCCAACTTGCCGAAGCTTCGGCACAGTTGGCGACTCTGCGAAAACTGAAAGCCCGGGCCGGGCGCGGCTAACCCGTCAAGTAAGAAAGCCGCCTTTTGGGCGGTTTTTTTTGGCCTCCAAATTAAGAGTTCATTGCTAGACTACGAGTTTTAGGCGGGGGTATGACTTTGACTGCTGCACATAAAAACCTCGAAGTTATTATATTGGCTGCGGGTCGTGGAACACGCATGCGCTCTTCAAGGCCAAAAGTATTGCACCCCTTAGCGGGTAAATACTTAATTCAGCATGTCATTGATACGGCCCAAGCACTTAATCCAACCCAAATTCATGTGGTGGTGGGGCATGGTGCCGATGCAGTTGAACAGGCTTTGGCTGGTCAAAACCTAAATTTTCATCAACAAACCGAGCAGCTAGGGACGGGTCACGCGGTGGCTTGTGCGCTGCCTGGGTGTGCATCGAACTCTGCTGTGTTGGTGCTCTTTGGTGATGTGCCGCTCGTCGCCGCGTCAACCCTCAAGACCTTAATCGCCGGATCTCAGGGTAATCCCAGTATGTTGGCTGCCCGTCTTGATGATCCACAGGGCTACGGGCGTGTATTGCGTAGCGAGCAAGGTCATTTTCTCGCGGTGGTCGAGCAGGCTGATGCCAATGAGACGCAAGCGTTGATTAACGAGGTTAATACGGGGGTTTTAGCAGCCCCTGTCGAACAATTGTCAGCGCTGCTTAATCTCGTGGGTAATGACAATGCACAGGGCGAATACTATTTACCTGATGCCTTGGGTTTGGCGCAGCAGCAAGGTATTGCTGTGGCTGTAGCCGTGACCGATGATCCTCTCGAAATGTACGGCATTAACGATCGCCTACAACTGCAGACACTCGAACGCGCCTTACAATGCCGTCGGGCCGACACCTTAATGAGCGCGGGTGTGGCGGTGGCCGATCGGCAGCGCATTGATATTCGAGGTGAGTTGGCGTGTGGCACTGACGTGGAGATCGATATCAACGTTGTTTTCGAGGGCCAAGTAAGCCTCGGTGATGGCGTTAGAGTTGGCGCACATTGTGTGTTGAAAGACGTTGTCATCGGCTCAGGGACCGACATCCAGCCTTTTTGTCATCTTGAAGGAGCCGTTGTCGGCGAGCGTTGTCACATTGGCCCGTATGCCAGGCTGCGACCGGGAAGTATTTTGTCTGAGACAGCGAAAGTAGGAAATTTTGTTGAAACTAAAAACACCACTTTAGGTGTGGGTAGCAAAGCAAACCATCTCGCGTATCTGGGTGACACCCATGTAGGGGCTCAAAGCAATATTGGCGCCGGCACCATAACGTGTAACTACGATGGCGTGAATAAGCACCCCACTACATTGGGTGACTCGGTTTTCGTGGGCTCTAACAGTACTTTAGTGGCACCCATAAATTTGTCAGACGGCGCTTTTGTGGCAGCCGGATCGGTAGTGACTGACGACGTTCCAGAGAGTGAATTGGCGGTGGGTCGGGCGCGCCAAAGAAATATTTCAGGTTGGCAGCGCCCCGACATTAAAAAGGATTAACCCATGTGTGGAATAGTCGCCGTTGCTGGTCGGCGTGATGTGTCTGAAATTCTCCTTGAGGGCCTGCGGCGCCTAGAATACCGCGGCTACGATTCCGCGGGGGTGGCTGTGCTCAATGACCAGGGAGACCTTCAGTCTTGTAAGCAGGCCGGTAAAGTGTCGATACTTGAGGATGCCTTGGCAGGCGCACCGGTTGTGGGGGTAACCGGCATTGCCCACACTCGTTGGGCGACCCATGGTGTGCCTAATACTGACAACGCCCACCCTCACATTAGCGGCAATCGCATCGCCTTAGTGCACAACGGCATTATAGAAAACCACCAATCATTGCGTGAATCTTTAATCGCTCGGGGAGTAACTTTCACCTCAGATACCGATACTGAGGTGATTGTTCATTTAATCAATGTTGAAATGCAGCACGAGCCCTCTTTGTTAAAAGCGGTTCAACAGGTGTTGCCGCGGTTAGAGGGCGCTTACGCACTGGCGGTGTTAGATGCGAACAACCCGGGACAGTTAGTGGTTGCACGTGCGGGCAGCCCCTTGGTGTTAGGTGTGGGTATGGGCGAGACCTATGCCGGCTCTGACACCTTAGCGCTGCGACCAGTCACGGATCGATTTGTGTATCTTGAAGAGGGTGATATCGCAGAACTTTCTGCCGGCAGCTATACGATTTATGGCCGTGATGGCCATATTGCCGATCGTGAAGTGACGCGGATTGAGTCCAGCGATGACAGTGGTGGCCTGGGTGACTATGACCACTACATGCTTAAGGAAATTCATGAACAGCCCGCTAGGCTTCAAGACACGGTTTCTATTGATTGGCGCAGCGATCATTGCTTTGGCACCAACACCCAAGCGCTATTATCTCAAGTTGAAGCTGTTCAGATTATAGCCTGTGGCACCAGTTACCATGCCGGCCTAATAGCGCGGCACTGGATTGAGAGCGTGGCCGGCCTAAGCTGTCAGGTTGAAGTCGCTTCAGAATATCGATACCGGCAGTCGGTAACGCTGCCTGGCACCTTAGTGGTTTGTATTTCTCAAAGTGGCGAAACCGCCGATACTCTAGCCGCGTTAAAGCATGCTTCAAATGACCATGTGGTCGCGCGATTAGCCCTTTGCAATGTTGACCACTCAGCGATTGTTCGTGCCAGTGATCTCACTATTTTGACCCGAGCTGGCGCAGAAATTGGTGTCGCATCAACCAAGGCCTTTACCACACAACTGGCCGCCCTCATGTTACTCGTGGGGAAGCTCGCTGAAATAAAAAAGCGTGCAGATTTTAAACGTGATGAACTCGACGCAGCGCTTGTTTCGTTACCCGCAGCTGTTAAGGCTGTTTTAGCTGCGGAAGAGGCCATAAAAAGTATGGCCATTCATTTTGCGTCCAAACACCATGCACTGTTTCTTGGTCGAGGCATTAACAATCCTGTCGCGATGGAAGGAGCACTGAAACTCAAAGAGATCTCCTATATTCATGCAGAAGCTTATGCCGCAGGGGAATTGAAGCACGGGCCATTAGCGTTGGTCGATGCGGATATGCCGATTGTGGCGGTGGCCCCTAATAATGAATTGCTGGAAAAACTCCGATCTAATTTGGAGGAGGTTAGAGCTCGCGGTGGTGAGTTGTTTGTGTTTGCCGACGAGGCGTCAGGTTTCGAGGCAGGGCCGGGACTCCACGTACTGCAAATACCTCACTGCCCGGAATGGTCGGTACCCATCGTTTATTCGGTCGTGCTGCAACTTCTTGCATACCATGTTGCGATTGTTAAAGGCACCGATGTTGATAAGCCTCGAAATCTTGCTAAGTCGGTGACGGTGGAATAATTCAAAAAATTCTATGAAAAGGCGCAGATGATGGAAGCGTTCGCAATTTTGGGCTTTATTTTTGGGCTAGTGGCATTTGTTCGAATAGAAAAGCTTATAAAAACCCTAAAAGAAAAAAATATTCTCCAAGAAGATTACAAAGAAGAATAATGTAGTCACCTAAAATGCTCAGTGATTGCAGATGAGATTGCGGAGTTGACTTAAGAGGATAAAGCCATCGAAACACTGGGGTTTATATTTGGAATGGTAGGCATGTCTTTAGGGGCAGCTGGTTTTATATTTGCCGTGGTTTGTTTGGGGAAACTCAACAACATAACAGCAGCCTTAAAAGAAAAGGGTGTTCTCGACGCGCAGGACAAAAACGGGTAGTTCCGAGCTTGAATACACGGGCCTATGACCCATCAAGGCGCTAAAAATGCAGGCGGTTGGCGCTAACTCGAAACTGATCGACCCGCGTTGAAACACCCAAGGGTTGGATATCATCCATCGACCGCTTTGTATGGGCTGGGATGCCAAGTATGTTTAAGAGCGCAACCTTTAAGAGAAACTTTGCCATTGTGACCGCGCTTTTTGCTGGTCTACATTTTATCTTAGAAATCTTCTATACGTTACGACATGGTCAAACCTTCTTGGGGTTATTGCCTGATCTAATGGCGGATACCCTGCTGCTCGTTGGGAGCTACTTTCTATTTAAGGACCCCAGGCTGACAGGTGTTATTTGCGGGGCCTGGGGTTTTACGTTTTGCTTGCACTATCGTGCTTGGGCCTGGCGGGCTGAAGGGCTTTCCGTGGGCACATTGAGTGAGGTTGAGCAGGCGGTCATGGTGCTGCTGGCCGTTACGATGGTGAGTTCATTTTTGTGCTTTTTGATTACGTTGGTTATGAATGGGCCCGGAAAGCAAAGCGTTTCAGCGCCGTAATACCTGATCGGGACAAGGGCGTCTGCGTCGACGGCTCATACAGATTAAAGTGCGTTCTAACCTTGAAGCGATAGACGCATGCATAGAGCGAAATATGGGTTGAGGTCCGCGCCTGACGAGCCCCGCGCTGCTGACTAAAGCCCAATCTGGGATGCTGCAGGCCCTTTAGTAAGCCTGTGTGCACCCCGACGAGCTAGCCTCCCAGCTTTAGCTGGGGTTTGCGGCCTTATAAGCACGGATTGCCTGATTGAACTGCTCGGCAAGCTGCTCCTCCATGGCTACTGATTCGTTGTAATCTGCAGTAGCCGCTTCATATTTTGGTGCTGCCCCTGGGTTCCCCTCTTCAACAGAGGCTTTAAGCTCGGCCATGGTATCGTCTTGGCAAGCTCGAAATTCAGCGGCGGCAGCTTGGAAGGCCTTAACGCCCTGCTGACCTTCAATCATCTCTTCCATAGTGGACGAGCTACCGTCGGGGATTGTGGGCATGGTGGGCAGTTCACAATCAGCGGCCAGTGCTTGGCCTGCAAAGATAGTGAATAAAAGAGCGATCGAGGTGGTCATTATTTTCATCGTTAAGTTTCCGTTATTAAAGGTCTGGGGTTATTGGAGTCAAATCTGTCGGAGTTGCAGATTGGGCATATCGCCACCTGCTGCCAATGCTCTAATAATTTCTTCGCCTTGCTCTCGTGAGTTAATACCCACAATTTGCACGCGATACAGCAGTTCACCAGAGCGATACTCAACCGCTACTTTGGCCGCATAACCGGCGTCTTCTATTTGCTGAGCTTTGTTGTCCGCATCGACTCCCTGAGCATAGGTGTCGACATAGATAAACCAGCCACCCACATCTTGATTAGTGTTGTCAGGGGCTTTGGTATCGGTAACTGTTGGCGACGTTGCGGGTGGCATGGCTTTATCGAGTGCAGGTTTGGGTTGCGCGGTTGATGAGCGATTAGAGGCTGGAGGCGCTGAGGTTTTTCCTATCCATAGAGCCCCCAAATTGTAGGTGGCCTCTAATTCAGCAGCGGCGCTTTTTGCTTCAGACTTTGTGTCAAAGCCCACGGCGCGAACGCGGTATAGGGTGCGCCCCTCGATTTCAACACTTTGAGTAATCGCATTGTAACCCTCACTCTGAAGTTTTTGAGCCCAATTTTCTGCTGTCCCACGACGCGAGTAGGCTGCGACATTGGCAAACCAAAGACCTTGGCCGCTGCTTTCTAACGCTCGGGGGGCAGTGGGTTTATCTGTTGCAGCAACTTCAGCGGCAGAAGGTGATGTATCGGGTGTGGATTGTGGTATTTGGGTTATTTGCTGATCCTGTAAGGGTTCGGATTTGAGTGCTTCCGCGAGCCGCGTGGCTTGTGCAGCCATCTTTTCGGCGTTTTCGAGCTCAACCTGCAGGGATTGTATGGTGTCATTGGCCGCAGAGTAGTCCCCCTTCAGCGTTGTGAGCTGCAACGCTAGGGCCTGATTCTCAGCCTCAAGGACGGCTTCGTCGCCAGCATCAAGATTACCCGAAGGTGCGGGCGTTGCTTGCTGGTCTTCAAGTTCAACAATACGGTTTTGTAGCGAAGAGCGCTCTGAAATTGCGCCCCAGCCACCAATAAGCAGCAGAGCCACCGCAGCTATCCCTGCGATGGTTGGCCATAGCGGTAGTTTGCCTGTGGTGGTTGTACCGACAATGTGGTGATCAGTTAGTAAATCCATGGAAGAAAATTCAGAACTGTTGCTTCCGTCAAACGGATCTGATGCCGCCGACGCGGGTGCAGGTTCGGCTTCGGGTTCTTCTGAAGGTTCTGTTGGAGGCGCAGACATTGACGCCGTTAGTGGCCCTGGGTCGTCGGCCTGGTGGGGCGCGGTTATTTCCGGGGAAGTGGTGATATCACCCCCTGCAAACCAGTCATCCGTAGAACTTTCTTGGCTTGTAGTCCGATCGGCGCTGGTGCCTGACTCTGCACCCTCAGATTCAGAGGTGAGCCAGCCAGCGTCGTCAATGGCGGGTCGTTCTGAAGGTTGCGGGGCGTCCGAATTCTCTTCTGAAGCCATAAGCCAGTCAGCCCCATCATCATCACCCCCCCACTCTTCTGGGGGCGTCATAACGCGACGTTTATCGTTTTCGTCATGATCATCCATTACTTACATTGCCTCTATTTTTCTCAGTTCAGCCACACGGACACTACCTTTCACTCGATGAAGCCATGATTACGCGCTATTTTCTATGATTTTCACGAGTTCTGCGACGAAAACAAGTCTAAAGTTGCCTCAAACTATAAGAAGTTGCCAGTGTAAAACGCGGTTACCCGTGTGTTTTCCGGTAGAATTAGGCAATGGATGTTTCCGATATTCTCACCGACCTCAATGTGGCGCAACGCGAAGCTGTGGCTGCGGAGTCGGGCAACTTACTCGTGCTAGCCGGAGCCGGTTCTGGCAAGACCCGTGTCCTAGTGCATCGAATGGCCTGGCTCATTCGGGCGGAGGGCGTTTCCCCCCACGCTTTACTGTCGGTAACCTTTACGAATAAAGCCGCGCGAGAAATGCGTAACCGTATTGAAACAATGTTAGATGTTTCGACCCAGGGAATGTGGGTGGGAACGTTTCATGGCTTGGCTCACAGGCTGCTCAAACAACACTGGCAAGAGGCTCAACTGCCTCAAAACTTTCAGATACTCGATAGCGACGACCAGCTGCGTTTGGTTAAGCGGGTTTGTCGGGAATTGAATTTAGACGAGGCACAATGGCCTCCCAGGCAGGCCCAGTGGTACATCAATGGGCAAAAAGATGAGGGTCTACGTGCCTGCCATATAGATCCACCTTTTGGTGATTTATATGCGAAAACGATGTTGCGGGTGTACAGCGCCTATGAAGAGGCCTGTCAGCGCGGTGGATTGGTTGATTTCGCTGAGCTGCTGTTACGCGCCCATGAGCTTTGGCTGAAGTCCCCCGAGACTCTGCTGCATTATCAGCGTCGATTTCGCACTATATTGGTGGATGAATTTCAGGATACAAACACGATTCAATACGCCTGGCTTCGCGTTTTGGCGGGCCAAACTATACCGGTCGTGGCTGTTGGAGACGACGACCAGTCAATTTACGGGTGGCGTGGCGCGAAGATAGAAAACATTCATCGCTTTGGTGAGGACTTTAGCCCTGCAGAGACGATTCGCTTGGAGCAGAATTACCGCTCAACCCAAACGATCCTCAAAGCTGCGAATGGTCTGATCAGTCATAATTTTGGGCGCTTAGGTAAAGAGCTTTGGACAGCCGGAGATCCCGGGGACCCGATCAGTTTATATGCCGGGTTTAACGAGCAGGACGAGGCTAGGTTTATTGTCGAGCGCATTGAAGGCTGGGTAGACGAAGGGAATACCCGGCGCTCCAGCGCTATTTTATATCGCTCTAATGCGCAGTCTCGAGTATTGGAAGAAGCCTTGATCCGGGCACAAATTCCGTACCGCATCTACGGCGGCCAACGCTTTTATGAGCGCTTGGAAATTCGGAACGCTCTGGCCTACATGCGACTTCTCATAAGGCGCAGTGACGACACGGCACTAGAACGCGTGCTCAATTTGCCGCCTCGGGGTATTGGTAATAAGACGGTAGAGCAGCTGCGTGATCTGGCACGAGCCCGGCAAGTTCCCTTGTGGCAAGCCATTGTCATTGCCCAAGACGAGCAGCTTTTTACATCTCGGGCGCTCAAAGCGTTGTCGGGGTTTACGGCTCTCGTGGACGAGCTAGATTCTTTCACTTTGGAGTTACCCTTAGAGGAGCTTACTGAGCATGTGGTGGCGCGTTCTGGCTTGGTGGAGTACCACCGTGCTGAGAAAGGGGAGCGGGGTCAGGCCCGGGTAGAAAACTTAGAGGAGCTGGTGTCTGCGGCGAAAACCTTTGTTCCCGATGACACCGACGCACCCACATTGCAGCAATTTCTTGACAGTGCCGCACTGGATGCTGGTGATGCTCAGGCCGATCCTCATGAAGATAGTGTTCAGCTTATGACCTTGCACTCGGCCAAAGGGCTCGAGTTCCCCCTGGTCTTTCTCGCCGGTATGGAGGAGAACCTGTTCCCGCACCGTATGTCACTGGACGAGCCCGGCCGGCTGGAGGAAGAGCGACGACTCTGCTACGTGGGAATTACACGCGCCATGGAAAAGTTGGTGCTTACTTATGCGGAAAGTCGCCGATTACATGGATCTGAGTCTTACAATATCGCTTCCCGGTTTGTACGCGAACTACCGGCTGAGCTGTTAAACGAGGTTCGATTGGGTGCGGCCGTATCACGTCCTTTGTCGCCCTTATCCTCCACTCCAAGTGCGGCGCATCTCGATAGTGGTGTGAGCTTGGGGCAGCGGGTTATGCATCAGGTGTTTGGAGAGGGTGTTGTGACAAACTTTGAGGGCGGCGGGTCTAATGCTCGTGTCGAAGTCAGTTTTGCTGAGGGGTCGAAATGGTTGGTATTACAATATGCCAATCTGCAGCCCCTCTAACTACACTGAAAATGGCCACCACGATTCTAATAATAGGTGAAGGAGCGGTGTATGTTTGAAAGGCGATTTCTGCCTGTGGTTGTCATCTTTTTGGTGTCAGCTCTGGTCTTAGTGGTGGGCTTATGGGCGGTCGATAGCCGCGATCAAAGCCGTCCTTTGCCGGCGGTTGATAGCCTGAGTGATACGCCAGATTACCGCTGGAAGCTCGTCACTACCTGGCCAAAAAATCTTCCTGGCCTGGGTGCTGCGCCTGAAAATTTTGCGCGTTACGTTAATGAAATGAGTGGAGGGCGTCTCGAGGTTCGGGTTTTTGGTGCCGGGGAAATAGTGCCGGCCTTTGAGGTTTTTGACGCGGTCTCTCAGGGTGCAGCCGAGGTTGGACACGGGGCGAGCTACTATTGGAAAGGTAAAATTCCAGCCGCGGTTTTCTTTACGGCGGTGCCTTTTGGTATGACCGCTCAAGAGATGAATGGCTGGCTGCACTACGGTGGTGGGCTGGAATTGTGGCAGGAGCTGTACGCGCCTTTTGGCGTTATACCCTTTGCAGGCGGCAGTACAGGGGTGCAAATGGCGGGCTGGTTCAATAGAGAGTTGCGCAGTGCTAAAGATTTGTCAGGGTTGAAGATGCGTATCCCTGGGCTTGCCGGGGAGGTTTTTGATGCCGCCGGAGGTACTGCGGTGCGTATTGCCGGAGGCGAAGTTTATACCTCTATGCAAACCGGGGTGATCGATGCGGTTGAATGGGTAGGCCCCTATAACGACCGAACGCTTGGCCTGAATGAGGTCGCAGAATTTTACTATTACCCGGGTTGGCACGAGCCCGGTGCGATGCTTGAATTTACGGTAAATGCTGCGGCGTTTACGCAGCTACCCCGTGATTTGCAGGCTATTGTCCGATATGCGGCCCGAGCGGCTAATCAGGATATGCTGGATGAGTTTACCGCCCGCAATAATGAGTCGCTGCAACAACTGCTTGCCGCCGGTACCCAGTTGCGGCCCTTGCCCGAAGATATATTGAGTTTGTTGTACGAAAAATCGGTAGAGGCGATGGCCAATTTGCGGACCAGCGATGAAATGGCAGAAAAGATAGCGATATCCTATGACGCGTTCTCAAATAACGTCAGGGCGTACCACGAAATTTCTGAGCGTGCCTACCTCAACGCTCGGGATAAGGTATTGCCCTCAGTCATGCCAGAAAACTTTCAGGCTGAGCCTGGGCGCTGAATCGCCCGGGTTCGCTTATCCCCCCCAATGGCGACATAAATAAAAGTGCCTTCGGTCACTTTTATGGGTTCGCCGTCTTGGCGAGAGTTAATCCAGACTTCCACAATTACCCGCACCGAACTGCGACCGACCTCCAAAATATCTGAGTAGCAGCTGACAACGGCACCGACATGGACCGGTGTCAGAAATACCATACCTTCCACCGCGACAGTGGCGACTCTCCCTCCTGCCACTTCACAGGCGGTCACGTAGCCGGCTAAGTCCATTTGTGACATTAGCCAGCCCCCAAAAATATCTCCGTGGGGGTTAGTGTCTGCAGGCATGGCAACCGCTTGGAGGCTGAGTTCGCCTTGAGGGGTGGGATTCATATCCAGATCAGTCATGTCTTTGCCTGTTGTTGTCGTGATAGCGCGAATGGGTGATTACTTAAGTATGAATACGGCAGTTTGGGCCGTTTAGGGTCATTAGCCAGAGCGGAAGACACCTGGCAGCCAAGTTACTAGATCTGGGACGCTCCAAAGGAGAGCCAACAGGCCTATTTGGAGCACTACAAAGGGAATGACCCCTTTATAGATGGACCCTGTTGTTAGGGTCGGCGGTGCCACGCCGCGTAGATAAAAAAGCGCAAAGCCGAAGGGAGGGGTCAAAAAAGACGTCTGGAGATTAACCGCCAACATGATGCCAAACCAGATGGGATCAAAGCCCATGGCAAGCAAGATAGGGCCCACAATAGGCACCACGACAAAAGTGATCTCGATAAAATCGAGTATAAAGCCCAAAAGAAAAATGACGAGCATGACCAATAGCATGGCGCCCTGGGGCCCTAGGTTCATATGATCAAAGAAACCCTGCACCAACTCTTCCCCACCAAAGCCGCGAAAAACCAAGGTAAAAACAGCTGCTCCTATGAGTATTAGAAAGACCATGCTGGTGACGCGCATCGTCGATAGACCGATTTCGTGGAGTTTCATCCAACTCATTTGTCTGCGCTGTAATGCCAAAAGCAGCGCCCCAACCGCACCGACACCCGCGGCTTCGGTGGGGGTCGCCGCACCCAAAAGGATAGAGCCTAAAACCAGCGCGATCAGTATAAAGGGCGGTAGTAGAGCGCTAAATAACTCTGGGAGCGACGCGCCTTCAGCGGCAATGGCAGGCGCCAGCTGAGGTCTAATCCGGGCTACGAGTAAGATCCATAACAAATAAAAGGCCACCAATATCAGACCTGGAATCAGGGCTCCCACAAAAAGGTCTCCCACCGAAACGGTGGCGGTATTCACAACGCCCAAATCCAATTGGGCGCGTTGATAAGCGCTGGCAATCACGTCACCCAATAAAACCAAAGCGATCGATGGCGGTATGATTTGACCCAGTGTGCCGGTGGCACAGATCGTACCTGCTGCGAGGGCCGGGCTGTATCCGGCGCGCAGCATAGAAGGCAGTGATAGCAGCCCCATTGTGACAACGGTCGCGCCCACAATGCCGGTACTCGCAGCCAGCAGTGCGCCAACAATTACCACCGCAATTCCTAGACCCCCAGGTCGGCTACCCAGCAGTTGCGCCATATTGTTGAGTAAATCCTCGGCGATTTTGGCGCGCTCAAGGATATTGCCCATTAAAATAAACAAAGGAACGGCAATCAGTGTTTCGTTGCCGATAGTGCCAAAGATTCGGGCGGGAATAGCGGCCAAGTAGCTGGCATCAAAGGTCCCCATAATCGTGCCGATGGCTGCAAATAGGAGGCCTACCCCGGCCAAGGTCAGGGCGACCGGAAATCCCGCCAAAAGCACAAGGCAAACCGCCAGAAACATGAGAGCGGGTATTTCAATCACGATGAGATACCTCGCTAACGAGGATTTTCAGCGCTTTGATAATTTCTGATAACGCCTGGAGTGCTAGCAGCATAGCCATGACGGGTAGTAAGGTTTTTAAAATAAAAACAGCCGGTATGCCCCCGGGCTCAGGGGAAGTTTCTCGAGCGACCCAGGATTCGACCACATAGTCCTGGCTGGCAAAACCCACCAAAGCGCACAGCGGTAGCGTGAAAATAACGTGCCCCAGAGCATCGATCCAAGCCCTAGCTCTGGCGCTAAACTGTTGATATAGAACATCAACCCGGACGTGCCCACCCATTTGTAGTGTGCAGGAAGCGCCCAGCATAAAGAGCGTCCCGTGAAGATAGATCACACTCTCCTGTGCCGCGATAGCGCCAACGCCAAAACCATAACGCAGTACCACCACGAGCACGGTTAATAGGGCCATTAGCAAGGGCAGCCACCCAATAATGTGTGACAATCTTTGTGACAGCCCATCGAGTAGTCGGACTGATGAAATTAAAACGGCCACTTCTTATTCCTTATAGGCTTTTTCAGGGCGGTACACAGGTTATCATTGTCTCATCACAGACATCAGGGAGGCCCAATCGTGCTAACAGTCCTTTCCCCGGCTAAGACGCTCGACTACGAGACACCACCTCGCACACGCAAGGCGACACAGCCCCACTTTATTGAACGTGCTGCCCAGCTTGTTGACGATGCTAGAGACCTATCGCCAGACGCTCTGCAAAAACTCATGGGCGTTAGTGAGAACATTGCGCTATTGAACCATGAGCGGTTCATGAACTGGCATCCCGACTTTAACCTCGATAATGCCAAACAGGCTGTTCTGGCCTTCAAGGGTGATGTTTATACAGGCCTCGATGCCAGCACCCTTGACACTAAGGCGCTCACTTTCGCCCAAAAGCATTTACGAATTCTTTCGGGTTTGTATGGGTTGCTCCGTCCATTAGACCTGATGCAGCCCTATCGTTTAGAAATGGGCCTTAAGTTTGCTAACCGTGGCGGCCGTAATTTGTACGAGTTTTGGGGGGAAGAGATTACGCAGTTGCTCGACACCGCGATCGATAAAAGCGGCAGCATGGTGCTTGTTAATTTGGCGTCGAACGAGTACTTCAAAGCGGTAAAGCCACGCCAACTTCAAGCGGAAGTTATAACTCCGGTCTTTAAAGACCTGAAAAATGGTGATTATAAAATTATCAGTTTTTTTGCCAAGAAGGCTCGAGGCGTCATGGCACGTTACATTGTTGAAGAGCAATTGAATGAACCCGAGGGGCTGAAGGCATTTTGTGGCGCGGGCTATTATTACAGCCCTGAGCAGTCAACCGCTGGCAATTGGGTCTTTTTGCGTGACAAAGTGCCAGCGACTGATGCCGCCTAGGGCGAGTTTTTGGCTTACAAAGCGCCCTCTTTGAAGGGCAGTAACTTGGTGGCCTCCGCCTTATAAGATTTAACCTGTTCTATGTCTCGGGCGCAAAAATCTTTAATGGCCGGCTGAAATCCGGGTTCGGCAATCCAATGGTGGGAGCGCGTTAATGTGGGCTCAAAGCCACGCTGGATCTTGTGTTCCCCTTGGGCACCGGGGTCCAGCCGTTGAATGCCCTGTTGAATACAGTACTCGATGCCTTGATAGTAGCAGGCCTCAAAATGTAGGCCGTCGTACTCTCTGAGGCAGCCCCAATATCGCCCGTAAAGGGTGTCAGATGATTGAAAAAATAAAGCAGCGGCTACCGGCTGCTCATTGAGAAACGCTAGCACCATGACCGGAGCAGCACCTAACTTAGGACAAAGCTCGGTAAAAAACTCCCGCGACAAATAGCCGCCATGACCACTGCGTTTTGCATAGGTTGTTTGGTAGCAGTAGTGAAAAAAAGACCAGTCCTCAGGCAGAATATCTAAACCGACACGGGTGACCAGGGATAGCCCCTGATTCGTAACATGTTCTCGCTCTTTTCGGAGATTCTTGCGTTTACGACTACTAAAGAGCTGAAGAAAGTCGTCGAAACTTTTATAACCTCGGTTGATCCAATGAAATTGGCAGGTGGCCCGGTCGACCAAATTAAGATTGTCATCGGCATCGTGTAAATCTGAGGTAGAAAATAAGATGTGCCAGCTTGAGAGGCCTTGTTCGCCGCAAAACCCTTGAACGGCGTGACAAAATAGCGATTTAGCGGCTGTGACCTCTGGGTTAAACCAAATCTTGGGACCGCTGGCGGGTGTGAAGGGTGCAGCGGACACTAGCTTGGGGTAATACGTCAGGCCACTGCGTTGCCAAGCATCAGCCCAGGCCCAGTCGAACACATATTCGCCGTAGGAGTGATTTTTTATAAACCCTGGGGCTGCACCTACGACGGTGGATCCTTCCCGCAGCACCATATGATGGGGTGCCCACCCACTCTCTGCGGTGGTACAGCCGGTATCTTCCAGCCCTAATAAAAAGTCATGACGAAGAAAGGGGTAATCACCACCGAACCAGTGATCCCAATCTAAGGCAGAAATATCCCTGATGCTGCGGTAAATATCGAGTTGCATGATGTCGCCAGAGCCCGTGTGTCAGAGAGGTGATACGTGCCCAGCAACAAAGTGTCCCACAATACCTAACAGCATAATGAGACCAATCCATTTACTTTGGTTGAAAGCCTTAAAGCAGGCTTGCTCTTCTCGGTCACGAATTAACCACTGGTGCCAGCAAAAAAGCAGCGCAATACATAATACCGCTAAGTAGAACGGCCAGGTAAAACTGAACGCAGCGCCGGTTTTTAGGAAACAGGCCAGCGCACCGATTTGCATGACGGCTATGAGCCTTCGATCCAGGTGTCCAAACAGTATCGCCGTAGATTTTATGCCAATGGCAAGGTCGTCCTCTCGATCTACCATGGCGTACTGGGTGTCATAGACCACAGTCCACAGTAAGTTTCCTAAAAATAACCACCATAACGCCGTCGGCAAAGTATTGGTGACTGCGGCAAACGCCATAGGAATAGACCACGAAAACGCAGCTCCCAAAACAAACTGCGGTAAGTGCGTAAACCGCTTCATGTAGGGATAGAGCATCGCCAGGACGACACCGACTACGGATAATTTCACCGTCAATGCATTGGTTGACAGCACTAATGCCAGCGCCGTTAAGAGCAGTACCAAGAGCAGCACAAACGCCTCGGTTGCAGACACCAAGCCGGTGACCAGCGGTCGATCACGGGTCCGTGCTACGTGACCATCGAGCTTGCGGTCGGCGAGGTCGTTGGCAACACAGCCCGCGGCCCGCATGACGACAATACCCACCGCAAAGATGCACAGTATTTTTAAATCTGGCCACCCTTCGCTGGCAATAAGCAGTGCCCAGGTAGTGGGCGCCGCCAGCAGCCACGTCCCAATGGGTTTGTGAAAGCGCATGAGTCGCCAGAGTCCCTGCAGCTTACTGTCTGAGCTGGGGGACTCGGGCTGCGCTAATGGACTTTGAGTCTTAGAGGTCATAGTGCGGTGTCAAAAAAGTCTACGGTGAGGCGTAGTGTAACCTGTTCAGACTCGGGCAAAGGCTTGGCGTTCACCGGTCCAACGGTCGACAAGCAGCGCGCAGCGGTCTGGGTAGTGCTCTATCAGTTGCTCTGCTGCCTCCGCCACCTGATCTAGCAATATTTCATGGGCGGGCAACTGTGCCACGCGAAATGAGGTGAGGCCAGTTTGGCGTGTGCCCAGAAGTTCTCCGGGCCCCCGGAAAAGCAGATCTTGTTCCGCGATGTAAAAGCCATCATTGCTTCGCCGCATAACCTCCAAGCGTTCGCGCCCCTTTTGGCTCAAAGGGGCTTGGTACAAAAGAACACAGTGGCTTGCAACGGCGCCTCGCCCCACCCGGCCTCGTAGTTGATGTAGCTGAGCGAGCCCCAGACGTTCTGGGTTTTCAATAATCATTAGGCTGGCATTGGGGACATCAACGCCCACTTCGATTACCGTCGTGGCCACCAACAGTTCGATATTTCCGGACTTAAATGCCGCCATCATGGCTTCTTTTTCCGCGGGCGGTAAGCGTCCATGAATTAGGCCAATGCGCAAGTTAGGTAGCTGGGCTTGCAACAATTCTGCAGTGGCTTCCGCGGCCCTGGCGTCGAGATTTTCAGATTCTTCAATCAAGGTGCATACCCAATAGGCTTGCCGACCCTCACTGCAAGCGGCTCCGACACGTTGTATCACTCGATCCCTGCGCTGACTATCAAGAAGTGTGGTTTGAACCGGTGTGCGCCCGGGCGGTAGCTCATCAATCACGGAACAATCAAGGTCTGCATAGGCCACCATGGAGAGGGTCCGGGGAATGGGTGTGGCGGTAAGAACCAGTTGGTGAGGGAGCGCCTCCCCCGAGGCTTTTTCGGTTAGGGCTAATCTTTGATGGACACCAAAGCGGTGCTGCTCATCGACAATCACCAGCGCAAGGGAGGCGAAGTTAACCCCCTCCTGAAACAATGCATGGGTGCCGACAACCAGCCCTACAGCCCCATCACTAATTTCTTGTAACACCTCGGTGCGTGCTCGACCTTTTATCCTTCCACTCAACCAAGCGATACGAACATTGAAGGGCTCTAACCATTGCTTAAAGGTTTGTAAGTGCTGCTCCCCCAAAAGCTCAGTGGGTGCCATTAAGGCCACCTGTTGGCCGGCTTCAATAGCCGTGATGCAGGCCATGGCGGCAACAAATGTTTTACCTGATCCAACGTCCCCCTGAATCAGTCTCAGCATGGGGCTGGATAATCTCATGTCATGGGCTATTTCTTGGATCACTCTTTGCTGGGCGGCAGTAGGCTGGAACGGCAGGTCAGCGAGGAACGGCCCCCCTATCGATTGATCGCTTTTCATGGCCACTGCCAGGCACGCTTTTTCTTGTGCCCTGAGCATTTGTAAGGACAAATTATGGGCGACCAGCTCTTCCAGTGCCAATCTCAGTTGTGCTGGATGCTGCCACTCTCGAATGCTTTCTACCGGTGCATTGGGCGGTGGGCGGTGCAGAAATTGAATGGCATCAGCCAGTGCAAAGGGAGAGTCAGCCACGCCCTGCAACAAGTCTTCAGGGCAATTTTTTTTGAGAATGGTCAGTGCTTGTTCGGTCAGTTTCCGCCAAAGCCCCTGGCCTAAGCCCTCGACGGTTGGGTAAATGGGTGTCAGGGCGGCTTCCAGCAAGATGCTTGCATCCTCAAGGCGGTATTCAGGATGAACCATGTCGAGACCGGCACCGGACCGACGGGCTTGCCCAAATAAAGCGATAGGAAGCCCCGGCTTCATTTGTTGCGCCTGCGCGCGGCGAAAGTGGAAAAATCTTACGGTAAGTACACCGGTACCATCTTCTATTTTGGCGATCAGTGTCGGCCTTCGACCGGGTACGATACTGGCTAACCGTATAGATCCCTGTACCACCGCATCCACGCCATCCTGCAGGCTGCCAATGGTTGTCACCTGGGTGCGGTCTTGGTACCGCAATGGAAAGTGGTAAAGAATATCTTCGACACAAAACAGGCCCAACTCTTCGAGTCGCTGCTGAAGTTTGGGGCCAACACCGCGTAAAGTGCCGATGGATGCCCCCAGAGAGTTGGCTGGGGTTGAGGTCATTAAAAAAGATTCATCTGTTTGCGATCACACAATAGCCTAAGTGAAAGGGCATAATAGAGTCATCATAGTCTGTGAGAGAAGTTTCGGTGAGTTCACCACATGTTTTGATGGTTGGTTGCGGCGATCTCGGCATACGCCTTGGGAAACAGCTTGCGGCTGAGGGCTGGCGAGTGAGTGCCGTGCGGCGACGTGTTGACTCGCTTCCTGACAATTTCAATGCCATTACCGGTGATTACACGCAACGCGCTGACCTGACGGGCCTTATCGATTTACAGCCCGATTATGTGGTGTTCACCCCCCTGCCGACAGCGAGAGATTCTGCTGGATATTACCAAGGTTATGCGGCTCCCGTAGCACAGATGGCGGAACTGGGGCTGTTGTCATCGCTTAAAGGGGGCGTTTTGGTGTCGTCTACCCGCGTGTACGCGCAGGCCGGTGGAGACTGGGTCGATGAAAGTTCTCCCCTTACCCAAACAGACCCCCTGGCAGCCAGCATTATAGAAGCAGAGCGTCAATTTCTGGCCGTGTGCCCGGGTGCGACAGTGCTGCGGGCGTCAGGTATTTACGGTGAGTGGCCGGGCATGTTGATTCAGCGATTGCAAAAAGGTCTTTGTAGCCCGGATCCTGAGCGTATTAGCAACCGAATTCATCGGGATGATCTCGCTGGAATTATGGCATTTTGCTTGCGTCGTCTTGAACAAGGGGAAACCAATGACCCGGTTTATATCGCCAGCGATCAACGCCCATCACAAGTAGGGGAGGTTGAAGCCTGGTTGATCAAGCGGCTTGGTCTTTCTGCCATGAAAGGTGACGCCACCAGCCGTCTCGCTAATCGTCGGTGCAGTAGTCAGCTTTTGCGCAGTGCGGGTTATCGTTTTAGTTATCCCGACTATCAAACAGGGTTTTCTGCACTAATGGCCCAGCACCTACCCTAGAACCTGAACACGCCTCACAGGCTTAAAGACTGAGGATAGCCTCAATTTCTACCGCAACGCCCTTAGGCAGCGCTGCAACTTCAACGCAGGCTCGCGCCGGATAGGGTTCGTCGAAGTGTTGCTCCATGATCCCATTTACGGTGGCAAAGTTACCGAGGTCGGTGAGAGAAATGTTGATTTTTACGGCGTCGTTCAGCTGGCCGCCAGCGGCCTCAGCAATCGCCGAAAGGTTGGCAAACACCTGTTGCGTTTCTGCTTCTATCCCACCACTGACACAGGTCATAGTGTTTGGGTCGAGAGGGATCTGCCCTGAAATCCAGACCGTGTTACCCACTTTAATCGCCTGTGAATAAGGCCCGATGGCTGCAGGTGCGGCTTCAGTGGAAATGACGGCTCTGTTGGACATGGAGATTTTTCCTCGTTAGGACTTTGACAGGGTAGGCGTTAGCGTCGGCTGATACGGATAACGCGCCTTACGCCCTCAACCGTTCTTAGCCGCTTCATGATGCGTGCAAGGTGGATACGGCTACGCACCTGAAGTTCGATATCGACATAGGTGTATTGGGCATCTTTATCGGTGGTTGAAATGCGATCAATATTCATGCCGACGGTGCTTAGTCTTGTGGCAACAACGGCAATGATGCCACGTCGGTTCTCAGATTCTAGTCGCAGCCCGACCGAATAAAGGCCCTCCGCTTCTTCATCCCATCTGAGGTTCATCATTCGCTCGGGATGCTCGCGCATTTCCAACAAATTTCTGCAGTCCTCGCGATGAACTACCAAGCCTTTTTCAGGGCTTAGATACCCGCCAACAGGGTCACCCGGTAAAGCACAGCAGCACTTGGCGTAGGTGACAACGAATCCTTCTGTACCTCGTATAGCCACGGCCTCACTTCGCTCGGGGTCGACCGGGCCAGCGGTGGCGCCCGCGATACGACTCGCAACAATTTGGGGCAGTAAATTCCCCAGTGCAATATCGATAAACAAGGTATCGAGGTCTGGACTGCCCAATTTTTTGAGTGTGGGTTCTAACAGTTCGCCCATAAAGTCATCAATTCTGACGCCATGAGCGATAAGGGCTTTGTTGAGCAGGTTTCGGCCTAACTCAATCGAGTCCTCTCTGCGTTGGTCTTTCAAAAAGTGCCGAATATGTGTCCGTGCTCTTGCGGTGACCACGTAATTAAACCAATCAGGATTCGGTCTTCCGTTGGGCGAGGTAATGATTTCAATGGTTTGCCCGCTTTCAAGAGGCTCGGAAAGGGGCGCGAGACGCCGATTTATTCGACAGGCCACGCAGGCATTGCCAATGTCGGTATGCACCGCATAGGCGGCATCGACAGCGGTGGCGCCTCGCGGTAGTTCCATAATGTCTCCGCGGGGCGTAAAGACATAAACTTCATCGGGAAAGAGGTCCATTTTGACACTTTCAATGAATTCCATCGGGTTGCCGGCCCGCTGCTGCATTTCCAAAAGCCCCTGCACCCACTCTCTTGCTCGTGTGTGGGAAGCGCTCACTGACCCGTTGTCTGACTTATAAAGCCAGTGGGCTGCGATGCCGTTGTTGGCCATGTCCTCCATTTCGCCCGTGCGAATTTGTATCTCTATCGGTATACCGTGCATCCCTTTTAATACCGTGTGTAACGATTGGTAGCCGTTTGCCTTGGGGATAGCAATATAGTCAGTAAATTCTCCAGGAACGGGTTTGTAAAGGCTATGGACCGTCCCAAGGACGCGATAGCAATCATCGACAGACTCAACAATGATTCGAAATGCGAAAATATCCATGATTTCGGAAAACGATTTCCGCTTTGCCTTCATTTTCGAATAAATACTGTAGAGGTGCTTCTCTCGCCCGATAACACGGCATTCAAGCTCATCTCGGGATAAAGCTGTTTTAATCTGGTTGCGCACCTGATTAATGAGGGACTTGCGATTGCCGCCGGCACTGCGAATCGCTGCATCAATGCGGCGTGCTCGCATAGGATATAAAGCTTTAAACGCTAAGTCTTCTAGCTCCATACGAACCGAGTTCATACCCAGGCGTAGTGCAATGGGCGCGTATATGTCGAGGGTCTCCCCGGCGATGCGCTTGATTTTTTCTCGACTGAGTACGCCTAAAGTTCGCATGTTGTGCAGCCGATCGGCGAGCTTTACGAGAATCACTCGGATATCACGGGCCATGGCTAACGCCATTTTTTGGAAGTTTTCGGCCTGCTTGTGTTCGAGGCTGTCGAACTCTATGTGGGTTAGTTTACTCACCCCGTCCACGAGTTCTGCCACTTCTGCACCGAACTGGGCGCCAATATCTTCCTTGGTAACACCGGTATCTTCGATGGTGTCGTGCAGCAGGGCGGCCATAAGGCTTTGGTGGTCCATGTGCATTTCTGCAAGAACACCAGCGACCGCTAGAGGGTGGGTGACGTAAGGCTCACCGCTGCGGCGTACTTGGCCGTAATGGGCCTGTTCAGCGAAGAAGTAGGCGCGCTTCACGAGCAATACTTGCGTATCGTGAAGATAGGAATTGATCTGACGTTCAAAGCTTGCGAAGGAACGGTCGGCGTTGCCGCCAACCTTTGGCTGGGCACTGGCGGCGGTTTTTAACCGCAGCCGTGACCTAGCATCTGTGATAGAGCTACTAAGGACCTGGAAAGTACCGGCAACCAAAGGTCTCTATTACCCCGAGGTTAGTAAACGGGTGTTTCGAAGCTCGCTGCCAGCTCTTCTTCAGCTTCGATTTCGGTTTCGCGTGCGATAAGCTCAGGCGTCACCTTGCCTTCCGCAATTTCGCGCAAAGCAATGACTGTAGGCTTGTCTGATTCTTCATCGACAAGTGGGTCCTTTCCTTGAGTGGCGATTTGACGAGCCCGTTTTGCCGCGAGCATAACCAGCTCAAAACGGTTGTCTACGTTGTCTAAACAATCTTCTACAGTGATGCGTGCCATGGGTGAAGCGCTCTCCGGTTAAAGTCGCACAAATGCGAAACAGTCCACCAGTATACCCCACTAAGGCCGGTAACGGACTATGGTAAAAATCACCTCAGTGGTCGGTTAGGGCTCTGAGAATCGTGGTCAGATTCTTCGATTGATAATCGAGAGTGAGCCTAAGGCTGTCAGTAATTGTGGTGAGCTCAGCAAGTGCACGATCAAAGTCGTCGTTGAGGACTAAATAATCGGCATCTGACCAGTGGGCCATTTCGCTTTGTGCTTCGTCCATGCGTCGCTTAATGGTGTCGGGGTCATCCTGCCCCCGTTTTGTGAGCCGACTTTCTAGGTCCGAGATTGAGGGTGGTAATACAAAAATACAGCAGCTTTCCGGGCACACGGCTTTAACTTGTCGAGCCCCCTGCCAATCGATTTCTAAAATCACGTCATTGCCTGCCGCTCTGAGCTGCGCGACTTGGGCTTTGGCTGTTCCATAAAAGTGACCGAAAACTTCTGCCCACTCAAAGAACTCTCCAGACTCCCGGGCGGCAAGAAAGGCTTCCTTGGAGATGAAATGGTAATTGACGCCATCAACCTCTCCTGGCCGCATAGGACGCGTTGTATGGGACACAGAAACACTCAGGTTTTTCCTGCGCTCAATCAGCGCGCGCACTAGGGAGGTCTTACCTGCCCCGCTGGGCGCGGATACGGTTAGTAAGTTGCCCGTTGGTGGATGCTCTGCCAAGCCTCTGTACCTCCTTTACTCAATGTTTTGAATTTGTTCCCGCATTTGTTCGATGAGCACCTTGAACTCTACAGCAGTCTGCGTCGTTAATAGTGAAGCCGACTTTGAGGCCAAAGTGTTGGCTTCACGGTTGAGCTCCTGCATCAAAAAATCAAGACGGCGGCCACAAGGCTGCGTGCCCTCTATCGCGACCTCTATTGCCATGAGGTGCGCGTCAAGTCTATCCAGTTCTTCATCGACGTCGGTTTTCTGGGCGCTGTAAACCAGCTCTTCCTCCAGCCTTTTGCCATCGGGTTCTACAGACAACTGTTGTATTCGGCTCAGTAGCCGCTGTCGATTGGCCTCTTGAAGGTCGGGTAGCGCCGTTCGGAAGTCTGCTAGATAGTGCTTGAAGGCCTCGCACCGACTTAAGATAAGGCTTTTCAGTTTACTGCCTTCTTCTTCTCTGCTGGCGACCAATGCGCTAAGCGCCTGTATTAGCGCGTCTGTGCCTGCCTCGACCCACACAGCTTCGGCGGTGGTTTCTCCAGAGATAACGCCGGGGGCCAATAGCAATGCGAGTTGATCAGGGGGTGCAGCGTCGGGGAATTGTTCGCCAAGCTGATTCATTACGGTATGTAATTCATCGAGGCGCCCTTGGTCTAGCCGCAACGACCCGCCCTGTTTTGAGAGGTCAGTTCGTACCGAGACGTCTACTTTGCCTCGGGTGATTAATTTTGCAATCTTTTGACGCCAGGATACTTCCTGTGATCGAAGTATTTCAGGGCAACGAAACTGCACATCAAGATAACGATTGTTGACCGATCTCATTTCTATTGTGACCGATGCCGAGTCAGTTGTTACAATGGCCCGCGAAAAGCCAGTCATGCTTTGTGTCAACTTGCTACCTCCCTGTTGTTCCTGTGCCGTTATCAGTGACGCTGCGTCCTGAGTTTAACAGTTAGGGCCGCCGTGGCGCTGCCAATGACACTTCCACCCTCTCAAAGGAGTTTGTTCTATGTCGGTTACGTTGGATCGCCCAAGCGGTAGAGCGCTTGATGAGCTTAGAGCAATAACCTTTGAACGTAATTTTACTTGTCATGCGGAGGGCTCGGTCCTCGTGTCCTTTGGACAAACTCGAGTGCTTTGTACGGCTTCATTAACTCCGGGAGTACCGGGGTTTTTGCGGGGTAAAGGTCAGGGTTGGCTGACGGCAGAGTATGGAATGTTGCCCAGATCCACAGGCAGCCGAATGAGCAGAGAGGCCAGTCGAGGCAAGCAGTCTGGGCGCACCGTTGAAATTCAGCGGCTAATTGGGCGATCGCTGCGGGCCGCGATTGATTTAAAGGCGCTAGGAGAAAATACGCTGACTTTAGACTGTGATGTCATTCAGGCCGATGGCGGTACCCGGACAGCGTCTATTTCGGGAGCCTGCGTAGCCGTTGTTGACGCCCTGAATACGCTACAACGCAAGCAAGCCTTACAGTCTGACCCGCTGAAGTTTTTAATTGGTGCGGTTTCGGTGGGCGTTTGGAAAGGCCAGGCTGTACTAGATCTTGATTATGCTGAGGATTCGACCGCGGACACGGATATGAATGTCGTGGTTGCAGAAGGTGGAGGCCTGATCGAGGTACAGGGCACCGCTGAAGGCGCCGCGTTTGAAAGAGCCGAACTAAATAACATGCTTGATTTGGCTGTTGCAGGTGGTCAGATTATTATCAACAAGCAGCGTGAGGCGCTGTCGGTTTAAAGCTCGAGGTCGTACTCGATGATGACGGGCGCATGGCTTGAAAATGCATCGTCGGTATTGATCACAGCGCTTATAACTCGCCCCTCCAAGGACGAAGATGTGATGTGTGTGTCTGAGCGTAGTGCACCGCCATCATCTCCTTCGGGCCACCAGGTAAAGTCTTCAGAGCCTGTATTTAGGCTTCTGAAAGCGTCGCAATAGCCGTTCTGATACAACTCTTGAAGCCAGGCCTGCTCGATGCTGGAAAATCCCGGAATATCAATTCGGTTACCCGCCTCTTCGGCATCGATCGGCGCCCCGATTAACTCCCAACCGCCGCAGAAGATAAAGTCCCTGCGTTTATTTTTGATTTTCTGCAGGTGCAGGCCTAGTTGCTCCAAAAATTTCAATTTAGTGTTCATGGCCTCGTCATTGGCCAGGCCACTCGGCATCAATAATGACCCTACACTGACATTGGGATAGTCGGCCTGAATGTACAGGCCGCGGCTGTCAAAATCAGCGAAGCCTAGGCCTGTCATAATCGCTTTTGGAAGTTTTTTACAGTAAATGGCGACGCCATTGCGTTTCGGATTATCAAAGTCGTCAAGGAAGTAGGGACTGTAGTTCTGGGGGAAATACACGTCCTCTTTTAAGGTATATTCAGAACAACGCGTATCCTGCAGGCACACGATGTCGGCGTCTTCCTCGTGGAGCCAGTCAAAAAGGCCGGCTTTCTGTGCCTGCTCTAGGCCTTCAACTACTAAACTGACGACTTTCATTGCTAGTCCTGTATAAACAACGCCAGTATCATAGGGCAAGGTAAAGCCACCTGCCATCACGACCGTAGAGAAATGTGAGATTGTCAGATTTTAATTGCCCAATAACCCAACGAAGAATACCGCTATGAGCAACGCAGCGCATACCGCCACACGTAAGGCGTTTATTGAATTGGCTATCCGCTGTCAGGTCTTACGGTTTGGCGAATTTGAGTTGAAATCTGGCCGTGTGAGCCCATACTTTTTTAATGCCGGAGGGTTTTCCGGCGGCCAAGCTTTGGCGGAGCTAGGGCGGTGCTATGCCAGTACACTGGTCGCGTTTGACTTAATTCCCACGGTCTTATTTGGGCCCGCCTACAAAGGTATTCCCCTGGTGACCGCTACAGCGATGGCCCTCGCGAGCCACCATGGTCTGGATGTGCCCTATAGCTTTAACCGTAAGGAACCCAAAAATCATGGAGAGGGCGGTTTGCTGGTGGGTGCGCCGCTGAAGGACGATGTGGTTATCGTTGATGATGTGATCACTGCGGGAACCGCTATAAGAGAAGCGATTACACTTATCCGAGATGCTGGTGCTCAACCTTCTGGGGTTGTCATTGGTCTGGATCGCTGCGAATGTGGATCGGGCACTCGCTCTGCGGTCGAAGAGGTCCGCGATGAGCTTGGGCTGAGGGTTGCTAGCGTCATAACGATGCATGACATCATTGAATGGCTTGAGTCCACCCAAGATCTAAGCCAATATCTTGAGCCTATGCAACGTTATCGAGATCGTTATGGGGTTTAGCCCCCGCTTAATTGGTGCCCTTTTCACGGCATTGTGTGCGATAGCTGCTCATCAGGTTGCGGCTGAAAACTTGTATCGCTACCGGGCCGACAACGGGGTTTTGGTGGTGGATTTTCACGTCCCCGTTGAGTACGCCGACAACGGCTATGAAGTTTTAGATGCTAACGGCGTGGTGGTTTCTGTCGTTCCCAGGGCGATGACATCAGAAGAGCGTGCGAATGTGGCACTTTCTCGCGAGCTTGAGGAGGATGCCAAGTCAGAACAGCAGCGTCTACAAAACTGGGATGAGTCGCTGCTCCTACGCTACTCGACTATCGCCGATATTGAAGACGCCAGAGACCGATCTTTGAGCGATTTAAAAATTCGGGTTTCTATTCTTAAGTCCAACCGCAGAAGCTTGCGGCAGCAAGTAGAGAACGCCCAAGCCCGGGTTGCCGCGACAGAGCGTTCCGGTGTAGAACCGCAACCCGTCGACCTTGAGAATATTAAGCTGCTTAAACGAGAGATCGAGAGTACCGACGATAAAATTACGACGCGCGCGACTCAAATTACTGAAATGATTGCGCTTTATGAGCGTGATATCGACCGCTTTGAGCAGTTGCAAGATGTTGTTCGATTACGCCACCAACTGGAAACACCGCCCCAGTAGGTTGGTTAACCCGGTACTGGCCGCATCAGGTTAGCGGCTAACAATGCCCATTGCGTGTCCCAGCCTTGTATCGGCGAGCGTTTAAACCCACTGCGAACAAACTGTGAAATCCTGCCTTCGGCGGCGGCGAGTATTAAGCTAGCGCTGTCGGCGAGCAATAGGGTTGGCCGCAGCTGCTCTTTGACTTCAGCCTCCCTCAATGTTGTGCGCAGTTGGGTTTCGATGCGATCAAAGAGCTGCGCAACACGAAGATGCAGCCTTTCCGACTCCCCTTGCAGGGCTTCTCCATGGAGAATGCGGGTAATGCCCGGATTGCGCTCACAAAACCCGAGCAACAACTCTAGGATTCGATAGCAGCAATCGAGGCTATTTTGTTTATCTTCCGTGATGCGGCTGATTCGCGTGAACAAGGTCGCCTCTACGAACTCAATCAGCGCCTCAAACATTTTCGTTTTAGAGGGAAAGTGCCGATAAAGGGCCGCTTCCGACACCCCGACCTCTTTGGCGAGCCTAGCCGTGGTAATACGAGTATCTGGGCCTTGCTCAAGCATCGCGGCCAATGCCTGCAAGATTTGATCTCGGCGTCCTAATTTTGAGTTTGCCATGGACGGTAAATCCAGCGGAAGTCACTTTCATGCTAGCTATAGACGGGGGCTAGTGCAATTTTTAATGGCCCTCAGGGCTAAATATTATGGTGCACTAGTATTTATTGCTAATCAGCGTACCAATACCTTCATCGGTAAAAATCTCAAGGAGCGCAGCATGGGGCACACGGCCATCAATAATATGAGCACTTGTGACGCCATGTTTTACCGCATCGAGGGCGCAGCGTATTTTTGGCAGCATCCCGCCCTTAACCACGCCATCAGAAATCAGCCGGTCGACTTCTTCAGTGGACAGGCCTGTTAAAACGTCGCCCTTCTGATCGAGCAGCCCAGCTACATTGGTCAAGAGCATGAGTTTTTCCGCATGCAGTACTTCAGCTATTTTTCCAGCGACTAAATCGGCGTTTATATTGTAAGTTTTACCATCGGCACCGCCGGCAATCGGTGCAATGACGGGTATAAAGTCACTATCGCCTAGCATTTTTAGAACCTGAATATCGACGGACGTTACCTCGCCGACTAAGCCAATATCACGAAGGTCCTCTCCTGCGCTATCGAGCTGCAGCTTCTGGGCCTTTAACAGCTCGCCGTCTTTACCGGTTAAGCCCACCGCTCTGCCACCATTTCGATGAATGCAGTCCACAATCTCTTTATTGACGCTGGCTCCCAGCACCATCTCAACGACATTCATTGTGGGTGCATCTGTAACGCGCATGCCCTCCACAAATTCACTTTTTATTTGTAGCCGGTCTAAAAGCGCCCCAATCTGGGGTCCCCCACCGTGAACAATGACAGGATTCATGCCCACCAGCTTCATTAGAACAACGTCTCGGGCAAAGGTTTCAAAGAGCTGAGGATCAACCATGGCATTACCGCCGAACTTGATAACAATCGTCCGCCCAGTAAAACGCTGTATGTAGGGTAGCGATTCGGTTAAGACGCGGGCAACTTGCGTCGCGTCGTCACGGCTCAGAGACATGGAATTTTACTCTACGTGTAAATAGGTTAGAAAAGATCGCAGCATCATATCAGAAGGGCAAATCGAGGCCGGGTTCTGCCTCGGTAATAGCTTTGCGCAAAACCCCTTTGACTCGCTCAAGGCTGGCGTCGTCGTTGCCCTCAAAGCGCAGGGACAGTGCCGATTCGGTGGTGGAGTTGTGCACGAGGCCCCAGCCATCGGCGTAATCAACACGGAGACCATCCAGTGTGGTGATTCGAGCTCCCGGGAAGTCGGCACTGCTGACCAGGGCGCGCATAATTTTTTTGCGCACCCGGCTTTCTAGTGCCCAGTTGATCTCAGGGGTACTGCTTGACTGGGGCAATGCAGCAACAATATCTCCGAAGCCTGAGCTTGCAGTGGCAAGAATCTCGAGCAGCCTGGCCATGGCATAGGGCGCATCATCAAACCCGTACCAGCGTTCGGCGAAAAACAGGTGTCCAGAAAAGTCTTCGGCCAAAAGGGCCTTGGCTTGCAGCATTTTCTCATGAATGAAGGCTTGACCCGAGCGTGACATTTGCGCCCGGCCTCCGGCCCGAGTCACAAAGGGTGCGAATTGCCGAGTACATTGAATGTCATAAACCACATCGGCGCCTGGATTGCGTTCGAGCATATCCCGGGCAAATAACATCAGGAGCATATCGTTGCCTACCGCAACACCGGCCTCGGTCACCGTATAGAGTCGATCTCCGTCGCTGTCAAAAAGCACACCTAGGTCTGCACTTTCTGCGACTACATGCTCGCCCAACGACTTCAGAGCCCCGTCAAGTGTGCGTCCTGGGGGGCGCGGACCTTCCTCTGGCGAGTTGAGGCTGACCAAGTCACAGTCCAGTGCTTCAAGTAATGGTGCGGTGACCCGTGCCGCTGTACCGAAGTCGTTATCAACGACCACTTTTAAGGGCAGCGCCAGTGAAACATCCATAGCGATGCGATCAATATAGTCCGCTTCAATACGGGATCGAATAGTGCGCCCTGAACCTTGAGTCGTTTTCCTTGAGCGAATAGTTGCCAGAATCTCTTCGATTCCAATACCAGACAGCAGCTTTCTGTGGAAAACAACCTTGAAGCCGTTAATGTTTTCGTCACCGTGGCCGCCGGTGATCATGATTCCTGAATCTGTCTCTGCCTCATGTGTTGCAAAGTAAAAAGCGGGGGTGGGAATCTCACCAACATCAATGACATCGCGGCCGCTTGCCAAAAGAGCCTTGACCAAAATGGTCCGGATTTGTTTGCTGCTGGGGCGAGAGTCGTGGGCAACGACGAGAGTCTGAATATCGCGATCACCGCACATTACGGCCAAAGCCTGTCCAATGCTTTCAATCAGCGCTTCGGTTAATTCGGTTTGCACATCACCGCGAATACTCCCCGATCTAAATATATGAACGGGAATTTCATCGATATCGGATGGGGAGTCGAGATCGGCGAGCAGCTCGTCAGGCTCTTGCTGGGCTTTAGTTGGCTCCGGCATCAAGATATCGGAGTCTTTGGTGCCGACATCCCCCACATCTTCCCGAGTTGCCTCGCGTCGAGCCTGAAGTACTAGCTGACGACGGCTAAGCAAGCTTAACTGCCGCAACATTTTGGCAACTGGCGTTAGGGCTGGAACCTTCACCCTGAGTGGGGTGCGCAACTCGGCAGCCTCGAGTATCCGTTTGATCTCCGATTTCAGCAGCTGTTCTGATCGCAGAGTGAGAAGATAAAAGCCTAATAAGATACCGCTAATCGCGATGATGACGGAAATAATGAGTCCCCACCAACTGGGTTGAGCGGCAGCGAGCCACTCCGGGTTGGGAGAAAACTCAACCCTCCAAAGGGTTCCCACCACATCAGCATTAACTAAAGGCTCTCCTCGCAAGGTCCCTGCAACGGTGTCGCTACTGGTGCCTGATAGATCCTGGACGATGCGATATTGGCCCTCATTGCCTGGTGTCATAAGTTCAGCGAGCCGGGGTTGACCGACCTCAACAATCACAACGCCTCTAACGGGGTTGCCCAGTCCCCGAGCAAATAGTGTGTAAGAGCCGTCATCGGTATCGACAAATTCGGGCGCTGGATTCTCTCCGCCAAAGGCGCGCCTGACAATATCGATATCGATATGTGAGCGCAGGCCATAATCCCCGGGGCTGATGCTAACGGTTCCCAAATCACCCAGAGGAATCAATGAGATGGCATCAGCATCGGGGAAACTTAAGGCAGCGTAAGACAAATCTTCTGCCTCGGATTGCTCCTCCAGCTGAGATGTCAGTACGTTAATGCGCAATTCAAGGTCTTTAATGTAGAGACCCACCATATCGGCACGGCTTTCAGCGGTGGCTTGGGCCAGGTTGATTGCGGTACCCGATTGAATAAGCGGTTCTCGGATGAGGCCCAGCCAAACAAATGCGAGCAAAGCAGGGGCAAGAGCAATAAGGCCTGCTTTATAAAGTAGGCCCCTGAGACTGTCACCTTCGCTGGTGACTTCGCCGTCTTTTTGGCCTTTTTGCTCGGCGCTCAACGATTATCCTCCGCTGGTGCTGACATGTGTTTGTTTTGGTCTTCAGGCTGCGACAGTTTTTGACGACACCGCTCGATTAAAAGCTTGGCCAAGTTTTGCTTCGTGGTTAAGGGCATGACGTCGTGCCCGGTATCATCCAGCCAAGTCACCCCATTGATGTCGCTGTTAAAACCTATGTCGGCCTGGCTAACATCATTGGCAATCACGACATCAAGCTGCTTTGTTAAACGTTTGCCTTCTGCATACTCTAGGAGTTGCTCGGTTTCGGCCGCAAACCCCACAACCAAAGACGGTCGATGGGCTGATCCGGCCACCTCAGTAATAATATCTGGATTACGAACAAGATTTAAAGTCAGCGTGTCGCCGACTTTCTTTATCTTTTGTGGTGCGTTGAATTCTGCTCGGTAGTCTGCGACCGCAGCGCTGCCCACAAATAGATCTGTGGGTTTTTGAATCTGGTCTATGCAGACTTCATGCATTTGTAGCGCGGTCTCTACGTTGATACGTGTGACGCCCTTGGGGGTGTCGAGCATGACAGGTCCGCTGATCAAAATAGTCTCCGCTCCGGCTTCAGCGGCGGCTTGGGCCAGTGCAAAGCCCATTTTTCCTGAGCTGTGATTCGATATGTAGCGAACGGGATCCATCGGTTCCCGGGTAGGCCCTGCCGTTATAATAGCGCGTTTGCCTTCTAACGCTCTGGTCGGGAAGTGGGCGCTGATTTCAGCGCTGATTGTTTCGGGTTCTGTTAGCCTTCCGGCACCGACGTCACCACAGGCTTGTTCACCTGCATCCGGGCCAATAATTTTTACGCCGCGTTCTCTTAGGGTCTGAATGTTGGCGGTTGTTGCCGCGTTATTCCACATGTGTTGGTTCATGGCAGGGGCCACAAACAGGGGCGCAGGGGTCGCTAAGGCGGCTGTTGTGAGCAGATCATCTGCTCGTCCTGCAGCGAGCCGGGCCACCGTATCGGCTGTTGCGGGGGCCACGAGGAAGATATCAGCCCATCGCGCCAATTCGATATGCCCCATGCCCATTTCCGCTGTTTCATCAAGAAGCTCGGTGTGGACTGGATACCCAGATAACGATTGCAGCGTGAGTGGCGTGACGAAGGCCTGTGCACCTCGGGATAAAATGATGCGCACTGATGCACCATCACCCCGGAGTAGGCGTATTAATTCGGCGATTTTGTAGGCGGCAATGCCGCCTGTGACACCGATGATGATGTTCCGACTGTGAAGGTGTCCCATTAGATAGCGCTAACCCAGAAAATACCCTGAACACTAGCACTTGGAGCGCTTTTTGGACACATTTAGCATTTCACGGTCCGGCAACAGGTTTGAAAGCAGCTGCCTTCGTAGCGATGCCGATTTGTTGGCGGCGGCTCTCGGGCTGCCGGCGGGAGCCGCTGCCGCTGAGGTCGCCCATTACCTAAGTCAGCACCGTGGATCTTTGCGTGAGGGCGTTGTCTCGTTACTCAATAGCGACAAGCCTATTGCCGGGGTCGGGGGGCAGCGACGCCGCCAGCTTAGCTGTGCACTTTTATTGGCAACACGGCTCGCCGAAGAGCAGCTATTTGACCGAGCGACACTAACAACCCCCCGCTGCTGCTATGACTATTTGCGGCACCATTATCAGTTGGAGCATAGAGAGGTGTTTACCTGTTTTTTTCTGAATACTCAGCGGCAGTTACTGGCGTGTCGTGATATGTTTTTAGGCACGCTGCATACTGCGCCGGTCTATCCTAGAGAAATCGCTGCCATGGCGCTGAAATTGAGCGCCTCAGCCATTATTGTTGCTCATAACCACCCTTCGGGGTCTTTTGCCCCTAGTGATGCAGACATTCGACTGACCGAGCGGCTGAGTCGCGCTCTCGAGCTGCTCGATATAGACCTGCTTGACCATTTAATTGTGGGGCAAGGGGGGTTTTTGTCGATGGCCTCTGAGGGTTTGGCAAGGTTTCGCTGACTAAGGCTTGCGGTAATGTCGGGGCTTTGGTATGTTGCGCACCCTTTTTTTACTATCCTGCGACGGGTTTAACCATGTCTCGAGTCTGTCAAGTTACCGGTAAGCGTCCGGTAACCGGTAACAACGTGTCTCACGCTAAGAACCGAACACGTCGTCGTTTCCTCCCCAATCTGCACAATCATAGGTTTTGGGTGGAGTCCGAGAAGCGTTTCGTTTCTCTTCGTATATCCCCAAAAGGGATGCGTATCATTGACAAGCGCGGAATCGATACCGTTCTTGGCGAGTTGCGTGCCCGTGGTGAAAAAGTTTAAAGGAGAATTGATATGCGTGAAAAAATTCGCATGAACTCAACGGCGGGTACCGGCCACTTTTACACGACCGACAAAAACAAGCGTACGATGCCCGAGAAGCTGGAAATGAAGAAGTTTGATCCAGTGGCTAGGCAACACGTTATTTATAAGGAAGGCAAGATCAAATAGATTTTGCGGCTTTCTTTGAAATTACCCCGGTGCTGGACAGTCCCGGGGTTTTTTGTGTCTGATGATCTATGCCTGAACTACCCGAAGTAGAAACGACGCGCCGGGGGATAGACCCCCATGCGGTTGATCGGTGCATTGAACAGGTTGTCGTCCGTAATCCTAAACTGCGCTGGCCTATCGAAGACACGCTCCCCACCCTCGCTGCAGGGCAGCGAATTCGAGGCACCCGACGGCGTGCAAAATATCTGTTAATCGACCTCGATCGCCATACGCTGATGGTGCACCTTGGTATGTCGGGTTCCTTGCGGATCATGCCGGCATCAACTCCGCCCCTGTTCCATGACCATGTTGATATTGTCCTTAGCGACGGCAATTGCCTTCGGTATAACGACCCCCGCCGTTTTGGAAGTTTGCACCTACTGACCTCTGATGATCACGCGCTGTTACGACATTTAGGACCTGAGCCCTTATCCAATGACTTTGATGGGGCTTGGCTGTACCAGGCCGCGAGGGGCAGAAAGGCGGCGGTGAAACAGTTTTTAATGGACGGGCGAATTGTGGTGGGTGTTGGCAATATATACGCCAACGAAGCGCTGTATATGGCGGGAATCCGGCCAACACGTAGTGCAGGTAAGATTAGTTTAGAGCGCTACCAGCGCTTGGCTGAGGCAGTGAAAGTGCTGTTGGCGGCGGCTATTGAGCAGGGTGGCACGACCCTCAGAGATTTTGTCGGTAGTGACGGGAGACCCGGTTATTTTGCACAAAAACTACGTGTTTATGGTCGTGGCGGTCAGTCGTGCCGGGTCTGTTCTGGCCGACTAAAAGACATTAGGCTGGGCAACCGCAGCTCGGTGTTTTGCGCGAACTGTCAGCGTTAGCGGGCGAATTTCTTCTTTAGAGCTTCCGCCACGTTAGGCGCCACAAATGGCGTGATATCACCGCCCATAGAGGCAATCTCCCGAACTAGGGAGGACGAGATATAAGCAAGGTTTTCCGAAGGAGTCAGGAACACGCTTTCAAAATCAGGCTTCAAGGCTCGATTCATGTTGGCAAGTTGGTATTCGTATTCAAAGTCGGCGACCGCTCGCAACCCCCGCAACACACAATGAGACCCCTGCTCGGTCACAAGGTCAGTCAAGAGCCCAGTAAAACTGCAGACCTCCACGTTATTAATATGACTTAAAGCTTCGCGGGTTAGCGTTGTGCGCTCTTCTAAATCAAAGAGCGGCTGCTTCTTTTCGCTTTGCGCTATCGCAATCACCACACGATCAAAAAGCTTCCCAGCCCGCTCGACCAAATCAATATGGCCTTTGGTGATGGGGTCGAAGGTTCCCGGGTAAACAATAGTTTGTGTGCGCATAACTGCGGATTCTCAGCCATAACCGCGATGAATGTACACAACGGGCCGCCTACAGACAAACATTATCCACGATCGCTAATAACTGATAACGAACGTTTCCGGCCACCTTATCCCGAATTACCTCTAAAGAAGCTGGTATGGGAGGGGGAGCCTGATTGCGCTCCATTTCAAGGTAAATTCTCGCGTCGTTAGCCAGTAACCCCTCGTGCACTAGATGCTCTAATGCGATACCCCCTAAATCTGATGAATAGGGAGGGTCAACAAAAACAACGTCAAAGGGTGCACCCTGCCACTGTAGTGCATTGCCGCATACCACGGTTGCGCGCTGGTGGGCATTTAACTGGCTTAGGTGACTTCGGACCGCCTCTGCTGCTGCAGCGGCATTGTCGACAAAGGTGCAGTGGCTTGCGCCTCTGGAGAGAGCTTCTAGGCCCAGCGCGCCGCTGCCGGCAAAAAGATCGAGGCACCGGGCGCCATGAATGTGGTTTGTGAGCCAGTTAAAAAGCGTTTCTCTAACCCTGTCTGGAGTGGGTCTCAGGTTAGCAACTTCACCGGGAAAGTTAAGCTTCAGGCCGCGCCACTCACCACCAATAATGCGCAGTCGACCTGCACCGTGCCTAATTGCCTCTTTGCGCATGTCTGCTTCCTCGACGCAGTGCTACCATGTTGGGCTGTGGGCTGGGCCCAACCATCAACTGTCTGTCAAAACTGTAATGAGCACGTTGCCATGAAATTCTTTGGGCGCAAAGAAAAACCTGAGAAGCCAACCGAAGGGCAAACGCTGGACGCAACAAGCACCGGTCCAGCCGAAGCAGTCTCCACCGATGATGCCGGTTTGTACTCCCGTTTCCGCCGCGGCTTGAGTCGCACTGGCGGTCACTTTTCCAGTGGACTTGGGTCGCTTTTTTTGGGGCGCAAGGCGATCGACGACGATGTCTTGGAGGCCTTAGAAGAGCAGCTGTTAAGGGCGGATGTGGGCATGGAGGCGACCCAGCGCATCGTTTCCGCCATTACTGAGCGAATTTCTCGTAAAGAGCTCTCCGACGGTGCCGCCGTTATGGCGGCCACAAAAACGGCGCTGCTTGATATTTTAGGCCCTTGCGAGCAACCTCTGGCAACTGACGGTCAGAAGCCTTTCGTGATACTGGTGGTGGGGGTCAACGGCGCTGGAAAAACCACCACCATTGGTAAACTTGCCCACCGCTTCAAAGCACAGGGTAAGCAGGTCATGTTGGCTGCCGGCGACACATTTCGAGCAGCTGCGGTTGAGCAGCTTCAAGCCTGGGGCGAGCGTAATGAAGTGCCAGTGATCGCTCAGCACACCGGCGCCGACAGTGCTTCGGTGTTGTTTGACGCGCTGCAGGCCGCGCATTCGAGGGGGGCGGATATCCTGATCGCAGACACGGCTGGCAGGCTCCAGAATAAAAGCCATTTGATGGATGAGCTGGAAAAAGTGGTCAGGGTTATGCAGAAGATTGATCCTCAGGCGCCCCACGAGACGCTGCTAGTACTAGACGCGGGCACTGGCCAAAATGCGGTGTCACAGGCTGAAGAATTTGACAAGACTGTGGGTGTCAGTGGTATTGCACTTAGCAAGCTCGATGGCACTGCCAGAGGGGGTGTAATTTTTGCAATCGCTCAGAAATTGGCGCGACCGATTCGATTTGTGGGTATGGGTGAGGGCGTGACAGATCTTCAGCCCTTTGATGCCCGTGTGTTCGTGGATGCATTATTTGATAGTGAGTCACTGTAGCTCGTGATTGAATTTAACCGAGTGAGTAAGCGCTACGCGGACCATGATGCTCTGCGGGATATTTCGCTCACTATCGGTACCGGTGAAATGGTATTTCTCACCGGCCATTCGGGTGCTGGTAAGACAACGTTTTTGCGCCTGCTTATGCTGCTTGAGCGTGCCTCCATGGGCACACTGCGCGTTGACGGTCGAGATACAGCGCGTATTAAAGGTCGAAATATTGGCCGATATCGGGGTGAATTCGGCATTGTATTTCAAGATCATCAGCTGCTTTACGACAGGTCAGTTCTTGAAAATGTAGCCCTACCCCTGGAAATAGCCGGTTTTCGTCCCCGTGATATTCAGCGTAGAACCCGGGCTGCCCTCGATAAGGTGGGGCTTTTGGGGCGAGAGAAAGCCAATCCGGCGGTTTTATCCGGTGGAGAGCAGCAACGAGTGGGTATTGCGCGAGCCGTGGTTGCAAGGCCCCGATTTTTGATTGCCGATGAACCTACAGGTAACCTCGATCCACAGCTGTCGGCGGAGATCATGGGGTTATTCGAGGCGTTTAATCGTGTTGGCGTGACCGTTATCGTTGCGAGTCATGATCTCGCTTTAATTTCTAGACTACGCCACCGAATTGTCACGTTAAAAACCGGTAGGCTCGTGGCAGGAGCCGGACTATGAATAGGCCTGCGGCGGGGCTTGGCATTGCCCCTAGGCGCACCGTGGTTTCATGGGTACATCACCATCGGCAGGCAGCGTCTAGCAGTTTACTGCGTGCCCTACGAGTACCGGTAGCGACAGGCCTGACGTGGCTCGTGGTGGGAATCGCACTGGCGTTGCCTGCCTCGTTGCTGGTGATTTTACAAAACATTGAGGCAGTGACCAGCGACATGCGCTCGCCGGCGCGTTTTTCTGTGTTGCTCGAATCGGGTACCTCGTTGAACAGCGCTCAAGATATTCTAAGTCGCGTTGAGAGCCGGGTTGATGTGCGCGATGTGACGCTCATTCCCAAAGATCAAGCGCTGGCAAGATTTGCAGCTGATACCGGGTTGGTGGGGTTGCTGGATTCTATTCCGGACAATCCCTTGCCCCATACGTTGCTGGTTAACCCATTGGTGAGTGTTGAATCGGAAGGCTTGTCAGAGCTAGCTCAAGGATTAAAGGCTGTGCGGGGTGTTGATCAAGTGGTGTTTGATACGCTTTGGCAGGCTCGATTAGCCGGCGTACTGCAAGCAGGTAGACGGCTCGTGATGGGGATTGGCTTGCTCATGATGATGGGAGCTGTTCTTATTTTGGCCAATACGATTCGCCTTGCTATCGATGCCCGTCGGGATGAAATTGTTGTGATTAAATTGATTGGTGCGAATAACGCTTATGCGCGTCGTCCTTTTTTGTATACCGGATTGTGGTCAGGTTTTGGCGGCGGGTTACTGGGCGCCATTATGGTCGGCGCTTTTTTCATCTACTTATCTGAGCCGGTTAATCAGCTGCTACAGCTTTACAGCAGTGATCGGCGTTTTACCGGGCTGGGGATCATGGGTGTTTTGAATATGATGTTTCTCGGCGGGACTCTAGGGTTGCTCAGCGCCTGGCATGCTGCAACGAGTCAGCTTAGAGAGCTTGAGCCCCGATAGCTTTTCATTCTCCACGGTTAGTGAACTTTTCCTTGATTAGCACTCTCTAACGCAGAGTGCTAAAATAAGGTATCGAGTGGAGGAGGATAACGATATGTCCGAATCAGGAAAAACAGTAGCCATGGGTCACGGGGCGGTCATGTTGATGACCCCTGGGGCTAATTTGCCGGCCTACGTTCAGGCGGTGAGCGGAATACCGATCCTGTCTGTTGAGCGTGAACGAGCACTGGCGGAAAAACTGTATTATGAGGAATGTGTTGACTCTGCGAGAGAGTTAGTACTTGCTCACCTGCGTTTTGTTGTACACATCGCGCGCAGCTACTCAGGTTATGGGCTGGCCGAAGCAGACCTTATTCAAGAGGGTAATGTGGGCCTTATGAAAGCGGTAAAGCGCTTTGATCCCAACAAAGGCGTGCGACTTGTTTCCTTCGCTGTGCATTGGATTAAAGCAGAAATGCATGAATTTATTTTACGTAACTGGCGCATTGTCAAAGTAGCAACGACTAAGGCCCAGCGTAAATTGTTCTTCAACTTGCGCAGCGCAAAGAAGTCTCTGGGCTGGTTGAGTGCGGAAGAGACCCGGGCGATCGCCGCAGATTTAGGCGTTGATGAGGCTGAAGTTCAACGTATGGAAGGCCGTCTATCAAGCCGTGATATCGCCTTCGACCTTCCTACTGATGCCGACGACGAAGACGCCTGGCAATCACCACAGGCGTACTTAGACGACATATCGACTGATCCAGCCCGCTGTATCGAGGCCGAAGATTCTGCTCGAGACGGTGAAGATAGATTGCGCTCCGCGATCGGCAGTTTAGATGAGCGAAGTCGCAATATTGTGACTCAGCGCTGGTTGGCTGAACAAAAAGCCACGTTGCATGAACTGGCCGCTGAATACGGTGTGTCGGCTGAGCGGATTCGCCAGCTGGAAGTCAATGCAATGAAAAAGCTTAAAAACTCACTCGTTATCTGAGTGTCGAAAGGTGGTAGGTGAAGCGCCCCGTTGGCCAAGATCTATGGCCGCGTTATTGGGTTTTCTGGGTGTAGCAGCCGGCGCGTTTGGTGCACACGGGCTACGTAATTTGGTGACGCCCGAGCAGATGAGCACCTGGGAGACGGCGGCGGATTATCAGCTTTTGCATGCCATCGCGCTGCTTGCGGTATCGGCTTGGCAACAGAGCATCCATTCATCTCGACTTCAATTTTGGCTGTTGCTGGCCAGCGGGTTGATGGTCACGGGTGTGCTCCTGTTCTCGGGTTCCCTTTATCTGCTTGTGTTAACCAGCATCAGCGCCTTTGGGCCGGTTACGCCGGTGGGCGGGGTCGCTTTACTGGCGTCGTGGCTAATACTGTTTGGGTGTGCGATGGCCAAGGGCAGTAACGTGGCAACGCCGCCGTCCTCATGAAAGACATCAATCGACCTATTCGCAGCTTTGTTTTGCGGGCCGGTAGAATGACAGCAGGCCAAGAACGGGGCTGGTCGGTTGGTTTCCCTCGATTTGGTCTAACCGCGTCCGCGGGACTGCTGAATTGGGAGTCAGATTGGGAGGCTCAGGGTCGACGGATTGTAGAGATCGGGTTTGGTATGGGTGATTCACTACTGACTATGGCAGAGACTGCGCCCGTCGATCGATTTTTAGGTATCGAGGTGCATACCCCAGGTGTTGGCCGCTTACTGGGCCAGGCTTTGGAGCGGGATATAGCCAATATTCGCGTTTATGCTGAAGACGCTATGGTTGTATTTGAAGAGTGCATTCCCAAGGGCTCGGTAGACATTCTGCAAATCTTTTTTCCTGACCCTTGGCACAAGAAGCGCCATCATAAGCGTCGACTGATACAACCTGCTTTTATTGCCAAGGCGTCAGCGCTGCTCGCTCCGGGTGGGCGGATTCATTTAGCGACTGACTGGATGCCCTATGCTGAGGACATGTTGACGGTCTTGCAGGCTGAGCCGACCTTGTGCAATACGGCAGAGACGGGTGACTACGTTCCCCGCCCATCCTGGCGTCCCGAGACGAAATTTGAGCGCCGCGGCACGAAACTGGGCCATGGCGTACGTGACCTACTCTTTGAGAAGCTGGGCGCCTAGCACTTCTTCTGGGTCATCCATGAAGCTGGCCACCACATCGTTTAAAAATCTAAATCCATGGGTCGTTGTCGCGATGACTTCACGGTCAGCCGACATTAGGCCCCTCGCCACAAGTTGGTCGATGTGCGGCTTCACAACGGCTAATTCGAGGCCAGTGTGCGCCTTAAAAAGTGATGCGGGTACGCCCTCTTTAAGACGAAGCGCGTTTAACATAAATTCTATGGGTAGCTCCGAATTTGGCAGTTCCTGATAGTGAGGCTTAACGCCTTCGGAGACACCGGCAAGATAATCTCGAGGTGATCGGCTTCGACGAGTGCGAACAACCGAGCCATCACCCCTAGTGATCTTTCCATGGGCACCCGCACCAATGCCTATGTAATCTCCAAAAGTCCAATAGTTAAGATTGTGTTGGGAACGCTGCTGCGGGCCGGCCCATGCCGATACCTCATACTGGGTAAGGCCAGAGGCGTTGAATCGAGCTTCTCCCGCATCCTGAATATCTGTGAGAATGTCGTCGTGAGGGAGTGTCGGCGGTCGTGACCAAAAGGTGGTGTTGGGCTCAATGGTCAATTGGTACCAGGAAATATGCCCGCGGGAGGCGTCGATGGCCCGGTCTAAATCTTCAAGAGCCGCCCCCACCGTTTGGTTCGGCAAGCCGTGCATAATATCGAGATTAAAACGGTTGAAATGGCTTTTTGCCAAATGAATGGCCTGAATCGCTTGAGCCTTGTCATGAACCCGCCCTAGGGCTGCGAGCTGTGGGTCAGCAAAGGATTGAATGCCTAGGCTGAGGCGGTTAACACCGGCACTCCGGTACGCAGCAAATCTTTTGGCCTCAGCACTACCGGGATTGGCTTCCATGGTAATTTCAACCTCTGAGCCAATACCCCAGAGCTGGTCAATGCCTTTAAGCAGCCTAGCGATACTGGGGCCGCTGAATAAGCTCGGTGTTCCTCCGCCCAAAAAGACCGAGAAAAGAGGCCTTGAGGGGGCTTTAAGGCGCTGTTGTCGCAGGTCGGTCAGTAACGCATCGATATAGCCGTCCTCTAGATGGCTATCGAACTGTTCATGAGAATTAAAATCACAGTAGGGACACTTTCGCTCACACCAAGGTAGGTGAACGTAAAGGGCTAATGGAATCAGATTAGTGTTCAAGTTTTTGGCGTAGTATTCGCACGGCTTGGCCACGATGACTCAGTGCTTGCTTCTCTGCGCGGCTCAGTTGTGCAGCAGTTCGGCCTGATTCGTCTACCTGAAATAAGGGGTCATAACCAAACCCCGATGTTCCTGAGGGCAATTTTGCAATGTGGCCATGCCAGTAACCCTCAGCAATGATGGGCGTTGGGTCATTGGCGCTCGCTATTTTAACCAGCACACACACGAACCAGGCCTTGCGGTCTTGTCCGTGCAGGGGAAGCATTTCCTGCAAAAGCTTTTCATTGTTTTGCGTATCGCCCTGACCAGAAAACCGTGCTGAGTGAATACCCGGGGCACCACCCAGAGCCGGAACAACTAGGCCGGAATCGTCTGCTAAGGCCGGTAGGCCCGTATGAAGCGCGGCATTGCGGGCCTTTTTTAGCGCATTTTCGACGAAGGTCAGGCCATCTTCTTCCGCCTCGGGTACGGCAAAGTCGCTTTGGGGTTGCAACTTAAGGCCTGTGTCTGACATGGCTGCCTGTAGCTCTTTGAGCTTTCCCAGGTTGCCACTGGCGAGCACAGTTATGTTGTTACTGCCGGTCACCGGATCACCCTTCGGTTTGTTTCCACAGTTGAGTCTTAAACTTGTAATGGTAGGTTTGGTCACTACCTTCGGGCCGGAAGTCAAATTCAAAGAAACGCCACTCGCGGTCAATGAACTCGAAGTCTGCGATGTAGTAGGTCGCGTTATTTTCGCGAATCTCTTTAAACTCTAATGTGTCACCGCGAATGAGGTCCCAGGTTTCGCCCTTTATTAGCATGGGCCGACCCGCAGTTTCGCCCGCGTCGACATCTCTTACGGACAAGGTGAGGATGGCCTTAAAATCACCCCGGGCTATACCGTACTCTGCGGCAATCTCGGGGGATAAGAACGTTGTATAGACGACACTGCGATGGAGCTCGAAGCGGTCGAAACGCTCGGATTGCTGTGCCTGAGCCCCCATCGACATTAACGAGAGCGCCATAAACAAAACAAGGCTTAGTCGCATGCTCTGATCCTAAAAATTGCGGTTGAGCCAAAGAGGTTGGGAAGCCACTGCTTAAACAGAGCGGCTACAGGCCCCGACACGATATCCCGATCCATAATGGCGATATTAAGGTCTGAGCACAAAGCTTCAAAATCCTTAACCGTGCAGAAATGAATATTGGGCGTGTTATACCAATGGTAGGGCAAATCTTTCGATACTGGCATCCGCCCATTTAGGCCAAGATGCAAGCGACACCGCCAGTGGCCGAAGTTAGGAAATGTGACAATGGCTTCGCGTCCAATTCGAACCATGTCCTGCAACACCTTATCGGGCCTGTGAAGGACCTGCAGAGCATGGGCTAGAATCACAATGTCAAAGCTACTCTCGGGAAAATTGCTCAGGCCCTGATCCATATCTTGTTGCAAGATATCAACCCCACGCTGCGTGGCGGCAATAAGGTTTTCCGGGTCAAGTTCGAGTCCCATGCCCTGCACGCGACGCGTTTCTTGCAGTCGATTCAGGAAGGCGCCATCACCACAGCCCAAATCTAATACGCGACTTCCCTCGGGTATCCAAGATTCAATTTGTGTGAGGTCGTAGCGCATTAGATCACCACCTGCTGCATCCAGGCGGTAAAAAGCCCTGTATAGCGGGGTTCGTCAAGTAAAAACGCATCGTGCCCGGCGTCCGTTTCAATTTCAGCGTAGCTGACAGGCCGCCCTGAAGCGAGCAAGGCATCCACCAACTCTCTGGAACGGGCCGGGGAGAAGCGCCAGTCACTGGAGAAAGCGGTGATTAGCATGCGGCAGGTTGTCGCCGCCATAGCGTCGCTGAGTGAGTCATCAAAATCGGCAGCGATATCAAAGCGGTCCAAGGCGCGCGTCATTAACAGGTAGGTATTGGCGTCGAAGCGGGTAGAAAACTGCTTACCTTGGTAGCGAAGATAGCTTTCTACTTGAAATACCATTTCTCCGGGGTTGATCGCGTCTGAGGGCATCTCCCGGGTATCTCGACCAAAGCGATCGCTCATGCCGTCTGCCGACATGTAAGTGAGGTGCCCTACCATCCGAGCCAGAGATAGGCCCCGGGTGGGCGTCACGGTTTCTTGCTGGTAATAGCCGGCTAGCCAATCTGGATCTGAAAGTATGGCCTGGCGGGCGATTTCGTTGAATGCAATATTTTGGGCCGTGAGTTTGGGGGCTGCTGCGAGTGCGACACAGTTGCGCACGCGCTCCGAATAATGCACCGCCCAGTGAATGGCTTGCATGCCGCCCAGACTGCCGCCAACGACCGCGGCCCAGCTGTCAATGCCCAACCTATCAGCCAGCATGGCTTGCGTGGTGACCCAATCATTGACGCTGACCTGTGGGAAGTTAGGCCCCCAAGGTTGCTGAGTCTCAGGGTTCATTGTGTTGGGCCCCGAACTGCCGTCACAACCCCCAATATTGTTGAGTGACACCACAAAAAACCGGTTTGTATCAATCGCTTTTCCGGGGCCGACATGCAGGTCCCACCAACCCGGTTTTGGATCGGAGTGGTTGTAGCGACCAGCGGCGTGGTGATTACCGCTGAGCGCATGGCAAATTAATACGGCATTACTGCGCTGAGAATTTAACTGGCCGTAAGTCTCCGTGATGAGCTCAAAGCCCGCCAGCGTTTGTCCCGAGGCGAGGGCTAGATTTTCGGAGAAAACCTCTCGTATCGGTGTTACAAGGCCAACTTCTTCAGCGCCAGACACCTGCTAGATTCCTATCACCAGCTGCAGGGGAAGACCTGCTGCTGTGGCCATATGACCTAAGGCTATTTGAATGATATTGATCGCAATGAAAATAACGATGGGGGAAAAGTCGAGCCCACCCATTGCCGGCAACATGGAGCGCACGGGTGACATAATCGGCTCGACGATTTGATAGGTTAGCAGAACCGCCGGGTGCCGGGTTCCTGGGGCTACCCAGCTGATAACGATCATTACGACGAGGGCAATGAGATAGGTGTTAATCACTAAACCTATGACACCTAGCAGGCTCCAAATCAGTAATGACGTAACATCGGGAAGTGCAAATCCAGACAGAGTGAGCTTAGCGACAATGGCTAAGACCTGTACCGCCACTGCCAATACCAGTACCGCGGGATCAAAGCGCCCAGCATTGGGTATAGCGCGATGCATGAGGCGTAACGGGGGGTTGGTGACGCGCACAACAAATTGTGAAATTGGATTGTAAAAATCGGCCCGTGCCAGCTGCAGCATGCCTCTCAACACCGTTAGGATCAGATAAAACGACGCCGCTGTTTCTAGCAGGTATCGTGCAATTTCATTGAGTGCCGCCATCGTTAACCAAACTCCTTAGCCATTTCTTGGGCGCGGTCTAGGCACGCCTGCATACCCCGGTCTACCAGCGCGGCAAGGTTATCCTGATTGAAGCTGTTCAGGGCACGCTCGGTTGTTCCTCCTGGGCTGGTCACATTACGGCGTAATTCAGTCACGGGATCAGAGCTCTGTGTCGCTAGTTTGGCAGCGCCTAGGGCTGTTTGTAGCGTGAGTTGACTCGCCGTTTCGTGGTCTAGCCCCATTTTTTCGCCCGCCGCGATCATGGCTTCCATAAAGGCAAAAAAATACGCAGGGCCGCTGCCTGAAATGGCGGTGACGCAATCAATTTGATGTTCTTCCTTGAGCCAAACTGTTGTGCCCACCACACCCATGACGGCCTGAATTCCAGCGCGTTGATGGGCGGTGACCTCGGGGCTGGCGAACAGACCCGAGGCTCCAGCGCCGACGAGCGCCGGGGTATTGGGCATGCAGCGTACGACGGGCAACGCAGCGTTAGTCAGCTGTTTTTTTAAGCCATCGACACTGATGCCTGCTGCCACCGACATCACGACGGCTTTTGAAGAGAGGTGTTCTTTAATGCCTTCGGTTGCGGCATGCATGTATTGCGGTTTTACCGCCAGAATGACGAGCTCTGAATTTTGAAACCTTGGCCCGGGCTGCCCTCCAACCTCGCCTACGCCTAGGGTTTGAAGCTTGGTTTGCGCAGCCTCACTGGGGTCGACAGCACACAGACGCTCGGGAGCATAGCCTGCTTTTAGCAGTCCGCCGATGATTGCGGAAGCCATATTTCCAGCGCCTACGAAGCCAATTGTCTCAGGCAGTTGCGTCATGTCCAAGGTCTTGTTCCTGTTTGATCTACCAATCTCTGGAGTATACCGCGACGCTGAGTCTCCCGGGGTGTTGAGCAGGTCATTCAGCGCGCTCCAAAAATATCGGTGCCTACGCGGACTAAAGTAGACCCCTCAACGACAGCGGCCTCGAGGTCGCCAGACATACCCATAGACAAAGTGTCCGCCTGGGGGTGCTGTTTTTGCAGTTCGAGCAGCAGCCCTTGGAGCTTGCTAAAAGACCTGCGCTGTTCTGGGTAGTCCGCTGTTGCTGCCGGAATGGCCATTAAACCCCTTAGACGTAACTTGGGAAGTTTGACTATTTGCTCTGCGAGGTTCGGTAGTTCTGAAGAGGCAACCCCCGATTTGCTGGGTTCATCTGAAAGCTTTACTTGCACGCAAATATTGAGCGGTGGTAGATGTTCTGGCCGCTGGTCGCTGAGCCGCTGGGCAATTTTTAAGCGGTCTATGCTGTGAACCCAGGCCATTGTTTGCGCCAAACCACGGGTTTTATTGGACTGGATAGGCCCTATAAAGTGCCATTCAATGCCTAAATCCGCTAGCCGCCGGGCTTTTTCTTCGGCTTCCTGGGCATAGTTTTCTCCAAAGGCACGCTGCCCGGCATTCCAGGCGGCTCGGATCAAGCTGTCGGGTTTTGTTTTGCTGACGGCCAGTAGTGCGACGGAACCTGCATCTCGATTCGCAAGTTTTTCAGCAGCGCTTATGCGCTGCCTGATACTGTGTAAATTGGTCGCTACATTTATTTCTTCCATACTGACATCATAGCGCGGTTGATGGGTTTACAGTGTTATCTCTCAGGGGGCAGTTCATGGATATTACGGAGTTGTTAGCATTCAGTGCCAAGCAAGGGGCTTCTGATTTGCACCTATCTTCGGGCCTTCCCCCTATGATCCGCGTCGATGGTGATGTTCGACGAATCAATATACCGCCGCTAGAGCATGCGCAGGTTCACGACCTGGTCTACGACATCATGAATGATCGGCAGCGCAAAGACTTTGAGGAGTTTCTGGAAACCGATTTCTCCTTCGAGGTGCCCGGTGTCGGACGATTCAGGGTCAATGCCTTTAACCATAATCGGGGTGCAGCGGCGGTTTTTAGGACGGTGCCCACCAAGGTCGCCTCTATGGAGGAGCTTGGCCTAGGCGAAGTTTTTAAAGAAATTGCGCTCCTTCCTCGGGGCCTTATTTTGGTGACGGGGCCCACGGGTTCCGGTAAGTCCACAACACTCGCGGCTATGGTCGATTTTATTAATGACAATCGGTACGACCATATTTTAACCATTGAAGACCCGATAGAATTTGTACACGAGTCAAAGCGATGCCTGGTTAATCAACGTGAAGTTCATCGCGATACTCTGGGGTTTTCCGAGGCACTTAGATCGGCCCTGCGTGAAGATCCTGATATTATTTTGGTGGGTGAAATGCGTGATCTTGAAACCATTCGCCTTGCCCTGACGGCGGCTGAGACAGGCCACTTGGTACTGGGCACTCTACACACGACCTCTGCAGCCAAAACGATAGACCGCATTATCGATGTATTTCCCTCCGCAGAAAAATCTGTCGTGCGCTCCATGCTTGCCGAATCACTGCAGGCCGTGGTGTCGCAAATTTTATTGAAACGTAACGGTGGTGGGCGTGTAGCTGCTCACGAGATTATGCGCGGTACTGTGGCTATCCGAAATTTGATTCGAGAGGACAAAGTTGCGCAAATGTACTCCGCTATACAGTCGGGTCAAGCACATGGCATGCAAACCATGGACTGGGCATTGCAGCATCTGGTTGAGAAGAAAATTGTTAGCCTTGGGGTGGCACGTGAGAAAGCGCGTCAACCCGATCTAATCGTTTAAATTGATGCCAACAACCTTGGAGCATTAACCCAGCATGGAAGACATTCTCAAGGTCATCGTCGAGCAGAGAGCTTCCGACGGCTTCGTGTTAGTGGATGCACCTATCACGATTAAAGTTGATGGCAATTTCGTGCAGATTAATAAACGTCACCAAACTGAGGACGAAGTGCGTGAGCTCATCATGTCGACCATGAGCCCTGCCCAGCGCAGTAGCTTTGCACTGCAGCATGAAGCCAATTACGCCATTACTCACCCTAAATATGGACGCTTTAGAGCGAGCGCTTTTGTACAGCGTGGTTTGCCGGGTTTAGTTCTACGTAGGATAAGCTCAGAAATTCCTAGCTTTTCTGAGCTGGAATTACCTGAAGTTATTTCGAAGCTGGCCATGCTCAAGCGTGGCCTGGTTATCTTTGTGGGCGGTACTGGAACCGGTAAATCAACATCGCTAGCCGCTATGCTAGATCATAGAAATACCAACAGTCACGGACACATCGTGACCGTTGAGGACCCTATTGAGTATCTCCATCAGCACAAAGGCTGTTTAGTTACACAGCGGGAAGTAGGTCTCGATACCGAGTCTTATGAAGTGGCGCTAACCAATACCTTGCGCCAAGCGCCCGATGTCATAATGATTGGTGAAATTCGCACAGCTCGCACAATGGAGGCGGCGCTGGCCTTTGCTGAGACGGGCCACCTCTGTTTATGCACCCCGCACGCTAACAACGCAAATCAGGCACTGGATCGCGTACAAAGCTTTTCCCCCCTTAGCCGCATAATCAGGTCTGGATGGATTTATCACTCAATTTAAGAGCGATGGTGGCTCAACAGCTGTTACCGCGACAGGACGGTCAGGGCCGTGTTCCCATTGTCGAAGTTTTATTGGCCAGCGCACTGGTGCAAGACCACATTCGTAAAGGCGAAGTGCATCTGATCAAGGATGTGATGGCTCGCTCGACCGAGCAGGGTATGCAAACTTTTGATCAATCCTTATTTAAGGCTTATCAGGCAGGTGATATTTCGAAGGAAGAGGCTATTCGACACGCCGATTCGGCTAATGATGTGCGTCTCAATATCAAGCTTGATGCGCGCGGATCGGACGGCTTTACAAACGAAGTTGATTACGAGATTGAGCGGGATACACGGATCTAGCCTTCTGAATGCTCCGATAGCCAAGTTTGTAAAATGAGCTGAGCGGCATGTGCGTCTACAGCGCCGTGGTACGGCAGTCCCTGATCTTCCAGCTGAATTCTTGCTTCTCGTGATGTCAGTCGCTCGTCTATTAGCGAGACGGGCAGGTTGAAACGACCCTCTAGTTGGCGGCTGAAGCGCCGTGCGCGCCGCGTGATCTCTGCGACAGATTCGTCCATGTTGAGGGGGTCGCCCACTACGAGCAACTTGGGCTGCCACTCTTCAAGCAGTGCCGAGATAGCCTCCCAGTCGGGAACCCCATCTCGAGCCCTAAGCACGCATAGAGGTTCACTGGTGGCCAACAGTGTATTGCCCACGGCAACGCCTATGCGCTTTAGACCCCAGTCAAAGGCCAAGACTCGCCCAGAAGGCCGGTTCATGAATGCCCCGCCGTGTGAGACATTAAGTGAATATCGATCCCTAAACGGCGTCCGGCGGCCTGCAACCGTTTGTCGTAGGGGGTTTCAAATAATATTTCAGCATCGGCCGGTACGGTTAGCCAAGCGTTGTCAGCCAGCTCATCCTCGAGCTGGCCGGCAGACCAGCCGGCATAACCCAAGGCGACTAAGGTTTTACCCGTATTGTCGCCATTAGCAATGGCGGCCAGCATATCTTTAGAGGTTGTGAGCCAAATATCGCTGCTTACTTGGACCGTGGACTCCCAAGAGCCTGCTACGTCGTGAAGTAAAAATCCGTGCTCCATGTGAACCGGACCACCTGCGAGCACAGCTTGGTCAGTAGTGCAGTGCTGAGTGTCCAATTCGAGCTGCTCAAAAATTTCTGTCAGCGGGATGTCCAACGGTTGGTTGACAACGATACCCATGGCGCCTAATGCGTTGTGTTCGCAAATATAGGTCAGAGATTTGGCGAAGAAGCCGCCTGATAATGCAGGCGTGGCAATCAGAAAATGATCTTTCAGTGACTCAGTGTGCGTTGGCATTAGCGACATAATGCGTTTCTTAGGTCCATTAGCGTTACGGGTTCTCTGCGGGTTGGGAGCGGAATTGCCAAGTCCTAACGATATCTAACCTAGGGGTCCTTGCTGCCAAACTTTCAGAAAAAGGGGGAAAGGGGGCTGCTAAAACCACGGTATCTTGGGCCGCTCGGTCTAGCCGGGAATCCCCACTGGACTCAAGGACTCGAATGCGTTCAAGATTTCCGTTAGCGGCAACGGTCACCATAAGGCGCACATCGCCGTTCGCGCTGAGTGGTCGGCCTCGGTACAGTACGTTACCGATTTGCTCTACGCGGGCGCGCCATCGCGACAGGTACTCTGCATCGAGGGATCGGCGTGCCGCTACAGAGCCAATTCGGGTATTGGTTTGCACGTTTTGATCAGCGATCGATGACAGTGCTTGCTTGAGGTCTTTGAGTTGGCGATCAATGGCATCGGGGGTAACTTCTTCCGGGGCTAGCTCGCCGTCGGCGCCATCGAGCTCCCTTGAAATGGTCATTGTTGTTTGCATTTGGAACTGAGCCGCTGCCGGCTCTGGTTCTTCTGCGTAACCCAGTTGGTCCTGAGCCGCAACGTGTTGAGCTTCAACCGGTGCCTGATTGGAAGGGGTTAAAAGCACGGTTACGGCGATACTTTGTTTTTCTACTTCTGGCCAACTCACGCCGAAGCCAATCGCCAAGATAACCAGGGCATGAATGGCTAGCGCGGCAACCAAAGCTGGCGCGATGGGCTCATTCAGTTGTGCAGATGCCGAAAGTAGCCGATCAGCGGCCAATGCGCAGGCACTCAGATTCAATGCAGTCCATGAGCTTTGCTGCAATACCTGGAGAGGCCTCAGCTTCTAGTTCCCGTAAACAGGTTGGGCTGGTGACATTGATCTCTGTCAGGTGTTCGCCAATGACATCTAGACCGACGAATAAAAGGCCACGTTTACGAAGGTCGGGTCCCACTTGTTCTGCAATCCAGCGATCACGGTCGGTTAACCCTTGAACGCGCCCAGAACCTCCCGCGGCTAAATTGCCCCGGCTCTCCCCTGCTAAAGGGACTCTAGCGAGGGCGTAGGGTATAGGTTCACCATTGACCATAAGAATTCGTTTATCGCCATTGCTAATATCGGGAAGGTAAACCTGTCCCATGATGGTTTGCTGGCCGTTTTGCGTGAGGGTTTCTAGGATGACACTGAGGTTGGGGTCGCCGTCGCGGACCCGAAAAATAGAACTGCCACCCATGCCATCGAGAGGCTTGTACACCACGTCACGATGCTGCTGGTGAAAGGCGCGCAGCTGCAAGGGGTCTCGGCTCACAATGAGTGTTGGGCAACACTGCGGGAATTCTGTTGCGTAAAGCTTTTCATTGCAATCGCGTAGGCTTGCGCAGCGATTGACGATAAGGGTGCCGCGTCGCTCAGCGTTTTCCAGTAAATGGGTGGTGTAAACGAATTCCATATCGAAAGGCGGGTCTTTGCGCATTAATATGGCGTCGAGATCTGCGAGATCTCGATCCTCTACAGCGCCAAGTGTATAAAAGTCACTGGCATTTTCACGCACCTCAAGGGGGCGCATGCGAGCCCGGGCCTGACCGCCATCTAGATAAAGGTCATTTTGCTCCATGTACCATAGGCGCCATCCGCGGTCCCGGGCTGCCCACAGCAGCGCGAGAGAGGTATCCTTCTTGTAATTAATGGCACTGATGGGGTCCATGACCACACCGATATCGCGACTCATGTTAGGGCCTCGGTAACAAAGTGTCGTTACGTTACGGCTCGGCGCCTTGCCATGCAACCAAAATGGAATAACTAACTATGGCCACGTTTTATCTGGTGTTCATTTCGTTGATGGGAATAGCGACGCTGACAGCGCTGATTCCCGGTCGAGCTTTGGGCTGGTGGGTGCCGCTTTGGTTTTTGGTATCTACGGCAACAAACGAGTTAGCCGTTTGGGGCCTTATCCTGCACTTATTGATGTTGGCCGTTGGCGTTACTTTTTTTGATCCCGGTGACCCCTTCGTGCGCTACGCTTTGTGTGTGTTGATGCTTTCTTGTGTGGGCACGCTGATTTTGTTGAAGCGGCATTTTGAAACAGGCGGTCAGCTAGAGCGTGCTTTACAGATTGGGCTTCCCCCAAACTTTGAGGAAATCATTCCTCACGAAAGACGTCGTCGTCTCAGTCATCAGATATCGGCGAAAGACTGGTTACATCCCCTTAGATTTGCACGCCATGGTGTAAAGAGAGAGAGAAACATTGCCTACGGTGAGGCAGGCAAGCGCAACTTATTGGATATTTTTACGCCTATCCGGCCAGGCTCTGATCGACCCGTGTTGCTGCAAATTCACGGTGGTGCGTGGCTGGTCGGCAAAAAAGAAGAGCAGGCACTGCCTCTGATGCACCATATGGCATCTTTGGGTTGGGTGGTTGTGGCCATTAACTACCGACTGTCACCTCGGGCCACGTTTCCCGAACACATAATCGATGTGAAGAAAGCGATCGCATGGGTGCGTCAGAATATTCATGAATGGGGAGGCAATCCTGACTTTATTACGGTAACGGGAGGGTCTGCCGGTGGACATTTAACAGCCTTGACGGCCATGTCGGGCAACTACGCACCCTGGCAGCCGGGCTTTGAGACTTCCGATACTCGAGTGCAAGCTGCGATGCCGCTGTACGGCGTCTATGACTTTTGCAATCGCGTGGGCATTCGCCAAGGCACCCGAATTGACGACTACATTATGAAGAAGGTGATGAAAAGCACCCCTGAGGACGATCCAGAGGCTTTTGATCGAGCCTCGCCGGTTTGCTGGGTTGACGGTGAGGTGCCGCCCCTATTTCTCATCCACGGCAGTCACGACACATTGGTTTGGGTAGAGGAAGCGCGACGCTTTGTGGCCGAGCTATCGGCAGTGAGTTCAACCTCTTTGGTGTACGCCGAACTCCAGGGTGCCCAGCACGCGTTTGAAACGGTTCATTCGCCCCGGACTTCGCACTATCTAAATGCGGCGGCATGGTGGTTGGAATGGGCCTATGCCGATTGGAGTGCCCGACGTCTTCAAGACTGACCCATATCGCCCCAACATGCGCCCAGTATTGCCAGAGCCACTATGGGCGCCGTCTCTGTGCGTAAGACCCTAGGGCCCAGCTTGACGCCGATGAAGCCAGCGTCATTGGCATGACCTCTGTCAATGTCGGAAAGTCCACCCTCTGGGCCTACTAGCAACGCGATTGAGCTGGGCCGAGTTTCGGGCAGTGTTCTCGTTTCCCGGTGGTGCAAAAATAGCTTAATGTCAGTGCTCTGTTCCCGGACCCAGTCTGACAGAGGTGTGGGATGGAAGATTGTAGGGACAGTGGCTCTTCCACATTGCTCACAGGCACTGCGAACAATTTGCTGCCAATGGGCCATACGTTTTGGAATTCGGTCGGCGGGAAGTTTTATGTCGACGCGATCGCTATATAAGGGCGTGATATTTGTTACGCCAGCTTCGGTAGCCTTCTGGATTGCCCAGTCGAACCGGTCGCCTTTGCTGAGGCATAAACCCAATTGGGTCGCCAGCGGTGATTCTGTGTTGGGGTTTGAAGCGTTTCCTACCGATAGCGTTACCGCACGTTTTTCCAGGGCGCTGATCGAGCACTGCCAATCGAGGCCTGTACCATTAAACAGGGTAATGGTATCCCCCACTTGGGCACGCAACACTTTAACTAAGTGGTGGGCTGCTCCCGCTTCAAGTTGAACACTGCCACCTTCTTCAAGCGACTGATCGCTGTAGAGCCTGATCTCCCGCATCGTTGTTGCCACCCTTTAACAAACCAATGTTTTGAGCAATGGTACAGACGGGTTCAGCCTGATTCATCGTGTAAAAATGAATGGGGGGTGCGCCGCTGTCAATCAGTGTTGCACAAAGCTGTGAAATGACCTCAATGCCAAACTGGTAAGCACTTTCAGAGTCTTCAGCAAAATCTTCCATGCGCAGGCGAATCCACCGGGGTATCTCTGCCCCACAGGCCGCAGAAAAGCGCATGAGATTGGTAAAGTTAGTTATCGGCATAACGCCCGGGTGAATCGGTTGAGTAATGCCTGCTGCTGCGCAGCGATCCATAAAATAGAAATAGGATTCAACGTTGAAAAAATATTGGGTGACGGCAGCGTTGGCGCCGGCGTCTAATTTTGCCTTGAGGAAGTCAATATCGCGACTGTAGCTGACGGCCTCGGGGTGGATCTCGGGGTAAGCAGCGACCTTAATGTCAAAGTGATCACCCGTAGTTTCTCTGATAAATGATACGAGCTCGTTGGCGTAGATGCAGCGCTCGTCTCCGGTCTCATCATTTACAGAGGCGTCGCCTCGGAGGGCAACCAAGCGCCGTACCCCCAACTGTTGATAGTTCTCTAACAGACCCTGCAGTGTTTCCCGGTTATCTGAGCCGAAGCTCAAATGGGGCGCCACATCTTGTCCTGCCGCTGCAATTGCTTCAACAGCGGCCACGGTGGTGTCGCGAGTGGACCCACCGGCGCCGTAAGTGACCGAGCAGTACTCAGGATTGAGGCTTGCCAGTGCCGGTAGGGTGTCGTTTAAAAGTTTTTCCCGACCCGCAGAGGTCTTGGGTGGGAAAAACTCCAGACTGCAGTTGCCGTCCTTGGCCATCACTGATTTCCTAGTACTTGTAGCTGTCGGTTTTAAAAGGACCATCGACGGTGACGCCAATGTAGCTGGCCTGCTCTTCGGTCAGTCGAGTGATGACGCCATCGAAGCCTTTGACCATCAGTGTTGCCACTTGCTCATCGAGATGCTTGGGCAGTACTTCTACGGTGATGTTGGTTGCTTTCTCGTCTGCGGGCAAATCGGCAAAGCGCTTTGCGTAGAGGTGAATCTGCGCCAGTACCTGATTGGCAAAAGATCCGTCCATAATGCGTGAAGGGTGGCCTGTGGCATTGCCAAGGTTGACCAAGCGGCCCTCAGAGAGCAGCAGCAGGTGGTCATTGCTGGCACGATCACGATAGATTTTGTGGACTTGAGGCTTAATTTCTTCCCACTCCCAGTTCTCTCTCATGTAGGCAGTATCAATTTCGTTATCGAAGTGGCCGATATTGCAAACGACGGCACTGCACTTCAGTGCCTTAAGCATGGCTGCGTTGCACACGTTGAAGTTGCCTGTTGAGGTCACCAGCAGGTCGGTTGTGCTCAGCAAATCGGTGTTGATACATTCCGGCGTGCCGTCGTTGATGCCATCTTTGAACGTGGACACGACTTCAAACCCGTCCATACAGGCCTGCATTGCGCAGATCGGGTCTACCTCTGTAATACGCACAATCATGCCTTCTTGGCGCAGAGACAGGGCTGATCCTTTGCCCACATCACCGTAGCCAATGACCAGCGCACGTTTGCCTGCTAGCAAGTGATCCAGGCCGCGCTTAATGGCGTCGTTTAGGCTATGGCGACAGCCGTACTTGTTGTCATTTTTTGACTTGGTTACTGAGTCGTTGACATTAATGGCGGGAACTTTCAGCTCACCGTTGGCAATCATTTCGTAAAGGCGATGTACACCTGTCGTCGTTTCTTCGGTGATACCGTGAATACGCTCCAGCATCTCTGGATACTTTTCATGCAGCATGCCGGTGAGGTCGCCACCGTCATCGAGGATCATGTTGGCTTCCCAAGGCTTGCCGTCTTTTAAGATGGTTTGCTCAATACACCACCTGTCTCTTATACACATCTGACGCTGCCGACGAGCGATCTAGTGTAGA